>Ga0210403_10001302_pt1 | contig 23824 bp, 23 predicted proteins | sample IncBWC19MmetaG_FD_150863 | JGI IMG/M metagenome (GOLD analysis project Ga0210403, IMG submission 150863) | Forest soil microbial communities from Barre Woods Harvard Forest LTER site, Petersham, Massachusetts, United States - Inc-BW-C-19-M | ecosystem: Environmental > Terrestrial > Soil >... | reverse complement strand
GCAATGACAGCACCGCTCGAATCGGTCACGAGCCCGGAAATGCTGCCGGCGATGCTGGCCCAGGTGATTCCGATTGCCAGAAATAGGAACAGATACAGTGACAAGCTAGCGCGCTGACGATTACGCATGACCCGACCTCCTGCCAGACGGATGCACTGCCAGACCGAACCTCTCTCATCTGGTGAAAATGGTTCTTGAAGTTGTGAAAGCATTTTCTGCTGTCTGACAGGACGGTTTATCTCAATTATGGTGGGAAGTCAATAACTTCTTGAACGAATTAAAACGTTTTACAAGCGGCAAGTCCCAAATTCCAAAAAATGGAGGCCCACAAGAGTAAACACGCCGCTGATTCCGAAAACGGCCACGCTTACTTCTGCCTCACCGCGATGGCGGAGATTTCAACTCGAGCGTTGTTGACCAGGGCCGCTGCCTGAATGGTTGCCCGCGTCGGTTTCGGATCAGGCAGGAAGTTCTTGTAAACCTGGTTCATGTCGCCAAATTCGTGAATGTCCGCCAGGTAGACGGTTACGGAAACGATGTCCTTCAAATCGAAGCCGGCAGCTTTAATCACTCTCTGAACGTTCTCGAGGGCTGCCTTGGTCTCGGCGGCAATGCCTCCTGCGACTAACTTGTCAGAGTCATCAGCCCCTTCCTGGCCAGCGATGTAGAGAGTGTTCCCAGCGACGATTCCATCATTATAGGGCAAGCCCCTCGCACTCGATAGATTCACTGCGTGGTGTTCCTGAGCATGACCCAGTTGGCCGGAGAAAATTGTCAGGCCGATCGCCAGAGCAAAGATGGAAAGGCGCGAAATAGTCTTCTGTGCTGTCATTGGCTTTTCTCTCGACTTAGATGAATTGGATTTGTAGTGGCTCTTCCACGAAACAAAAAACAGTGTTAGAGTCCGCGGACATATATACAACAGGGAGGCCTTGATGGACAAACTCACTCGCTTTGCGAAATCGCGCAAGAAGACAGGAGTTTTGATTGCGGTGTGCATTCTCTGCGCGCTTGCGGGGCGGGGACTGCTTCTGCGCGCACAGTCAACGCCGCCTGCGTCCCCAAGTGCTTTAATTGCTGATTTTCGGCGGGTCGAAGTGGCTTCGGTCTCGGACGCTCTTGAACAGCTTACCGGCAAACGGATGTATATGAGTCATCGCATGCAGCCGATCTTTACGGCAAAGTTCGCTGGTTACGCGCGAACCGTCCAACTCAAGAAAGACGAAGGCAACAAAGACCCGTCCGCGCTGAACGGAATGCTCGCGGCCATCGATCAAGGTGCTACTGATTCCGTTTATGTCATGGCAGTCGAAGACGGCGCCGACATTGCCGGCATGGGCGGGTTGATGGGGACAGCCATGGCTGCGCGCGGCTATGCAGGTGCCGTGATCGACGGTGGTGTACGCGACGTGGCCTATTTGCGGAAAATCGGATTCCCGGTGTTTGCCATAGGCATCGTTCCCTCGACCTCGGTAGGACACTACCGTTTTGCGGGCGGACAAATTCCGATCACTTGCGATGGGGTTACGGTCAACCCGGGAGACATCGTTTCAGCGGATAGCGATGGGGTCGTTGTGGTTCCGGCCGCCAAAGCGCCGGAAGTATTAAAGCTTGCCCAGCAACTGGATTTCAAAGAGCACTCAATGTACCCGCAGATTGAGCAAATGAAATCGATCGAGGAGGCGGTGAAGAAGTCCGGCAGGTTGTGACGCATCTGCACTATTGCAGAAAATCGATTTTCATCAGATAATTCGGACTTTCATTATTGCGCTGCGGAAGAAAAACATGGCTGACGTCCCAGGACGAAGCTACAACATTACGGCGTTGCAACGAGGCCTGCACCTTCTTCATCTCTTCAGCGAATCGCCACGCGGACTCACTGCGAAGCAAGTTGCGTGTGTTTCCCGCCTTCCGGTCAGCACCGTACACCGCTTCCTGGTGAATCTGCATCGCGCGGGATTTTTGAACTGTGGTGGAGACGGGGTTTACCACTTGGGGATTGCGTGCTTCGCGATCGGGCAGGCCGCTCTTGGCCAACTCGATATTCGACGGCTCAGTCTGCCATATCTTCAGGAACTGAATCATCAGACGCGTGAAACCATCCACCTGACAGTGCGCCATGGGCTTTCCGCGGTGTATGTCGAGAAACTCGATTCGCCGGAACAACTGCGCATTTACTCCCGGATCGGGGCAGGGGTTCCTTTGTACTGCACCGCGGTCGGCAAGGTCATGTTGGCGTATATGCCGAAAGACGAACAGGACAAGGTCCTTCGCCAACTTGAACTGAAGCGGCTGACTCCAAATACCGTGGGAAGCCTGCAGGAGTTGCAGACAGAGTTGTACCGGGTGCGGAAGAACGGATACGCCTGCGATATGGAGGAGCACGAACTCCACATTCGATGTGTTGCCGCGCCGATCTGGGATCACACCTGCAGCGTGTCCGCGAGCGTGAGCCTCACCGCTCCCATGGTGCGAATGCCGGTCAGCCGGTTGCGGCAACTCGCGCCCTTAGTTCAGGAGGCTGGACTCCGAATTTCGATGGAGTTGGGATATCCGAAAAACGGCAAGCCGTCGAACCAGATGCCAGTGCGAAAAGGCGAAATTGCGGAGGCACGAGTTGCGAACCGAGCTTCCTGATTCGATGGTCGGGCGCCTGGCGCGAATCGTCATCCGGATTGCGGTTACGGTCATGAGCGTCGGATTGCTTGTAGCGCCGAGTTTGGCTGGGTCCCCTTCGACAACGGCCACACACGCGCCTTGTCGAGTGCAATCTACAACCTTCGAGGGATGGAAGGCGGAAGAGCTTGCCAACGATTGGGTGCGTCTCGCAATCGTGCCGCAACTCGGCGGCAGGCTCGTTCAAGTGACCTTCAACGGTCACGACTATCTTTTCGTGAATCCCAAATACAAGGGCAAGTACTTTCCGCCAAGCGCAGCCGCGAAAATGGGCCAATGGATTAACTACGGCGGCGACAAACTCTGGCCGCTCCCGGAAGGCCATGGCGACGACCAGCACTGGGCTGGGCCTGTCTCGGATGTGCTGGATGACGGCGAATATAAATTCAGCATCGTGTCGCAGGGTCAAACTTGCGCGGTGCGCCTCGAGGGCCCCGCCGATCCGACAACGGGATTGCAATATTCGCGCGAGATCAGCATTGGCCTTGAATCTCCGGAGATTTTGTTTCATGCGGTCATGAAGAATGCGACCAGTCGGCCGATTCGCTGGTCGATGCAATCGGTGACCCAGTACGACACTGCCGATGCCCGCGATCCTGCGAAATACAATCGCGATTTCTGGGCATTCGCCCCGATTAACCCGCAAAGCGCATTCTTCGATGGCTATCGCGTGGTTGCCGGTCTCGCTGACGACCCCTCGTTTGAAGTGAGCGATCGTCTTTTCAGGCTGCATTGGCTTTACCTGGAAAATGAGGTGTGGCTGGATTCAGATGCGGGCTGGATTGCGGTGGTCGACAACGCTACCAAATACGCGATGATCGAACGGTTTCAATATGCTCCTACCGCGGAGTACCCGGGAAAGGCATCCGTAATCTTCTACAAGAATGGCGCGGCCCTGGAGTTGAATAAAGACGGCATGCCCGCCCTGCGCTCCACGAACTGGCAAGACGCTCCTTACTACATGGAGGCGGAGATCAACAGCCCGATGATCAAACTGGATCCGGGCGCTTCGTACGCGATGGACACGAACTGGTTTCCTGCTCGTGCGGACAGTGGGCCCAAATCCATTACATCGGCTGGGATAGTTTGTCAGCCGTTAGTGGCTTCTTTGATACCGAAGGGTCTCCAGGTTTCTGGCGTCTTTGGAGTGTTTTTCCCGGGGACACTGAGAGCGCATGTGCTCGATCCTCGCGGGGCTGAGATTGCAGTTGTCGAATTGCAGGCTGTCGATCCGGCCAACCCGGTGAAAGTCAATCAGACCATCAGAGCGGCCGAATCAGCGGATCGAGTCTCCATTCACCTGAGTGACCACCAGGGAGTAGATCGGGGCAGTCTTGGCGAAGCCAAAATCACGAAACCGGAGAAGACGTCGTAGCCATGCGGACGGCCGTCAATATCTGCGTTGTGTTGACTTGTGTGATCGCACTCGCGAACGAAAATTCACCGGCCCCTATTTCTACGGCAGTCGATGTGCGCGCTGAGGATCTGCTGGTTCAGCCGCCCGCGTCAAACTGGGTTTCGTATAACGGAGACTACTCCGGGCGCCGTTATAGCAGCCTTGCCGAGATCAATTCGACGAACGTCGAACAGTTGAAGGCCGCGTGGGTATTTCATGCGCACAACACGAGTCGGCTCGAGGTTACTCCCGTGGTCGTGAACGGAATTATGTTCGTGACCGCAGCCAACGACGCCTTTGCGCTCGACGCAAGTACTGGACGCGCGCTCTGGCACCATTCGCGGCCGATCACGGGAGGGTTGATTGATGACGCATCTCGACACATCAATCGTGGCGTTGGCGTGTGGAGAAGCCGGGTCTACATGGAAACCGATAATGCCCATCTCGTCTGCCTGGATGCGCGCTCGGGCAATGTCATCTGGGATGTGGCTTATGCGGACTGGAACAAGAACTACGGCGCGACGAGTGCGCCGCTGGTGGTCAAAGACAAAGTGCTGGTAGGAACCTCGGGCGGAGACGACGGCGTCCGAGGTTTCGTGGCTGCTTACGACGCCATGACAGGAAAACTGGCATGGCGATTCTGGACGATCCCGGCTCCGGGCGAGTTCGGTTCGAAGAGTTGGCCGGATACTTCGTACCTGCACGGCGGCGGCACTACGTGGATGCCTGGAACCTATGACCCTGAACTCGGCACCATCTTTTGGGGCACGAGCAATCCCTCACCGGATTTTGAAGGCAGCGTGCGTCCAGGCGATGACCTCTACACAGATTGCATCCTCGCCCTCGATCCCGACACAGGGAAACTGAAATGGTATTTCCAGTTCACCCCGCACGATCTTTTCGACTACGACGGCGTGGAAACACCGATCTTGATCGATGCTGCTTACAAGGGCAAACCACGCAAGCTGCTGGTGCAGGCGAATCGCAACGGCTATGTGTATGTGCTCGATCGCACCGACGGGAAGTTTCTTTCCGCGGCGCCATTCGTCGAAAAGCTTAACTGGGCGAAGGGAATCGATGCGGAAGGCAGGCCCATCCGCACCGAGGTGATGCCAACTCCAAACGGAACCCGGGTGTGCCCGGGATATGCCGGCGCGACTAACTGGTTCGCTCCGTCTTATAACGAGTCCACCCATTCGGTATATTTCATGGCCTTGGAGCAATGCCAGACCTATTTTTCGAAAGCTCAGCCGCAACGCTTCAAAGAAGGCGAGATGTACTATTCCAGCGGGGTAAAGCATATTGCCGGAGAAAACTCGCAGAAGATTCTGGTGGCGTACAACCTGGATACGGGTGCCTTTGCCTGGAAGTATCCACAAGTGGGCCGAGCGCGCTCTTCGGGCGGAACCATGACCACAGCCGGGGGCCTGGTCTTTTTTGGCGATGACGCCGATTCCTTTGAGGCGGTGGACGGGCAAACCGGCAAGCCACTGTGGCACTTCAATACCGGGCAGGAGATAAGCGCGTCGCCAATGACCTACGCAGTCGGCGGGAAGCAGTATGCAGCGATTGCCGCTGGCAGCGACGTTTTCAGTTTCGCTTTACGGTAGTGTGTGTCGTGTCAGGAAAAGAAGATTGAGAAGGAAAGACTCGTTCGCAACTATAAGGAGCAGATATGGGCCTGAACATGAAGTGGAATCGCCGAGGATTTCTAAGTGGCTTGGGAGCCATTGCCAGTTTATTCGCAATGCCACGAAAAACCTTCGCTTTGAATGGGCCTGACAAAAAAGCTAGCGGCTTGACCGGTTTCGGCGAGTCCGGCAACCCCTATGAAGAATTGGGTGTGACGACCGTCATCAACGCCGAAGGGACCATGACGACGCTCGGGGGCTCGCTGATTCATCCTGAAGTCGAAGTGATAATGACCCAGGCCTCGCGGCATTTCGTCAGCATCCCCGGGTTGGAAGAAGCAGCGGGGAAGCGAATTGCCCAGATGCTCAAGTTGCCGGAGGGATACAGCGCGCTAGTGACGTCGGGCGCGGCGGCTGCAATTCAGTCCGGGTTGGCAGGCATTCTAACCGGCGATAACGAGAGCTTGATCAAACAACTCCCCGACCTTACGGGGATGAAGTCCGAAGTCATCATCCAGAAATCGCACCGTAATCCTTTCGATCACCAGCTCCGAGGCACGGGAGCGAAGCTGATTGAGATTGAAACTCGCGATCAATTTCGCTCCGCGGTGAATGACCGTACGGCCATGATGCACTTCACCAATTTCGCAAACGATGCCGGGCAGATCAAGGTCGATGAATGGGTTAAGCTTGCCAAGGAATACAAGCTGCCGTGCTTCAACGATGCAGCCGCAGACACTCCGCCGATTTCCCATCTTTGGGATTACACCAACATGGGCTATGACCTGGTGTCATTCAGCGGTGGCAAGGCAATTCGCGGTCCGCAGTGCGCTGGATTGCTGATCGGCCGCCAGGATCTCATTCATTACGCGTTGTTGAACAACAGTCCGTATGAAGACACGCTGGGCCGCGGCCAGAAAGTTGGGAAAGAAGAAATCATCGGAATGATCAAGGCGCTCGAGCTCCATCTTAAAGACGACTACGACGCCCTGGACAAAGAATGGCAAAACCGGTTGGAACTAATTTCTCGCGAAATCACCAAAGTTCCCGGCGTGACGACAAAGTTCTTTACTCCCCCCATCGCCAACCATGTTCCACACATGCAGATCATCTGGGACGCAAGAATTTCTCTGACGCCGCAACAAGTTTCACAACTGCTGAGGAACTCAAAGCCTTCGATCGTCATGTCAGCCGGTGAAGAGAAACCGGGACTGGCGATGAACTCGTTCATGTTGCAGCCCGGCGAAGACCAGATCGTCGCCGAGCATCTTTCGCGCATTTTGCGCCAGCATTCGTCTTAATCGCAACGTCGGAATTTCAGGAGAAGATGCTGGCGATGAAACGCCGTCTTCACAAAACGAAGTCTATCCGGTTACGGCACCGGCAAGCGGAGCTTGGATCCCTTTTTCTCCAGCCAAGTGTTGAATTCGTCCACCATTTGTTTTGTCCATTTCGCATCGATCTGCCCGGGCGTGTACTTGCCTTCGCGAAGCATCGTGTGGCCCCATTCATCAACCAGATGATCCATTTCCGTTTCGTCGGCGAGTTTCTCCGCCAGTTGCGGAGGAACGAAAGTGATTCCCTCCGGATCGCCAATCGCGATATCGCCTGGCATTACAGTCACTTCTCCGATTCGAATGGGAACGTTGATTCCGGTCAGCATCACGTTCTCGAGAGCCGAGGGGTCAACGCCGCGTACATAGCACTGGAATCCGGGAATCTCCTGAATGCCGGTCACATCGCGGATCGCGCCGTTCACGATCAGGCCGTTGTGACTCTTGGCGTAAATCGCTGTCGCAAGATTGTCGCCGACGATGGTGCCGTACCGGATCTTTCCAAACAGATCGACGACCAGAACGTCACCCGGTTTCAGAATATCGATGATCCACGAATTCTCGTCCCCAATACGGTTCTCTTTTTTACCGTTGGAGCGAATCACGGAGTCCACGTCTGGACGTTGCGGCATAAAGACGGCCGTCACCACGCGGCCAACGAGTCTCGGACCGGGGTTGACCACTTTCCATCCGCTTTCGAACTGGTTGCGATAGCCGGCATCTTGCAGCACATCCCATGCCTCGTCCGCGGTAACGTCTTTCAAACGCGTCAGCACCGAATTCGAAACATTCGGACGTCCGTCGGGAAATCGCTCGCCATGCCACTCCGGTGTGAATTCAACCCGTTGCTCCTTCGAGAAAAGATCGAGTTGCGCATGCGCCGGAAGAATCAGCGCTACGATGAGCAAAGTAGCCATCCCAAGAAAGTAAGCAGATCGAATCATAAGTTTCTGGTTTCGAAAACTAACTTCATAGTGACGGCGAAAATATCACACCGTCGCTTGACTAACAATTGCAAATCAGATTTCGGGATGCGCTTTTTTGCGAGCCGTGAACCATGGCGAAATTAACGATGGCGAAATTAACGATCAAATCGAAAGACGACTGCATGTGGGACCTGGTGAGCCTCGGAGAAGTCATGCTGCGACTCGATCCCGGAGACGATCGCATAGCGACAACCCGCCAGTTTCGCGCGTGGGAAGGTGGAGGCGAGTACAACGTAGCTCGTGGACTCAGGCGCTGTTTTGGCATGGACACAGCAATTGTGACGGCGCTCGCTGACAACCCGATCGGTCGTCTCGTGGAAGACCTGATCTTGCAAGGAGGCGTGAGCCAGAAATACCTGCGTTGGGTGCCTTATGACGGAGTTGGCAGAAGCGTGCGCAACGGCCTGAATTTTACCGAGCGGGGGTTTGGCGTTCGCGCTGCCCTTGGTTGCTCGGACCGCGGGCACACCGCGATCTCACAGATGAAGCCCGGAGAGGTCGATTGGGACAAAATCTTCACCCACGATGGAGCGCGGTGGTTTCATACTGGTGGAATTTTCTGCGCGCTTTCAGAGACTACGCCGCTGGTCGCGCGCGAAGCCATGGAAGCGGCGAAGCGGGCCGGCACGATTGTCTCCTATGATCTCAATTATCGTCCGTCGCTGTGGAAGGCAATCGGCGGAAAAGAGAAAGCTCAAGAGGTCAACCGCAGCCTGGCTTCGCTCGTCGACGTAATGATTGGGAATGAAGAGGATTTCACCGCGGCGCTCGGTTTTCCAGTCGCGGACCTGGATACTCAACACTCCAACCTCGATCCGTCAACCTTTGAAAGGATGATTGAAAAGGTCGTCGGTCAATTCTCCAATCTTGCCGCCGTTGCGACCACGCTGCGAAATGCAAAGACCGCGACCCGGAACGACTGGGGAGCCATCTGCTATCACGACGGCCATTTCTATCGGGCGCCGATGCGGGAGAATCTGGAAATTTTCGATCGCGTTGGCGGCGGCGACTCTTTCGTTTCTGGTTTAGTTTACGGATTCTTATCAGAGAAAGACCCGCAGTGGGCCGCCGAATGCGGGGCAGCCCACGGTGCGCTCGCAATGACGACGCCGGGCGATACCTCCATGGCAAGCCTGGCCGAGGTCTTGCAGGTGATGAAAACGCAGACGGCCCGGATTGAACGCTGAAATTCGGGAAGCCAATAACCATATGACTATCGATGACGTGATTCGCAGGATCGGAGAAATTGGGATTGTCCCGGTGGTGCGGGCGGCCGCCGTCGATGAAGCAACCCGAGCCGTGGAGGCAATTTGCGCCGGCGGCATTCCAATTGTCGAAATAACAATGACCGTTCCCGATGCCCTCACGGTTATTCGCCAGGTTGCGCGTCAATACGGTAAAGACGTTCTACTAGGCGCTGGCACGGTCACGACTGCGCATCAGGCCGAGCAATGCATTGCCGCGGGGGCGGAATTCATCGTAAGTCCGGGATTATCCTTTCCTGTGCTTGCGGCGGCACAGGCTTGCGGAAAACTGGCGATCCCGGGCGCGCTAACCCCGACTGAATTGATGAACGCCCAGCAAAACGGTGCCAAGCTGATCAAGATTTTTCCCTGCGGAAACGTTGGCGGTCCCAAATATCTGAAATCCCTAAGAGGTCCTTTCCCCGACGCCGCCCTGATTCCGACGGGAGGAGTAAATGCTGCAAATGCCGCCGAGTTTATTGCCGCTGGAGCCTTTGCTCTCGGCGTCGGCGCGGAGCTAGTCAACTCGGCAGCACTGCGAGAGGGGAATCTCGCGAAGATCGAGCAAGCCGCTCGGGAGTTGGTTGGCGCCGTCCTGTCGGCGCGCGAGTCGGTCCTCGAAAGACGCTAGCCTCGCCGCAACTCGATGAGACGTTACTGATTCACTCCGCTCGCAAGGTAGCCGCCATCGACCACCAGCAGGGTGCCAGTTACAAAACTGGCCGCATCTGAAGCAAGAAAGACCGCTGCCCCAACCAGTTCTTCGAGCTCGCCGTATCGCTTCATCGGAGTGCGCAACAGAATCTCTTGGCCGCGGGGCGTGCCCGTGACAAGTTTTTCGGTCAGCGGAGTGCGGAAGTATCCAGGCGCTATGGCGTTCACGCAAACTCCGTGACCCGCCCATTCGATGGCCAACGATTTCGTCAGCGACGCCACGCCCGCTTTACTGGCGCAGTACGCTGCCACTTCATACAGCGCCAGGAATGAGCCCATGGACGCAATGTTAATGATCCGTCCATAACCGCGCTCGACCATGTGACTACCGAAAATCTGGCAGCTTCGCAAAGTACCCGTGAGATTGGTATCGAGAAGCCGGTTCCAGTCGGCTTCGGAAAGCTTCAGTGTGGGAGTGCGCTGATTGAAGCCGGCAGAGTTGACCAGGATATCCACTTTGCCGAACGCCTCGACTGTGGCCGTCAGCAGATGATCCAAAGAGCCTCGGTCGGTTACGTCGCAAGTCACGCGCAAGGATTTGCGTCCGAGAGATTCAATCTCGTCCGCCGAGGTTTTTACCTGTTCGAGGCGACGGGCACTCGGCACAACGTCAGCCCCCGCCTCAGCCAATCCTCGCGCGAGAGTCTTACCGATACCAGAACTTCCTCCGACAACAACCGCCACCTTGCCGTTTAGTTCCAGACCTTTGTAACCCATAAATCCCCTCAAGAAGCGCTTAGCGTTATCTTGTGCGTATTCCGACGTCAAATTCGCCGCACCAACCCGTCCTCCGTGGCCTGCGTGTTGCGGACCAGCAGCAACACCAGAACCATCCCCAGAAATGGAACCAAGCCGGCCACAATGACAATCGGATCGAACGCGTGTGTGGCAGTTGCTCGGCGTGCGTCGGAGAAATATCCAATCAGTTTGAATGCAACGATGGTTCCGATACCCGCTCCCGTGCCGCCCAGCCCGCTGACCGATGCGACCGAATCACTGTGGTAAAGGTCAGACGGTAGCACGTTCGCGATGGTACTGAAAGATGCATAACAGAAAGTCGCGATTGCGAACAGCAAAGTGATTACGTACAGATTGGTGGTGAAGATGGTTGGAATCAGCAGTGTGATTCCGATCCCTCCGAAAATCACCAGAGCTTTTCGTGCCCAGCCCAATGCCCAGCCGCGCTTGATCAGGTATCCGGACAGACCGCCGCCGAAGAAATTTCCGAGATCGGCGGCGATGAAAGGTATCCACACTGCGATGAGGCCACTTCTGAGCTCAATCCCTTTCGCGACAAGGTAGATTGGAAACCAATCGGTCACAAAGAACCAGACCGGATCGGTGAAAGTTCTTGCGATGATTGCTCCCCACGTCTGCGGAAGCCGCAAGAGATTGCGCCAGCGAGTTCGCGTCTGGCCTTGTCGCTGCGCGTCGGATTCAAGCTTGTCCGAAACAATCATCTGCAACTCTGTTTGACTTATCCGGGGATGCGCCTCTGGCGGGTAATACAGCCAGCGCCAACCGATCAACCATAAGAGGCCGAGAGCGCCAGGAATCATGAATGCAGGACGCCATCCCCAGCGAAAATAAATTGGCAGAACGATGAAAGGCGCGATGGCGCCTCCAATCGAAGACCCGCTATCGAAAATGGCAGTCGCCAGTGCCCGTTCGCGTTTTGGAAACCATTCTGAAACGGCTTTGGTCGCCGCCGGCCAGTTCGCAGATTCTCCCGCTCCCAGCAAGAAACGAAATCCTGCAAAACTGTAGAAGCCTCTGGCCAGAGAGGTGGCAACGGAGATGATCGAATACCACGCAACCGTGAGCGTCAATCCACGCCTGGTACCGATGCGATCCATGAGCCTGCCGAAAACGGTTTGCCCGATCGAGTAGGCGATCCGAAATCCGATGACAAGATTCGCATAGTCGCTGTTGGTCCAGCGATATTGCAGTTTCAAGTAAGGAGCGAGAAGCGAGAGCGTTTGCCGGTCGATGTAATTGATGACCGTGGAGGCGAACAATATCCCGGCAATCCACCAGCGCAAGGAAGGGATGGAGTGAGCGCTAGTCGGCTTCCGGGCAATCGCCATGTGTAGGTTCGCGGACCATCCTAACGAGTGACCAGCACCTGCGATTTATCCTTGAGCACATCCTGCAAAGCGGGACTTAACAATGAGGCTGAATTCCTGTCCAGATACACCGTCGCGTTGGGATGCGTGCGCAGAATCGATGCCGGAGCCATCGGGCTGATCTCGCTCTCAAAGCATGCTTTCACAGCTTGCGCTTTGCGCGTGTCGGGCACGACCGCGAGAATTTCCCTGGCTTTGAGAATCTGCCGCACCGACATGGAGATCGCATTCTTCGGCACTTGCGAAAGATCGGCGAACCAGGCCTCGCCCACCTGCTGCTGCCGGCATGCTTCATCGAGATTTACGATGACGTACGGTTCTTCGGTATCAAAGTCAGCGGGCGGATCGTTGAAAGCAATGTGACCGTTCTCGCCGATTCCAAGAAACGCGATGTCGATCGGCGCCGAACTCAGCTCGATTCCCACCCGGCGCAAGACTTCGGAGAGATCGGCTGCGTCACCGTCGAGCAAGTGATAGTTCCTGATTCCTGTTTTGCGGACCAGCTGCTCCAGCAGCATTTTTCGAAAGCTGCCCGGATGCGTGATCGGCAAGCCGACGTATTCATCGAGATGGAAAGCTTCGACTCTTGCCCAATCGATGTCCGCTATTTTTGTAAGAGCTTCGAGAAACTCGAACTGAGATGCTGCTGTAGCGGCGATAACGCGGGCCCGGCCACGCTGCGCGATCGCCCGGCGAATTGCATTCGCTGCCTGCTCCGCAGCTGCATTGCCAAGAGCAACCTTATCGTTGAATACCTTCAACAGCATCAGGCAAGCCTCCAAATCAGAGGGAACAGAAATAGCAGATCGTCAAGGCCCCAGAATTATAAACTCAAGGTAGCGGCATCATGATCATGAGTTTCATCACGTGAAAACAAATCTTTGTGCATTGGCGGAATCACAACGACTTGGTGTATGACTTTTACGCGGGATCAAGATCACATCCAGAGAAGGTATCCTTTGCATCAGCGATCGTCATCGTCCGGTCGGTTGCTTCAAAATTTAAGCGCGGTTGCGTTCCTACTGATCATCTGGCAAAGCGCAACTGCGCAAACCGTGCGGGTGGACGCGACCCCCACTCACATTGCCAACAAGTTCAGCCCGCTTTACGCGCTGGGTTCGACCGTCGATCGCGTGCCCAGCAATGCGACGGACACGTTTTTCCGGCCCGACCAGGTCAAGCAAATCCTCTCGGCTGGCTGGGGCGTCATCAGTTATCGCCAGAACACTGATCTGTTTGTGCAGGCGTGGCATTGGAATCCCAAGGGGACGTGGAGCGATCCTTCGAGGAAAGGATATTTCGTCGGTGACGCGACTCCGACCACAGAAATGATCCGGCACTCCTACGGGTATTCGCTTCCTCATCGCGGATTCACGCGCAACAACGGCACCGAATTCGATGGCTACTCGCGGCTGAATGACGGCGATCTCCAGTCTTACTGGAAGAGCAATCCTTATCTCACAAGTACGTTCACCGGTGAGGACGATGCGTTGCATCCGCAGTGGGTCGTGATCAACCTGGAGAAAAAGCAGAGCGTGAATGCGATTCGCATTGCCTGGGCAGAACCCTACGCCCGGGTGTACGAAGTCCAGTATTGGGTCGGCGACGGCGACGCCATGGACGAACAAGACAAAGGCGCATGGAAGACGTTCGCCTCTGGAACGGTAGCGGACGGAAAGGGAAGCACTGCCACCTTACATCTCGACTCCTCGCCGGTCACCACGAAATACGTGCGCATCCTGATGACGCAATCTTCCAACACCTGCGACAGTCATGGTTCCAGCGACCGCCGCAATTGCGTCGGCTATGCCATTCGCGAACTCTACCTCGGAACCATCGACGATCACGGGAAGTTTACCGATCTGCTCCACCACTCCCGCGATCAGAAGCAAACCCTCACATACTGTTCCTCGGTCGATCCGTGGCATCAGCCTTCCGATTTGTACGTCGCTCCTGACCGCATGGAATCAGGAGATCAGCCGGGCTTTGACCTCTTCTTCACCAGCGGCATTACCCGCAACTTGCCCGCGATCATTCCAATAGCCATGTTGTACGCGACGCCCGAGGACGCGGTGGCGCAGATGACCTACATAAAGAAACGAGGCTATCCCGTTTCGTATATCGAAATGGGAGAAGAGCCCGATGGCCAGTACATGCTGCCCGAGGACTACGCCACGCTCTACCTGCAATTCGCGACTGCGCTCCATCGCGTTGACCCTGCATTCAAGCTGGGTGGGCCAGTCTTTGAAGGCGTGACCGAAGACATTAAGGTTTGGCCCGATGCACACGGCCAGAATTCGTGGTTCAAACGCTTTCTCGCTTACTTAAAGGCCCACGATCGCCTTCAGGACCTGGCGTTCATGTCCTTCGAGCACTATCCCTACGACGGCTGTGAAACGCCCTGGGAGAATCTATATCAGGAGCCGGAGTTGATCACCCACATCATGCAAGTGTGGCGAGAGGACGGCCTGCCGCCGAACGTCCCCATGCTCGATACCGAGACGAATGACCACGGAGGCGAGGCCGCCGCAGATATCTTTGGCGCCTTATGGCTAGCCGATTCGTTCGGTGGTTTTCTCACAGCGGGAGGACAGTCGACCCACTACTATCACGACCTGCCCTATTCTCCGCCGCATCCCGCATGCGCGAACAGTTGGGGAACTTACCATATGTTTATGGTTGACAAGCATTACCAGATTCGGCAACGCATATCGCAGTTTTTTGCGGCACAACTCATTACGCAGGAGTGGGCGGAGCCGAAAGACGCCGAGCACAAGCTCTTCGTCGCCTCAAGTGATGTGAAGGATTCCCACGGACACGTACTGGTGACCGCGTATGCGCTGCAGCGCCCTGACGGCCAGTGGTCACTGATGCTCATTAATAAAGACCACGACAACCCGCAACCGGTGCACATCGTGTTTCACGACGCCGACAGCAATCAGACCCACGCTCTGCTAGGCCCGGTCACATCGATTTCCTTTGGGAAGGCCCAGTACCAATGGCACCCAAACCGCCGGAACGGCTACGCAGATCCGGACGGTCCGCCGGTGACCTCTACGATCGTCGCGAATGAAAACACGACGTACACCCTGCCAGCCGCTTCGCTCACCATCGTGCGCGGCAGACTGGGTGACCCTCCCAAGGACAGCGCACCGGCAAGATGAAATATCTGTGAGAATCGGTGGAAGATTGAGGTCGAACCGAGGTAACCCGACTCCTTGAAAATGGTGTGCAGAGCGCACCGGTTCGCAGATAATGCCTCCAGCAGACCATGGATGCGTCTCACAGCGATCTCGAAGCCATCAGGCAACTCCTCAGCGATCTCACCCGCCGTGTGTATCGCATCGAACAAAAACTCGGCCTCGATGACGCATCCCCTTTGCCCGAACCAGTGCGCGCTCCTGAGTTTGTTGCGAAGGCCGCGCAGCCCGTACCATCGAGCCCACCCCCCCGCTCCACCACCGCCCGTCCCGACGAACGCCCTTGGTCCGACCGTCATCCGGCCGTGCTCTGGGCCGCCATGCTGTTGGCCCTCGCAGTCCTGACTGCAGTTGCAATTCGCGGCTTGAAGCAAGCGACTTAGCAGGTATCAAATTCGTCGCGGATCGTTCACTCTCCATGCAAACGGACGAAATTCAGCGAGCCTGCTGAAATCCCGCCCATTGGCCGTGATGACGGTGATTCCCAATCGTCCCGCGCTCATCGCGATCAGCGCATCGTTGGTCAGGCGTCCTCGGCCAACTTTCCCGTAATCATATTTCGCCGCGAGCTCGGAGAGCACTTTGCCAGTTCGAGTCCAATCGCTGAGATTCGGCACCAGGATGCGTTTAGCCCTGTCAAAATCACGCTCTAGGCGTTCCACCACGTGGGCACCGTTTACCCTCACTCCCGCGTACAGTTCTTCCAGCACAACCGAACTCAGCCACACCGGTGAATCCGCAGCCAGCCTTCTCAGCCCGAGCGCCGCTTCATCTGCCATTCGCAGAGCCGCGATGTAAATCGATGAGTCAAACAGAACGGGTTGCATCTACGGCTCCAGCTTGCCGTACACATCCTTGATCTTGATACCACTCTTCACGAAACGATCGTTGGCTTCGGCTCCCAATCGATTGCTCTTGTGCTCGGCAATCACCAAATCCAGAGCCCGCTCGATGGCCTCAGTTTCCGTCTGAGCCCGCAACACCCTCTGCGCACGGCTGATCTTGATCGGATCCAGTTGGAAATGTTTGTGAGCACGATTCCTCGTCCTGGGCATGCGATGTTTCTCCCTGACCATAATAGCGCAATGCATGTACACAGAACGGCCATATATGAACATCGCAATCGGATCGAGCGCAGAACCACGCACCAACAATCGAGCCCAAAACCCATACCTCCGTGCCTCAAGGTAACCATCTCCCAAGTTACTATCGGGATTACTAAAGGTAGCTTCGAGGGCACTTTTAGGCCATGTACTCCCGGGACCGCACCCGCTACTCTTGTCTTAGTGGTTGCGCGTAGAGAACAGAGAACAGAGAACAAAGGAACGACAAACCGGAGACCTCATGAAATCAACTTTGTTTACCCTCTTACTGCTCGTCGGCGCAGCCCAGGCCCAACAGAACTTTCTCGCCACCAGCCCTTTGCCCAGCGCTCCCAGCACCCACAAATTCTGGAGCCGCGAAAACAAGATTGATTTCTCCATTCTCACCGGACAGATCACCGTCGACGCCATCACCACCCAGCACGGCCTGAGCCAGGGCTTCACCGAAGCGAACCCGATCATGCGCCCGCTGGTAACCCGCGGCGTAGCCGGAGAGGCCGCAGCCTCCGCCCTCGGCCTTGGCTTCGGAGTAGGAACCGCCTATCTCCTGCACATTACCCATCACTACAAAGCCGAGCGCATTGCCACCCGAACCATGGTCGCGGTCGAAGGCGGATTCGTAGCCAATAATCTCGTGCGTATCTACTGAATCCCCTCCGATTTCGGCCCCAATCCCAACTCTGCCGAAAACCTGTCAAGCCCCCTTTTGCCCCCGATTCCCGCTACGTCCCTGATTCCACGGCAAAAATAAAGTTCAAAAATTGGCGGGTTTACCCCCTCCAATGTGCTACACTATATCTATAAGTTAAACAAAGGCGCAGCCAATAGCTGCGCCTTTTTCTTTTCCACTGAAAGGTACCCGTCCATGAAGCCACGAACCACCGAAGCCCCTCGCCCACCCATCCACCGCAACACCAAACGCACCGGAGAACTCTCCGAAGCCGCCTTCCTGCTCAAAGCCGAAACCCTCGGCTTCCACCTCGCCAAGCCCTGGGGAGACAGCGAACGCTACTACTTCATCCTCGACACCGGCCCCCGCCTCTGGCGCGTGCAACTCAAATGCACCCAGGTCCTCCGCGCCCGCGGCTACGACGTCCAACCCATCTACAGCATCTACGGCAAAGGCAAAGCAGTCTACACCGCCGACGACATCGACCTCTTGGTCGTCTACATTCCCCCCTTGAACGTCTGGTACATCCTGCCCGTCGAATCCTTCACTCCCAACAAAAGCCTCCGCTTCTATCCCGACATCCCCTGCAAGCGCGCCCGCTGGGAACAATTCCGCGAAGCCTGGCACCTCCTCGACCCGTGTGGGGCGGACACTCCTGTCCGCCGCCGTTGATCCAGCAAACGATCCTCCAATCGCAAAGCAGACGACCTAGACGCAGCCCGGAGAAATATTCAGTTGACGTCATCCTGAGCGGCCGTCAGGCCGCGAAGGATCTAGCGCAAAGTGGCAGCACTGCCGTCGGCCCCCCTGCCGCCACGCGCAATACTCACGTGGGGACAGCCGCCCCCGGCTGTCCAGCGAGCGAAGCTCGGCAGAATCAAGGGGAGGGCACGGCTTCAGCCGTGCCACAAAGCCGAAGATTCAAACGCAGGGCCCCAGCAGGGAGAAGATTTTGGGTGGCGCAGCGCTTCCAGCGCTGCGATAAATCCTCTGCCTCGATTCAGGCCCCGCAGGGAGCCAACGCTCTCACCCAGCCACTCCAGATTCCCTTGACTCCCACAACCCCCCCCGGAGTATGTTTCCCCTTCCCCCAGAAATCAGACCCGGGTGTCCCTCAAATCGTAGTCTGTCCGGAGGACACATGAACCAAGCCGCTCGTCGTGCTGTATTCCTGTGCCTGTGCTATGCGCTATTTGCACAGGCTCAAGACCAGGCCAAACCAAGCGGTTTCCCGCTAACCCGACACAGCCGGTATCGGCGCAGCCACAAACCCAAACTCCGGTTATTGGATCGAAGGGATTCGTTCTCGAAGACTCAACGCCCGTGAAGCTCAGAATCAATCGCACGATCTCTTCGGCTGACGCGCATGTCGGGGACACTGTCGACTTCGAAGTCCTGGAAGAAGTGCTGGTCAACAACGTCCTCGTCGTCCCCAAAGGCGGACTCGCTTACGCCACCGTTACTGACGCTCAGGCCAAACGACGAATGGCGCGCGGCGGCAAACTCGACATCAATATCGACTACGTTCGCCTGAGCGACGATGAGAAGGCCGCTCTTCGTGCCGTCAGCGAGGTCAAGGGCGGCGGCCACACTGGCGCCATGACAGGGGGCATGGTTGCTACCAGCCTGGTCTTTTTTCCGGCTGCGCCGTTCTTTCTATTCATGCATGGCAAAGACACTAGCATTCCCAAGGGCACCGAGATCACGGCCTACGTGAACGGAGATATGAAGCTGGATCTTGCGAAGTTCCAACCCGCGCAACCGACTCCGGCAACTGCCTCAGTCAACCCTGCGCCCGCGACAACGGCACAGGTCCAACTGCAAGTGACCTCGACCCCCGACGGCGCGGACATCGAAATCGACGGTGGCTTTGTCGGCGATACGCCGTCAACCGTGGGAGTCGAGCCGGGACAACATCAGTTGTCAGTGAAGAAGACCGGCTTCAAAACCTGGGAGCGGAAGATTACAGTCTCGAGCGGTCACGTAAATGTGAATGCAATCCTAGAGTCTGAGGCGAAATAGGAACTTCGAGGCTATTCACGATACTCGGAAGCATGTAGAAAGTTGTCCTAATTCCATTCTCGCCTCCCGCCCAGGAACAACGCGGATAGCGATGTTGGGTAAGATGTTCCCATGCCGTGGAAAAAGCTCGAAGAGCCTAGCGACGACGACAGGCGCGAACTAGATTTGCAATTTAGGGGCAAGGCCCGATTTCTTGTTGACGAGAATGCAGGCATTGCGGTGGCGAAGATTCTGCAACGTTCCGGCTACAACGCCAAGTTTGTAGAGGATCTCGGTCTGCGTGGACGAAGCGATGAAGACGTGTTTGCCGCAGCGTGGAAAGAGAAGCGGGTCGTCATCACACATGACGCCGATTTTCTGGACAATAATCGATTTCCGCCCCACAGAAATCCGGGGGTAATCCTGATTCGGCCAGGTTCAGATGGCCGTGACGATGAACGGCTGGTCCGCTGCCTAGAAAAGGCCGTTCTTCTGGCTGACAAAAACGCAACTTGGTTTCAGGGCAGGAAGCTTGATTTTTCGTCCGACGAAGCGCTTACGATCACGTCCCAAGGAGCACGCGCCCGATATTTATGGAGGCAACACGGTATGCCGCTAATTTGGGAGGACTGACTCCAGGACGGGTGGCCCACCCATTTGTCAGTGAAATCCAAATCAGACAAAATGAGGGGTGCCCCATCCTTCCGCGTTCTTTGCGGAAGGGTGGGAGCCGATAAGGCACGGTGAAACCGTCATCAAAGGGAGGCGGGTGGCCCACCCGTTATCAACACCTGGTTTATATCCCACGCAAATGAGGGGTGCCCCATCCTTCCGCGTCTTTGCGGAAGGGTGGGAACCGATAAGGCAAACACCAAATGACCGCGTTGGCGGGTGGCCCACCCGTTATCAACACCCGGTTGATATCCCACGCAAATGAGGGGTGCCCCATCCTTCCGCGTTCTTTGCGGAAGGGTGGGAACCGATAAGGCAAACACCAAATGGCCGCGTTGCCATCAGAACGATACAAAGCGACGGTCCCTTTTCCTCGGGGCGGGTGGCCCACCCGTTATCAACACCTGGTTTAATCTCCCACGCAAATGAGGGGTGCCCCATTCTTCCGCGTTCTTTGCGGAAGGGTGGGAACCGATAAAGGCAAACACCAAATGACCGCGTTGCCATCAGAACGATACAAAGCGACGGTCCCTTTTCCTCGGCTCTCCTAAAAGAGGCGCCTGTCGTCAGCCCGAGAGCGTAACTTAGGCGTCCCGGGTCATAGCCCGAGCTTACGACCAATCGGCAAAGTCAACGGCGCCGGACCGGCGTGTCCGCCCTATTCTGCCATCCAAAATCCATTGCCCGCAGACAATCCCTCAGTCAGGGTCTTTCGAGATGCCGCCCCGAATTGACCTCCCCGCCTTTCTGGTAGATATTGTGGAGGGATGGACGCTGAACGGACCATTGCCGAAATCGAGTGGCTAGAGCGCGTCTACGCGGCACCGGACACCCGACCGCTGAGCCCAAGCGACATCTCGGCCGCGAATCGAAGGCACGACGACATGCTCGCGCATAGTCCGTAGTTTCGGCTTTGGCAGCAGTATGGGCTTTGCTGCCGCCCGTGAACCGGTTACCACACACATCATTCAGAAACCGGAAGCTCCCAACAAACTCCAATCCCCTCAATCACTTACATCCGCCCAATGCACCATTCCACCACTAAACCCTGATTTTGCCCCTTTCGTTGGGTTCCGCGTGCTATCCCGGCATTGGTTTCAATAGGATAGTCACAACAAGAAATCCAGGGAGAGGTTCATCGAGAAGACCCTCTTCCGTTTGTAAGGTTAGAGCTGGTTTCATCGATGTGCTTCGGGATGTGCTTTTGGGTAGGGCACGGCTTCAGCCGTGCCGACTGAGCCGGGAAAATACGGCTTCAGACCCTGGAGGTAAGGCTCTTCCCAGGCCGTCCAGACATTTCATGAAACCGCGCAGAGAGTGAAGGTCAGTAAAGGGGTAGGGCTCTACAGGTTCAACCGTTTTCAGAGTTTGTTGTGAAGCTTCACCCAGGGAAAAGTGGCAAATGCCTGACTTGCCATAATCCCAAGCAGTGGAAAGCGAGAGGACATGCACAAGCCAGTGAAGTATCTGGAGAAAGCAGTAACCGTCGCCGCCACAGGCGCATGGGCGGTATTCGAGCGCCTCAACCGGATCAAGCAGAATCCTTCTCCCAAGCCCAAGTGGTCGGACAAGCCCCTGCTCAAGTCCTATGAGAAGACCAAGCCTCCGCTGGGCTGGCCTCGTACCACGGATTCGCTGTGCCCGAAGTGTGTTCCCGAAATCCGCCAGCAGATTCTCGATGGCAAGCTGCCGGTCGAAGTCCTCAGCAACGAAAAGGTCGGCGAGATCAAAGCCCAGATCATCGAGCGCGACGGCAAAATCCTCATGGTCAAGGATTGCGAGAAACATGGTCGCTTCGAAGACGTCATGTCGATGGACACCGACTTCTCGCGCCACCTTGAGGAAGTGTTCCCCGGCCGCGACATCGTAGCCCATAACGACGAGAAGCTGCACCACCACGGTTCGAGCACGGTGAAGTACGGACGCGGCTCGGTGCTGACTATCGATCTGACTAACCGTTGCAACATGATGTGCGATCCCTGCTTCATGGATGCCAACCAGGTTGGCTTCGTCCACGAGTTGAGCTGGGAAGACATCAAGACCATGCTTGACAACGCCATCACGATCAAGCCGCGACGCCAGATGTCAGTGCAGTTCTCCGGCGGCGAGCCAACTTTGTCGCCGTACTTCCTGGATGCCGTCCGCTATGCCCGCAAAGTCGGATACAACAGCGTGCAGGCCGCAACCAACGGAATCGAATTCGCGAAGAGTTTGGAATTCGCCCAGCAAGCCGCCGAAGCCGGAATGCGCTACGCTTATCTCCAATTCGACGGAATCGGCAACGCCGCCAACGCCCACAGGAAAGTTGGCAACCTCTTCGATGTAAAGTTGAAAGCTATCGAAAACCTGCACGCCGCCGGAGTAGAAATTGTCCCGGTAGTGACCATCGTGAATGGCATCAACAACGAGCAAGTAGGAAGAATAATCAAGTTCGCCCTGGATAACCCAAAGCGAATCGGCTTTTTGTCCTTCCAGCCAGTAAGCTTCACCGGCCGCGACGAAGCCGTAACCGACGACCGCCGAGAAGCCCAGCGCTACACCCTTTCCCACCTGGCCCACGACGTAAAAAATCAAACCGGCCTGGGCGAGCCAAGCCGAGATTGGTTCCCAATCTCCTTCATGGGCACGTTCTCCGATTGGGCCGACCTAATGCACGTAGACGACAAAAACAACAACTGGGGCCAACTCTCCTGCGGCTGCCATCCTAATTGTGGGACGGGGATGGCTGTGATGATCGATAAGGAGACCAAGGAGGCGGTTCCGGTTACGGCTTTCTTGAAGGGCGATCAACTCGCTAAAGATATTCAGAAAGTTAACGATGCGGCGCGGGGGAAATTTCTTACTATCGTGGGGATGGCTTTGTGTTTGATGAAGAATTACGATCCGTTCCAGTCGCCCAGGCATTTTAAGTTGATGGATCTGCTTAGGAAGTTCGATAAGAACTTCAACGCTACCGGAAAGAATTACGGGAAAGTTGGTCCGGACCGGACGATTGAAGATGTGATGAAGCGGCGACAGGACCGGTGGAATTTCCTGTTCATTGCGGGGATGTGGTTTCAGGATCTGTTCAACTACGATTTCCGGCGGACGGAGCAGTGCATTATTCCTTATGCCACGCAGGAGGGTGAGATTTCGTTCTGCGCTTACAACACGGGCGTGGGCTGGCGGAACATCATCGAGAAGATGCACATGACGGCGACGCTTACCAAGTGGTACGAGGAGCATGGGCGGCATGAGATCTTTGCGGGCGGTAAGAACGTGAAGATGGAGTCGACAGCGCATTCTCTACTGCTGAAGGATGAGCTGGTGACCAACGAAGAACAGCACGATCTCGACAAGCTGGGCATCGCCAAGAACTCTGGCGAAGAGAAGAAGCGGGCGCGCGACGCCAAGCAGGCGGCGGCGCGGGGTCCGCAGAAGGACGATGCGGCTTACAATGCGCGCATGGCTGCTCTCTATCGCGAAGTCGTGTTGCAGGAGAAGCCGGTGGTGGCGGAGAACGGATTTATTCCGTTGGGCGCTTTGACTGCTTCCAAACCTAAGATCGAAGTAGGAGAGCCAGTTTTGGGGGATTAGTTCAGGAAAGTGTTGATAGCAAAGAAAGGCCGCCAGTTCCTGGCGGCCTTTTTTACGGTTTCGGGTGAGGAGTTCCAGCTCAGGGCATGTTGTTTGGAGCCCTGCAGCCGAGCGCCGGGTGGGTGCACATTTACAATCGCAACCGGCGGAAGTTGTGACCTTGGCGAGCGTTGATGCTGCGACTCGTGGGATGTTCGGGACCCATCCTCCGCGGAGAACGCGGAAGGATGGGGCACCCCGTTGGTTGGCGGAGTTAAAGGCGGGGACGGGCCCCCTCACGGTCAGTTCACCGTGAAGGTGCCCTTGCTGCCGGAGCCGCCGACTGTAGTCACCGCAATCTTTCCAGTTATCGCTCCGGTCGGAACTGTGGTTGTGATCTCGGTTGCCGAGACAATGGTAAATGGGGCAGCCTTGACGCCGCCAAATGTCACCTTGGTCGCCCCGGTGAATCCCGTTCCCATGATGGTCACCGGAGTCCCGACCGTTCCGCTGGTT
>Ga0210403_10001300_pt1 | contig 23841 bp, 20 predicted proteins | sample IncBWC19MmetaG_FD_150863 | JGI IMG/M metagenome (GOLD analysis project Ga0210403, IMG submission 150863) | Forest soil microbial communities from Barre Woods Harvard Forest LTER site, Petersham, Massachusetts, United States - Inc-BW-C-19-M | ecosystem: Environmental > Terrestrial > Soil >... | reverse complement strand
CTTGTTGGCTTATCCTCAACACAGGTTTATTTTGCACGTGGAAGACCCAGTCACAGCTGCGATCACTTAGTCCACACTTTATTTCATTTTGATTTATGCAACCTGGGTATTAAAAACAATTACAATAAATTGAATCTGCATTTGAGGGATGCTAATATAGAGCTTCATGAAATCACCGCTCAAAATGAGGAGTTATTGCAAATCCAGGACCACCTCAATTTACTAAACTCGAGCCTTGAAAAAGAAGTAACGGAACTGTTAAGATCAGGGGGCAAACTAGATTCTGAGTTAAATGCAGCCTTACCACTGCTCATGACTGCAGCGTCATGTAGCCCGACTACTTGGCCTGACTTCGATAATTAGACTCGACCAAAGTAAAATAGACTGGAGCCTCTTCTACCTAATAATATAGTGACGGAATGATTTCGCTTCGTGTAGCGCCTTTTCATCAGTAAACGCTTAAAAAGCTGTGTTTGATGCATTTTCGATTGTTATCATTTCTGAATCTTATCCAAGTTTTGGACCAGCAAGGTTGATGGTCCCCAGAAACATCACATCCGAATTCGCTATCTTGCAGCCAGTTCGTTCTTTGCATCGTAAACAATCAGCCGTTGCTGGTTTCTCCCGATAGTAATCTGGAGAATTAATAAGGAACCGTGTGTAAATCACGGGCTGTCGCGCAACTGTAATCCTGTCCCGATCTAATCGGGAAAAGCTTTGTTCAATACGCCATTGTCCCATTCGGGCGAGAAGGCGAACAAGGTCAGGAAAGCCAGGAGACTTCCCACTAACGTATTGACATTGCTTTCGCGAAACTGAAGCACTTGTCAGGCATCGAATCGTGCGCGCCAATTTCTTTTGGCGTGCGCTCCTTTTATTCCTGTCATTTCTCTTCCGCGTAAGCAATCGTTTAGCTGCTGAGCAGCGAGCATTTAATCTATTGTTCAACTTTTAAACAAACAACAAAATGCTTACGCACAATCTCGGCTACCCGCGAATTGGTAGTCAACGTGAATTGAAGAAGGCCAGTGAAGTCTACTGGTCTGGGAAGTCCACACTGAAGAACTTGGTTCAAGTCGGAAAGAATATCCGGCACGAGAACTGGGAATTGCAAAGAAAGGCTGGCATCGACCTGATACCATCCAACGACTTTTCCTTCTACGATCAGGTATTGGATATGTCGCTTACCGTAAATGCAATCCCGGAACGCTATCACGATGTGATTTTAAACAAGAACAATTCGGAGTTGGATCTCTACTTTGCGATGGCACGCGGCCATCAAAAAGATGGTCTCGATATCACAGCGATGGAAATGACAAAGTGGTTCGACACTAACTATCATTACATCGTTCCCGAATTTCATAAGGATCAGCAATTCCGTTTATTTTCTACCAAGATCATTGACGAATTCTATGAGGCGAAACAAATTGGTATTACTACAAAGCCAGTCCTGATCGGACCTGTTTCCTACTTGCTCCTCGGAAAAGAAAAAGAAGAAGGCTTTGACAGGATTGATTTAATCAAGAATCTTCTGCCCGTTTATATTGAAATCCTGCGCAAGCTGGACAAACTCAATGTTCAATGGGTTCAGTTCGATGAACCGTTTTTAGCGCTCGACCTCAATGAAAAAGAGAAGAAGGCATTCACGTACGCCTATGGAGAAATCAAGAAAGAGTTTCCACTCATTAAATCAATAGTTGCTACCTATTTTGAAGGATTACAGGATAATGTAAAACTTGCAACGTCTCTGCCGATCTGTGCTTTACACATCGATCTGGCCAGGGCACCCGGACAGTTGGAGGAAGTGATTAGCCATTTGCCAGAAAAGATGTCGCTGTCTCTGGGTGTAGTAGACGGGCGAAATATCTGGATCAACGATTACGAACGCTCTCTTTTATTCATTGAGAATGCAATCCGTGGGTTAAAGGAAGACCGTGTGATGATCGCACCCTCCTGTTCACTGATACACTCTCCCTGCGATCTCGATCTTGAAACCAACGATAAGGTATTGCTCCCGGAGATCAAGAACTGGATGTCTTTTGCCAAACAAAAATTACATGAGTTATCCGATCTTAAGCTTATGGTTTTATCAGGCCGTGTCGAAGGCCCTGCCTATTTGAAGAACAGGAAGTCAGTCGAGAACAGGAGAACATCGCCTTTGATCCACAATCAGGAGGTGAAAGAGCGCGTTGCCCGGATCACAGATGCTGATGCCAAACGCAAGAGCTTGTTCCCCGAACGGAAAAAGAAACAGCATGAAGCACTAGGTCTGCCGTTGTTCCCAACCACCACTATTGGATCATTCCCTCAAACAGGCGAGGTAAGAACGTGGCGAGCCAAACTAAGGAAAGGTGTGTTTACACAACAGCAGTACGATGATGCAATACGAGCTGAAACAGAGAAAGCTATTCGCTGGCAGGAAGAAATTGGAATTGATGTACTCGTTCACGGTGAATTTGAACGCAATGATATGGTCGAATACTTCGGTGAGCAATTGGCCGGCTATGTCTTTTCAAAAAACGGTTGGGTGCAAAGTTATGGATCACGTTGTGTGAAACCCCCGATCATTTTCGGTGATGTATCAAGGCCAAACCCAATGACCTTATTCTGGACAAAGTTTGCCCAATCGCTTACAAAAGTTCCTGTGAAAGGAATGCTCACGGGGCCGCTGACCATATTGCAATGGTCTTTTGTCCGTGACGATCAGCCAAGGAAGGACACAACTTTTCAGATAGCACTTGCTATCCGTGATGAAGTGATTGATTTGGAGAAAGCAGGAATAAAAATTATTCAGATTGATGAACCAGCGATAAGGGAAGCGTTGCCTCTTAGGAAAGCTGACTGGCAGCAGTATTTAGAATGGGCCGTGAAAGCTTTTAGGATTGCTGTGAGTGGTGTAAGAGATGAAACGCAGATACACACGCACATGTGTTACTCTGAATTCAATGACATCATCCAGAATATTGCCGACATGGATGCCGATGTAATTACCATTGAGTGTTCACGATCTCAAATGGAATTACTGGATGCCTTTGCTGATTTTAAGTATCCGAACGATATCGGGCCAGGTGTTTATGATATCCATTCACCAAGAGTTCCATCACAAAAGGAAATGGTCTCATTGATGAACAAAGCACAGAACGTTGTTCCGGTCGCACAACTTTGGGTGAATCCAGACTGTGGTCTAAAGACACGAGGTTGGGATGAAACCAAGAAAGCTCTCATTGAGATGGTATCTGCTGCGAAGGAGCTGCGTCAATTAGCGGGTGAGCCGACTGCTTAGCCAGATCAAAAAAGATTTTATTCCAATGTGCTTACATGAGCATAAATACTGTTTACGCTGCCACGCACTGTTCGAATGCAAAGTAGGGTCCATCCTACTTTGCCAGTGTGCGGCAGTTGAACTAAGTGATCCTGAGAGGGATTACATTAACAAATTGTACAATGATTGCCTCTGCGCAAAATGTTTAAAGGATATGAAGACGGAATTCAGGAACGGAAAATTACTGAGTAAGATCAGAAGGCTCATGCGAATTTAAGATGGAAAAAGACTAAATCAGTTAACTCTACCTCCTGTTATTTCAATTCAGATAATGAAAGTGCTGTCCAGAAATATTTTATCATCTTCAATTATTGCAACTCTTTTCTTGGAAAACATTTATCTGTTTTTTAAGATTATAAATCTACAAACGTGAAAGTAATTGAGTGAGTTACACAAAAACCGCTCCACACTGAACTACTTGGAGATTGTAAAAAACGAGTATCCCAAGGGAAACGTGTCCGCTTTCAATGCATGATTATTCGATTACGGGACAGTTTCTTCACCCTGAAATTTCGGATTACGCAATTGAAGAAACCAAAGAGGTGTCTTTGTGAATTAATGAGAAGGGATCTTATATTCGGAAAATGATAGCTAAATGACGAATCCGAAGGATGAGCCCTTGATTTCTATACCTCTGACTAATGTGCTACTCACTTCTCAAAACGCTAGCTGGATTACTGGTGGCAGCGCGCCAGATTTGTGAACCCACGGTAGTCAAAGAAATGAAGGTCATAATTAGTGCTGTTTTTACAAATGGCGATGTTCCAAAAGTAATGTGATAGGCAAACGACTGCAGCCACTCATCCATAAGATAATAAGCTATTGGGGTGGCCATCACCAACCCAATCAGCGCCAACAATAAAAATTTCCTTAAAAGAAGAAATGTTATTTGGCTAACTTCTGCGCCTATTATTTTTCTGATTGCAATTTCTTTTAATCGTTGAGCCGTGGTATATACAACCAGCCCATATAAGCCAAGGCATCCAATGAAGACTGCTAAAATGGAAAGCAATTTTATTAATTGCCCCAATTGTCTGTCTGTTTTGTAAACTTTACCAAAGTCTTCGTCAAAAAAAGAAATTTGGTATGGAAGTCTGGTGTTTGCGAGTTTTTTATAGTTCTCTTCGATAAATGAAAGCGTGGCTGCCATGTTGGTCGGCTTGATCTTAATGGCAAGCTGCCAGCATGACGCATTGACAAACCCAATTCGAAGAGGCGCTATGGGGCTACGGTAGCTTGAGATATGCATATCCTTTATGACTCCGATAATGTGAATAGTATCGCCTACCTGACCTTCGGTCTCGCCAGTGAACCTCATTCCAATTGGATCATCCCATCCATAAACTTTTGCTGCTGTTTCATTTATAAGAAATGCGTTCTTGTCATTTTCGTTGCCCAATGAAAAATTCCTTCCTTTCACCAACTGGATATTAAACAAGTCTAAGTAGTTCGGGTCGGCTTTAATTGAATAAAATGCAACTTTAGTTATTCCATTTGATCCAATCCAATCTCTCGCATCCAGCGTGTTAACCTGGTTAGGAAAAGATGAAGCAATTGAAGTCGCAATAATATTAGGGTGCTTGTTCAACTGTGCCATTAAGACATCTTTTTTAGTACGAACACCCCCGTCTCGCAAACTAAGCCTTAAAATGTGCTCCCTTTGGTAACCCGGATTGTGATTCTCGATGTATTCAAGTTGTTGCCCAATAATAAGAACAGCAATTATCAATCCGCTTGAAATTAAAAATTGAAATATGGTAAGTGCATTGCGTGTTGAATTACCAATACCGCTATAAGTAAAATTTCCTTTCAGCACCCTAATCGGTTTGAAAGAGGCTAAAATAATAGCGGGATACATTCCCGCAACCAGGCCAAATAGAATTGGGATGCAAAAAATAGAAAGGATTACGAATGGGTCTAAAAAATTCAGGGGTATTGATTTTCCAATGAAATTGATATACGTGGGGAAAAGCATCCAAGTCGCCAATACAGCTACCACAGTTGAAATGAAACTAACTACCAGGGTATCAATTAAGAATTGAGTCATGAGAGTAGATTTTAACGCACCTGAAATTTTTAGAACACCAACTTCCTTGGCGCGCATTACTGAGCTTGCTGTAGTAAGGTTAACATAATTAATTCCTGCAATCATTAATATGAATAATGCAACTCCCGATAAGATATACAGTCTGTTGATATCATTCCTTGGGCTATTGGAAAAACTCACGTCCGATTTTAAGTAGCAGTCCCTTAATGGTTCCAACAAAAATTTCGTTTGTCTATATTCATTGTTCGCCGATGATTCATACTTTTTTACAAAGAATTGCTTAATCTGACTCTCAACATCCTTGGGATTTACGTGCTTTGAGGTGGTTTTCAGAAGAAAATTATAATTCCAACTATGCCAATCCTCTATATCCGAAGGCCGAGCTGTCTTGATCCAATCTGTGAATTGCAGAATAATATTGAACTGAAATGAAGAGTTGGATGGAAAATCTTTGAAGACTAAACCCACGGTATAATCACCAAATTTTTTGAACCCAGAAAGCTCGAATGACTTCCCTACTGCGTCCGTTGTTCCAAAATATTTTTTAGCTGTTGTTTCTGAAATGGCTATAGTATTGGGCTTTTCAAAGGCACGAGTTGAATTGCTGCCGATTAAGTTAAAATTTAATATTTTTAATAAATCATTATCCGCTGCGTAGGCGAAATCCTCGTAAAAAGTCTTTTCATCAATTTCTACAACTAAGCTCTGTAATGTCGCCAAGCGAGATACCCGTGTCACCCCTCCAATTCGGGTTTTAATGATATCGGCCAGCGGAGCAGGAAATACGGCTTGGTGGTTTTGTCCTCGAGAGCTTTCATCAACAGTTGGATTTTCTTTGATCAACCGAAATATGAGATCGCCTTCGTTATGGAAATTGTCATAGCTGAATTCATGCTTCACATAAATGAAGATGAGTAGGTATACAATTATTCCTACACTAAGCCCAAAAATATTGATCAGTGAATTGAATTTGTTCCTTGAAAAGCGCCTCAAAGACAAGTTAAACCAAATCCTAAGCATATTTTTTTTGAAAAAAGACTAGTTTGTTAAACAAAGGTTGCTCGAGAGAATAATTTAGTTTTGTGCTTAAAATATTTGTCGCATTTGACCCGATTGACAGGGCTTTGTCAATTGCCATAGTGGCTTGAAACTAAATTACTCCATTGTTCAACACAAAAGTCATTAGCTCTGAGGCATTGTGGACTTGTAGTTTTTTAAAAATATTCTTCCGATGGGTCTTCACCGTATCCTCAGAAACAAATATAGTCTGCGCTATCTCCGAGTTGCCCTTGCCATCAATAATAAGTTTAATGATTTGAATCTCTCTTTCGCTTAACCTATATTCTTTGGCGTCTTGTTCTTTCTTAAAATCGGAGATCCAATCAAAATAGGATTTGCCATTACTAACACGCTCGATAGCGTTGATCAAATCGATGGTCCCGCGGCTTTTGAGCAAGCATCCGTCTGCGCCTGCCTTCAAAAGCTGGTTGATGAATGTTTTCTCAGGATACATCGTCAGAATAATTACTTTGACGGTGGGGTGTTTCTTTTTTATCCATTCGGTGCACTGGACCCCATTCAGTATTGGCATGCTGATATCCACGATCGCCAAATCAGGTACTTCTTTTTCTATTAAGTTAATAAGCTGCTGTCCATTGTGCGCTATTCCTTTTACTGTCCAATTTGTTTTGGCCTTCAATATCTCTTTTAGTCCGTCCACTACGATTGGGTGGTCATCGGCAATGTAAATTTTAAATTCTCTTTCAGTTTTCATGTACTATTGGGATGTCAATAATGAAAGTGCTCCCTTTTGATGAGGAATGAATCTTCAACTCCCCATGCAGGCGGGTTACGCGCGAGCGGATATTTTGTAAGCCCATTGACTTAGTAGAGGCCGTCCCCACGTCGAAGCCAACCCCGTTATCTTCATGGATGATGGTTATCTCGCCATTTACTTGAGTGATCTCAAATCTTATTTGGGTAGCCTGCGCATGTTTTAAGGTATTGGTGAACAATTCTTGTGCTATCCTGTACAAATTCAATAATGTTTCACCGTCTGCCGGTGACTGTTGTACGTCAATAATGGATGTAACCTTTATTTTGCCCGAGTTTGTAATGGCCTCACAGAGTTGCTCAATGGCTGCTGTCAAGCCAAAATTCTTTAAGGTGCTCGAATCTAGGCTATGTGCAATTTTTCGAACCTCGGTCGTGAGGATTTGAACAAGATCATTTATCTCACTGTTCAGCCTATCAATTTCTTCCTCCGCTGGTTTCTTTAACACCAGATCACTGTAAATCTTTAGTGTGGCAAGCAAGCTACCCAAATTATCATGAACATCTGATGCAATTCTTTTACGCTCTTCGTCTTGCCCCTGTATCAAAACATACGCAGATTGCAGCTCTTGCTTTTCCAATAGTTTTTCAATGTCGCGGTAGGCTCGTTCTTTTTTGATCAGCTTCTTCTGAAAAAGAAAAGCAAACAAGATGATAGCCACCAACATGATCAGCATGGAGGCCGTACCTAACACCAAAGTTACCAGGTCATTTACTTGTACCTCGCCAGCCATAGTCCGTAACTAACAATTATGTTTTTAGTGAAGCCAGAAAAACCTTGAATCACCCATGCGTTGTGAAAAAAACCTTTTGCCTCCTTCGATAAGATTTCCCATCCAAAGATGAAGGTGAAGAGCGAACCTGCAAAATAAATTAAGAGCCCGGTATTGATAATGAACAAAGGATGGCTGGTAAGCTGAATATTTTCCAGGTCGTCATAAAGTTTATACAAGTACCGAAGGCCCAGACACAAAAGGAAGATGACACTGAAAGTCCAAGCCATCGAATTGAATTGATAAATATTTTCAGAGAATAAGCTGTTGAGCAGGCTTAGCAAAATCAGGATTGATATCACCCAAGCCCGTGGCGGTGAGCCGTAAATGATCCTTGCGTAAAACGAATAGAGAAAAACGACCTCTATCATTACAAGCAAGTGGAAAGCCGGCATGTTATGGATACCCATTACAGCGGTGATCACGGTGAAAATTTTAACAGATGCACTTATAATAAGGTAGTAGCCAAGCATGATGTAGGGTTGCCGGTTGAACGCGTACTTTAAAAATAGCAGAGCAGGAATTAGTTCGGTGACATCTGACAAATTGGAAACAAAAAAAGTAAAGGTCTTTAAATCCATCCTTAAAGATAAGGAAGTACCTAAAGTCCTTTGCTATTCCATCAGTGAGGGCAAACATTAGGGCAGGGGGAGGCATCTGATAGAATCATTGGTTTAGCCTTTGTTCGTGTTTTCGGTGCGGTACCTCCATGAATTTGATCAGGATGATCTTTGCCATCTTTTGTGACAGGCACAATCATCACATCGTTTTTGGTTTTGGTTTTGGAGTGGTAAATCCGCAACCCTTTGATGTGCTTGTTGACATCCGGCTCGCTAAGGTTGTGCTGATCAATTTTAGCCACCAAATCCTTGACCTTGGCAAGACCAAAGACGTGACCAAAGACATGGTCGGGATGATCCTGACTTAATTGAGCCTTGCCCTCATCTTTGAAATACTTACCCAGGTTTGCCTTGGCTGTGCTGGCGCTGATAAATGTGCCTGTGTTGGTGAAGTCTGCCATAAAAATTTATTGTTATGATTAAAGCGCCTACTCTTTTCAAGGTTTTCGGCTTTCCCTTTTTTATTTACGGACCGGTGATATCACGGATCATAGTTTCCTTAATTTGGTTTATAAGGCTTGTCCTTCATCTCGGTCAGTAAAAGTTTAATTGGCTTTGCCTCCGCATTTTCAATAGTATGCGGGGGCTCGGGCTTTCCTGAATAGGCCTTCCCTTTTTCTACATTCCATATTATAGGTTCTTTGCCCGGATAGACTACAATCATTTTCCCCGACTCCATGAAATATTCAATGTACTCGGGGTGTGTGTGGAGAGGTTCTTTTTTCCCCGGTAGTAATGTTATCTCCACCAACCGGAAGTGGTCGTTGTCAACCAGAATTTTTTTGCCTTCAGGATCGGCCTTCACCCAGTCTTGAGCATAAGCTGAATTAACGGCCATCAGAGAAATGAATGTTACGGCTACTTTTAATAAGTCTTTCATATTATTTTGCATTTTATTTTTTATTTTTTTTGCTGTGGTGTCAAAATTGAATGTACTGTTCAAAATCAAAATAACTATGATTAGTAATCGCAAGAATCTTTACATCAGTCAAACTTGATAATTTCTAAGAATTTCTTCGCGTCAATATTTCTTAAGTTCAGAATCTCCTGACTAAGTCTTTTTTGTATGAACATGAACATCTATTTTCTTCTTTTTCCAATAGGTTATTGTTGGTCACTCGACCAACATTTCTATTTTCTAAATTCAACTTTCTACGAGTTCAAGCTTTTTTCCCTTCTTTGCAGTGTGCCTCCGTACACAGCGTTTGTCGATCATTTATTTTATTTTTGGCTTTGTGCTTTTGGCTTCTCTTGCCGATTCAAAAAACTTTCTTAAATCATCATGGGTTTGTAAGCCTTGGTAGCCATGTCGGATTTCCAGTCGTTGTTGCTTTGTTGTTACTCCATCCAAATTATTGCGCAATGCGAGGTAGGCAAAGCCAGGAATGCTGCCGTGGTCTAAAGGTTGTGCCTCTGCAGAAAGCGTAGGCGGGATGATTGGCGTAGCAATTTCACCCGGGCTGGGCAGTGTAAGCGGAGTATCTTTTCTTGTTTGCTCCAGCGACAACAAGGAGAGAACATTATTGGCTTGCTCATCGCGTTTGGTGAGTGATGGCAATTGGTTTTTCAATGCACGCAGCGTGGCAGGAATGGTGGAGTGATCATAGACGGTTCCGTCTACAGTATTCTTTGGAACCCACGGAGAAACAACCAGCGCGGGCACTCGCACACCATATTGATTAAAAGTAAATCCATGTTTGTTAATCCCTCCACTTTTCTTCCCACCTATAGAGAGCAACGATTTTAGCCAGTCCCAAAAAGTCCCTCCCCCAGCCTGCGGATGATCCCCTGGAATTACTGCCGCTGGTGGAATGACATGATCAAAAAATCCTCCATGCTCATCCCATGTGATCAGGAGCAAGCTTGACTCCCACACGGGAGAATTGCGAAGGGCCTCATACGTTTGTTTAATTAGCCACTCTCCTCCCCTCACGTCATCCATCGGATGTTGTGAAGTCCCTCCGGCATACGTGTTATTAAGGATGTTGCCATAGCTGGGCTCGATGAATGTGTAGAAAGGCGTATAGTTATTATTGAGGTCGTTTTTAAAATCGGTGATGGAGTGCGACTGCGAAGGTGTGATGCCACGCAAGGCAGACACGATCGGATAGTCGTCTGTTAAAAAATTGTGGCCACGATAAAAGCGAAATGGAAGGTTCGCACTTTTTAGTTTATCAAAGATGCTGCCATTTTGAAAAGCAAAACCGCCAGGAACCCCAGCCTCCCACGACGCTGTCTCAGCCAACGTTGGGCTGTGATCAAGCCCACCCGATGATCCACCGTGAAGAAAAAAACGGTTGGGCCAAGTGGGGCCGGGCATCGAAGAAAACCATCGATCGCATACGGCAAACTCTTTTGCCAGGGCATTTAAGACCGGAAGCTGATCAGGCGTATAACCGCTCATAATGTCGCCCAAATCTCCTGGCTTGGGTTTGGCATTGACAAAGTTTTGAACAAAGCCACTGTTGGTTGGAGTTGGATACGGTTGACCCGGAGTAAAATCTTTGCTCTCCTGCCCCGTGAGTTGCTCAAACACATCTTCGAATTCGTGATTGGGGTCGGAGGACAAAGACCAGGGCGCTCCCTCTTTTACAAAATAGGGTTGGCCAAGGTAGGAGTTGGACATACTGGTATTGCTGCCGTCAATGGCGCGCACCTGGTGCAACGCAGCGTCGGTTCCTTTTATACCGGATAAACCAAGCAATCGGTCGAAGCTTTGGTTTTCTAACATTAACACGAATACATGATTGATGGTAGCCATAAGTTCTTTTATTTATGAATTACAATTAGAGCCTATCATAGACCGTTTTTTCATTTCCACGGCAGAATGTTGCAGACACATTGTGTTATGGGTTTGTTGATAATCTTTCTTTGATAGGAGGATCAGGGAAAAGCATTTCGCCTTTGGTGAGCCACGATATGCCGAACGAAAGAAGCGCTGCTGTCTCGCACCAGAAGACGAGCGGGTTTGTATCACTCATGTGAAAAATAAAAAATCCTGCACCGATCATTGCTAAACTAAGAGCCATTACTATAGCACAAACTCTATAGATTCTATTCCTAACTTTTTTCGGCAACGTTGGTTCTTCATCGGGATTGGTCTTGGTAAAAAGAAAACCCGAGATGGCGGCGAGTATTAGAAAAAATAATGTAGCGCAGGTAAAATGAATAATGGTGTGATATTGGGTTTCGACCGGGTAAACTACTTTCGCCTGGCAAGGATAGCCACACAAAAAATTAGTAGGGAACATAGCCACGCCCAAACAAAAAAGTCCGGCCAGGTTTGCAGCCCAGCTATCCAACCGGCTGTATCCTTTGTACGTGAAAAGAAATAGAGAAAACGCCCACATTACTCCCACAAAAACTTCGCGCATGTTGGTGTAATAATAGTGGCTGATCGAAGGCTGAAGTTTGCAGCCGTGCGCAAACAGGCGAGCGCCTACATACAACACAGCAGGGAGTGAAATGCCCAGTACTCCCAGGGTTCTGCGAATCAAAATAAAGCTGATGATCTCCGGGTTTCCGCTTTTGTAATTCCTACTGAGTTCATGCCACCATTCCCTGAATTCATTTGCCATGGTTTTGAATTTATTTATTCACCAAAATTTAGTCTTTCTGATTCAGGATATCATTCACTTTGTTTACCGAAGGCCTGAAGCCGGTGGTGACATAATCCGCTGGGAAATGCACTACATCCAACCTCGCAGAATCAGCAATGCCGTCACGAATAATTATATCATTGAGTACGATCGCAATCCGATCCCCATCAGGCATTACAAAGTTATTCGTTAGAGGAGTGTCAAAATAGGTTAAATTAATTGGCCTGCCATTTTTGATTCTAATCTCTCTTCTTTCCTTATTCTGATCATTACACCAAAAGGTTATTTTTATTGAAACATGAAATTTCTCTATGCTAATTAACTGAATATTGAACTCTTCATTTCCTTCATCACAAAACGCGGAATCAAATGTGTTGTTCTTAGCGAGTGTTTTATGAAACTCCATCTGGCTTATTTCCAATTCTTGAACAGAGGCAATGTATCGGGCCAGCTTTATCAGTCTATCTCTTAATTCAGTATCATGTTGCTTTATTACCGTGTCCCACAACACATCATATAGTGAACGCGAATGGAAAATATCATTGAAGTTGTTTTCAAATAATTCCAGCACGGATATCCTTTTTTTCAGCGGCAGAGTGTCACTAAGTATCTGATTAATCATGGGTTTGAACATGGACTGCCTGAACTGCGTTTCAGATTGTTCACGGCTGCTCATAAGGGAGGTTGCCATCATCATCTTGCCGTTTCTTTCCTGGTTGTTGGATGTGGAAAACGTGAACATAATACCCACAACACCGAGGAAAAGGGTAGCAATTGTTTGGCCCCATTCCTTGGCAGGTTCAAGACGATGAAAAAATTTGTCTTTTGGTTTATTCCTTTCCCTGATATCGATGTTTTGCAACTCGATTTCATTTTCAAGTTTCTTGTTTTTGAGATTTCTTTCTTCATCGGACTCCATTGTCTTTTTGGTTTATGGTTTAGCCTATCAACTATCTCCCATTTCCGCAGCACCCTCGCCTTCTGGAATCAGCGGTATAATGCGTCCGTATGCTTTTGCCCTCGGTGTGATAATTATTATCAATCACAACTCCCTGAAGCATTTTTTCTCCAATAATAAATCTGATGTGCAATTGTGAATCCCTGCCTCAATAAATTCAATTTGATTCATTTTTTTCTTTTCTAAGCAATGTCTCCGTTTCGGGACGCTACGTTTGTTTTCATTATTTTATCCTCGCCGGATAGCCCGAGACGACTATAGTTGGAAGAAATTCTTTTCCTTATTTTATTTGTTTTGCTGGCCCTTCAGTATCTTCCTTACCGCTGAAATTGTCTGAATACTGAAATAATAATATTGATTTTGAAGCAACCCCTCCTTGAATGCGGTGGAGTTAGTGTCGAATCCCCTTGGATCAATATGAAGAGTTACCAAACCAATTGCGAAAATGCCATCAAGAAATGAAAAGCCATATCCAAGCCCATAATCGACATTTACAGTGTTCCCAACGAGAACGGATTGTTTTAATATTGGGCTTTGGGAATCATATGAAACTGAAGGGACTGGAAAAATGATAAAAGATTGCAATGTAATCCACCCTCCCCAGATGTTGGTCTCGAGGCCGAATTTAGGCATAACTGCTACCGAATTTTTATCAAGGCGATTTGTATTTGTTTGAAAAATAGTACCAAACTGTGGTTCAAAAATAAGCCTCAAACCGGCAAGCCCATAGTTATTTCCTCTATTCTCATGCCGACACACTTTTTTAGATTTCCTTACTAAAAACCCGTTGAAGAAAGATAGCCTGTGAAATATCGTGTCTTTCTTATCATTCACTACAATTTTATATCGATGTAGTACCTTTTGACCTGACCTGAAATTTACTGTAAGCGGATCCCGAAGCCAATTTTCAGTTGAAAAGTCAACAGACGTGTACCCTGTACTTATCGTGTCAATTTTTAAAGTCGTTTTAGTTATAACTGAATCCTTTTTGTTCTTCGTCTTTACGCGAACTGTGTCATCAACAATTTGTTTTCCAATTACCCTTCCGTTTTCATCTTTTAGATCAATGGACTTTTTCTTGTTAACTATGGATAGTTTTACATTGGGCCTTTTTTGGCACGTTACATCCATTACTGCAAATAGTGCAAAAGCCAGCATTAGATTTTTCATAACATTCGTTTGAGTTTTGAGAGGCCGGCATTTCGCCTTGACCATTTCTATTTTAAATCATGCTTCATTTCTTCGCAGTGTCTCCGCCTCGGGACGCTGCGTTTGGTTGATCATTTATTTTATCAACACCAGAGTCTCCGAGGCGGGAAATGCTGGTAAGAAGAAGGAGAGCTATCATAGCCTTGTAAAGATCTGTTTAACTTGGATTGCTGTTGATTGATTATTAAATGTCGCTAATACCGTCCCGTTTTGATTTCTGTCACGAATCTCAATATTTGAAGTCTGGTGATTGTAAGCAATTGCATATCTGTGACCATTAACAGTTAGCCAGAGTATGTTAGCCGTCTCATCATTGTAAGTTCTCACTTCTACATCCTGAGTTGCTTTCCAGACTACTGCTCCAGCAAGCGTCAAAATAATTTCATTTACAGCTTGCCCGTGATGGTCTGCCCTACCCATTACTCCATTAATGTATTCATTAAGAAGAGTAAGCGTTGTAATGGTTAATGCCATAGGTATTTATTTTAGTTTTTTATTGTCGGGATAAAGTTGTTTTAGTTTTGAAATAAAAGCGTCAGTAAATTTCCAGTTCTGATCTTTTTTCAAATACTTAACACCGTCCGAAGAAACCGAAGTCGAATAGTCCGGAAAGTTGTCCGCTTTTGTTCGATTGTTTTCCCATTGGAAGGCTTGGAGGTTCGAAATAATTTCATTTCCGCCTAATGATTCAGGGAACATATGATCAACTTCCCAACCTAAACTTTCCTCTTTTCCATATCGATCACGTTGTATCCATGCACCAGCCGAATCCTGGCGGTATTTGTCCGGCTTTTGACCTTCAATTTTTTTTGCTTTTTCCCAAACCGTGTTGATTTGGTCGTGTGTAAAATTTGCCATTGTATAGTGTTTTTCTAAGAGTGTCTCCGCCCCGGGGCGCTGCATTTGTTTATTATTTATTTGTTAGCACCAAACCGAGGCAAGACACTATTTCCTCGCAGTGTCTTCGACCCAGGACGCGCATTGTTTTATTATTTATCCAGCACCAGAGTCCCGTAGGCGGGAGACTCTGGTGAGAGGAAGAATTTAGGATATCTACTTTCTAGTACATTCATTTTTAGCGGTTTCACAGTCGATATACTTGTCGGTTTCTTTTTTTCTTATTATGCATTTGGTGGTTCTCTTTCCGTATCGGTAGCCATTGCTATTTGTTCTTAGAAAATTTTCAATTGTCTTAATGCACACTGAATCCATACTTGCCAATCTATTTTTCCAACTAGGCCAATTGAATTGTGAATTAGCGACATTGGACTGGTTTGCGATGTCATTTGATCTATTGGCCTTGCTAAGAACATCTGTAAGTTTGATGTTCATTAAACTCATTTCAGTTTTCATCATTGCCTGTTCACCGATTAGTTTAGTTATTTCCCGGTTAGTGCGGTTCAGCTTATTTTCCAATGTGTCTTTGACAGAAATAATTTTGCTTAGATCCCTTGTCAAGTGCCTTTGTACATGAAAATCAGTTAACAACGATTCTTGAAAGTCTAAGCCATTATTTACAGTAGAATCGTAGAAAAGCAGGTTCGCTTTATGGAGAAGAGCTTCATAAGAATTCCTTAGTAAATCATCACCTATATTAGACACTGAATTTTCAACCTGTTTTAATTTATTGAAAATGAATTTGTTTACATGTTCACCATTATGAACATTCCAACCTTTTTTTATCTCATTGTCAATCCTCTTAACAATTTCTAACATCTCGCTTCTAAGGCCAATTTTGGGAAATTTCTCTATAACTTTAACTGTCATATCAACAATCAATAAATCTTTTTCCACCTCATCTATATTAGTCGATTGAGCTTGGCACGAAAACAGATTACCACTCAGGGAAATAGCCAGATAGAGTAATTTTTTATTTGACATAAAGTGTATCATAGGGCCTATTTGGTTTTTGAAGTTCTTTTTTCAATTTATCCTTTTGATATTGAGACATCTTTCGTAACGCTGTCTTTATTACTTCCGTTTTATTATACACGGTGTCTATCTTCCTAGCAGTTTCAGACAGCAACTCGTTCGAACTTGTTGGACCTTCCATCGCCTGTTGCGGTGTGACAGGTTCAACTGCATTGTTTGTTGTAAAGGAGATATAGGGTTTGTCTATGCCAATATCTCTCTCTTCTACGGGTTTAAAGAATGGAATTATAAGGAGAAAAATAATATAGACGGACATCCGTGAAATATTCACTTCAGAATAATATATTTTTGAGACCTCTTTTTTGGTCGCTCCACTATTTAATTTCAATTGCTTATTAATAAGTTGGAGTGTATAGGCATCATACCAAATGCAAAGCAGGGCAAGGATGATGAGATTGAAAATTAGCAAGCCTTTAGCTCGGGCTATGTTGAGCCACGTTTTGGAGGTTCGCTTGTATCCTTCTGTTAGCTTGCCTTGCGCATGCTTTATGATTGAAAACAAGGTGCTTGTAATTTGCTCTTTGTAGAGCTTGTATTGCTTTTCATATCCTTTGAGTTTCTCAGTCGTCTTGCCTAAACTATTAATTTCTGCGTTAAGCGTTCGCATTAAGTTTTTATCTTCCTTATTGTAAATCTTTTTTATAGAGTAAATTTTCAGCTTGTCTCTTTTTTGTTCTTTAATCAAGGCATCAATGTACTTTTCAACAGTGTCAAGTTTCTTCGTGGCAATATCATACCGGGTTTGCATTGATAGCAGAACACTGTCGTTAGTCAATTCCTTTTTAACTACAAATTCTTTGTCATCTTTTTTTATCTCGTTTAATAAAGATTTGAAGCTTGCTGAATCTCTAAGGTAGGCAGGGTACTCGTTAAACAGTTTTTCTGTCGAGTCTCTATATGCGATTAATTTTTGCCGCGCGTTACCCGATAGGTCAATGGAATTATTTAATTGCTTATGCAATAATCCATCTGTAGTATCATCTGATGGACAATAAAGTGTCACAAAATGGGCAAGAAATAGGATTGTTAAAGCTATTAGCACTGTCCAAAATTGCCGGTCCGCCTGATAAAAAAGTGTGTTGTTTTCTTCACTGCCTGGCACAGGTTGGCCGTTTGAGTCTATTTTGGCCTTTCTGTTTCTTTTTAATATCTGAGATGCATAAATCAGAACTAGCATTCCGCTTATGCTACCAATAATCAAGTGCAGCCACCACTCTCCATCCCACCAGCAAACGGCTACAACAAAGAGAATGGTAAGCAAAATAATAAGCCCAGAGAGGGCAATGATTACGAATCTTAATAGTGGCGGTCTGACAATATCAGGGTGCTGTTGCCAATAATATAGTTTTAATCCTTTTTTTGAATTGATGAAAGCAAGCCAAAATAGGATGAACACAACTGGCATAAAAAAATATAAGATTGCAAAAGCTTCCATCGCATTTACTTCATTCATAGAAAAGAAAGATTCTATTTCATTGAAAGCTTTTTCTGCGAGAAGGGTAAATGAAATAAGTCCGGCAATTAAAGTAATGAGCTCTCCTTTGATACCTTCAATAAATCCAAGGTCTTGCGATTGATTCTTTCCCATAACTTCAGTTTTGTTTTTTTGTCATTTCGGCAGCTTGAGTAATCAATTTGCTTAGTTTACTCGTCTTTTTTATTTCCACGTAGTGTCTCCGCCTCGGGACGCTGCGCTTGTTTATTATTTATTTCTTAGCACCAAACCGAGGCAAGACACTATTTAGATAGCTTGAATCTCTTCTCGTCTGATTCCTTTATTACTTCCTCTATTATTTTGACAAGTTTTGGATCGTAATCGTTAAGTCCTTGCTTGAATGAGTTAGATTTAAAGTATTCAGCATGGTTTGATAATACCTCTTTGATTGTATGATGCCATAAAGGATCAGATTGGAAATTATAAACAATCTCTGCAGCTCCTAATGTATTTGCTACAAACCATTCATATCTTCTACATACTGAATCGCTTTTTAATCTCATCCCTTGCGCCAGTTCTGGATAGGCAACAGTTAGTTGAAGATACTGTTGCCATAAAGTATAGGCTGTTGTTTCCTTTTGTATATTCTCGGTTTGCTTGTAAGTATAGGCACTTATTATTAGAGCAAGAATTGAAACAATGAGGGCTGCAAAGTCCAGTTTTGTTTTCATTTTTTTTATTTCATTCTGATGGAGACTCGGTTTTCTTGCATAGAGGTTAAGGTTAAGTGTTGTTGTTAATTAGTCTTGCTTGCCTATCTCTTTTTAAAAAGAAATCTTTTTCTTTTCCATTCGAAAAGTCCCACTGGTTCCTAAAGCATGGTTAATCTGATATGATGTATTGCTTAATTTCGAGTATTCAATAATAACTGTAGCGCCTGAACCATTAAAAGTGATATTCTGATTAATAATTAATTCTTCACACTGTATTATAAGCTGGTTATTTCCAACATTTATCGTAAGAGTAGTTGTTGCCCCTGGAGGCCGTGTACCTAATTCAACTTTTTGGGATTTAATCGTAGTCTTATTCAAAATTGAAGTTGAGTAAGGAGGAGGTGTGGTAGCAACAGTACTAGAGATGACGACTGATTTATCAATTGAGCAATTGGCACAGATAATAATTAATAATACCAAGCATATTTTGATGAGTTTCATAGCTGTTTATGTTTAATTGTCTTTTGATTTTGTGTAGAAATTAAGAAGTGGAATATCTACACACAGACTAATACTGAATCTCGTATAGTTTTGGCTGTAAGAATTCTTTGTCTGGGTTACTTCCCTTAACAGCGGGCCGAGCTGGTAACCACAACTAAATGAAAGTGGTGATTTAGGAATGCCAATAGAATAGAACACACCCGGGGAGATGATGTCCTTTAATTGAATGTTGGGTACTGTTTGGGTGCTGTCATTTGTAAAACGAAATGAAGCCAGTGCTCCAATATCTACAACCGAAAGGAAAAGTGTGGATGACCAACCGTATTTATTTTCCTTCCATCCTTTTTTGCCCGTGCCTAAAAACAAAAACGAATGGCCTCGACTAATCGAAATACCTATAGGCGCAGAAACACCATATGAATTGAAGTATGAACCAGTATTGGTAACGCCGTCAATTTGCTCACGACCATAAAACAAACCGGTATATCCATTTAGTGAAACATTGAAAGGAGTCTCCCTTTTGATACGCGATGACCCAGAAGGTAACGCAACTGCTTCAATGGCAGCCTCAACATCGTCTGAGCTGTTTGCTTGCGCAATAGCAGCCATAAATGAGCCATATTTTAAAATGAAGGATTTTACTTTGCCTTGTGTTTGATCTTCAACATAGACAGTGTATAGTTGGAAAAGACCGATGATGGCTGAGCTGTAGTTTTTCCTATTAATATCAAGTGCTATGTCGCTTCCTTGTCGTGCAATTCCCAGAGCTTTTTGAGACGCTGCATTTCCACTAAAAAGAGGTTTTAAACTGGGGATACTTTGAATCTCAATAACCTTAGATATTAAATCTACGCTGGAGTTATAAAGAGCATAGTAATCTGTGAAAGTGACTTTGTCCGCTTCTTTGCCAGAGATATTTTTTATTGCATTGGAAACGATGTCCGCCTGATTCTGAAAGGAATAAAAGAAGCTAATGATCTGACTTAAATTTTCTGGTTTGGCTAATTCATCTGTAAGCTTTACACCTCCACTAAATGTAATTGGGGGATTTTTAATTTCTGCCCACTGATATAGAAGACCAAGAAATATCTTGGTTGCAACCGGGTCAGCTAATAATATCTTCAGGGAATCAAACCCAACCCAATAGTGTGAAGAGCTTTTTGATCGTATAGACTCAGAAAATAGTTGAAGCGTTTTCATTGCCCCGTTCGCATTCGTCAGATCCCCACCTACAAATATTGAGTCTACAGGAAAGTCGGCAATGATTTTGCCAACATGTTCTTTACTAAGCAAGCCTTCACCAACGAAGATGGAGCTTAAGCAAATTGCTTTTAGTTCAGGATTAGCGTTAAAGAAAGTTTTATACCTTCCATCTTTAATAACCTTTTCAAGATTAGGCAGGAGTGAATTCAGGTCTTTCTCAAATGCTTCTTTTAGAGCATTAATATATGCTTCGTAGTTATAAATTTGACTGCCGATGGCATTTAATAAGTTAAAGGTTTGAGGAAAAAGGATTCTGGCATCTTTGTACTCATCTTTAGAGATCAGATCGCTGAATTTGCTGAAGAATGCTACGTTGAGTTCCTGCTTGGTTCTTTTTACGAGGAATTTTGCAAAACCATCGGCAAGATTAGTTACATCGAGATTGTCAATGGAGCCACTCAATGAAGAAAAACCTAAAACAGCGGCAGAATGCAATGAAGCATTTCCACCGACAGAGAAAAAAGGTCTTAACAATGCATTAGCCTGAATGTCTGCCTCAATGTCTGCCGAGTTGGGAAAATAAAATTGTAAAAGTTTAGAAACGTTTGCGTCAACCGGAATTTTTGTAGGCGGATTTTCTTTTTGGTGCAACGAGAATAGCTTTTTCAAGGCCATTGCATCATAGTATGGGATTCTATCTTGTGCCGTAAGATTTTTAGCTGATAGAAACATCAGCATCAATAAGACTTTGTAAAGATTTATTTTCATTTTGAGTAAATGTCAAAAGTTTATTGAAAATTAATTTAGGTTGAATCAATGGAAAGTTTGGGTATCCCTCAAGGCTTGTAGAATATTTTCTCAGCAAGTTTCTTACTGAAGTCTGATCGTAGTCTATCCTCTGCTTTTTTAAGAATGAAATGATTAATGCGCAAATTCCAGCAACTATTGCGGTAGACTGACTTGTGCCTGTTAATGTCTGCGGGAACGGGTCTTTTTTATAGGATAGAATATTTGTGCCATAACAAAAAATATTGACCTTACTAGGATAACAAGTATAAGCTGACAGTTGGTTATTTTTATCACACGCACCTACCGAAATGCAGTTATCATAAAATCCCGGGTATCTTTTTTTATTAGAGTTACTTAGCTGATTATCATTGCCAATTGCTGCTATGACAATCCTTTTTTTATCTACATGATTTTGGATTAAAGTCTGTAGCTCATGATCGTCTGCGATGGTAGTTTGACTTATTGAGATGACATCGAAATCATAATTTCCTTTCAAAAATTCGCGAAGAGCACTCTTCATTGTGCCTGAATCATCTAATTCTCCGTTCTCGGTAATTTTGCCACAATATATTTTGGATTTTGTCGCCACACCAACTTTGTATTCGGTTAATCTTGCCGCTATTAATCCCGAGCAATGAGTTCCGTGGCAGTCACCATCTTTGCTTAAGGTTGAGTTAGAATTGGGAGCAAAATTACTGGCAGGCTGAACTAGAGCAGTATTAAATGCTGGCAAGAAATCATTAATGCCACTATCCAAAATAAGAATATTCGCATTCTCTCCACCCTCAATTTTCTGAATATCGATCATTTCCAATAGGTCAAACCAATAATCGAAACTTTGATTTTTGATAAAGTTGTTCTGAACCCCTCCACTCCAGTAGTAATTATCAGCTGCGTCTTTGTACCAAATGTTGATGTCCTTGTACGTATCCCCGGGATAAGATTGCCCATCCACTTCCAGTTCACTCCCTGGGGCTAAATATTGATAGCAGGGAGCATTCACGCTGGGCTTGCCAACTCGCACATTCAAATATTTATTGACTGTGACTTTCATCAGCCTTCGCGTTTGCCTACTGGTATCGATTTATCTTGAGACCCTTCTTGAGCCGTTGCCGGACTTTGCGACGTTGGCTGAACTGTACTCCGAATATTTACTAGTTTATTAAGTAAGTCAAACCAAAATGGAGCACCCAATGAAAGAGCGATTGCTGTTAATACATATCCCCAGAAGCTGGTCCAAAATAGTTTCCATTTGCTTGTGCTCACTTTAGTACACACGGAGTTAACACCAATTACCAAAGCCTCAGGGTTTTGTTTAAAAAAAATGGGTAGTAAGCACGTTAAGAAGGAATCTTCATCGTGCTCAAGAAGTTTCAACGCCATTTTTGCATTCATTTTTCCGGTTAATAAAATGAACCGTTTCTCGTTTGAAAAAACATTTACTGGTAGAATATCCTTATTCATGATAGCAGAATCCTCCTTCTTAAAAAGAATCAATGAGTCTGGGAAATCCCATCCTAAACCCAGAATCGAATTCGCACCTTGAATATCTTTTTCAATCACCTTTCTAACTTGAAGAAGGGAATCGAGCGCAGGGTCTTTCGTAGAAGTGCCAGGAGGATTGCCATTTTGTGGTGCTGGAGGTTTCTCAATATAAGCGGAGGCCAGTTGCACCATTTGAGCCCTGGCATTTGTATCCTTAGATAGTACGCTTACAATAGATAATGTATCTGCATTAAATGCAACGGCGATTCCTAAGCCAACAAAAAAATTGATAATCTGTGTTCTTCTTTTATACCATCCCGTAACCCGCTCCATCGTGTCATCATACCATTGCTCCAAAGATGCTTTGAACTTTTCAAGATCGTTTTGAGCATCATCCAATAATGCGCAAATGAACCGGACTGTTTCGCTCAGCGCAATGTCACTTTCAGTATCTTCCAAAACGTTGCGAAGTTTATCGACCAAAGGGCGAGCCGTCAATTTTGCTTCTTCTTCTTTTAGACTCTCTTTGTTGTTAGTTAATACAGTCTTAATGGATTGCTGATAACTTGCATAGACTGGCTTCTTGAGTTCCTCTAAGATTTTTTTTTCATCAGGTACTTGAATGGTTATATAATGTTGCGCTTTCCATTCGATAACAGAATTCTCTAGAAGCTTTATTAACGAATGAAGATCTTTCTCTTCGTTTTTCTTAGCCTTTATTTCCTCCTCATGTTGTTTTATTTCTTCCTCAAGTTTTTTTATTTCTTCCTCATTTTCTTCTATCTCCGTTTCAAGTGTCGTTACATCTTTAGATTTTTTTATTTTTTTTCTCAAATCTCTTACTTTTTCCTTTTTCGTATTTACTGCGTTCTTTGCATTGTCTATTAAATTGTTTAATCCTTCTATTTGTTCCTTGCGCTTTTTTACTTCATCCTCCCTAAGAAGTTCTGTTAATTTGAGTTTAATTTTGTCTCTTTCCCCATTGATGTTCTCGATCGCTACGGCTCTTTTTTCCGCTAAGGAATTTCGATTTTTCTCTTTAAATACTTCGATAAGATTTTTGGAAAAATTCTGAGCTGATAAATACGCTGGTTTGTTGGAAATCTTTAGCTTGCCTGGAGCCAAGTACTTAATGAGCGGTTGTCTGAAAAAAGCGTCAGAAAATATTTTATTACCAGAACCATCGTCAAGCATTCTCCTAATTCCTTTTGCCAGGAATTTGGCTCGCAACTGGAGCCATGCGGCAACTATCTCCGTGACCGTGGTAGTGAGCAAACTGTAGAGCAGGTAAACAAACACCAGCCCTATTACAACATCCAATGCAACTGACCCAGTCATAATTGTATTCTTATAAGCCTACTCTTCTTCGGATTTTCGGCTTGTTCCGTTGTCTAGAAATTTAGGCGCAAATTTTATGATCCC
>Ga0210403_10001298_pt1 | contig 23847 bp, 23 predicted proteins | sample IncBWC19MmetaG_FD_150863 | JGI IMG/M metagenome (GOLD analysis project Ga0210403, IMG submission 150863) | Forest soil microbial communities from Barre Woods Harvard Forest LTER site, Petersham, Massachusetts, United States - Inc-BW-C-19-M | ecosystem: Environmental > Terrestrial > Soil >... | reverse complement strand
TCCCTCTCTATACCTTGCAGGAAGCCGAAGACTGTCTGCGCCTCTTCCAGCCGGTGCAATTTCACGAACTCAAGAAGATCGATGATGGATTCTCCTTCCGTTTCGTACATGCCGGACACATTCTGGGATCGTCAATGGTCGAAATCTTCTTTGACCGTCACGGCGAGAAGCGGAAGTTTCTGTTTACCGGAGACATTGGGCGCGTGCCCTCACTGCCCACCGCTCCCGGACGCGTCGTCCACGCCGGCCCCGACCCCGATGAAGACCCCGACCTTTTGGTGATGGAATCCACCTACGGCAACCGGAACCATCCCCATCAGGATGTCCGCCCGGAGCTGGCGGCGCTGATTAACGATACAGTGCATCGCGGCGGTAGCGTGGTCGTTCCGGCGTTCGCGGTCGAACGGACACAGAAGTTCCTTTTTCTGGTCAAGCATCTGATCGAAACCAACCAGATTCCACGGCTTCCCGTGTTTAGCGACAGCCCCATGGCCATCAAGGCCGTGGAAATCTTCATGAAATATAAAGACGAATTCACTGACGAAGCCCGCGATCTGGTCAGCCGATACGGATCGCCACTCGAATGGGAAGGCTTCCACTTCGCCCCTAAACAGGAAGACTCGAAGAAGATCAATGAAGTCCACTACCCTTGTATTATCGTCTCGTCGAGCGGCATGGTCACAGGCGGAAGGATACTGCATCATCTGCTGCTGCGTTTGGCCGATCCCCGGAACCAGGTGATCTTTGTCGGCTTCCAGGCGCCGGGCACGCGCGGTGAAATCATCAAGAGCGGCGCGAAGTCAGTGCGCATCTACTCAGAAGATGTCCCCATCCGCGCCCATGTCGCTGCCCTGGAACAGTTCAGCGACCATGCGGATACCGAAGAACTATTGCGCTGGCTCCAAACCTTCAAGAAGAAACCGGAATCGACGTTCCTGGTACATGGCGAACCCGAAGCCGCCACCCAATTGCAGCAGGCCATTACATCTAAGCTGGGATGGAATGTGCATGTGGCGCAGATGCTGGAGAAGGTTGCGTTGGGGTAAGCCGAAGGCGGAACCCGGACTTTCCGACTTTCTGCCTAGTGCTGTGTCCAACAAATAACTAGACATAATGGCCGAAGCCTATTATCCTTGGGACATGGGCAAAGCCCGTCAGCTTTCCACTGTCGAGCAACAAAAGATTGAGCAGTGGATCACAGCCCATGGCACGCCACAGCAGGTGGCCTTGCGCTGCCGTATCGTCAGGGCTGCGGCTGCGGGTGAATCCGACGTTACCATTGCCCAGCGGTTTTCCGTGAACCGCAATACGGTGATCCTGTGGCGCCAACGTTTTGGAGAGGAAGGACTGGACGGTCTATGGGACGTTGCTGCAGGGCGGGGTCGAAAGCCCCTCTACCCCATGGATAAGATCGCCGCCATTGTGGATGCCACTCTGCAAACCAAACCAGCCGGCATGACGCACTGGAGTTGCCGGATGATGGCCGACAGCCAGGGCGTCAGCAAATCCACAGTGAACAATATCTGGCGCGCTCATAACCTCCAGCCGCATCGCACGAAAACCTTTAAGCTTTCGCGCGACCCGAAATTTCTAGAAAAGATGACCGATGTCGTAGGACTGTACCTGAATCCCCCGCAACAAGCGATCGTACTGTGCGTCGACGAAAAGAGTCAGATTCAGGCCTTGGATCGCACCCAACCTGGACTGCCGATCAAAACCGGTCGCTGTGGCACCCTGACCCATGATTACAAACGCAACGGCACCACCACCCTATTCGCGGCTCTGGAGACACTGCAAGGCAAGGTCGTTGGCGAGTGTTACGAACGGCACCGGCATCAGGAGTTTCTAAAATTCCTGCGTATACTGGACACCGAATTTCCCGGCGATATCCCACTTCATCTGATCATGGATAACTATGGGACGCACAAGCACGCCAAAGTAAAGGCCTGGTTGAAGCGTCATCCCCGGTTCGTGGCGCACTTCGTTCCCACCAGTTCTAGTTGGATGAATCTGGTGGAGAGATGGTTCGGCCATCTCGACAGTAAGGCAATCCGCCGTGGCGTCTTCCGCAGCGTCGCCGACCTGCAGACATCCATCGAGACGTTTCTGAAAGTGTGGAATAAAAACCCCAAACCCTTTGTGTGGACCGCAACCGTCGAATCCATTCAGGAAAAACTCACCCGCTGTCGCCAGACCTTGGAGCGCGTTCAGCCAGGATGCACCAGCCCTAAGTCCAGAAAACGGAAACGATGACTGCTTAGTTATTTAGAAGACACTACACAAGCGTCAACCCAAGTATATAAATCTTCAATTGAGAAAAATACTGGTTTGCTCATTGATTTAAAATACTCAACTTCTCCGTCTGCACCAGAAGACTGCGTCTCGGTATAGCGTAGCTGTTGAAACGAAGAATCCAACCGAAGACACGCATCGTAAAGTCTTAGCAACGCCTTATCGTAGTCGATCCAATCCTGATATGACCGTGGAAATACAGTATGCTGGAAGTGAGCCCATAATGGTGCAACCGGCCAAACTCGCCCATCGTCCATTAGCTGATTGAATATCTTGCACTGAAAATGTGTATTTATGGCAGCATCACCTTTCGAATATGGTGATGCAATATAAACAATTGGTTTTGCCATTTTTACCCTCTGACGCCCGGAAAGTAGAAGTCCCATGAACAAAAGTAATCCAATATGGTGCGACCAAGCATCGTCAATACGCAAAGAATTGGCCCGATCCATGAATCTCTTTTTGATTTAAAGAATATAAGAATTGGGAGCAACAGGGGAAGGGTTAAAATATCATAAATAACCCACTTTCCAACGGTGCCTCCGTGAAGTCGCCAGGTAACGAAACCCCAAGCTGCGTCGAGCGCTAGCAGAACGACAACAGTTAGATTAAATCGTGGCCATTGCACCTTGGGCAATGATCGAGCAAGCACGAAGAAAAGGCTCGATTCAACAGTAAAAACAAAACCATCAACGAGCAAACGGCCAGCGTATGGATTTGGCGGTCCAGGATTCAGGTAGATATCAAAGAAATATCTATTCATTCCTTGCAGAAATGGAACGATCAGTAAAAGGAAAGACGCAAGATTTAGGGTTCGATCCCAATGAATTTTCCCCACATCGTTAACGTTGTCTGCCACAACCTGTCTGATCGCTTCTCCAAGTGAAAGAGCCAGCACAACTGTATAGACATATTGAAGGCTTTGGATTGTAGATTTTATTGCATCATGATTCATCTCTTGACCTCTAGGACATGCATTGCTCCCAGATCCATAGCAATCCAATGCACAGACTAGGTGAGAATAACGGACGAGTCAAGCAATTTTAGTGACGTATATCATTAGACACTCCTCTCATGTCCCTACATCTAGATTGAGAAGAAAACTGAGATGTTGATGAGGAGCGATTCGCAGTTATATCCCTTCGGGTTATCACCGGAATTCACCCGAAGGGCTTCAACCTGGAAACGGCAGGCGGCCCGGTGAATCGTTGACATACGAAGGGTTGGAAGCACCTTCAACTGCTTTACGCTTTACCCACTGGGTGGCCGTTCGCTCGATTCGTGTTCAGAATTTTCATCAGCGCTCATCAGAGGAAATCAGCGGCCAAATCTTGATTGCGGCCATATACTGCGTTTTTTGGAATTCATCTGCCGCCTGATTTCACCCCGCCCGCGTTTGCCGGTAACTTTTTCAACAGCAATGTGGCCTTCCAAAACCACATCCGCTCCCGCCGCCGGAGATAGCGCGGCATGGTGGCCTTCTTCTGCAGGATGCGTTGCAGCCACTGCCTGGCTTCCAGGGGCTTGCCCAGACGCATGAGCAAATTGGCGTAGTTGTACTGTGTTTCAGAAAGGGTTGAAGTCTGTGTGACCCGTTCAAACAGGCCGGCGGACTCTTCGGTCTTGCCATTTCCGGCCCATGCGTGGGCCAGCAGGCCACCAGCCCTTCCGTAATCGTAGCCCTTGTCGATCCCTACCACACGTTCCAGGTCGGTGGATGCGCCGGCAAAATCGCCCAGCTCAATTTCGCAGATCGAGCGGCGGTAAAACGGGTCGGGAGAATCGGTGCGTGAAGAAATGGCGCGGTCGTAATATCCCTTGGCGATGCCGTACTTCTTGCGTTCCAGGTAAAGATCGCCCAGTTCCTCAAGATTGCCGGCCGAAGGATTATCGAGAATCGCGACCTCCAGTGCCTTGATGCGGGAGCGATGAGAAGCGACCCGGAAAAACTGGCGCACCTGCACCAGGTCAGGGGCCGCCTCAATCAGAAGATAGGCCAGCGCCCCGAGGCCGCCGCCCATCAGGATGATCCACAACCAGTAGTTGTCCGGCCGGCGGCGGGCGAAGTGCGTCAGGGCCATCGCCATCAGAATCAGGCCGTAACTGTAATTTCCGAAGAAAAACATAGATTGGATTAAGGGCAATATAACAGACATTCCCGGAAACCTGAGGTTACCACTGTGCCCTGTGTGCCCTTGTCGTCACCCAGGATTCACGCGGCAACATCCCCCAGCCTTTGGTTTTCTCCGCGCCCTCTGCGATCCGGTCTTTTGATTTTCCTTTGCGTCCTTGGCGTACTTTGCGGTTGATTCCTTTGGGTTTGATCGTCGTCGGCAGACTATTTAGCGCGGGGGTGGGTACGATCATAGACTTCCATCACATGCTCGATGGAAAGCTGTGTGTACTTCTGGGTCGTGGAAAGGCGTTCATGTCCCAATAGCTCCTGGATGGCGCGCAGGTCCGCCCCCTCCGTCAGCATGTGTGTCCCGAATGCATGGCGCAGGGTATGCGGATGAACATCCGGCGGCAGCCCGCTGGCCACGGCGACCTGCTTCACAATTCTGGCGACGCTGCGCGTGGTGAGCGGGCCGCCACGCTGGTTGATCAGCAGCCGCAACGTGCTCTTCCCTGTTGCCGCCAGCACTGGTTGCCGGGCGGCAAGATACAACTTCAGCGCTTCGCCGGCCTTGCCTTCCAGCGGCACATAGCGTTGCTTCTTGCCCTTGCCGCGAATCAGGATGGTCCCATTGGCTTCGTGAATATCGGCCAGCTCGATGCCCACCAGCTCCGAGTTGCGCAGTCCGCATCCGTAGAGCAGCTCGAAAATCGCGCGATCTCTCTCCGGGAAAGCCGCCTGATCGGGCTGGGCGCCGTCGAGCAGAGTATTCATCTCTTCGAGGGTGGGGACGCGCGGCAATTTCTTCGGCAGCTTGGGGCTCGAAACCAGCTTGGCCGGATTCTGTTGCACCATCCCTTCCCGGGCCAGCCACTTGTACATCGAACGCAACGCGGCCAGCGCCCGGGCCACCGATACCTTGCTCAAACCCTGCTCATGCAGATGGGAAAGGAAGCTGCGCACCATGACGTGGTCGATATCTTTCCAGCGCATCTCCGGCCCCAAAAAATGCGCAAAGCGCCGCAGCTCGTTGTGATAGCCACGCAGCGTATGCGGAGAAGCATGCCGTTCCCCTTGCAGGGCGCTGAGAAATGCGCTCATGCCTTTACGCACTTCAGCACTCGCGCCCCGGTCACCGGCTTGGCTTTTGCTCATGGTCTCTTTGCCCGTGGATGATGGTTGCGATAGACACTGCGGAGCCGGTCAAGGGCCACGTGCGTATAAATCTGGCTGGTGGAAATATCGGCGTGCCCGAGAATGATCTGCACGGTCCTAAGGTCGGCGCCGTTCTCAACCATGTGCGTAGCGCAGCTATGGCGCAATGTATGAGGACTGGCGTGCCTACCGCTCGCTGACGCCGCGCTCACCATTTGCCACACGCGTTGGCGCGTCAACCGTCCACCACCGCGCCGTACGAAGAGCATCGCAGACACTTTACCTGCGAGTAGCGCCGGACGTCCCTCAGTCAGATAACTGCGAATGGCCTCCTGCGATGCCCGGCCCAGCGGAACAATCCTTTCCTTGTCTCCCTTGCCGCGCACCAGCACGTGGCCGAGTTCGAGCTTCAGGTCCGCGAGCTTCACATGAATCAACTCCGAAACACGCAAGCCGGCCGCATACAGAACTTCCAGCATCGCCCCGTCGCGCTGGGCAATGGCAGCTTGCCTGGCATTGTCCGCCCGGCCGGCACTCGCCTCGCCCCGGCGCTCCACAGCTTCAAACATGGAGTCGATTTCCGTGCCCGCCAATGCCTTGGGAAGGACCTTCCATTGACGCGGTGAATCGATCTCCAGTGTCGGATCTTGTTCCACCATGCGGTCCAGCAGCAGGTATTTGTAGAAGTGCCGCAACGCGGAAAGCTTGCGGGCCACCGAGCGGTCTTTCACCGTGTGGGAAAACAACTGGCCCAGAAATGCCCGGATCTCTTCGCGGCGGGCCTCCAACAGATTCCTGCGTTTAGATTCCAGGAATTCAGCGAACTGCTCCAAATCAGATTCGTAGGCGCTCACCGTGAGCGGCGCCAGCCCCTTCTCAACCCGAAGATAGTCGAGAAACTTGCCCAACACGCGCTGATCGGCGGCCTTCACAGTCTAAGTATGCGAGCAGAACAGCGCCGGTGTAAGTGGCAAGAAAGATACCGGAGGCAAGATTTTAAATTTGAAAATTGAAAATTAAATTCTTTTTTCCCGTGTCTCAGTGATGAGTACTTTTTTTCGCCGGCATTGCGAACGGCTTCGCTTCCATCCCCGCCATGCGTGCAATGGCCACGGCGTTGAGCGCGCCTTCCGGCGTCTCTTCATGCTTGAAGAACGCAAACACTTCTTTTTCCTTGGCGTGCTCCATAAATTCTTCTGCCAGCTTCTTCAATTGGGCTTTGGAATACTCCGGCTGGCGGAAGCGGTAGTAAATGAAATCGGCCGTCGCGGCGTGCGGCGCTTCGATCTTCTCGCTTTCCGCCCAACACAACGCCGCATTCTTGCTCTTGAGGATGTCGAATACGGCATCGTTGAACCACGACTCATGGCGAAACTCAAAAGCAAACTGATACGGACGCGGCAACAGCGCCGCGAAATCGGTCAGCAGCGGCAAATCGGCCTTTAGGTTAGGAGGCGTTTGAATCAGGACCGGCCCCAGCCGGCCGGCTTCGCGCATCAAGTCCAGGCTTTGCAGAAAGCCGCGCAACGGCTCCTCACAATCCTTGAGGCGGCGGAAATGGGTAATCATCTGGTGCGCCTTGGCGGCGAACTTGAAGCCCGGAGCAGTCGCGCCAATCCAGCTCTGCTGGGACGACACGGTGGCAAACCGGCGAAACGTCAGGTTGAGTTCCACGGCATTCAGTTGCGTCGCGTAATACTCAAGAAACCGCTTCTGCGGGAGCTTGTCGGGAAAGAAAGCAGGCTTCCACGTCGGATACGACCATCCGGATGTGCCTATATGCAGCGCCATGGCGAAAGTATAGCTTTTCCATTCGCGTTCATTCGCGTTAATTCGCGGCCAAATGGGGTTTACCAGCAGGAGGCCAAAAAGCAGCACACCCCGCAGTTCGTGCTTGCGGGGTGTACTGTCTTTTCAGGAGGTTGAACAGAGGTTTTCCCACCTCTGGGGATAGAAACCCTTGGGTGGCGGAAAAGTTGCGGGGAAAGTATTTGGTAATTGGTATTTAGTACTTGGGGCAATAATATACTTCGCTAACCACGTAAAAAATCCACGTCGATTTTCCTAGCGTCGATCTCCGGTTTCGTGGCATGATTCCAGTATGCAAAAGCGCTCACGCACGACCACGAAAACGACCGTCGCACGATCCGAGATTTCCCGCGTCATGGCAGCCATGGGCAGCAGAGGCGGTAAGATCGGCGGCAAGACACGGGCTGAACGAATGACTCCAGAAGAGCGTAGCAAGTCTGCCTCAGAGGCTGCCAAGGCCCGCTGGAGCAAGGGCAAGGAATCGGAATGAAGCGCGACTCCAGCACATCACCCGAATACCAGCGGTTTGAAGACTTGCTGAAGACCGTCCTGGCCGTGCCTCATTCTGAAATCAAGCGCAAACTGGACGCGGAGAAGAAAGCCAAGGCCCAAAGAAAAAAGCGGGCTAAGAAACCCGCTTCCCGCGCTTGAGGCGACCAGTCGTACTAAAACGTTTCTGAAACTCCCACCTTGCCGGTCAGTTCCTTATAGGTTAACCGCTGACCAGCCACTTTCGAGAGCACCCTGTCAAACCGCTGTCCATCGTGAATGGGCGCTTTGCGCGTCCCGCGATTGTTATACCGGAATTCCTGTTCGTCCAAATAGCGGAACAGATGAAACGGTTCAACGCTGATGTACGTTCCGTTGAGTCCGCGCTTCAGCAGAGACCAGAAATTCTCCATGCCGTTCGTGTGGATTTTGCCGTCCACATATCGAACAGCGTGGTCAATGATCTGATGAGTGAATTCAGGCATTCCCCTGTATCCGCCCATTTCGTCAGTGAATAACGCGGTTCCGGCAGATACGTGCTCTCTGATGATTGGCTGCACCGTTTTCTTGACACGATCTGGAACGACCTGAGTACGCACTTCTTTTCCGCGCTCAAGAATTCCCATAACGATAACTTTGTCGTAAGTGGTATTTCCCTGCCCAGTTATTCTCCGGGCCTTAACGCCCTTGTGCATGTTGCGGGCCTTGCCGCCGATGAAAGTCTCATCCACTTCGACTTCTTTCCCGCTTCCGCCGAGTTTAACGAGAGAGCCGTCCTGCATCACCCGTCTGATTCTGTGCATCATGAACCAAGCTGATTTCTGCGTGACACCGATTGCCCGGTGAATCTCCCAGGACGAAACGCCATTCTTGCAATTGGAGATCATCCACATCGCCATGAGCCACTTGCTCAGGCTGAGCGGGGAATCCTCGAAGATCGTGCCGGCCTTGACGGAAAACTGCTTGGCGCACTTGCCGTTCTTGCACTTCCAGCGCTTCTGAGTCGCAAGGTAATAGTGCTCCGTGCCGCCACATTTCGGGCATACCGGCTTGCCATCCGGCCAGCGGAGATTGGCGACCGCATCAATACAAGTCTGTTCATCGCTGAAATACTGGATGGCTTGCTGGAGTGTTTTTAGTGCCCGATTCATACTTTTATTATGCGTTAGCGCTTACGCATTGTCAAGGCTAAAATAAAGGTCGAAATGCAGATAACGCCTGTGATACTCCGTCTGTCGCATCAATAAAACACTAGCGAAAGGTTATCAAATTATATAAAATGTCTTTGGTCGTCCAATGTTGGACTGAAAAGCCTATGAAGGCTGCCCACGCACAATAAAGGCGCGAGCAGCCAACACAGGTGCAGAACCGGGCGCGTTACCGCCCGGAATTGCGAGGAACAAGACGTACATCTTGAACCTCCTTTGTTCCAAGCCCTCACTGGTACCTGTGGGACTTGGAAACTGGTGAGCCTGGAGGGATTCGAACCCCCGACTCGTGGTTTAGCAAACCACCGCTCTCGAAGGTTGTGTCAGCAACCTTGCGGTCTTGCGACTCCACCTGAGCTACAGGCCCAAAAATGAGGCCAGCGAATTGCGTCCTAGCAAACGATCATTCGCTGGCTTTTCTTATTGCTTCATAAATGTTCGGCTGCCTCCCGCTGCCTTTTCTCACTAAACGCAGGAATTTCTTCTTGGGGTTTTTGGGGTTCGATAAGCTAATAAGCGCACCGTGAATCGAAACCTCCGGCTTCTGCGCTTCAAGCTTGTAATGAGCGAGTTTCAGCTGTTCGAGAATGTATTTCCCGTCGAATTTCGTTGGACATTTAAGCGCTACGTCCAGAACGGCCCGTTTAAGACTCCCTTCTATGGGCATTTCTTCCAGTTCATCCTCCCTGGTAGGCATGGCTACATGGTTCCCATTTGTCGATGCGGAACCTCTAATCATGGTCTGGATTTCCGGGTCGGAAATCAATTCCATCGTTTCTTCGTCCTTCAGTAGCGTGCGTAGTTTTTCGAGCTTACGCCTACGTGTTTCGAGTTCCTCAATGCTCGAATCGAGAGACTTGAGATCAATTGCCATATTCGAAGACCCTCCCTTTCCGGCCACAGGACACCAAAAACGACCAATAGCCTAAATCTGTGCATTACTGAAGTAATTGTACCACAGCACAGGATGAGCACAAGTCTACGCATGACAAGTGTGACATGGGGAGTGCTACGCCCCTAATTAAGGGGGCCGTAGGTCTGCGTTATCAAGTACGAATATACGGCGAACAGCGTATTTGAGTACCAGCTAAACTCACTAAAACCCGCTCTTCGGCGGTTGAAATCCTTGTAATGTGCAGGCTCGTCATCGGAAATCACTTTAACTGTTAAAGTGAATGAGTTTAGATCAGGTGAAACCGTTTCACCTAGAACTGGCAGAAACTCAACAAAAAACCCGCCATTTCTGGCGGGTGATTTGACTAGCGCTTCCGGTTATTCCGTTTGTTCGGTCACTGCTTGCCGTCGCCGTCCGTATCTGGCCCAATCCCTTTCTTCGCAGTCCTGAAGGGTTTCGAGCAGATGATAATTTGCGCTGGCCTGAAGCTCTTTCGACATCCGGTACAGCCGGATCATCACGCGCTTGTCGAAGATGCCGACTTGCTCCAGTTGGGACATGTGCCGGGTGACCCTGGCGAATGCCGCGTTCAGACGGCCCAGGAGATCGTAGGTGTAGGGTTTCTGTGCTGGGTTAAAATCAGGTGCAGCCATTGTTGCCTCCACAAAAGGCGATTTTGGTTAGGAACGTGTCAGCGTTGACGCGCTGGCACGTCCCGTTCTCTTATCGCATGATCTGAAACAGGCTGCAACGAAAAAATGGCGAACATCGGCCAAAGCCGATGGGAAAATTTACGTGGTTAGCGAAGTATATTATTGCCGTACTTGGTAACCAACGCCCACGACCGAGTACCAAATACCAACTACCAACGGCCAATTGCCAGCTGCTAATGGCCATCGGCCGACTGCTTCTTCATCAATCCCATCATCGCCCATATCCCCAGCAACGGCCCCAGCGCCATGCTGGCCAACGCCCATTGCCATCCGGCCCAATCGGCAATCGCGGCCATCAAGCGTATGACAAAGGCGGTCAACAGGAATCCCAGGGCGGTTTGTGTGGTGAGCGCGGTGCCGATGTACCGTTTCTCGGCAACCTCGCTGATGATGGCGGAAAACTGCGCCGAGTCGGCAATCACCGCGATGCCCCATACGAGCGAAACCAGAACCAGCAGCCAGGGTGAATGAAACGCCAGGGCTGCGGCCACACAACAGGCGGAACTCACGGCCATGGAGATGATCGTCACCCGTGCGCGTTGGGCGATTCGCGCCGACTCATCGCTATCTTGCAGACGATCACTGGCCGCGCCCGCCCATATGCAGCCCACGATGCCGATGGCAATCACCAGGGTGGTGGCGGCTTCCGATTGCGTTTTGGGCCATCCGCTGGCAGCCGCCAGCACCACGGCAATCCAGGCCCACATCGAGTAAAGCTCCCACATGTGGCCCAGATATCCCAGGTTGGCAAGCCGCAATCTGCGGTTCCGGATGATCTCCCACATCTGCGAGAAATCCAGCGGGGCCTGGGGTGTAGCATAAGGCCCTTCGTGTACAGCAAGCACCACAATCGCTGCCGCCAGCACCGCCATGGCGCTGCACGCCAGCACCACACCCCGCCAGGGAATGGCGCCCACAGAGTTGACGCCATGCGGGACAGCCGAGGCCACCGAGAGCGCCCCAATCATGATACCTAGGGCCAAGCCGCGGCCTTTCTGAAACCAGCCGGCAATCAGCTTCATCCCTGTGGGATAGACCCCGGCGAGAAAGAACCCCGTTGCGCCACGCAGCAGAATCGCCGGCAGCGGATCTTGCGCCATAAATGCAAACGCCGCATTGGCCGCCGCCGCCCCCAGAGAAGACACCGCCAGCACAGTGACCGGGCTGAACACATCCGGCAGGTTGAACATGGCAAAGGCAATGGCGCCCACAGCGAAGCCGATCTGTACGGCAATCGTGAGCCACGAACCCAGGGCGAGACTGGCATGCCATAGTCCGGTGACCTGCGGTAGCACCGCGGTGCCGGTGAACCACAGCGACATGGCCAGCAGTTCCGCGGTTGAGAGTAAAAAAAGGACCCGCCGGGAATCGCCTTCCCGGCGGGTCTTTGTCATCTTCATGGCGGCGACTGCGCCCACTATCCCTTGAGCTTCTTGCGTTCGCAAGCAGTCACGATCTTGGCGGGATCGATCGCTTCATTGTCAATTTGCGCTTCGATAATTTTGCCCTCTTTGTCGATCAGGTAATTGACCCGCCGCGCTGCTTTGTAACGGTCGTTAAAGAGGCCATATTGCTTGGTAACGTCCCCGCCCCAATCGCTCAAGAGCGGAAAACTAACATTGATTTTCTCGGCCCATGCGGAGTTGGCGAAGGTGCTATCCATACTCACACCCAGAACCTGGGTGTCTGCGGCGTCCAGTCTGCTTAAATTCTTCTGGAGCGCCTGCATCTGCATGGTTCAACCACCGGAAAAGGCAAAGATGTAGAACGCCAGAGCGACGTTCTTCTTTCCCCGGAAGCTGCTCAACTGGACTTTCTGGCGCTTCTGGTCGAGCAGGGTGAAGTCGGGGGCCATGTCCCCCACTTTGAATTTGAGTTCAGGTGCGGATTCTGCCTTCGGATTCTGCGCCCATATCTGGCCGGCGTTCGGCGCAGCCAAAATGAGCCCCCAAAGGCAGAGCAGGGCAGTCCTTCGACGTATTGAATTCATAAAAGAGATTCTCTTGACCTCGTAAAATTAGCCTGATTATTTTAACACGCAAAGAAATGGGCGTCTGGCCCGGAACCCCAGCCCGGAAATCGCCGATATCCACATACTGGCCCGCATGGCATGAAAAGAAACGCTGCCGCGGCTTTCACCGCGGCAGCGCTCTCGATCTTCTCTCTTGTGGGTGTGCCTGTGACTGACGGGCGCTTCCGTAAACGTTCACTGCTGGGACATTAGACAGCGAGCGACGGATACTCTCCCGTGTTGAAAGCGATGACGATGTCGCCGGCTTTGGCGGTGGCAAGATAATTCGCGGCATGGACGGCGATAACGATGTCGCCAGCTCTGGCCGCGGCAGGATATTGGACGGCATGGAAAGCGATGACGATGTCGCCGGCCCGGGCCGCGACTGCGTCAACGTTCTTCTCGCTCAGTTGATGGGGGAGCACCTTCATTCCCGCCCCCGTTAGAGGTAGGCCGCCAGTTATCTGGCTGCCCGGGGAGACGGTGCTGGGGACCTGGTTTGCGAACGCACACACTGAGAAAACCAATGCTAGCGACGCAACCAGAATGAGCTTCTTTATTGTCATCGAAGTACTTCCTTTCTATGCTTTGCGAGCACGTCGACAGACCCGGCGTGCGCCGCGATTATTCTCCTACCGAACGTTCCCGAATTGCCAAGATAATGTTCCAATTCAGGCTTCATCTTCCCGTTTTGGGAAACTCCTGGATTCTGTCCTGTCCTCTAAAGCCAGCGGACGAACAGATGTCTCCTTCTTTCCGGTACACTTTGCCGCCCAAAGGCCGCAGGCTGCCAGCGATCGAGCATTTATTCAGACCGCAGCGCCATCATGGGATCTATTCGTCTCGCCCGGTTGGCGGGGAAATAGGAACCCAGCAGCGCCGCTGAAAACAACAATAACGCCACCACGGTAAAAGTCGGGATGTCAATCGGCTTGATCTCAAACAGCAAGCTCGCAATATAAGGAGTCAGCAGGAAAGACAGAAGGACGCCTATGACGATCCCCACTACCGCAAACGTCATGCTGTCGCCGACTACCATCATCAAAATGTGCTTCGGCTCGGCCCCCAGGGCCACGCGCAATCCTATCTCGCTGGCCCTCTGGGTCACTGAATAGGAAGTAACGCCGTAGATTCCAATACAGGCCAGCAGCAGAGCGATGCCCGCGAGCGTGCCCGCCAGCAGGCTCAAAAAGCGCGTCTTGACCCTCGCTTCGCTTACGTATTCATCCAGGATGCGGACCGTGGACACCGGAAGGTCCTTGTCCCGGTTTCTTACGATCTCGCGGATAGGTGTGTCCAGCGACTCCAGGGAGCCGGCGGTGCGCACCACAAAAGCAGTCTGCGGACGTTGTGGCAGGCTCTGGAAATAGGGCAGGTAGATCTGGGGCCTGACCTGCTTGAAGAGCGTGTGATACTTGACGTGCTTCACTACCCCGACAATCTGCACCCAATTGCGCTTGATGCTGCCGTTGTCCACCAGTTGGGCCCACAGCCTTTTCCCCAGGGCCTCGCCAGGCGGCCAGTGCCTCTCCGCCAGAGACTCATCGACGATCGCCACCCGTGGATGGTTGCGATCGTCCATCTCGTTGAATTCCCGGCCCGCAATCAGCGCCACATTCAGAGTACGGAAGAATCCCGGCGAAACCGAACGATAGTCCGACAGCAGGGTTTCCTCGTCATCCGCTAATGCTTCTTTGAGCGCATACGAGCCAAACCAGTTAGGGAAATCGTCAAACGGCAGATGGGAGGTCAAGCCCGCAGACTCCACGCCGGGCACCACAGCCAAGTCCTTTTCCAGTTGCTGCAATAGATTGACACGGACTTCGTCGGTCGGGTAGCGCGACGGCAGGGTGATTTTGAAAGTCATCACCTGGCGGGAACTGAATCCGGGATCGGCGTGCATGAGCCGGGCCAGCGTGCGCACCATCAGCCCTGCGCCAATCAGCAGCACGCAAGCCATGGAGACTTCACAAAGCACCAGCAATTTGCGCAGACCCCGCTTGCCGATGCCCCGTGCGCGGCCGGCCTCCCGGAGTGATTCCGTCACGCTCAGCCGCACCAATCCCAGGACGGGCGCCAAGCCCATTGTCAGCCCGGTCATGAGTGAAATGCCCAGGGTAAACGCCAGGGTCGCTATGCCGATGTCCGCGGTATTGATGCGCGGGGCGGCATCGGGCCAGGCCGCCAGCAACCACTTCATCAACACCCAGGCGAAGGCCAGACCGGCAACGCCCCCCACCGCCGCCAGCAGCGCGCCCTCGGTCAGCAACTGCACGATGATTCTTCTTCGGGGGGCGCCCAGGGCAGAGCGCACCGTGATCTCTGCAGTCCGCTCATTGGCCAGCGTAAGCAGAAGATTGGTTACGTTGACCCAGGCAATGAGCAGCACAATCGTGACGCCGGCAAACAAGGTCAGCAGGGTCGTGCGCACGTCTTTGACGGCATCTTCCCGTAGTGGCAGGCCGTGCAAATATAGTCCAAGTCCACGATCGGCGAACTCTGGGAAGTCTTTGCGCAAATTGGTGGCAATCTTGTCGAGCTCCACCTGCCCCTGCTCGACGCTGACGCCCGGACGCAGCCGTCCGATGGTCCGGATAAACGCCAATTGCTTCGGACGCTCTGCCAAGTTATATGGAAATGGAATCCATGCCTGAGTATCCGCAGGGATGCTGGCGTCCGCGGGGAAGGTGAGCTGAAAATCGCGGGGCATCACCCCTGCCACGCTGTAGGTCGTGCCCTCCATCTGAATGCGCGAACCGACAATCGATGGATTCGCGCCATAGCGCCGCCGCCACAGGCCGTCGCTCAGGATGATTACCGGGTCCTTTCCGGCGCCTTCATCCTCGTTCATGAAAGTGCGGCCTTGCTCCGGCTGCACGCCCAGCACCCTGAAGAAATTCGCCGATACAAAACCCAGCTTGATCCTTTCCGGATCGCGGTCTCCGGTGAGCGAACCGCTGCCGGCCCAAATCCCGCCGAAGTCTTCGAACTTCTCGCTGCGCGCGCGCAACTCCAGCAATTCGGGCCCGGTCACCGGCGCCCTCTGCATTCCGGCAGTCTTGAGGACCGACCAGACCATGACCAGCCGGTCGGGCTGCAAGTACGGAAGAGGCCGCAGCAGCACGGCGTTCACCACGCTGAAAATCGCAGCATTGACTCCAATTGCAATCGCCAGTGTAAGCAGGGCGGAAATAGTGAAACTGCGCTTCTTCAGAAAGATCCGCAGGCCGTACTTAAGGTCTTGCATGAGGGTGTGGAAAACATCCTGGCCGCCACCTTGGTCGCCATAGACCTCATTTTTCACGCCCGTTTTCCCCTTTCAGCTCAAACTCGCTCTAACCGGCAGAGTATTGGAGTACCGGGAACACCGGTTAGATTCATCGAAATGCGTGCCCGGCACATTATGGAGACATTACCTCAGTGACAGGCACGATTGACTTTCGTTCCCACGGCGGGCTGCCGGCGCTTTGGTTGCCCGCTCCGATGTCCCGATTACCCGATGTCCAGATGTCCCGATCTACCAGAATTGCTATTTCTCCCGGTCGCTGGATCGCGTTACTTATACAACAGATACTTCGCCCGCATCTTGATGAACTGCTCCACGGAATCCCGCCAGCCCTGGGCGATGGTGCGCGGATCTTCACCCGCCGCCAACTCATCCAACACTGCTTGGTTGCCGAGCGCGGTAATCATGTGGTCGATCTTCCACTTGTCGGGATACAGTTTTTGCAACGCCCAGGCCAGTTCCAGGCCCATCTCAGGGGAATCCAGCAGGTTGCGCCCGGTGATGATGATGTTCACGCCGCCGCAGCGCTGGTTGGCATAAGGGCCGCTGCTGGGAGTAAAGCTGATGGGGACGAAGCGCACACCGGAAATCAACCGCGCATTCAAGGCCGCAGCCAGCGCCCGCGGCTGTATCCATGGCGCGCCGATCACTTCGAAGGGCGTATCCGTTCCCCGTCCCACCGACATGTTCGTGCCTTCAATGAGCGCCACCCCCGGATACAGAATCGCCTCATTGAGTGAACGCATGTTGGGCGAGGTATTCACCCAGGTGATTCCGGTGGCATCGAACCAATCGCCCCGCACCCACCCTTGCATGGCAATGACCTGCAGCTTGGCCCCGATCTTGCGCTCGGCGTTAAACATCTGCGCCAGCTCTCCCATGGTCATTCCGTGGCGTACCGGCGCCGGGTGATAGTTGGTAAAGCCCGCGCGAGCCGCCTCCGAAACCGGGCCCTGGACGAACGATCCGGTGATGGGGTTAGGCCGGTCGAGCACCACCACTTCAATGCCGCTTGCGGCGGCCGCTTCCAGCACATAACCAAGGGTGGCTGCGTAGGTGTAGAAGCGGGCCCCCACGTCCTGTATGTCGATCACGATGATGTCGAGGGTCTTGAGCACGTCCAGGGGCGGGCGCCGCTTCTCCTCGCTGCCTCCATACATGCTGTAGACGGTGGCGCCGGTGGCGCTATCTACACTGTTGTCGATGGCGGTGGTATCGACGATGCCGTTGATTCCATGCTCCGGACTGAAAATGGCCGCCAGCTTGACGCCTGGCGCAGCGGCCAGCACATCGATGGTCCGGTTGCCCTGCGCATCAAGCCCGGTCTGATTGGTCAGGAGGCCAATTGTGACCTTCTCGCGGCCGTGCTTGAGCGACGCAAAGTCTTCCTTTTCGAGCACGTCGATACCGGTGAGCACCTGGCCGTTACGGCCCTCCAGGTGGCGTCTGGCGGATTGCGCCTCGCTGTAGCCGGTAATGTTCAACAGCCGGTCATTGGTGGCGTCGGTTACGTCGAGGTTCAGCACCGAAGCCACGGCGTTGGCCACCCGCGAACGCAGCGAAACCACCGGGTTATTCGCCTGCCGCTGACGCACGCTGTTGGTCAGCAGGATGATATAGGTATCGCTATAAGGATCGACCCATAAGGATGTGCCGGTAAACCCTGTGTGTCCAAAGGAGCCGACCGGCAGGAGGCTGCCGCGATTGGTGGAAAACGGCGAGTCGATGTCCCAGCCCAGCCCGCGGACGGCCAGAGCGTTGGGAGGCTGCTGGGGCGTGGTCATCTTTTCGATCAGGTCGGGAGAAAGAATCTTGTCCCGGCGGATGAGGGCCTGAGCATAGAGCGCCAGATCACCGGCCGTGGAAAACAGCCCGGCATGTCCAGCCACGCCGCCCATGCGCTCGGCCGTGGGATCATGCACCACGCCACGCAGCACACGCTTGTTGTCGGTGGCCAGCGTTGCCGCGCATCTTGAATGCCAGTCCGGCGGCGGAAGAAACCGTGTATGTTTCATGCCCAGCGGCTGGAAGACATGCGCTTCGGCATACTGGTTGAGCGGCAGGCCGCCAATCCGCTGTACCAACTCACCCAGAATGATGAAGTTGATATCGCTGTACACAAACTCCGCGCCGGGAGGGTTCTGCAGCTTTTCCTCGTGGGCCCGGTGATAAGCCTCCTGGGGCCCCTGCCACTGCTCTACCAAGTCCAGATCGGGGGCCAGCCCGGAATAGTGGGTCAACAACTCGCGCACCGTGATTGACTGCTTGCCGTTGGCCGCAAACTCCGGAAGAAAGTGCGCGACCGGCTCGTTCAACCGCAGTTGACCGAACTGCACCAGCCGCATGATGCTGGGCGTCGTGGCCACCACTTTGGTCATGGAAGCCAGGTCAAAAACGGTGTCGAGGGTCATAGGCTGGCGTTTGGGAGACAGCACCCGCGCCCCAAACGCCCGCTCATGGACCACCTTGCCCTGATGCCCTACCATTACGACAGCGCCGGTAATGGAATCGGCATCCACTTCGCGCTGTACCAGGGCATCGACCACCGAGAAGCCAGGCGCAGTCTTGTCGGGTCTGAACGCCAAGGCAGGCCGTGGCCACGCCGGCGTCAGGACCAGTAGAAAGGCAGAAACGAAAGCGCATCTAAGCGTGAATTTCATCTATCAAGCGAGTGTGTTATAAACCGAAAACAAATGCAACCCTGGAATGATTTTTTCTGAACAACGGCGCCAACATGTCACTGCCGGCGAGCGGCAATACCCAGAAACGAGCAGCTCCATTGGGCCTTCGCGGTACTCAAGGAGATATGACGGTGGGTTAGAATGAGGGTTGAAATTCTAATGACTGTTTGCAATAGTGTGGCGATAGCGGATTTGCGGGCCGTGGGAATACTGCCTGACGAACCGTCAAAGAGAACGACTTCAGAGTTTGCGGAAGCATGCCTGCACAACTGTCAAAGAGGGCGGTTCACAGACCACGGAAGCATGGTCGGCACAACTGTCTCGGCACAACTGTCAAAGAGGGCGGCTTCAGCCGCCCGTAGAAGCGGTGCTAAGTACCCGGCTTTAGCCGCAGTTTAGAGCGTGTAATCGTGTATGAGCCTCCGAAGGAAGCTGTTGCGTTCAAAGGGATGAAACTCAGGTCTTCTCGACAGATTAGGGAGTTAAACCGTGGCTGAAGCCACTCATTCTCCTATCTCCTTACGGGCGGCTGAAGCCGCCCTCTTGGACAGTTGGGTCGGCATTTTTCAGCAAGCTCCGGAGCCGTGCTCTTCTACGCAGCATTCGTTCGTAAAAGGTGACAGATGGATAAATTTGTAATCCGCGGCGGCAACCCGTTGCTTGGGACCATTCGCGTCAGCGGGGCCAAGAATGCCGCCCTGCCGGCCATGGCAGCCGCCATCCTTACCGATGAGCCGGTGGTCCTTGAAAACATTCCCGACGTGCGCGACATTCAGACCGAGCGTAAGCTGTTGGTATCGATGGGCGCCGAGGTTGAATTGGGCTACGGACGCGCCCACCATCGCACCACCATCTGTTGTAAAAATCTGGTCAATCCTGAAGCCGCCTATGAAGTGGTCAAAACCATGCGCGCCTCAACACTGGTGCTCGGCCCTCTGGTGGCGCGCATGGGCCAGGCGCGCGTTTCCTTGCCCGGAGGATGCGCCATCGGGGCGCGGCCCATCGACCTGCACATCCGCGGCCTGGAGCAACTGGGCGCCACCATCACCCAGGAGCATGGCTACATCGAGGCCCGGGCCACGCGCCTCAAAGGCGGACACATCCACTTCGACAAGATCACCGTCACCGGCACTGAAGACCTGATGATGGCGGCCTCACTCGCAGAGGGCGAGACCCTCATGGAGAACTGCGCGCGTGAGCCGGAAGTCGCCGACTTGGCCGTTCTGCTCAATAAAATGGGCGCCAGGATCGAAGGCGCAGGCACGCAGACCATTCGTATTCAGGGAGTAAGCAAACTAAACGGCGCACGCCATCGCATCATTCCCGACCGCATTGAAGCCGGGACGTTCGTGATTGCCGGGGCGCTGACCGGCGGCGACCTCACGGTGACCAACTGTGAACCGAAGCATCTGGGGGCCCTGTTCCACAAACTTGAGACCTGTGGGGTGAAGTTCAGCTACACCGGAGACTCGGTACGTGTGGTAAGCAACGGGCAGGGCCAGATTCATGCCCTCGACATGAGCACCGAAGAGTATCCGGGCTTCCCCACCGACATGCAGGCACAATACATGGCGCTGGCCACCCAGGCCGAAGGCTCCTGCACGATCACGGAAAACATTTTCGAGAACCGCTTCATGCACGCCCAAGAGCTGGTGCGCATGGGCGCCAACATCAAGGTGGAAGGCAGCCGCGCAACCATCAAGGGCAAGACCCCGCTCAGCGCCGCGGCCGTCCAGTGCTCTGACTTGCGGGCTTCGGCCTCGCTGGTGATCGCCGCCCTGGTGGCCGATGGAGAGACCATCCTCGACCGCGTGTATCACATCGACCGCGGCTACGAACGCATCGAAGAAAAGCTGCGGGGCGCGGGCGCGCAGGTGAAGCGCATCGGAGAGATGCTGCCCAAGAAGCCGGCCGCGCCGCCGATGGTTACGGCTTGAAGCCAGGATCGGGTGGCGTTGCGGTGGTTGCAAGGCGGTGCGCGGTGATTTTACCTTTCAAGACTTTTTTCCCGAGGTGAATTTGTTCCACGTGGAACGTACTGTCGCAATGCTGGCGGAATGACAGCAGCGGACCTTCCCGGATTGCCCGCTCTCTCTCACCCTTGTCATCCTTACTTGTCTGGAGTACGCCCACCGTCTGGCCCAGGAACACAGCGTCTACTCAATTTCCAGGTAAACTCCAAAATCCTTGGATACTTGACCATAGGCATTGGAGAACGTAATCTATTTTTATGAACTACGGTGGACGCATCACCATGGAACCCAGTAAACGCGGCGGAAAGCCTTGCATTCGCGGCCTGCGTATCACCGTCTATGAAGTGCTTGAATATCTCGCCTCGGGCATGTCGCAGGAAGAAATTCTCCATGATTTCCCCGACTTGACCATTGAGGACATTCGGGCTTGCCTGTCTTTCGCGGCTGATCGCGAGCGCAAGCTTTCCAACGTCTCCGCTTGAAACTGCTTTTCGATCAGAATCTTTCGCCCAGATTGACTCTCACCCTGTCCTCGGAGTTTCCGGAATCCAGGCATGTGCGCGAGGCTGGGTTGGCATCGGCATCCGATAATGAAGTTTGGAACTACGCGAAGCAGTTTGATTTCGCAATTGTCTCCAAGGACACCGACTTCAGCCAGAGGAGTTTCTTGCTGGGATTTCCACCAAAGGTGATTTGGGTCCGGCTGGGGAACTGCACTACAGCACAGATCGCGAACACCCTACGCGCATATGAAACGGCCATTCAACACTTCGAGTTGGACCACGAATCGTCATTCTTGGTGATCGACCCCTTGCCGGAAATTGCGCTGGATAAGAAATCCCAGGCAGATCAATTCAGCCAGACGCCCAGATCAACCACCCTCGCTGCCATTCATTACGATCCGGCTTTAGAAGTCCTCGAGGTCGAACTCCAGACGACTGGCGAAATCTATCGCTATTTCGGAGTGCCTGCGGCGGAATACGAAGGCCTTCTCAAAGAGCCATCAAAAACGGCTTATCTGAATTCCCGAATCAAAGGCAGATACCGCTTTCAAAAAGTGCTGTGAAGGGTTTAGAACCGGCCTTGGCTGGAGGAGACGGCACGGGGCAGGTGCTGACACCGTTTCCTGGAGTTTTTACATTTTCGACACGAATCGCAGCGTAGAGACTGTCACTGGTTACATCTCAAAAATCTGCGACCTTAAAAAAATGCCGCGGAGAAAATTTGTGCCGGATTCATCGCGCGCAAAAAGTGCCATTTAAGAGCGCAGACCTTTAGACGTAACAAGTTACGACTACGCCACGGTTCGTGGCGATCATCTCCAGCATTTCAAAATTGCAGGAACTCCAGAAGACGGTGCTGAGCACCGTCTCTACATCGATTGTCATCACCGATCAATCACCGATTGTCATCGATTGTCTGTTTTTTTTATTTGATGTATTGTCATTTACCAGCGAAGACCAACTCGCACAGCCTATGGATTTCGACCAGCTCAAGATGTTCATGGAAGTCGCACGGCTCGGAAATTTTTCCCGGGCCGCGGAGAAGGTGCTGCGTTCGCAGCCGGCGGTGAGCGCCCAGATACGCCAACTGGAAGAAGAATATGGAAAGAGGCTCTTTGACCGGGGCGCAAAGCGGGTGCGCCTCACGCCCGCGGGCGAGGTGCTGCTGCAGTACGCCTTGCGGCTGACGGAGCTGCGCGCCGAATCCTTGCAGTCGATTTCCAACCTGGGTGGGGTCCCCACGGGCACTTTGCACATCGGGGCCAATGAGGCCACGTTCCTGTATGTGCTGCCCAAGGTCTTTGCGAAGTATCATCAGAAATATCCGCAGGTGAGAATCAGCGTATACCGCAGCTTTACGCCCAAGGTCAGCCAGAAAGTGGAAGACGGGGCAGTCGATCTCGGGATACTGACTACGCCGGTGAAGTCTCCCAGTTTTATCTCCGTGCCGATCTTCCGCGACGAGATTCAATTGATGGTGGGGCCGCACAGTCCGCTGTTCAACCGGCGCTCGATCACCTTGAAGGAGTTCGCGCAGCAGCCTTTGATTGTGCCCCGGTCGGGCTCCATTCGCAAGATCATGGAAAAATACCTGCGGCCCTATCGCGAAGACCTCAACATCATCATGGAGTTGACCAGTGTGGTGATGATCAAGCGGTTTGTAACCGCCGGCTTTGGGGTATCGCTGATCTGTCCGGCGTTCGCCCGTGACAACATCCGCCGGGACGAAGTGCGAATGCTCAAGGTCGAAGGCCTCGAACTGTCCCGCGAACTGGCCCTCGTATATCGCCGCGACCGCAGCCTCCCGCTGGCGGCCTCGGCCTTCGTGGAAGTGGCGCGCGAGGAATTGAAGCCTTAGGCCGAAAAGCAAAGGCTTCAACACGGAGAAGAGCAAAAACAGGTACTTGGTATTCGGTAGTTGGTATTTGTGATTGATCTCTGCCTTTCCGGATCTGGCAAGACTCGCAATTTCTCCCGTAAATACCAAATACCGCATACCAAATACCATGTTCTTGTTCTTCTCCGTGACTTCGTGGCGGGGCACTAAAAAAACTGATACATCGCATCAGAATTTACGATTTCACTTTTACCCAAATTCAGAATAGTTAATAGGATCATGGTTACGAACGTGTTCCATGGCCATCCCGACCACGATTCATGCGGAACCGGCTTGCTTGTGCAGCGGGGTAAACCAGCCTCGCACAGGGTGATTGAGCGCGCCCTGCTGGCCTTGCGCCGGCTTTCGCATCGTGGGGGCGTGGACGCCGACGGACTCAGCGGCGACGGCGCCGGCCTGTTGATCGATATTCCCCGGCGCTTCCTCCGCCATCAGGCGGAAACGATTGGATTTCACCTGCCTGAAGACTTCGGCCTGGGCATGATGTTCCTGCCGCTGCACGGCCCTGAGGCCCTGCGCGCAGCTATCGCAGCGCTGGCCCCTGCGATGGGTCTGGAATGCCGGGGCTGGCGCGAGGTGCCGACCGATGAATCCGCGCTGGGCGCAAAGGCCGCGGCAACCATGCCTTCGGTGTGGCAGGCTTTCTTCACGGCTTCAGAGCAGGGCCCGGGGGACGAGTTGGAAGCGCGTTTGTTTCTCTTCCGCAAACGTGTGGAAGCTGAACTTGCGGAGAGCGTTTACTTCTGCTCCTTGTCATCGCGGACGGTCGTCTACAAGGGCCTGCTCTCGCCGCGGCAGTTGCCGGCTTTCTATCCGGAC
>Ga0210403_10001296_pt1 | contig 23862 bp, 32 predicted proteins | sample IncBWC19MmetaG_FD_150863 | JGI IMG/M metagenome (GOLD analysis project Ga0210403, IMG submission 150863) | Forest soil microbial communities from Barre Woods Harvard Forest LTER site, Petersham, Massachusetts, United States - Inc-BW-C-19-M | ecosystem: Environmental > Terrestrial > Soil >... | reverse complement strand
CCTCTTCCCCACCGGCCCACTCTCCGGCCCACTCTCCGCGGACGCGCCTCCAAAGAAAGAGCTGCGGCCGTACCAGGATCTCGCAATCCGAAAACTAATGGTCCTGGTATCTGGAGGTACCAAACGTATCCTCCTAGTGGCCCCGTGCGCCAGCGGAAAAATGGTTCTCGTTTCGTACATCATCCGCACTGCAACGGTTCCGGTCTTGTTCGTCTGTCACCTGAGAGAGCTTGTAGAGCAATGTGTCAACGAGCTTGCTGCACAGGGTGTCCACAACGTTGGGGTAATTCGTGGAGACGACGACCGATACAACCCGCATGCTTCTATTCAAGTAGCCAGCATTCAAACGCTGGCCAGACGACAACCAATTTCAGTGGCGCCAGGTATCATTTTGCTAGATGAGGCGCATCACTGCGCCAGTGATTCCTACATTCGACTCTTTCGTCAGTACCCAGACGCGATCTTCATCGGCTTTTCCGCCAGTCCATCGCGTCTCGACGGAAAACCTCTTGGTGGAGATCTTTTCCAGCATTTGGAAGTGGTGGCAACGTACTTTGAACTCCTGAAGCGACCGGATTGGCTTGTTGCACCGGACATATTCAGTTCGCCACTAAAGCCCGACCTCTCTGAAGTGGAAACTCTCGGTGGTGATTTCCAGGAAGATCAGCTCGGAATCGTCATGTCCGCACAGCCTCTGGTGGGAGATGCAGTTGGCCACTGGTTGAAGCTGGCGCACAAGCATCCGGTACTGGGTCCCGTACGGCACGTGAATGCTCGCGGCCGAATGGTGACCACACTCGAACGGTTGCCGAACCAGTCTACCGATGGCGAACGTCGCCGCACGTTTGCGTTCTGTTCCAACATCCATCACTCAATGGTGGTCGCAGAAGCGTTTGAACGCGCTGGAGCTCGGGTAGCGCATCTCGACGGCAAAACACCGTCCGATCAGCGCAAAGCGATGCTGGCGGACATGCGGTCCGGCAAGCTGGAGGTGATCTGCAACTGCAACATCCTTCTTGAGGGCGTTGATTTGCCATCGCTCAAGTGCGTGGTGCACTGTCGACCCACGCAGAGCCTGGTTCTGTGGATGCAATCTACCGCGCGGGCCTTTCGTCCCTACGGCGACATCACGCCATTGATTCTCGATCACGCTGGAAACTTCGATCGACACTACGCACCGCACGAGGACAGGCAGTGGTCGCTCGTTCACAAGCCGATACGCAAGCCGGGAGCAATAACTCTCAAACTGTGTCGCAACTGTTACGCATACGTGCAACCTCACAAAATACTCTGTCCCTATTGCGGTTCGGAGTTTCCAAAGCAAGAACCGAAAACTCCGCAGCAAACAGAAGAAGAACTTGTGCGTCGTTCCGCCGATCCGATGGACACCCGCCGCTCGCTATTCACGAAAATGGCTCTGCTGGCTCGATCGCGAGGATACAAGCCCGGGTTTGCATCGGCCCGATTCCTGGAGCACTACGGTACATGGCCACCACGGGACTGGAGCGAGGGTCTAAAGGCGCTGTTTGCTTCGGACGAAAAATGGCAGGCTCTCAACGCAAGGAGGGAAGAGCGAAAGAAACTCGAGGCAGAGGAAGAACGTGAGTGGAACAAGCTGGAGTCGGGCGATACTTCTGAAATCGCCACAGGTCAAGAGTCGGATGGTACTTCGAAACTATCACAATGCTCAGATGGTACTTCGGAACCAGTTACACATTGCGAACACGATAGGTTGCTAACAGATTCATGTCATTTTTGTTATCGAGAGTCGGATGGTACTTCGGAACCATCAGCAACGAAGAATCACCACCAAGAGCAGCGTACGGCTTACAACGGTACGACGTCCTCAGAGTTGGAGTATCGTGCAGCTTCCGATCGCACGACGTTGGGGACCACGCCGGAGCAACGTGCAGCTGCAAATTGCACGACAACCACGACGCAGACAGAGCAGCGTACAGCTCCCAATGGTACGACCACAACCACACCAGAGCAGCGTACGGCTTCGGATCGTGCGACTTCCACCTCGCCCATGCAAACGTCAGAGCAGCGTACGGCTCCGAACAGTACGACTACGGTGACCTACAATGACGCGTCGGATCGATCCGTCGACCCGTGGGATCTCCCCGTCGATCAACGGTTTCCGCTACTGACCACAGAATTCATATCGCTCGCTCCCGACGAATCAGATGATATTCCATTTTGACGCAGTGCAGAGCGTTGAATACTGCAACTGGCAGACTGACAGAGCCGTATACTGCAACTGTTCGTAGGACACTCACGATTGCACCGCAGAGCATCGAATACTGCGACAGTGGAGGTCGGATACTGCAACAGCAACACTAACAAATGCAGTGCAGAGCATCGGATACTGCAACGCAAAGCGGCGACCACCAAAACAAAATGCACCGCAGAGCATCGAATACTGCGACAGGGACGCCGCCTCTTAAATAACCGCATCGCAGAGCGCCGAATATTGCGAAAATCCAGGCGAAAAATGTCCGAATCCAACGCTCAAAAACTTTTGCTACTACGTGCGCCTGAAAATCTTCCAACGCTTCGCCTCTTCCGTCGCAACGTTGGTATGGGCATCTTCGACGGTCGAAAAGTCCGTTTTGGCATCAAAGGTCAATGCGATCTCTACGCAATTGTCGACGGCGGGCGACACATCGAGCTCGAGTGCAAATCAGTAGATGGTCGAATCAAGCCGGAATCGCCACAGGCACATTGGCGTGACTGGTGTTTTGCTCACCATGTGCCGTGGCTATGCCTGACCGAAGGTCAGGGCGAAACGCCGGAGCAAACCGTTTCTCGCTGGATCGTTGAGATCACTGCAATCCCAGGCAGTACGCCGAAACCGTAATCTTTATAAATTATTGCAATCCCAGGCAGTACACAGAAACCGTAGGCCATACATCCCCACCTGGATACACGGTCAGTGTGTTCGCCACTGAATCGATCCGGTAGCCTCCGCCAGTTTCTCCCGATTCCCAGGCTCCCATGCCGCCAGCAACCCTCGCTGGAGCGCACAATGCGCCAGGCGGAAGGATTACTACGGGTGAAGCCGCGTCGGCCGTGTACTGACCTGCCAAAGGCACCGCAAAGGGCCACGATGTGCAGTTTGCCCAGGTCTCCCGCGGCTGCTCGAGACGAGACAACTCATGCGTGTAAACGCTCCATACAGTTCCGTTTCGGAACACGACGCTTGCGTCTGACGTCGATACAGTCGGTCCCGCAAATCCCATCAGGTAGCACCAGGCGGACGCGGAGCTCGCGTTGAGGTTGTCGATCTGCGTCGAGTCTACCGGTCCCGAGTCGTACATCCCCGAATTCCAGTACCCAGATGGAAGTTGATCGGTATCTGCACACCCTACCCAGAACGACCGATTGAAACCAGGAAACCCCTGCACCTTCGCCTGCACGAAGTAGTTACCGAACTCGTCCCAAGTCAGAAACGCTTCCTCATCCGTAGGGATCCTCCACTGGCCCCCCGGAACATCCTCAAACGACCCTTCGTAGCCGTTTGGTACGCACTTCTGACCATAGATGCTGGCCGGAACGTAGTAGCTGCCCGACACGCTGTACTGCACGCGGTACTGGGTCACCAAGGACTGTTTTTGTCGAACGGTTGCGGCTTGCTCGGAATAGGGAGAACCGCAGGCAGTGAGAAAAATAAAGGCGAACAGAACAATAAATTTCATCAGGCAGTGAGAAAAACCAATAGCAGATAGACCGGCGCATTTCATCGCTTGAACTCCACGTCTCGTTTTCCTCTGTTGCACTCAAAGCACGCCGTCCAGAGGTTTTCGTCATCATTCCCACCTCCCTTTGACACTGGCGTGTGGTGATCGATCTCGAGCGGCACATCGGGACCGCCACGTGCGCCGCAGTATCGACAAGTGAATCGGTCACGAGAGAAGATCCGGAACCGTTGCACGGACGAAATCCCCTGACGCTTCCGCGGCTTCGAACGCAGGAAAGCGACTTCCTTTTCGAGCTCCTCTACGCGGTCGAGTAGCGCAGGGACGTCCTGGCGAGCGTGAGCGATAAACTCCGCGTCCTTTTGAATATTATCGTTGTATTCAAAACTACTTACGACACGAGCACCTTTCTCTTCGATCGAATCGATACAACAATCACGCGTACCTATTAGATCGTCTCTACTTTCAAAAATGTACTCATCTCTTTCCACGGACCACGGACCACCTGTTGCTGCATTCGCTCGCGTACGGATGACCTTCAAGTCAAGTTCCGACATATCCACCTCCACGCTTGAGCTAGTTGGGCTAGTTGAGGCTAGTCGGCAGTCCACCCTGTTGCCGCCCAATCTCCCCGATTTTTTTTCAGCACAAGTCATACAGCACCGATTGGTAACCCACAAGCACTTTCAAAAAAAATGCGCCAAATTGGACGCCAATGAGATCAACTGCCCACCTAGTGTCACTAGCCCAACTAAACTATCATCTAAGTACTTGATCTCTGGTCTGATAAATTTGGAGCCTGTGATTTTTTTTCGAGCCTCCAGAGCAGTGTACCTCCATTTCCTGGACGACTAAGTAGTCTCTTGCCATCTATGTACCTACCTTTGAAGGCTCGAAATTTGTTGCCCAGGGCCACCGCATCCGGATTTTTTCTCCATTTTGGAGGGCAGAGCGTCTCTATTGCTTCCCGAAGTTCGTCCAAACCGTCGCTTTCGACGACGATATTTCCGAGCTCATCCTTTTTGACAGGTCTTGGGCTGTAGAGCGTCTCGAGGAAGGCCCCGATCTTGAAATCGGTGAGACCCAATCGCTCGATCTCTGACATCACAAACGAGAACGCTCTTGTTTCTGAGTCCACTTCTTCGTCATTTAGAGGTCGAGCTAGCATCGGATTAGCGCCACCAGCAAACATGATGGCCGGCGGTACAAAAGCACACCATTCCTCAAACGAGCCCCAACGCTCGCAAGGGATTTTGGGGCGGCCTGCTACGACGTAAGCACGCAAGATGGTAAGTCCTGCCGCGACGAGTCTTCCGCGCTCCCGACCGATCCATCCAAGCAGGTCATCATGCCGAAAATTGGTGCGTCGCTCCGGGTGCTCGTCCTTTGGCTCAAGACGTGAGATCAGCACTCGCCGGGCCGTGTCGGCAAACAGGTCCATGTTGTTCCCTGTAGCCATCAGGACAGCTCGCCAGCTGACAGTTGGAACTTCGGTACGTCCGAGCACGCGAAGCTGAACCTGGTCCCTTGCTGTGAGAACGCGGTCCAGTGGTCCGCCACCGAACGGTCGCGAACTAGAGACATTGTCCAGACAGAAAAATGGAGCTCCACGAAGGGCGTAGCTGGCTAGAATTTTTTCCATCTCTTCTTCGGTGGTGGGGTAATTCATGCGCGGTGCACCTCTACCGGTAGCCACCATCGCGATTGCATCCGTTTGCAACGTTTTGCCCGATCCACGAGTCGACGCATTAAAAAGGAACCCGGGAACCGCACCCTGGATCGCTGGACGCGCAATCAATGACAAGATCGCGGCAATTGGAACCGCCATGTGGGAGCTGTTTACGTACGGGAAATCGTAGAAAATGTCGACCAACGCCTGATAAGCCGCTCTTGCATCGTCCTGAGACGGAGTATCAGATACCTTCGGAAATTGCATGTTAGGTGCGTACAGATATCGAGTCGATCGATCGTACCCAGCTTCCTGAATAATTGTTCCGTCAACGCGCATTGTTGGTGTTTCGCAAATTCCGATAAGTGTGCGTATTCCAGGCCATTCCCCACAATCGTGAACGTCGCCAACGATCGAGTCGGTCGGAAGCGTTGGACGCCATGAACTTGACTTCATGTCGTATTTTTGAAATATAGCGATCTTGGTGAGTCGAGAACGCAATGTCGCTAACGATGTTGTGCGTATTTGCGGTGAACCCTCAACGAGTTCCCGACCGTGTTCGTTAAGTTGAGATTCGTCGCTCTCTTGCTGGGAGACTCGTGTTGTATGTATAAGGTATCCATCGCGTTGGTACAAATTTAGATCGGCTCGCATCGCCTTGATCGTGAGCTGGACGTTGTCGAATAGCTCTGTAGAAATGCGGATGACAGGTCGTTCTTGAGGGGTGACGCTGTTTGGTACGGCGTCTTTCCCCTCTTCCGGTGGCATCGATTTCGGTGGATCCGGCATGAGTACCGGAACACGAACGGATTGGGTGGCTCTTACCCATTCGTCTGCGCTTCTGAGCGTTTTGTACGTCTCTGATTCGGTAAGGCCGCAGTTTTCGGCCGCTACGGACAGAAGTCGGTGAACCTCTGTCCACCAACTGAAAAGCTTCATTCCGTTGCAAAGTGAAAAAATAGATACGGCGCATTCGTACAGGGTGTTATTTCTAAGACCCTTACCGCACGCAGAGACAGTTACGGCTTGACCGCGGAGCGCAGTTTCGAAGTATCGTTCCGCTTTTCTCGCCTCTTTTCCTCCAAGTTTGATCGTTTCGAGAGTATTTTTTTTGGCCCACTTCGGGACCTGATGCTTTACAAGCTTGAGAGCCCACAATAAAGGTAGCGTTGAGATGTGATTGTATTTCGACCATTTGTAACGTTTCCCATTGGGATGCCACGACGGGGCAACGACAACTTGTCCGCCTTTTGCTTTTGCGTCGACACCTGATTCTCCACCTATACCAGTTACGTTTTGCAACGTCTCCGTCGAAATCTCAGATGGAATTTCGTAGAACAGACGATATCCTCGTCCGGAATCGCATCTGGCGGTTTCAGGAAGTATTCCCAATTCGCCTTGCAACGTTTTGCTTCGTTCTTCGTCATCGATATCGATCGCAACTATGTACGTTCCGTTTCCCTGTTCTCCGAGTTCGATACCCACACTTGGCTGTTGAGAAAATCGTACGTATTGATCTTTTATCGACTGCTCTTCGTGAGTTGCTAGTTTTTGCCATGCGTTAGCAATAGGATGTTTGCCGGTTGATGAGCACTTTGCTTTGTTTTTGCATGTGCACCCAGTTGCTACTGGATGCTCTGTGGTAGGATCTGACGATCCGCCAAACGTTGGTGCCCACACGAATACCACACGCAGACCATCGCGGCCGTACGCGAGTGCGTGTTCGAGAACGCTGAGTGTTGGGTCGATCTCGCTGATTGAGATCCGTGGCAACGGATCTTGCAGCGTCATCGCTGCACCATGACAGCCGTTGTCTCACCGTTTGTCGCCGTGAGCTGCGCCTTCACGATGCCGCCTGCACGAATGCACATGTTGCGTGCGCCGGCTTGCCGTAGATGTCAGTGAGTACGGCCCACGGTTCGTAGCCTAGTTTGCACAGACAACATTTTCCGCATCGCGTAGCGATGTATGTAGTAACGAGAATGTCGCCAACGGATTTTCGTTGCGGCGCGCGTGTGGTGTGTTTTCGTTTTGGTGGCGAATGCTTGCGACGGAGATTTTCGGCAACTTCGTCTGCTGATTGTGACGAATGCTTGCGGAAATTTTCTGCAACCTCGTCCGATGATTGTGACGAATGCTTGCGGAAATTTTCTGCAACCTCGTCCGATGATTGTGACGAATGATTGCGATGGGAACCGTTATGTTGACGGATTACCACCAATCCGTTCTCTCGTATCAACTTACATGCGGCTACTGCTGCGGTTCTAGCCTCCTGTTCACTTGAACCTGGGTCGGTTGCGAGTCGAACAAGAGCCATGACCTTTTCTGCTGCACTGACAGCCATTCCCCGGTCTCCTTATTTTTTGGACGAGAGCTCTAGGCTGGATCGGTGAGTGAGAAATTTGCCCAGGAGAAAGGCGGTGTCACACGATCCAGTCCAGAGCCCACGTCATGTCCACCGTTCGGTTCTCACGCCGATAGGTAGACTTCGGTTCTCACGCCGTGACGGGTGAGCAACGAATTTACCTCTGCATAAGCGAACTCGTCCAGTACAAAAAAACTACGGCCACCGGGTTAGGGTGGCCGTAGTGGGCGCGTGGCTACGAAGAAAGGACCGGGGAGGTGCCGCTCTTCTGCTATGCCTCTAGAAGATACAGAATGTTTCTGTCTGATGCAAGAATTTCATACGCATCATTCAGGCTTTTTTGCGCACTGATCCAGTGCGATCCGTTTACTGCGTGTTGCCCACAGATGCTCCGCCGAGATTGAAAGCCATTCCGCCGAAGCCAGCGGCGCCTGCTGCGGCGTCCAAGTGAGCCGGTGTTGTGGAGATACCGCATGCGATTGTTGGGGTTGCGCCGCCAGTACTTGAGCATGCTGTAGCCACCCCATTGAGTTCGATTCCGGTAACAAGGGATGGGGCGGTAAATGCGTTGACGAAAGTTTGGCCTACGTTAGCAAACCTAGAACTACCCTCGACATTAATAATCTTACCTGTGTTGCCATAGATAACAGCTGGTGCATAGAACTCCTGAATCAGATCCATGGTTCCGGAGAAAACTAGTGAAGCGGCATCCATGTAAACGCGGCCCCAGATCACTTCTCCTCCATACTGTTGCCAACCTCCTCCGTTGATAATTACGTCTCCGTCGAGAAGCGCATTTCCTCCGTTTCCGCTTATTGCTCCGCTCACTTCTCCACCGAATACCCAGAATGAAGAAGAAGAGTCCACGCTGCCGGCAAGAAGCGTGTTGTAATTTACGAACGAGTTGGAGTTGTTATTGAATCCCTGATTGATGTTGATGACGCGAGTCCAGTTGACCTCACCTGTCGATACAAAAGTTCCAACGAACGACTGATCTGCGCTTGCTGCCGGATTAAACACAAGCAGTTGGTAGATATTGAGCAGATTGAATCCGCCTGAACTATTGTTGAAGTCCGTGTATACGGGCACTGCGGCAACAAGGTTTACCGATACGGGTGTGAGAAGTTTTACGGAATCCGTATTCGCCCAGGTATTTACCTCAGCGGGAGGTGTGGAAGAAAAAGGTGTTGTCAGTTTTACCATCGGTTGTGTAATCGAAAATGATCCACCACCGAACGACGCATAAGCCCATGCCCGGCTTGGATGGGTTGTATTTTCGAGCAACATGTTGGCGGCACCAGAACCACCTATATTCGCAATCAGAAGTGAATTTGCGCCTGCAGTGGTACTCTTTGCGGTAACTCCGGATAGCGAAACGGTGGCAACAACGGTTGGCGCTGCGCCTTGCAGTACCACGTAAGCCGAATTCTCTATCGAAGGGTAGAAGTACACCGGATCAGAAGTGGTCGTATGGCTCGATATAAAAGTAATGTTTGTATTTTGCCGTAGCCTCGGACAAGCGTTGGGACTACCGATACATCCCCATCTGTGATCGTTGATCTCGTGCCACGTAAGGCACGGAGTGGATGTGGTGGTACAATTGTTGTTGTCCGAAGCTGCACCTGATGTGTTCGATGGATCCACATACCATTGCGGTATCGTCCAGGATGGCGGGATGATTGGACCTACCGCTGTCGCTGACGATGCTCGCGGTTGTGGCGAGTTGCAAAACCACTGTCCGTTGGGACCGCGACAGGCGGCCGCAGTAATTTCTGCTGGCGATCGTGTATCCGATTTTAGCTCAGTACGAACGGCGCGAGGCGGGTGGTACCAAGACGGGGTTACCTGTGTAACCGTTTCGTCGTGAAGCTTTGGTAAAGACGTGTCTTGGACCGGTTTATTCGAACATGCAATAAGCAGGACCAGTAGAAAATAAAATCGGTTCATTATATGACTCCGTATAACAACCATTGATTGAGAGCCAGATTGTATCTCCATGTGGCATACCCACCGGGCCCCGACTTGATCGATGCAAACGTTGCAACGTTGGTGCGGAATGTTCCTGGTTGCGACGGATCTTCGATTGCTGGTTGACCTGCAACAGGCTCGATCAGGATCGGTGCCGCGGAAGAATCGCCTAGATTCACTTTTACCGAAAACGGATCATTGTCGGCCGGATTGAGTGGCGGATGAATAATTGTATTTGCGTTGCCCGCGTTCCCGGTTGATACGTCCGCAATCACATTGAATGTTGCATGCAATGCCTGATAAGGCGAGTTTGAGTTGTTGATTCGAACAACGGTTCCTGCTCCCGGCAAGTTGTCGAGTTTTGTCTTGTCGGACGCAGACAGCGATCCAGAAGCAGATTCGGTTGCGGGAGTGATCCCGATGACCGGATTAATTCCTCCTGTGCTGGTAATCGGAGCCGTGGCGCCAACCGACAAAATCGGTCCGGCTGCACCGCCAGCAATCACTGTTTCAAGCGCGATGAGTCGATTGATCTGTTGCTTGGCGTAGGTGCGCATGAAAAATTCCTTTTATAAAGCAACCGCTGTTACTGGCTTCAATCGTAAAATGGAATCCACTGCCGCTGTTACTGGTTTCAGCTCGGTAATCACAAAATGAAATCCACTACCGTTTTCACTGGCTTCGGTATCCACTTCTGACGGTCGACTGCAGCGGAGACGACATATCCACCGGCAATGATGGCAGCTGCTACCCAGAACGTTTTCGGAATAGTCCAGGCGGGAGCAACTGATACCGCGGCTTGCATTTGCGGCAAAAATCGCGTGATGGCGGCTTGGTAGTTGTCGTAATCAGCCTGGGTTGCCGTTCCACTGGGCGGAAGGCATCCGAGGTAGCAACCTTGTTGCAGAGCGGCGACGTACGCCGCGATACCGCTGTCGAGTGGGATGTTGTGTGATGAAAGCCAACTAACCATCGCCTTGGCTCCGTCGAGGAGCGAGCTGTAGCTTGCGAAGTGCAACGGGTTGGTTGAGCTTTGGATCATCCAATCAGCGTTCGGGTCGGCCGTGGTGATGTTGCCGAGATTCCAGTTGCGCATGTACTTCCAGGACGCCGTTTCGTCGGCGCTCTGTGCTGCGGCCAAATTGGCCTCGTCTCGTGACAGTCCAGCTGCCATGAGGGCGCCGATTGCTTGACCTGCGGTGGCCGAAGTCAAGACCGCGTTTACCTGGCCCATGCGTTAGGCAACAAGTATACTCGAGCTCGTGACCCGGGATGAGATTTTGGAACTAGCGAGCGAAGTTACAACGTTTAAGTCCCGAGGATACGTTCAGTCCGCTCGCATCCTGGCTACGTGGATTCTCGAGGTTTCCGAACCGGAGAGGCACGAATTGTTTGTGGAAAACAACCGTTTGCACACACGATGTTCGGAACTTCTCGAAGAAATGCACAGGCTTCGCGAAGAAAACGCTTCGCTCAGACGGGCGGAAATTCCTACGGAACCGAAGATGAAGCAGTCGTAGTTGTCCATGGATTCCTGCGGAGCCTAAGAACGGAGCAATGTTGATGGACGTAGTTGCGCTTTTTGTTGGTTTCGGATTGATGTTGTACATCATCGACCGGATCTCATATCCGGAAGGATGAAAAACCATGAGAATCGTTCCCGCATCGGTTGGCGCTGTCTTTTGCGATATGCTGACTCCGCTCAGCGTTCATATGGCGCTAGCGCTTGCAGATTTTACGTTCCCAGGGACGAAGACGAAGCCAACCGGAGTGATTCGGTACCTAGAGAACCTGACACCGCAAGAATTGGCGTCCAACCTCGCCTCTGGTCTTGCTGTGATGTTGGTTGGTGAGGCGCCGCCCAATTATTGGGCTCCGTCGGCGCAGCGCGGGACCCTGGATGGTCAACGCCAGGTGGCTCGAGCCAAAGCCCTCAGTATTCCGCAGGGACAGGGTGCCGAAATCTGGGTTGATCTCGAGGTACCAGCGCCAGATACCACGGCCTTGCAGATTGCCGACTACTCCAAGGCTGACTGCCAGGAGATCCTTTCGGCCGGATTCGATCCGGGTGGGTACGTTGGAGAAGGGATCCCTCTTTCACCAGAGCAGCTCTATTTGCTGCCTTTTCTTGGCTATTGGCATAGTCTCAGCAATGTGCAGCCGGTCGCCAACGTCGACTACAAAATGATCCAGCTCTTTCCGACGCAAGCGTTGCAGCTCATGACGGGATCGCTTTCGGTGGATCTGAACATCGTACAGCGAGACAAACGACTGCGTTTGCCCACCATGATTGTGGCGGAGTGACCGTGATCGACGACGGCGGAACCGGAGAAGCTATCTGTTTGGCAGTTTTTGTTGCGTATGTTTGCATTGCGTTTCTGACATATCCGTTGTGGTCGGTATACGATCCCGGTAGCGACGAGGAAATATGAAAGACGAAGGCAACAAAGACTTTTGGGTCGGTGTGGGAGTAGGTGTTGGACTGGGCTTGCTCGGGTACTACATGTTCACGCAGATCAAGCCGGCAAATGCAGCGCCGGCTCTTCCGACGACGCCGAGTGGTTCGGCAACAGGTTCGGCGACCACGCATTCGATCACGATGGACGGGTCGACGTTTTCGGTCACGGTTGCTGTAGGTGATACTGTGATCCTGGTTCCGGTGCAGGGAGTCACATTGCAATCGGTAACGAATAGCAACCCGCTGTTCTTCAACGGAGACATCACCGTGGCACCGTTCAGTGCAGTGGTTTCGCAATCGGGCAACGCAGGCGCAAATGCAATCGGTCAGGCGACTCTGACTGTTCTCGATTCGGCGGGTAAGACAACTGCGCTGACGGTGGTAGCGAGCTAGGTTGTAATTTATCAGAACTGATACGTAATTTGTCGATCGCGATCGCTCGCGTCTGTTCGTTCTGGTAGACTTCGCTTGCATGCCTGACGATCGTTCTCCGCCGCCTTCGCGGCGTACCCCTACGCGTCCGCAGCAAAGACCCAGTTCTCCTGGACGAGAGGTGATCCAGGATCTGTTCTTCGAAGAATACTGGGAGGATCGAAAAGCCGGTATTTCGTCTCGCTCCATGCATGAGATGCTGAAGGAACACATCAGCAAGGACGAACTTCATCAGTCGCAAATTCTGCAGCGAGTAGTCGCGATCGAAACCAACGACAAGCGGGACGCCGAGGACCGCGCCAACGGTACCGGTCGGTTTCCGATTTTGCCCGCGTACTCGACTCCACAGGTGCCTCCGTCTCACTCGATTGCGAGCGAACCGCCGCCACCGAAGAGACGCGAGAAGAGTTTCCGTCCTTGGTGGGCGGAAGCGATCAGTGGTCCACTGAAGTATTTTCTGGCTGGAATCGCGTTGATCGTACTTACGTGGCTCGCGATCAAGCTCGGGGTACCAGCGCCTACACCGATCGGAAAGTAAGCTTGCGTTCGCTTGTGCGGATGTAGTAGCTCTGCTGGATGCGAAAACTCATCCTATTGGTGGTCGTAGCACTCACATTTGCCATTGACGCTCGTGCGCAGGAGGTTGAACACGTTTCGGTTGTCGAGGTCATGCAAATGATGGCTCTGGTTCCGGTGCAGGGTCTACTCGGAAAGCGTCCGTCTGAATGGCGACCGGCCGGTTTCGACAAGAGCAAGGACGCTCCGGAGATTGCTCTGGCTATCTCGGAGAAGGCCCAGGATCGCGTCTGGGCGAGTCGGTTGGTGGTCTACGGCGCCTACGAATCCGGATTCAAACGGGACGCTCGTGGAGACAGCAATCGGGCTTACGGATTTTTGCAATTGCAGCACGTTTCACCGTGGGAAGCGTTCGATCCGCGCCGTGCTATCGACGCATGGATGATCAAGGCACAGTATTCTCTTGACCACTGCGGAACGCTTGCGGCGGTCGCCAGTGGCAACTGCAAGGGTGGAGTCCGGCTCGTGAGATTTCGTGAGGATGTTGCCCAAAAGGTGTCGATGATGGCCAAGGGAGAGGGGGAATGAAAAAGGTAAAGATCGATCGTGGTAGCTGCAAATTTTGCAGAATAGTTGTTCCGTACGGAGCAAAAGTTAAGCCTGGATACTGTAGCCAGGCGTGCATACAAAAAGAAAAAAGAGAACAAGAAAAGCGTACGCGTCCAGATTCAATACCCGGAGCCGCATGGTTGCAGTTAAATGACGGCATATTTGCGCTTGTCGATGAAATTGATTTTGAAAGAATTGATGCATATGTATGGAGAATAGATACCAATCGCAAGCGTGCAGTTCATACTAAGATAAGAGGTGTAGACATATCATTACACCATTTTGTATTAAATGTTGTAGGTCAACTAGTTGATCACCGGAACGGAAATGCCTTGGACAATCGTCGTAATAATCTTCGTTTTGCTACACCGACTCAAAACAACGGAAATAGGGTAAAATCAATCAAGAATAAGATGTCCAGATTTAAGGGCGTATCTCTCAGACCCTATGGCCGTTGGGAAGCAACGTTTCGAAGAAAGTATGTCGGTTCGTTCAGTACGGAAGAGGAGGCTGCTGCGGCGTACGACAAGTTAGCAAGGGAAGTACATGGCGAGTTTGCATGCGTAAATTTTCCTAGTGCTGGAGAACGATCGGCTGTTGCTTCTGTAACCGTTCTGGAGCAAAATATTACGCATGACTCCTAGCGCCGGAGCATTCATTGGCGGTCTGCTCGGAAGTGTTGCTGGTGGCATAGTGGGAGCACTTGGCGGCATGTGGCTTTCTGCGCACGACGGTTACGGCAAGAAAGAGCGCGAAGAGCTGATTGGGGCCAGCTTTGTTGGTGGCATCTCTTTAGGCGCCACGCTCGGCAGCGTTGTAGGCGCAGGTAGCGGAACATGTCCGCGGTCAACCGGAGTCGTATAACGTGTCCTACATAGAGCGAGAGGGTCTGCCGGCAAGCGGAATCAAGCGCAAGCTAGCCGTTGCCGGTGTTTTCTGCGCCTTGCTCGTTCTTATCCCGCTTGGGATGGCGTACTCGGTTTGCTCGTGTCTGAAAGACCTATGCGAGGAAGGCAACTGATGGGCATGTCGTTTGTCTTCCGATGTACTGGTCCGGACGACACCGAACCGTGCGGTCCACCATCGGACTGCAGAGGTTACGATCCGATGCCCGATTGTGATGGGTACTGCCCATCAGAGTCGGATGCACTGCCGTGTGCGGTCGAAGTGACGCGCGACCACACGCCAGAGATTGCGCCTCCGCCGCTGTAAGTATTTGGCTGAGACGGTCGCAGATTTCGTTGCGTTGCGGTTGGGTCTATGGGATTGTCACGGATTTCGTTGCACTGTTGCCCTTCCGTCGCAGGCTTCGTGGTGCTGCGATACGTTTGCGGGCGAACGCAACGGTCGCGATCTTAAATGCGTCGCGCTGCTTTTGCGAAATCTACGTTGGTTGTTGTAGCGCAAGCGAAACGAAAAGCAGCGCCGCTGTCGCAATCTTCGAGCGGTTGCGTTCACCTTATTAATCCGCGCTGTCCCGGGTTTCCAGGTGACCAGGTTCACTTCTTCCGCTTCTTCTTCTTCCACATTTTCATCGTCTCGCGATCGATGAACCTTTTTCCGTTGCAAACTGAGCAACCGTTTTTTTTATTGAGGCATGCGGGACACGGATACAGACCCAGGTCAGGACGAGTTATTTCTTTAGGGTCCTCATCGCCTTGCGTTGGATCCACGCTACCAAGCCTACGACATTTCTACGTATGTTGCGAATGAACGCAGGTCGAGCAATATGTTTCTCCACGTTTCGTCGCAGTTTGACAATGCGCTGCGCTGCACTTGTTCGCTACGTCGCGACTTTAAGGCGCCGCGCAGCCTTTCAATTTGGCATGCGTGGACGGTCGAATCGATTCGAGGCGATTCGCTGCCCTTGCAATCCCCTAGAGGTCGAAACCTTCAAGGCGTTTCGCTGCCACCGTATGACACCCCGTGTCGAACGCTTCAAGGTGTTTCGCTACCGTTTTTGTTGAGACCCCGTGTCGAAATTCTTCAAGGTGTTTCGCTGCCGTAAAGGCGTTTCCCTGCCGTTGCTGTCGAAATTCTTCAAGGCGTTTAGCTGCCCACAGCTTGCCGAGATCTCCAAGGTGTCCCGATACCTTTGTTGAGACCCCGTTTGTGTCGAGATCGGTAGGTCCAACCGTTCCTGCCGAGGATCTTCAAGGTGTCTCGTTACCCTTAGCGAGTAGCGTCCAAAATCGATTTCGCAGACGACTTTTTCGACTTTCGCTTTGCCCAGGCTCCTCCTTTTACTTCTTCGAAAGTGTTTGATTTTTCGCCGTTGCGAATATTTCCGGTCGTTTGCTCACCATTCCACCGGTCGCAAAGTTCTTGCACGTTCGACCCGGGGCCCATCGATTCTTCCCCAGCAAATGCGTTTCGCAAACTCTGCCGGAGCTCGTACACTGCCGCCGTCTGACGATCGGTTTGTACCTCCTTCGTCGTTCTAGCCTCAACACTCAAGTCTGCATCTGATAAAACCACGGTCTTGTACCGACGGGATAGTTTTGCGGACCACACTCGATAGAGCTCTCTCCTCTCTCGCAACGCTTCGCGCCTGGACCCTGCCTCGTAGTCCCAGAGGTGTGCATCACGCAGTTCCCACGTCTGCAAGATGTCGTACGCTTCGCGTGCATCGTCGCACTTTTCCCTCCGCCATCGCATCGCAAGCGCATGAAACGGATCTGGCGACCTCCAATGCGGAATCCTGGCAACCATTGCGGCGAGCCATGGTGCCATGGGTTCCCTGAATGCAGCGATCAGCCTCGGGCGGAGTTCATTCAAGTTCTTGTCTCGCACAGAACGGATTCCGTCTGGCTTACGCAATCCGGTGACCATTCGCGCCGGCAACCGTAGCTCGTCATACTCTCCGGTTTGGCAGTCGAGAGTTCGAGCTACGAGGAGCTCATTTACGGCCGCAGTCCACTCGAGCGATACAGCAATGGCTCCCGTGAGCGACGTATCGAGTGTTCGCGGATGGGCTCCGGGAATATCGATCGTGATCTCGCACGACCATTCTTCACGCAAACCTTCTCGACGCAGAGATACCCGGGCCCACTTGATGGTGGCATTGCTGGGAAGCTCGCGATGGTAGCGAAGTGGAAATGTTGCCCAGATGGGCGCTCGACCTTCGCTACCGATGCGTATCCAGAGCATCCGACACCGGCTCGCAGGGTGTCTGCCGCGAGCAGGCTCCAGGCTCACACGTTCGAGCCGCAGGCGCGTATCCCGAGCCTCGTGGAGCACGGGAATGGTAAGCCCCCCTTGGAGCTGAACGCCGATCTGGCTCTCTCCTGACCAGTATATAAACCGAGGGTCGTTTGGTGTGATGCCGTCTCGACCGTACAGCGGCATCTTGCGGACTTGATCCGAGGCAGCCTCAATCGTTAGGTACGAACCCCAGTAGCAACGCGTGAGAGCACGAGCTCCGCGACGCAAACCAGCGGCCAGTTCTTCGATTTCGTCTACACGAGTCGATGACTCTTTCAATCGTTTGGAACGAAGCGCTGCCAAGGATTTGTAGATCGGTAATCGTTCTGCACCGTTTGTGCGGCTTAGCAATTCGGATGCGGCGCGGATCTCGTCCGTGTCAAATAGTTCTCGTACGGCAGCACGTCTGCCGCGTTCGATCTCCACGTGCAAGTTGCGGTACTCGTGTGCGGCGCGAAACTGATCTCGAACGAGATTAATGTTTTGTGTGGGCGGTAGTAATCCGTACTTGTAGACACGAATCATTTTTCTCCCCGGCTTTTTGTGTTGGTGATATGGTTGTTGTTGTTTGCTGCAACCGTTTGTGCATAGTTGTCGATGTACCATTCCGGAGGTACCCACGAGTCCACTGGTTGCTCATACGAGCCGCATCTAGGACAGTACCCTTCAGGATAATGGATCGATTGAGTATGCTGGCGAAGCAGTTGGCAGACGAGTTTTCCCCACCATTGCTGCATGCGCATCTCGGCGAGCCAGATCCAATCGTGAAGGATCACGACAGCACATCCGGTTTGATTGTACCAGGATTGTGAAAATATGTGAGCCTATCTAAACATTCTTCGCCAACATATCGACCGTTTGATATCCACTTTCGCTCACATCCGCCTTTGTGGTTTTTGGTTTTTTCGCAACGAATGTTGCTGTATGTTTTGGCGCATTGGACTTCAACAGACTCGGCCCATCGGTCGCAACCGTCTTGACCATCTTTTACGCCGAAGAACCCGCAGTCTGTACACGCTATTTGTACGTCAGGAAGGATTCCGTCTGGTTCTCTACATCCTACTTCCTTATGCGTAGGTACCCGATGCTTTTTCACTCTCCACCCCCCAGCATCAACACCGGAGCACCCGGGCGCATGATGGCTTCGGCGATCTGTTCGTGTACCGTTTTGCCGTTGCTGAGCAGTAAATCGGCTGCAAACTCGCGATCGACCGAGCTCAAACCGATTCGTACCGCTTCCAGCTTCGCTTTGACGAGCAGCACAAATCCTCGCCAGCGTTCGCGGCAAGCTTGTTCGTACTGTTTATCCTTGTACTGCTGACGTTTGGCAGAGTCCCATCCGAACCATCCACGCGGATTTTGCTGATCGGGCCTGTTGTTCTCGGCAAGACCACGCTGCGGCATCGGGACGTCGATACGATATTTTTTGCCGGCGATCACGAACATGACCGCAGCGGTGCCGAGCGTGTCGTTGACGCGAAATCCTCGGTCGGTGGCGCCGTATTTGCCGAGCATTGTTTCGAGCTCGGCGCGGGATTTTTCAGCACTGACGTGCGTTCCAGCAGCGTACGGGCGGGTCATGGCTGCACCGGATACGCCTGCGTTGTTGTACCGTAGAATTTCAAGCAACGAGCTGGGACGTTGTGTGCCGACCACGAAGCAAATGCTTCGCACGGAGCATTATTCTTCATGTCTTTTTCAATAATTGTTTCGCGAATCATAAACATAAGAAAGACCGCAATAATCGTGAGTATTACTACCATGACTAGAATCGGAGCGTGATCCGATATCCAGTAACGAGCATTCTGTAGCCTTTTGTCCCATGGTGATGATACAGGTTCTTTCGGCATCTCTGCCGGTTCTCGGTATGCGTTCATTCTACATCCCACACGTCACGAAGACGCGGCCTCCCTGGTCTGAGCAAGTCATGCCGCGACAGAGTTCTGTCGCAGCGATGCACCCGCAGTTGAACGTTTCGCAAGCATTGCAGCCGGCAGGAACCGGCATCGAATAACGCTGTTGGTTGTTTGTTACGACGCAGAACGTTTGTGGTGGAGTTCCCCACCAGTCTTTGCCACCACCCATACCGTTTGGTCCGCAGTCGTAGGACTGAGCCAAGACGCAAATGTTGGCATCCGCGTCTATTGCGCCAGTGTCGGCAGCAGAGGCTTCTGTGGCACTGGACTCCGTTTCTGGAACAGACGCTTCAACCGTCGTCGTTTCTGATGTGCCAGCGTCCGGAATTGCTGGAGCATCGAATGTCAGAGGTGGGCCTGTGTCGGGCACCTGCTCGAGCGTCGAAAACGCTTCTCCTCCGCAGCCGGATCCGCACCATGCGAGACATAGGAGACCTACCCAGCCTAGTGCCGCTACTATGGCGCATTGGGTGAGCCGGATGCCTTCGTGGTCGCGAGGTAGGTACCTCAAAATCGGATGCACGGCAGGACGCACGTGATCCTTCATCCACTCTTCGATAGTCTTGGGAGGCATGGTAAGGTAGCTCCTGCTTATGACTGCTGCTTTGCTGAACCTGCTTCTGGTGTGGTTCTCCAGCGGTTGATGCGAATTGTGATGTACAGAAGTACACCCAGTAAGTTGATTGGGAACCAGAGTACACTAACGAGTATCGCGCGCGATAACGGATAGACTCCGGCATTGACGCTTGGCCGCAAGATTCCGAGCGCAACCAGAAACCCGATGGCGTATTCGGTCAGGGCGAACGCGACCCACCAATTCACAGCAACTTCTCCGGAGGGTAGGTGCCTACGAAATTGCATTCGTAGCAGTGAGCGTTTTTGCACGGATCCATTGCGGTTCGACCGTGGTCGGTCGACATTTGCGCATCACACTCGCACAAGAACGCAGGATGCATCGCTCCGCATTCGGGACAGGACCAATTGATAGTGTTGGCTTGCGAAATTTGTGTCGTACGCGACGAGTGTCTAAAATGTTTTCCGCCTCTACCGAGTCCCATTACAGTATGTCCCCTTCCAGCATGAGCTGCGCTCGGCAATGAGCTCGCAATCGCCACACCTGAAAACAGGTAAGCGTGTTTCTTCGTGGGCTGAAAGAACGCTTCCACGCATCGATAATCGCGGCTTCGTAGGCGCTATCGCTGAATATTTCGCCATCCGAATTGAGTTCAGCAATTTGCGTGGCATGAGCAGTAACATCCGGATCGGTTTCGAACAGACGTTTGGAGAGCCAAAGCTCGCGATCAATGAGCTCGATCCGCTGGATCTGTTTCCGCCAGGTGCCTACAAACGTGTCGAGCGCTAGGGCAGACACGTGCAACTCCGGACGGTAACGTTTGCGATGCAGTGTGGAGCGCAATGTGCCTCACACGCCTTGTAATCCGACGGCGAAATCGTTACGCATTCGTGAAAGGCACTTGTCAGGACTGCACCACCGAGAAATGCGGCAGTAAATCCGAGCCAGAGCTTCACACTTGTTAGCTGTTCTTCAAACATCGAGATTGTCGGTTTTTGCTCTCGCAGCGATACGCTCGAGTAACATTGCTAGCAACGGAACATCATCTGATGCTGCCAAACGTGAGAACATTGGATGTAAAAAAGTTCTAGCAACGCGTTCGAAATAGTCTGCGTCCATTTCTTGTTCTGGTCTTTTGTTCAAATAACTCAGGTCTTTCATTTTCATTCTCCCCAGTGAGCATCCGAAACGCGGGCGATAGTGGGGGGTATCCAGACGCGGCGCATCGGATGCTCACTGCGAAGAACGATCGTAGTAATCGGGCCAATGCGGCATGAAGATGCACGCAAGTCCAGCCATGAGCATGATTGTTGACAGATTGATCATGAATGTATCGGTCATGGTATTTGCTTATGTTTCATTGGTGGAAACGACGTCGTAGGCAACTAATGGCACCATCAAGAAACCGTTGTCCACGATATAGTGGCGGTGTCCGTTCGGACAGTCATCAAACGACTTGCCCGCGTTCGTGCCTCGCACGAGCACGGTCCGCGTAGTTGGCTCGCCGCACGCATGGCACGGATACGATTCCGTGGCAAGCTGCCAAACGAGAGCTTTCGCGCCTTTCGCGTAGGCTCGGTAGTAGGTGTCGCGTAGTTGCTCCGGCAGTTCCGTTTGTTCGAACGCCTGCGCATTGATCGCCGGCTCGTCCCATTCTGAGGCTCCGTCTACGAGTGTAGCGAGTACCGTAGCGAGCCCATGTTCTTGCAGCACGCTTGCCACATCGTCTCGTCCGTCGTGGTCGCCTTTTTCGATAGCATCCGAAGTTTGAATCGTTTGAGTGGCCATCGTCTCATCCTCCTTCGTGGATTCCGCGTTTCATTGCCTTACCGTTCGCACCGTGCTCCTGTACCGTCTGCTACGGATAGCGGACCATGGTAACGCCTTGCGATTCGATCGTTGTGTCGCTCGTACGCCGCTGTTGTCGCGGCTAGAGCGATGCGATTTTGCGACTCGGCCGCTTTGCGACGTGCTCGGTCCCGTTCCAGCGCTTTGCGTGCGTCATGATTCATGACTTCTCCGTTTGTTCGGGCCACACGATGGCACCTTTTGCAGGTTCGCCGTCGAGACTTCGGATTGCTTGCCATGCTGCGAGCTCACTATCGAACGGTCCCATGCGTCGTATCAATTCGCAGCGTGCAAAATACCTCACTTCTTTCTTTTGATTCTTCACGCGAGATTCCTTTCTTTGAGCCATTCGAGCATGCCCGGAAACGGTTCTTTGGCCCACGGCAAGCGACTGCACGGTTTTTCTTCGGTCGGTTCGGTGCAGTTTTTACCCGGACCGTCGTTCTCTGCTCCGCGCATCAAGAATGCGGAGCTACCGCATGCTTTCCTCGCGTTGGCAGCGGTTACCGCCCACGCTTCCCAGTCGACGCGGATGACGGGGGTCACTTTGCTACCCTCGCCTTCGGAAAAGCCCGCTCGGTGGCAGGGTGTGCCGATCGCGCCGACGGTACAGCGATAGCGCTGCCAGGTACACCGAGGCGAGCGAACATAGCTCGCACGTTCTTGGCCTTCGTTTCGGCCGCTTCAAACGATTCGCAGTCGATGCGGGAGATCGGCTCTAGTTCGTCGAATACGACCACTGTCCAGGTTGGTCGAATCATGGGAGCACCGAAATTGCTCGGAAGTATTCGACGGCTTCGCGTGGCGTGAGTCCTGCTTTCATTAGTGCACCGTAGGCTTTCACCTTGGGTTGCTGGGCGTGGTACTCGGCTCGTTTGTCGCCCGCTTGCTGGCGACGCTGGACATCAGCGGCGTATTCGTCCGCAAGCGAGCGAATGTGATCACGAAGGGCGAGGTCAATCATTGAACTATCGCCAGAAAGGCGCTCTCAGCTTGCTGTTTCGCCGCGACAACATCCGTTCCGATGCCTTCACGAAGCGAGTTGAAGGGGTGATTTCCGTGAAGTGCCAGGATGTACCAATCGGCAAACGATCCACGGTCGGTTAGTGTAACCTGATATGTGCGATCCGTAAGTTCGGGATGTCCAGTCAGGTGTTGCACGCCGCAGTATGGCGCGGTCCACAAAAGGGCCGTCATGTCTGGCCCGTTTTCTTTTCAGCCATCATTCGATCAACAAGGCCGATCGCTTTGACTCTCGTTCGCCGAACATGAATCGGACACGAATCGTCTTCACAAAGGACCGCGACGAGCTCCCTGTCTTCGGGCCATCCGACAACCGTTGCGTAACGGCCAGGTTTGCCGGGAACGTTACTCTGTACCAGGACAGAGTCGCCAATTCGATAATCAACTTTACCGTAAGTCATCGTCGCCCCGCGTGTTTAGGTGACACAATGATGTCTTCCGTGTCCGATACGGTGGCGCCTGCGTACCATGCCGCCCGCTCGTACATATCGATCACGCCTTGCGTTTCGCCCTTCGCGACTTGCTCGCGGAGATTCGCCAGCGCAACGTCTTTGCTCGTCGCTGCCTCGTCTGCCTCGGTTATTTCAATAAATATCCTTGCTCTTCTACACTGCCCACCTTGAGGGCGATCGTGATCGTGTTCCGGACGCGGTCCGATATGCGTTGACGGCGTCCACCACCCTGTTGCACCGCAGTGCAGACACGGACCCCACCTTGATTGAGGCGTTTTCACGATTGTACCCCCATAATCCGCGCGTAATCCGCCGCTTCGTCCGCCGCTTTCTTCGCAGCGTCAAACGCTTCTCTACCGTCGTAAATTCGCTTGAGCACCCACGCTGCCAAGCGGTAGCGTCGCTCGGCACGTAGGGCGCGAGTAGCGTTATCCCAGCCTCCGATAGATTCACCACGAACCGTCCGCTTCTCCGGGTGGCTCAAGTCGTAAGCCCGGATACGATGCGCATCGTCTGCCATCCTGGCCATGCATCGCCAGGCACTACAGCCGGACCACTCCACCCAGTCGCGAATCAACAGGTCGCAATCCTCGATTGTTCTCACGACTTGCGCTCCCTTCGATAGACGATGAATGTCCCTTCCTGGGTAACGTTCGCCCATACACGATGCCATCCAAATTCGAACATTGCATCGTCAACGTCTTTTGCAGACATGTCACGTGGATCCGTGTTCACTTCGCGAGTCGTATATTCGTAGCGACTGTTCCTAAATTCCACTCGGATACCCCTATCCTTTCGTTTGCCTCCCACGAAGCACGGGCAATCCGTGCGCCGTAGGCGAGAACCGAAATCCCGCGCAATCGATGCGAAGTCTTTGCCGCTACATGACGTCCTCCTTCCAGTTCTTCCCGGTCGCCTCCCGCTACCCCGGTCGACTACCCCGGGGCAGCAAGAGACGAACGAGCTAGAATGCCATTTCGAGCAACTTCCCCGCAGCCTTGTCGACGGCCGATCGGTCATCGGCGAATCCGGTTCGCTGCGAAGCTTGCGTGAGACCCGCTACGACACCCCAAAGGGCGCGAGGATTGCCGTACCAGTCGGTGTGCTCCTCCGCGACAGTCAACGCTTCC
>Ga0210403_10001294_pt1 | contig 23874 bp, 18 predicted proteins | sample IncBWC19MmetaG_FD_150863 | JGI IMG/M metagenome (GOLD analysis project Ga0210403, IMG submission 150863) | Forest soil microbial communities from Barre Woods Harvard Forest LTER site, Petersham, Massachusetts, United States - Inc-BW-C-19-M | ecosystem: Environmental > Terrestrial > Soil >... | reverse complement strand
CATTCATAGAGCGCGGCGGAGGCGTCGATGCCCTCGTAGCATTGCAGGCGTATCAGCCGGCGGCCAAGGGTTGCGGCGATCGCCTTCGCGGCTTCGGTCTTGCCGACGCCGGGCGCGCCTTCGAGCAGCAGCGGCTTGCCCAGCGCAAGCGCAAGATAAGATGCCGTCGCGATGCCCTGGTCGGCGAGGTAATAGGCCGCACGCAGCGCCTTCTCCAGCGCCTCCGGGCTGTCGATACCGCTAATGGTTCCGCGAACCACCATCAGCGCCGCGCCTGCAGCCGCGGGCCACCCTGCGCTCTGATGGCGCGCAGCACTTTTTCCGGCGTGATCGGCAGATCGTCGATGCGCACGCCGACGGCGTTGAAGATCGCGTTGGCGACCGCCGGCAACACGGGATTGGCGCACATCTCGCCCGGCCCCTTGGCTCCGAACGGACCATCCGCCGCCGGACGCTCCAGCACCGCGATGTCGTGCGGGCAGACGTCGCCGGGACCCGGCATCAGATATTCGACAAAGTCGCGCGGGCCGTGGCCCGGATCGGGATAATACGGCTCCGTCGTCTCGAACAGCGCGTGACTGACCCCCATCCACGCGCCGCCGACGAGCTGCTGTTCGACAAGCCGCGGATTGAGCGCGCGCCCGAGTTCGTAGGCGCTGTCCATCCGCACCATCGCCACTTCGCCGGTCTCGTCGTCGACTTCGACCTCGGCGACCATGCAGGCGTGCGCATAGCAGGTCGCCGGCGACATTTCTCCGGTCTCGGGATCGACCGCGGAGAGCGGTACCAGGAAGATACCGCGCCCGGAGATCGTCTTGCCCTGCTTGAACTGCGCGGCGATCGCGACGTCCTTGGTTGAAATCGCTCGATGCGGCGCGCCCTTGACATGAATGTTGCCGCGTCCGTCGGTGTCGAGGTCGGCGGCGTTGACCTCGAGCTCCTCGGCCGCCGCCTCCATCATCACCCCGCGCGCTTCTTTCGCAGCCGCCATCACTGCGTTACCCACCCGATGGGTGCCGCGCGAAGCAAAGCTGCCCATGCAATGCGGCCCGGTGTCGGAATCGGCGGTGTCGACATAGACGTCCTCGACTGGCACGCCAAGCGTCTCGGCGCAAATCTGCCGGGTCACCGACTTCATGCCCTGACCGAGATCGATCGAGGACAGCGACACGGTGAATTTGCCGCTCGGGTTGGAATGCACCAGCGCCTGGCTCGGATCGCCGCCGAGATTCATGCCGATGGGATAATTGACCGACGCGATGCCGCGTCCGCGGTGCCTGGCCATGGTCAGCGCCTCCTCGAGCCAAACACGGAGGAAAATCGGATCGCGCCGTGCGAGGGCTGCGGCGGCGCGGGCGCCGGTGAGACCGGGGGCGGAGGCGTCGAGGGCCCGGCGGCCGGCTGCGGCGCGCGATCATAGGTCGTGCGCTGTTGCGCGGCGGGCCGCGCCGCCGCTGGTTGGTCTCTCGCGGTGGGAGGAACCGCGGCGCGGGCGCCGCCGCCGTCCTTGCGCGAGGACATCCGCTTGAATTCTTCGCGCAGTGGCCATTTTGCCTTTTCGGCGGCGACCTGCACGCACTCGATCAGCGCGGTGTTTTTCGCCTCGCGTCGATGCGCCTTCATGTCGCCGTCGCGGTAGGCGTTGAGGATGCGGAACTCCATTGGGTCCATGCCCACGAGATGCGCGAGCTTGTCCATCTGGCATTCAATGGCAAAATCCATCGCGGTGACGCCAAAGCCACGCATCGCGGTCGCCGGCGTGCGGTTGGTGAAGACGCAATAGATGTCGCCGTAAACGTTCGGGATCGTATAGGGTCCGGGCAGATGCGCCGCGCACTTGACGGCGGCATAACTCGACAACCTGGTATAGGCGCCGCTATCGAAATAAGCGCGCACCTTGCGCGCGACGATGCGGCCGTCGCGCATCACGCCGTCCTTCAAATAGATGCGTTCGGCGCCGCGCGGCGGTCCAAATTGCATCTCCTCTTCACGGCCGAAAATGTAGCGCACCGGGCGGCCGGTCAGCATCGCGCCCAGGATGGCAAGCGGCTCGGTCAAGGTATCGACTTTGCCGCCAAAACCGCCGCCGACGGTTCCTCCGATAAAATGAAACGTGTTGGAGGGCACATCGAGAATCTTGGCGCAGGTGTCGACCGAAAAGAACAGTGCCTGCGTCGAGGTGTAGACGACGTAACGTCCATTGGTGTCGGGGGCCGCGATCGAACCATTGGTTTCGGTCGGCGCGTGCTCGATCGGCGACATCTGGTAGCGCTGCTCGAGCACATGGTCGGCGCTCGCAAAACTGCGCTCAACGTCGCCGAAGCGTAGCTTCTGATGATCATAGACGTCGTAATAGGTGAAGGTATTTTTTGGATAGGTTTCGTTGACGACCGGCGCGCCCGGTTTCAGCGCGTCCTCGATGTCGAAAACCGTAGGCAGCGGCTCGTAGTCGACGCGGGCTTTTGCGAGGGCCTCGAAGGCTTCGCGGGGGCTGTCGGCGACGATTGCGATGACGGGCTCGCCCTTGTAGCGCACCTTGTCGACCGCAAGCGTCGGTTCGTCGTCTTTGCCGAAATTGATCAGGCTGAGCAGCGTGTTGAGGTTGCGCGGCACGTCTGCGCCGCGAAGTATCCGACATACACCGGGGGAGCGCTCGGCCTCAGTCGTGTCGATGCGGCGGATGCGCGCGTGGGCGTGCGGGCTGCGCAACACCTGCAGATGAAGCATGCCCTGCAGTTTGTGGTCGTTGAAATAGGTGGAGCTGCCTGTGACATGACCGAGCATGTCCTGGCGCTGGGTGCCTTTGCCGATCTCCTTGAGGTTATCGTCCCGCTCGTCGGCGAAAATGTCTTTGCGCAGTTCCAGCATGGCGGTCCTCTAGGCCCGCGCGCGGCCGCCGGAGGCGGCGGCGAGCACGGCATTGATGATAGGTTCGTATCCGGTGCAACGGCAGATGTTGCCCGCGATCGCGTTAACGACCTCTTCGCGGGTAGGCGAAGGGTTGTGGTCGAGCAGGGCCTTTGCCGCCATCAGCATGCCAGGCGTGCAATAGCCGCATTGGGCCGCAAAATGCTCCATGAAGGCGCGTTGCAGCGGGTGCAGACTCGGTCCGTTCTTGATCCCGTCGAGCGTTTCCACGGAATGGCCTTCGACGGTCTCGGCCAGCGTCAGGCATGAGAGATGCGCCTCGCCGTCGATCAGCACCGTGCAGGCGCCGCATCCGCCCTGGCCGCAACCGAATTTGGGCGTCATGTCGCCGATAAGATCACGCAACGCGGTCAGCAAATTGCTGCCGCCATCGACGAAGATCGCGACATCGCGGCCGTTATGGCGGAATTGCAGGGCAGTCTTGGCCATCGATATTCCCTTGGTCCTTCTTCTTATTATGCTTCTTCCTATTCCTGGCCGGTGAGCAGCCGGCGGAGATGGACTCCGACCACCTCGCGCCGATACCAGGCACTGGCGAGCGAATCGTCGATCGGTGAAGTCCCCTCAGACGCGGCGGCGACCGCGGCGGCGATACTCGCCGCATCGAGCGCGCGGCCTTCGAGCGCGCGCTCCGCTGCCTTGGCGCGAACCGCTGTCGCCGCCATCGCGCCGAGCGCGATGCGCGCGCCCATGATACGACCGCCGCTCGACGGAAGCTGCGCCGCGAGCGTCACCACCGAGGCGCCCTTCGGCTTGATGCGGGCAACCTTGCGATAGTGGAACGCCTCCGCGCCCGAGGGGCGCTGGAAGGAGACCGAGAGCACGAGGCCGCCCGCCAGGCGAGCGCGCCCGGAAAGGAATTCCTCGATCGGCACGTCGCGCGGGCCGTAACCGCTCTGCACCGAGACCGTTGCATCGAGCGCGAGCAGCGCGACGGTAAAATCCCCGAATGGCGTTGGCGCGAACAGATTGCCGCCGACCGTGCCCATGTTGCGCACCGCCGGCCCGCCGATGGAGCCGGCGACGGGATAGAGAAAGGCAAGCTCGCGCTCGGCGAGGACGCGCGCGAAGGTGACGCCGGCGCCGATCGTGATGCGGGAGCTGGCGACATCGAGATGGGTCAGGGTGCGATCCGTCGACCGCACGATCGTAGAAACCGATAGATCGCCTTCGTTGAGCGCGCGCATCACCAGCGTGCCACCGCCGAGATAGCGTGCGTCGCGTTCCGACGACAGCGCGGTGGCTGCTTCACCTGACGTCGCGAAGGTCTTCACAGTAACGGGCATAATTTCGTTTCCACAGTTACGCGGCCTCCCGCAAATGCCGGCGGATCGCGTCGAAACCGGCCTGATAGATCTGCTCACTCACCATTTCCGTGATCGCCGCCGCTTCAAGGGGCCGCGTAGTGAAGCGCGACTCCCAATGCCAGAAAGTGCGGTCACCGTCGGTGACGGGCAGCAATCGGACGTGCGCAACGTAGTTGAACATCGGAATAGGCGTATCGAGCAGGCAATAACTAAAACTCTGTTCGAGATCGGACAGCGCCAGCAATTGCTCGCGCAACTCCGAGCCGTCCTTCAGCTTGAACCGGCGCACGCAGCCGATGCGGTCCGATGGCTGCGCGCGTTCGATCGTGCTGGTCGCGACCGCGGGATGCCAGCGGTCATGGCCGTTGAAATCGCGCAGCACATTCCAGACCGCGCCGGTCGGCGCGTCGAGGACCGTGCTTTTGACGATGTGCGGCACGGCGTTTAGCCTCCGAACACGCGCTTGAGCGCATCGAAACCGCCCTGGAACACGCCGGCTCCGATGTTGTTGACGAGTTCAGTCTCGCGCTCGGGCGCGCAGTCGAACTCGGCCGACCATTCCAGAAAAGTCTTGTCGCCGTCGGTGACCGGTGTCAGGCGCAGGGTCGCGACATAGTTCTCGACGCCCATCGGCGATTCGAGAATCGAATAGGTGCAGAACATGTCGAAATCGGAGAGGCCGAGCAGCTTTTCTCGAATACGGTCGCCGTTGCGCAAGCTGAAATCGCGCACGCAGCCGATCTTGTCCGCAGGCTCTCCGCCCTCGATGCGGCTTTCGGCGATCGCCGGATGCCAGTTGGGCAGGCCATTGAAATCGCGCACCCGTGCCCAGACCCGATCGCTGCGGACGTTGACGACGGTCGAAACGTAGACACGAGCCATGATGCGCCCTCAGCTTTTCTTGCCTGGGCGCGGAGGCCGTGCTTCGCCCTGCGATGAATCGGCGGCAGGCGGGGCGGCTGGCTTGCCCTCATTCTCCTTCTTCGGCGCGGCCGCCTGGCTGATGCCCTGCATGTCGCGGGCTTCGCGAATGAGGCCTGGCATCTTTGCGAGACTTCCACCTTCGACACCGATGTCGGCGAGGATCGAATCGATCAGCGGCGCCTGCACGCGGTAGCGCAGCGCCGAATCGATGACTTCGTCGGTTGCGCTGCGTCCACTGCCGTTACCGCCATTGCCGCCGGCGAGGCCATCGACATGCAGGATGCGGATGCCCTCGATCTTCTCCATCGGCTTGACGCTCTCGCGCACGATGCCCTCGATGCGGTCGAGCAGCTTGCGGCGGAACAGGGAGTAACGCGCCTGGTCGGTCAGCACGTTCTCGGCCTCGTTGAGCAATTTTTGCGCTTCGGCTTCGACGGCCGCGCGCACCCGCTCGGCCTCGGCGGCGATCCGCGTCTCCTCGGCTTCCTTCTCGGCGATCAGCACTTCGATGGTCTTGCGTCGCTTGGCGATCTCGCTATCGCGCACCGTGATGACACGTTCGGCGGCTTCCGTCGCGCGCGCCTTGGCGTTCTCGGCGTCGGCCTGTGCGGCCGATTGTTCGAGCGACTTCTGATAGAGTGCAATCGCCTTTTCCATCAAGGCGGTCTCGACCTCCTTCTCGCGATGGACCTCCAATTTGCGCAAGTCCCGCTCGCGCCCAATCCGAGCCTCATCGAGGCCGCGATCGGAGGCAATGCGCGCGCGCTGGACTTCCTCGTTTGCGGCAATCTCGGCTTCCTGCAGGGATTGGACCCGCGCGACTTCGAGCTGCTCGATCACCCGCCGGCGCTCCAGCCGGGCGGCCTCGAGCACCTGCTCCCGCGACACTTCGGTGGTCTCGACCTCGCGACGGGCGACGATCTCGGCCTGCTTGACCTGGCGGTCGGCGTCGATGCGCTCGGAACGCTTTGCCGACAGCGCGATGACCCGCTCCTCGTCGGCGATTTCGATCGTCCTCTTTTGCTCGATGTTGAGTACTTCGCGGGTCCGGCTGGACGCAATGCGTTCAGCTTCGAGCGCAAGTTCGACACCGATGCGCTGACGCTCGATCGCGTCGCGCCGTTTCAGTTCGGCCGCCTCGATCGATTCGGCGCGTTCGATATCCTGCTCCTTGGTCTCCTGGTCGCTCAGGATGCGGGCGAGAGTGATGTTCTTCTCCTGGAGGATCCGCGCCGCTTCGATCGCTTCGCGCGAGGCGATGTCGGCTTCCTCGACCGCGCGGGTGCGCGCGATTTCCAGCGCGCGCACGCGTTCTTCCTGCGCGATGCGCGAGGCTTCGGTGGCTTCGCGGGCCGCGATGCCGGCGACTTCGAGCGCCTGATTGCGTTCGATCTCCAGTTTGCGCGTGCTCTCTTCGGCGGCAATGCGGCTCGAGGCGAGCGCGCGTTCGCGGGCGATGCGGGCGGCCTCTACCGCCTGTTGGGCTGCGATCTCGGCTTGCTGGATGGCGCGGACCTGCTCGATCTCGAGCGAACGGGTGTGCTCGTCGGAGGCGATTCGTTCAGCGTTGACGATCTTGGTCTGGGCGATGCGAGCTTTTTCGGTCGCTTCCTTCGCTGCAATTTCGGCTTCGTCAACCGCCCGCGTGCGCTCGATCTCGCGCCGGCGGGTCTCCTCCTCATTGGCAATGCGGGCGTCGGTGACGACACGGTCCTGCAGGATGCGGGCTTTTTCAATGGATTCGCGGGCCTGGATCTCGGCTTCCTCGACGGTTCTCGTACGCTCGATCTCCTTCTGCCGCACCTCGCGTTCACTGGCGATGCGGGCGGTGTCGACCGAGCGCTGGTTTGAAATTCGCGCCCTTTCGATTTCCTCGCGCGCCAGGATCTCCTTGGCTTCGACCGCCTGGGTGCGCTCGATCTCCTTCTGCCTTGTTTCGCGCTCGGACGCGATCCGCGCCTCCGCGATCGCCTGCTCATTGGCAATCCGGGCCTTTTCGATGGCCTGGCGCGCCGCGATCTGTGCCTCTTCGGCCTCAGTCTCGCGCAACGCCCGTTCGCGCGCCACCTCGGTACGTTGCAGGGCGCGGCGCATCTCGATGTCGCGCTCCTGCTCCAGCCGCGCCGTCTCGCTCTCGCGCTCGATATCGAGCGCCTGCCGTTCGGCTTCTAGATTGCGGGTGCGGATCTTGATCATCGAATCCTGTTCGATGTCGTTGCGCAATTTGCGCTTGGCCTCGATGTCCTCCATCAACTGGGTCAAACCTTCGGCGTCGAAGCGGTTCGACGGGTTGAAGAATTCGAGGTCGGTCTGGTCGAGGTCGGTGATCGCGACGCTTTCAAGCTCGAGGCCGTTCTGGGCCAGCGCCTCGGCGGCCGCAGCCTTGACGCGCGCGACATATTCGCCTCGCTTTTCGTGCATCTGCTCCATGGTCATTTCGGAAGCGACGGAGCGCATCGCGGATACGAACTTGCCGGCGAGCAGCGCATGCAGCCGTTCGGGCTCGAGCGTCCGCCGGCCCAGCGTCGCCGCGGCGATCGAGACCGCCTCGCGCGTCGGCTGCACGCGGACATAGAAATCAGCCTCGATGTCGATGCGCATGCGATCCCGGGTGATGACGGCGTCCTGCTTCGCCCGGGTGATCGGCATCGGCAGCACGTTCATGTTGACCGGCGTGAAGTCGTGAATGAACGGCAGCACAAAGGCGCCGCCGTTGATTACCACCCGTTCGCCGAGGAAGCCGGTGCGTACGAACGACACTTCCTTGGAGGAGCGGTGATAGAGCCAGTTCACGACGTAGACCGCCACGACGATCACGATCAGCGCGACGATCAGCCATAGGATCAATTCGCCAACAAGACTTCCCGACATGATACCAACCTCCCGTAATCGGCGCTCAACTCCCGCCGATCGCCTTGAATTTTCGAACCTGGTCCGTCAGTGCCCGCTCCACTGGAAGCCGCTCCATCGAGGACGCGCCGTAGAAGCCGTGACATTTGCGTGTGTGCTTTAGGATGAAGGCGGCGTCCGACGGCTCGGCCACCGGCCCGCCATGCGCCAGCACCAGGATCTCCGGATTGACGGCCAACGCCGCCGCCGCCCAGGCGTCAATGAGGGCCGGACAATCCGGAAGTTTCAGTGCGGTCTGTGCGCCGATCGCGCCGCCAGTGGTCAAGCCGAGATGGCAGACCACGATGTCTGCGCCGGCTTTCGCCATCGCAGCGGCATCGGCGGCATTGAACACATAAGGGGTGGTCAGCATGTCCTTGGCGCGCGCTTTGGCGATCATCTCGACTTCCAGCGCGTAGGACATGCCGGTCTCTTCGAGATTGGCGCGGAAGACGCCGTCGATCAGGCCGACGGTCGGGAAATTCTGCACTCCCGCAAAGCCGAACGCCTTGAGTTGATCGAGGAAAATATCCATGTCGCGAAACGGATCGGTGCCGTTGACGCCGGCAAGCACCGGCGTGTGCTTGACGACGGGCAGCACTTCGCCCGCCATTTCGACGACGATCGCGTTGGCGTCGCCGTAAGGCATCAGGCCTGCGAGCGAGCCGCGCCCGGCCATCCGGTAGCGGCCGGAATTATAGATGACGATCAGGTCGATGCCGCCGGCTTCCTCGCATTTGGCCGATAGCCCGGTGCCGGCGCCGCCGCCGACGATCGGCTCGCCGCGCGCGGCCATGGCGCGGAATTTCTTCAAGAGCTCGGCGCGTTCAAATCGGGGCATCGATTACCTCGCCACCCGCCGGCGCGTGCCCGAGCGTCCGACCAGCGAGCGGAAAGTTGTGACAACCGCCGCTGCGAATTCGGGTTCGTTAATGTTGCACTTGAGCCGGATCAGCTGCCGGTTGCTGGTCTGACGCACCGTCTGATCCAGCGCGCGGAACAATGCGGCATCGGCATCCAGGTCCCGGAAGGGTTGCCCCCGTGCGTCGAGCGCGGAGACGCCGCCTTCAGGCAGAAAGAACCGCACCGGCCCGTCCATCGCGTTGAGGCGCTCGCCGATCCAGCGGCCCATGCGCTCGTTCTCCTCCGCGGTGGTGCGCATCAGCGTCACCTGCGGATTGTGAACGTGCAGCTTGCGGCCGCGGTAGCGCTCGGGGACGGTCTCGGGCGAGCCGAAATTGACCATGTCGAGCGCGCCGACCGAGCCCACATAGGGGATGCGGGTGCGAATGATCGCGCCGAAGCGATCCTCGGTTGCCGGAAACACGCCGCCCATCAAGAGATCGCAGACCTCCGTGGTCGTGATGTCGATGACCCCCGCAAACAGACCGGAATCGACCAGCTTCTCCATCGATCGGCCGCCGACGCCGGTGGCATGGAACACCAGACATTCGTAATCGCCGCGCAACGCCGCCGCGATCTGCTGCACGGCGGGCGTGGTGACGCCGAACATCGTCAGGCCGACCGCGGGCAGGCTGGCATTCACCTCGCGCCCATTTTCTGCGCGTGCGTCTAGCCGTGCCTTGACCATGCCGACCAGGGCGTTGGCGCCGTTGGCGAGCACCTGGCGCGAGATCGAGTTCAGCCCCTGCACGTCGGTGACCGAGTACATCATGGTGATGTCGGCGGGCCCGACATAAGGCGCGACATCGCCCGAGGCGACCGAGGAGATGATCAGCTTGGGCACGCCGATCGGCAGCGCGCGCATCGCGGGCGCCACGAGCGAAGCGCCGCCTGACCCGCCGGCGGAGATCACGCCGACGATATCGGGCTGGCGGCGCAGCCAGTTGACGAAGGCCTCGGCCATCGCCGTCACTGCGGCGCCGCGATCCGGGCCGAACACGGCGCTGCCACCGCGGGTGTGGTTGAGCGCGATTTCCTGGGCGGAAACATCGCAGGACGACAGCTTGCCGCTGGTCGAGACGTCGATGAGCCGCGCGCGCAAGCCGCTGCCGCCCACGATGTCGCGGATGAACCTGAGTTCCTCGCCCTTGGTATCCAGCGTGCCGACGACGAGCACGGTCGGCGGTCCGGAGCTTCGCGCCGCTCCCGCGTCGCGCCGCGGTCGCGCGGCCTCTTCGAGCTTCAACACGCCGGTCGAGAGCGTCCGCGAGCTGGCTTCGATGCGCGCGATCGGCACCGGTTGCGACCAGCGGGTCGGCGGCGTCGGATTGGAAATATAGACGCGCTTCGGCGCCGAGTTTACCGGCCGCGGAGCGGCCGGGCGCGCTGCGGCGTCGCCGTTCGCCGCTGCATCGATCTCGCGCCCGGCTTCCGAGTGACGTCCGACACCGAGCAGGCGCTGTTGCAGATCGCGGTCGGCAGCAAGACGTGAAGACTCGATGATGCGGTTGACCCGGCCGTTGACCATGATCGCGACATTCTTGGAGACCGCCGTCGCCACCCCGATGTTCTGCTCGATGACAAGCACCGAAATGTCGCCTTCCTCGCCGAGGCGCACCAGCATCTCCTCGACCTGCTCAACGATGACGGGCGCGAGCCCTTCGGTCGGCTCGTCCATGATCAATAGTCGCGGATTGGTCACCAGCGCGCGCGCGATTGCCAGCATTTGCTGCTCGCCACCGGAGAGCTGGGCACCGCCACTGGTCTTGCGTTCGGCGAGCCGCGGGAACGTGTCGTAGATGCGCTCGACGGTCCAGCCGCCGCGCCGCATGCCCGCAATCATGCGCAGATGCTCGTCGACGGTGAGCGATCGCCACAGGCGTCGCCCTTGCGGCACGTAACCGACGCCAAGCCGGGCGACCTGCGCAGGCTGCAGAGACAGCAAGTCATCGCCGCGCAACAGCACGGAGCCGCTCGTCGCGCGAACGAGCCCCATAATGGTCTTGCAGAGCGTTGTCTTGCCCATGCCGTTACGGCCGATGACGGAAAGTACGCCGGAGTCCAGCGTAAGGTCGACGCCCTGCAGCGCATGCGAGCGACCGTAATAGACGTCGAGGCCTCTGACTTCGAGCATCGGCGTGGCGCGGCGCGCATCAGCCATATCTGCCCCCAAGATCATGGCCGCCTCCGAGATAAAGCTCCTGAACCTCGGGATCGGACTCGATTTCCTGCGGCGGCCCTTCCTTGAAGATGCGGCCGTTGTGCATCATCGTCACGCTCTCGACGACGCGCAGCGCAACGTCCATGTCGTGCTCGATGATGATGTAGCCGATGTGGCCGGGCAGGGAGGTGAGGATTTCCACCAGTTCGCCGCGCTCGGTCGGCGACAGACCGGCGGCCGGTTCGTCGAACAGGATGAAGCGCGGCGCGCCTGCGAGCGCGAGCGCGATTTCGAGCTGGCGCTGCTGACCGTGGGCGAGTTCGGCGACGCGACGTTCTTTCACCGCGGTCAGATGCACCGCCTGCACCAGGTCGTCAGCCGATTGCATCAGCGCGTCGTTGCTGCGCGGCCGCAATGGCGAGAAGCGGCTGCGCGACACGCCGCAGCAGGCAAGGTAGACGTTGTCGTGAACGGTTAGTCCCGGAAACAGCGCGGAAATCTGATAGGTGCGCCGAAGACCTCGGCGGATGCGCTCATGGGGCGGAAAGTTGGTCACGTCCTCGCCAAAGAACCGTATCGTGCCGGAGGTTGGCGGAAAATCGCCGGTGATGCAGTTGAAGAGGGTGGTTTTGCCGGCGCCGTTGGAGCCGAGCACCGCGCGCCGCTCGCCGGGGCGCACCGTCAGCGTGACGTCAGTCAGCGCTACGAGCGCGCCAAAAAGCCGCGTCACGCCGCGCAGTTCGAGCGCGGCTCCGGCGCCGACGACTGAGAGGCGATGCGCGACGCTATCCATGGCGGTCTCCGCCTGGCAGCACTTGTCCTTCGCTCGGGCGGCGCCAGCGCTCCCAAAGCCCGACGACGCCGTCCGGGGAGAACAGCACGATGACAAGAAAGCCCAGGCCGATCAGCAGGCGGAAACGATTGCCGTCGAGCCCGATCGCGACCAGAAAATCGAGGGTGAACGTGCGCAGCAGCACAAAAATCAACGCGCCGATGAATGGTCCGATCGGACGCGTGATGCCGCCGACGATGGCGATGATGAGAATATCGATCGCCCGCTCGACTCCGACCGAACCCGGTGAGATCTGGTGATAGTTCCAGACCTGCAAGACACCGCCAAGCGCGGCCAGGAAGGAGGCGAACGCGTAAGCCGCAACGCGGTGCGCATTGACGTTGAAGCCTAGTGCCGCCATGCGGCGCGGATTGTCGCGTACGCCCTGCAAGGCAAGCCCGAACGGCGTCCGCGAGAGATAGCTGACCGCGCCGAAAGAGAGCGCAGCGGCCACGAGTATCACATAATAGAACGGGATATCCGCGCGCCAATCGACGCCCCAGAAATGCGGCGTAACGACGCTGTTGATACCGGTGTGGCCGTTGAAAATGGCCCAATTCTGGTTGGTGAAATAGTAGAACGCGGATGCAATCGCGAGCGTAATCATGATGGTGTAGATGCCCGCGGTGCGTACCGCGAGCGCCCCGCCGATCGTACCGAACAGCGTCGCCAAAGCGAGCGCGGCAGGCGTTGCGAGCCACCACGGCCATCCGAGGCTGATATTGGCGGCGCCGCTCGCGCCGAGCACCGCCGTCATGTAGCCGGCAAAGCCAGCGATGGTTAGCTGCATCAGGCTGACCATGCCGCCATAGCCGGCGAGGAACGTCAGGCTCAGCGCCACGATACCGAGGATCATGGTAGTGCCGAAAATCTCGATGAGGAAAAAGCCGTTGGCGATCAGCGGCATGATGACCAGGAGGAGGGCCACCGCCCAGGCGGCAGGATTGCCGAAATCCGCCCGGGCGAGGCCGTTCAACGGCATCGCCGCGGCCGGTTCGGGCTGAAGTCGCGCGTCCTGGATGATCGACATGACTAGCGGCCCGCCAGCAGGCCCTGCGGCCGAACGGCCAGCACGAGCACCATGATCAGGAACGTCACCACGATCGCGTAGGTCGGGATGTAGACCGAGCCGAGTTGCTCGGCGAGACCGACGATAAGCGCGCCGAGCGCTGCTCCCGGAATCGATCCCATGCCGCCGATGATGACGACGACGAGGGAAGCAAGTAGGAAGCGGATGTCTTCGCCGGGCGAGATCGACTGAAACGTGGCGCCGACGACGCCGGCCATGCCCGCAAGACCAGCACCAAGCGCGAAGACCAGAACGAACACCAACTGAATGCGCACGCCCATTGCCGCCAGAATGTCGCGATCATCGACGCCGGCGCGCACGATCATGCCGATGCGTGTGCGATTGAGGGCGAGCCACATCGCAACGCCGATGACGACGGCGGCGGCGAAGATGACCAGGCGCACCATCGGGTATTGCAGATAGACCGCCTCGCCTGAAGACTTCACCGCAGTGACGAACGGCAATTCGATCGGGCCAACCAGCGCGCGCGGCGTCTGGATCTGGTAGAAGTCGCCGCCGAAGGCCCATAGCATCAGGTCGGCGAACACGATCGATAGCCCGATCGTCACCATGGTCTGGCGCAGGTCCTGCCCCTCGATGCGGCGAAAGACGAGGATCTGCATGGCGGCGCCGACCAGCGCGACGACGATGAAGGCGGCGAGGAAGCTCAACAGCCAGGATCCGGTCGCGACGCTGACCGCGTAGCCGATGTAGCCGCCGAACAGATAGAGCGAGCCGTGCGCAAGATTGACGTTGCGCATCAGGCCGAAGATGAGGGTGAAGCCGCTCGCCACCAGGAAATACAAGCCGCCGAGCGTGATGCCGTTGAAGACCGCGCTGAGGAACACCTTCTTCCTGCCGAAGGCGTCCTCCAGACCTTGCGGCCAGGTCGCGAAAATCAGCCACAGCGCCGCCGCGACCGCGATCAGAATGGTGAAGGCCCACAACGGATGGCGTTCGATGAATTTTGTCATGAGCGCCACCCGGATTCTAATTGTATCGAGGCACGAGCAGGCGGCCGGCCTGCGCCAGCCAGTGCGCGACGATGGGCTGAAATGTTCGACGCCATGTCGATCCTTGTCCTCCCCTGGCGCGACGGTCGTCCGCCGTTCGCGGCCGCCCTGATCCTATCGGCCCGCGTGGCCCGGACTTGATCGTCAGTATCCTTTCGCGCGCCGGCTTGGCCGGTCAGGCCCGCAGGACCTTGGCGGCGCGCCGATAATCGGTTGGCGCCATGCCGACATTGGCGGCGAAGAAGTGCGTGAACGCACTCTGCGACGAAAAGCCGAGATCGAAGCCGATGTCGGCGATCGACGTTTCGCTGGCCACCAGCGAGTCCAACGCCTTTTCCATCAGAAGCGTGTTGACGTAGAGGTGCGGCGTGACGCCGGTCTGGGTGCGGAAGAGCTTGTAGAAATGCGGGCGCGAAAGCCCGGCCTCGCGCGCGATAGCATCGAGTTCGATCTCGGCGCCCGCGCATTCGTCCAAAAGCCTGATCGATTTGCGGACGCGAAAGTCGGTCACCGCCGTGTCGGCACGATCGTCCGGCGTAGCGTCGGCCTGGCGCCAGCTCTCTTCGTGGCACGCGTCGATCAGGCTGCGCAGCTCCCCGTCGAGACTCTTGAGCGAGGGAGCGCCGCAAATCATCGCCGCCGCCTGCCGGACATTGCGGTCCAGTGTCGCGGTGCGCTCGAATGTCGTGCACCCGAAGCGCAGACCACAAACGCCGGCGAACCACTCGGCGTTGACATAGAGAACCAGGAAGAGCGCCCCGTCCGCCAGGTCTTTCGGCAGGAAATTGTGCGGCTCCCAGGGATTGACCGCGACGACGGTATCCTCGCGCACCGACTGGGGCTGTTCCAGCACTTCCACGCGGCCGGGCGTGCCGCCAATATGGAAGATTAAATGCCCTTCGCGATGCGCGTGCACATTGAAGGGACGATTGAGCTGATACACCGTCGCGCGGCCGAAATGGCCGTGAAAGACAGCAAGAGCCCGGCTCATGCATTCCTCCCGCGAATTGTGTCTTATTGTTTTTTATAAAGTTGATCATCCGCGGGGAGAATGCAAGAGCGCGTTCGAGCGCCCGAACGTCGGGACCTGGCGATTGGACGGCCGGCCCCGAGGGCGCCGGCCGTCTGGTTTGTTTCAGTACTTCTTGCACTCGGGAACCGTGCGGCCTGGAAGGCCGATCTTGGCGAATACCGCCGGGTCGTAGCCGAGCGTCTGGTTGACGTTCGGGATGACCTTCACGACCTTGCTGAACAGGGCGCCCTTGCCGTCGTCGACGACTTCGGTGACGAAATTGGTCCCGATCGCCTGACGGTTGGAATCGAGCTTGATCTTCCCGTTGGGCGCATCGAGTTCAATTGAAGCGAGCGCTGCCTTCAGCTTGGACTGATTGTCGCTGAGGTCGCCGTTGACTTTCCTCAAGCTCAAGATCAACGCCATCGTCGAGTCATAATAATTGGTCGCAAGCAAAGATGGGCTCGGGAAGCGCTTCTCCGGCGGGAAAGCGGCCTGATAGTCCTTCACGAAGGCTTGCCAGCCCGGATCTTCCCAGGTGTCGGCCTGGCCAGAGGCGGCGATCGTGCCGATCAGCGCGTTCTTGGCGTTGCCCTTGGCCGAAAGGATGGTCTGGTCGACCATGATCGAGCCGCCGAGCAGATGCGCCTTACCGCCGGACTGCTGGTATTGATTGAGGAAGTTGACGGCGTCCCCGCCGCCAAGCCCAAGGTAGATCGCGTCGACGTCGTCGGGTAGCGCGGCGATGACCGAGGCAAAATCCTTGGTTCCGAGCGGGACCCATTGCCGACTGGTAATTTGACCGCCGGCACCGCAGAACTCGAGCACGAGCCCGAAAACCTGGGTGTAGATGAAGGAGTAGTCCTCGCCCACCGTGGCTATCTTGCGATAGCCCTTGGTTTCATAGGCATATTTGCCCAGGCCGACCTGCCACTGGGCGCCGTCCATGTTGTAGCGGAAGAAGTTTGGCGCCGGATCGACATAGGTGGCTTCCTGCGCGCCGGACGAGGCGTTGACGAACGTCAATTCCGGGTGCGTCTTGGCGAAATTTTTCACTGCGATGCCTTCGTCGCCCGACAGCGGCGAAAGCAGGATCTGTACCTTGTCCTGCTCGATCAGCTTGCGAACCGCGCGCACTGCGGAATCCGGCGTCGCGTCGGTGGAGGCGATGACAAAGTCGAGTTGCTTGTCGCCTACCTTGGTGCCGAGTTTGTTCAACGCGGTCTGAAAGCCGCGGATGCCGTCCTCGCCGAGCACCGTGTAGGTGCCCTCCAGTGTCGCGGTAACACCAACCTTGATTTTCTCCTGGGCGAAAGCCGAGCCCGACATAAACAGGCCTGCCAGCGCGGCAAGACATAAACTGCCCTTCAACATAGACTCCTCCCATTGGCCTTTTGTCGACGTTTGTTGCGCGGAGATTTGCACCGGATCGAATGCGCTCCGATCGGCCCCGCGCTTCTGCGGAAGGCGGATAGTGCGCATCGGGCGGCGTTAAGATGCTCGCTTGCTTGAACGTCAGTCTCATTTTTTGTGCTGCGGCGCAGCAAGACATGCGCGGGATCAGACGCACCATTGTGGCCGGGGTGACGTGATGTCGCGGGCGCACCTGATGCGAGAGGAATAGGTCTGCGGGACTCACCCATTTCGAGAAATCGAGATGAAGTCGTGACGCTCTACAGTGAGGGCGATATCACAGCGAGACCGTGCGTTAGCATCGGAGGGCGAAGGGCATTGGCCAAGCCGAGGCGACCAAAACCAGTAATGATCCACGGCACACGGCCGTCCACGAGGCGGTTCATGCCGTGATTGGTTGAGAGCTCACGCTGCTGTGCGGCGATACCACGTTGTAGTCCGGCACAACGGTGGGGATGCCGGAGGTGGAATTAAACCCCGCTAAGGCGGCAACTAACGGGCGGACTGCGGCAGGGTAACGGAATTCGACGCTGCGCGTTTAGCCGCTGAATGAAAAAGGCGCCTGTGGCGTTTTGGTCAGGCGGTTCTCAACGAAGCGCAACTGGCTAATGTCGATTCCCCAAACGTACTTGGTCGCGCTTCTTACAACTTCATTGTTACATTCAGCAACAAGGCTGTCTCGCACATGGCCTTTAAGGATTCCGAAGACGCGCTCGTCGTTTGATGCGACAAACAAATGGAGCGGGCTTATTGGTACAACTAGATGCGGTTCAGTCAGGCCGTAAAGGCGTCCCGTTTTGATGATGGGTCGGTCAGAAGTCAGAAGTGTATTTTTTTGACGATCCCTTAGCTCGATGACCTCCCATACCATGCCGCACAGGGTTGTTGTAACTTTGGAGGTCCTCAAAAGGTCCAAGAATATCTGAGCAGTTGCCCGCTCCAGATCATTGCTCTCTGTTATCTTCTGAAATTCCGCGGCAGGATCTTTCGCAGCCACGGTTTGCTGGCGGACGTTTTCCGTTAGATCCACTTTCAACGCGCGTTGGGCTTCCGGAAACCGCATCAAAAGGGAAAACAAAAATCTCGACCAGTCACGCCTCATCTCTGCGGGCTTCGGAAAAGGAACTCCACCGAGCAGGGCGTCAAGCGCCATCGAGGCGAGATTGTCGGCCGGTTTTAAGAACTGCTGCTCGACAATGTTCGTCAGGTCCGGGGGCATTCCCGGAATGGAATAAAGGCCGCGCTCGTATCCCGTTCCGTCCGGATGAACCCACCTCGGTTCGACCCGCTTGAATGGACGGCTGTACTCGCAAATGCGGCGGTCAGAGGCTGCCCAACGCTTGAGATAGAACTTCGGGATATAGTGGTGCTTATCTCCTCTCGGGTTCGGCATCGGATAAAACCCACAATCCCTGTCGATTACCTCTTGCGGCTCGGTGCAAAAAGGCCTCGGGGTGAATTACGTTGCAATCTCGGGACGGCAGTGCGGGCCCAGCATTCCCAAGTTGCCAGCGGCCAAGGCAGAGAATTCGGCATGTTGCACTGCAAGTTGGGTCACAGAGTGCAGATCGAACCCGGTCTCCGGCCACAGTCTCCCAAAAACGGGAGTTTTTCACATGTCCGTCAGAGACTATCGGCTAATCCGCTCCGGGAATGCCCAAAATCGGAGCTCGGAGACTGGTGGCTAATTCGCAAAAACCCGCCATTGGCGGGCCTTTCGGCGAATATTAGGGGCCCTATCTCAAGGGCCGGACTGGCTGGCTGGCGACGCAGTGCTGATCGCACCCGTCTCCACGCAAATTCCCTGCTAACAGGGAATTTTAAAGGGAATTTTGCGATTTTGGTCCCTCAGAAGCCAATTTTGTTGCACGAAACCGCTGTGCTGCAGCGACTTTTCGATCAATTCCCTACTCAAATTAACAGGAAAAATATTTCGAAGAACAAGGGAATTTTTAGCCGTTAACAGGGAATTTCATCTGCAAAATGACAAAATAAAAATGGAAATCGCTGCCCCGTCGCGCGCTACCCGACGCTGGTTCACTGCGCCATTTCTGTAAGACGTGAACGAAGCGGCGCCAGGATGTGCTAGTTCATGGAGTTGAGATATGCCTTTGCGGTCTTCAAGTCGGCGGTTTCAAAGCCCTCGCTGAAGCGATCGTACACGGACTGCAGGAGGCTGCGTGCCTCGGTGATCCGGCCTTGATCCCGCTGCAAGCGTGCAAGGCTTGTGGACGTTCTCAGCTCCCATGACAGGACGCCCTGCCGGCGCGCCCAATCGAGCGATTGCAAAAAGTGCTCCTCGGCTGCCGTCGCGGCCTGCGGCGCACCCTTCCGCAGGATGAGTTCGCCTTTGATGCGCAAGAGCTCGGCGACGCACCAGCGCTCCTTGTTGCGCTCGGATCGCGCCAGCGCCTCGTCGATGATCGAGAGCCCTTCGGCAGCTTTACCGTCACGACCGAGGGCGTCCGCAATCTCGGCGAGAAATGGAGTGTAAAGGAGGCTGATCGCGTCCTGAGGGACGCGGGCGAACGCGGTGCGCAGAAGGTCCAATCCGCCGCCAATGTCGCCGCGCTTGACCAGCAACACGCCTGCGAAACATCGGCCCACGTTGTTCCACAGCTCCAGCGCGTGCCTGGCGGAAAGATCAATGAGCGCCTTTACGTAGCGCTCCGCCAAGGTCAGATCGCCGACGAAAAGCGCGATGGGGCAGGCTGACTGAAGCAGGGCATTGGACAGCGACAGCGGGTGATCGCTGGCGCGAGCGTCGACTATATGGCATTCGACGCTACGCATAGCCTGGTCGGCAAATCCCTGCAGCCAGAGTATGAGGGAGTGATACGAATGTGCCAACGATCGCTGGTCGTACTGAAACCTGATGATGTGCGACGTCCTGGCGACATAGCGACCCAGCATGCGCTCGATGTGCCGCCGCGCACCTTCCAGGTCACCCAGGCCAAGCAGTGCCACGCCGACCAGACGGTCGCCGATTGCCCCGTCGGCAGGATCGGTCGTTTTCGCCGCATAGATGCAAAATCTTTCGGCGACCGCCAGCGCCTCGCGATAGCGGCCGCTCGTGATGCAGTCGATAAACAAGCCCCAAAGCGCTCGCAGGCGATAATCCGCATCGTCGAGGCTTTCCGCGATCTCAAAGGTGCTTGTCCAGGCCGCTAACGTCTCGGGGCAGGAGCCCTTCGTCAGACGGAGCGCCGCGCCAAGCGCCGCATGCAATTGCATACTGCGACGTGCGTCTCGGCTCTCGGCCGGGCCGGAAAGCGCCCGCTCGACGCGACTGCGACATTCCTCCATGAGCGACAAGTGCACCCACAGCGGCACTGCAGCCACGGTCAGCGCTACGCCGACTTCGGCGGCGCCCGTCGGAGAGAAGGCCCAATCCAAGGCCGCGCGCACCTGTCCGACGTGACGGCCGTAGCCCGCCAGCCACGCGGGTGCGGGCAATGTCTCCAGCTCTGTTTCGGCTCTGTCAAAGAGGTCCCGATAATAATTGGCATGGCGTCGTGCCACCAGTTCGAACTCGCCGCTTTCAGCAAGCTTCTCGAGCGCGTAGCCGCGCGTGGTTTCGTGCAGCCGATAATATGCAGTCACGCTTCCGACCTCCACCGTCACGAGAGACTTCGTGACGAGGTTCGCCAGGGAGAGGACCACCTCCGACGCGGCGATCTCGCCACCCGCCGCCACCAAGCTCGCCGCCTCTGCCGTAAAATCGCCGGCGAAGACGGCAAGGCGCCGCATCACCAGGCGCTCGGGCTCAGGCAGCAACTCATAGCTCCAGTCCAGCGTTGCGCGCAGTGTCTGATGCCGCGGCAGAGCCGTTCGGCGACCGCCGGTCAGCATTTCCAGGCGATCATCCAGGTCTGCGGCGACCTGCTGGATCCCCAGGGTGGCGACACGCGTCGCAGCAAGATCGATAGCCAGCGGGATGCCATCGAGGCGCCGACAGATTGCAGCAATTACAGCAAGGTTCTCTCCATTCGGCGAGAAATCCGAGTGCAACGCCCTCGTCGTGGCGATGAAGAGCTGCACCGCGCTGTGACCAGGTATGTCGCCGGGTTCCTCATCCTGGGGCGGCACATCCAACGGGGGAACGCGGTAAACATACTCGCCCTCGATCTTCAGGATCTCCCGGCTCGTTGCAAGAATGGTCGTTTGTGGACACCTGCGCACGACCGTTTCCGCCAACTTGGCTGCTGCGTCGATCACGTGTTCGCAATTATCGAGAACAAGAAGAAGTTTCTGTGCTCCGATGGCCCGAGCGACGGACTCGGCGGAAATCTCGTGACCGCCCAACTTCAGGCCGAGGGCCCCTGCCAGCGCGGTTGGCGCCAGACTGGGATCCGACAGCGAGACCAGCTCAACGAGCCGAACGTCACCCCGAATGTCCGGGAACAAGCCGCGGGCCACCTCCAATGCAAGCCTGGTTTTCCCAATTCCCCCCGGTCCGGTCAGCGTAACCACCCGGTAGGCGGACAGAAGAGCGCGCAGCTGCTGCACAGCATTAGTTCGGCCGACCAGTTCGGATGCCGCCGCAGGCAAGTTGGTCTGAAATGGCTCGGCCGGGCTTCGCATCGGTTCGAGATCAATCGAATCTACTGACGATGTGCACTCCTGCCGGGACGTCCACGCACCGAGTAGGCGATAGCCACGACCGGACGCCGTCTTCAGTATTCCACGATCCGGACCGAGCGCCTTGCGAATCGCGGATATGTGAAACTGGAGCGTATTGTCCTCTACGATCGCGCCCGGCCAGACTCGAGCCGAGAGGTCGTTCTTGGTGACAATCTCACCTGCCGACTGAACCAGAACCTCGATAATTTCGAACGCGCGCCCCCCGATCGGGACAGGCACTCCACGCGCTCGCAGTTCGCGCCGAGCGAGATCGACCTCCCACTCGTCCAACTCATACACCAGCCGTTGGCCCTGTGCGCGCACGTCCCCTCCCTATTCAGGATATCTCACGTTTTATCAGAATTTGGCCGCATAAGAGAGAGCTTTGGCCGACCGGCCACTAGACTCGGAACGGTCCGTCGCTCGCCGACGGCGCGCTGCGTCGTGCGCTGAGGTCGCCGACCGGTTTCGGGCATTTCCGGGCAAGGCCTCTCACTTTCTCAGAAATACTCAGAACCGCTTCAAGGATCGCTCCGCGATGCCCTGATAGCACACCGTTTTGGCATGGCAGACCGCATGGATATCTTCCGTTTGGTGGACATTCCTTCACCCAAACCCGGAGGGTCTTTCCAATCAAGAAGAGATTGAGAGTGCGTTCAGCAGACGGAGATACGAATGATGGATCCTTCACAGAAGCCCCCGCATCTCAATCGCCGAGAGGCTCTTCAGACCGTCGGCGCCACCGTCGCACTCGCTACCGCTGCCGATAGCTCAACCGGCATCGCCCGCGCCGAGACAACGACCATCGATGCGCCCGACCGCAAAGGGGGTGGCGGTTTCTGGCCGAACGGCGCGCGGTTGGCAGTGTCCCTCTCGCTGATGTTCGAGGGTGGCGGCCAGCCAATCTCAGGCGCAGGCGGTGTGATTCCGGATCCGATCGAGAAAGGCGTTCCGGACCTGCCGACCAACGCCTTCTTCGCCTACGGACATTACGAGGGCATTCCCCGGGTGCTCGATCTCATGGATAAGCATGGGATCAAGCTCAGCTCATTCATGATCGGCAAGGCGGTGGAAACCATTCCCGACCTCGCCCAGGAAATCGTGCGACGCGGGCATGAAGCCGCCGCGCACGGCCGGGTGTGGGACAACTCGTATCAGCTCTCCCGTGACGAAGAAAAGCGCTTCATAGCCGATAGCGTCGAGACGATCCATAAGATCGCCGGCCAAGTACCGATCGGCTGGAACGCGTACTGGATGCGCAACTCCATCCATTTCCTGGAGACGCTGCAGGATCTGGGCTTTGTTTATCACATCGACGAACCAAGCCACGACGAGCCGTTCATTGTCCCGGTACGCGGGAGGGATTTCGTCACCGTCCCCTATACCTTCCACATGAACGACATCGTCTCCTTTCCCTTCGTTGGCTGGAATGCGGCCGCCTACGAGCAGGCGCTACGCGACGAGTTCGATCAGCTTTATGAGGAAGGCGCGCATCGGCGGCGCATGATGGTGGTCAGCCTGCACGATCGCATCTCCGGCCACGCAGGCAGGGTTCGAGCCTTCGACCGCTTCCTCGCCTACGCGAAGGGAAAGGAGGATGTCTGGTTCGCCCGCAAGGACGAGATCGCCCGCTACGTGCTGGCCAACCGTGCCGGCACGCCGGTTGTCGATCGGGGTCCGCCGAGCGTAACGGGCCTGCCCGGACCGACAGGCTGAAGGAGATTTCCCGATGTCACATAGGCTGAAGCGCGCCACGAAGCACGACCAAAGACCCCCGCGCCTTGCACGGGGCGTCGAGCTTGTCGTCGCATTGACGCTTTCCCTGTCCGCGCCGGCCTTTGCCGCCGACAGCGTCCTGATCAATGATCTCGTCATCGCCGCGCCGATGCCTGATGCGCAACGCGAGGTGACCGTGAAGGCAGTCCGCGCATTCTACGATTTCTGGAACACCGGCGACGAGGCCCTGCTGAAGCAAGCCATCGCCTCCAACTTCACCGATCACACGCTGCCGCCGGGCCGACCGCAAGGACCGGAAGGACCGGCCTTCGCCTCGCGCCGGTTCCGCGCTGCCGTGCCCGACCTCAAGGTCACGGTGGAGAAGATGATCGTCGCCGGCGACTACGTCACCGTGCATATGAATTTCACCGGCCATTTCACCGGCAGGTTGGGACTGACGCAGGGCAAAGGCCAGCCGGTCCCTTTCATCGCCACTGATCTCGTCAAGATCGCGAACGGCCGCATCACCGACAATTGGCACATCGAGGACAATCTGACGCTGCTGCAAGAAATGGGCGTCGCCAAGGCCAACTAGTGAGCGGAAAACAGGAGATCGCAGGATGTGGTTCGCCTGGAGGGACGAGATCGCGCGCTGGGCTCTCTCCAATCGAAGCGCAACGCCGGTTGTGAAACGAATCTGATTGACCGAAGGAGGTACGATGAAGATCCTTGTCACGGGTGCGACCGGATTTATCGGGGGCGCCGTCGCACGAAAGCTGTCGCAGCAAGGCCACGAGGTTCTGGGCTTGTCGCAATCCGACGCCGCGGCCGCGAAGCTAAGAGCCGCAGGTCTAACCCCTGTCGCGGGCGATTTCGCAGTTCCCGCCAGCCTGGATGGGCCTGCCGCTCAGGTGGACGCCATCGTCAGCACCGCCAGCATTGGACAACTCGAGGGCACCCCGGACAGTTTCGCCAAAGACCGTGATGCTGTGGCGGCGATGACGAAAGCCCTCGGCGACTCCGAGAAACCGCTCATCTTCACGAGCGGTTCGGCAATCTTCGGCGTCTACACCAAGGGTGAGGC
>Ga0210403_10001293_pt1 | contig 23887 bp, 24 predicted proteins | sample IncBWC19MmetaG_FD_150863 | JGI IMG/M metagenome (GOLD analysis project Ga0210403, IMG submission 150863) | Forest soil microbial communities from Barre Woods Harvard Forest LTER site, Petersham, Massachusetts, United States - Inc-BW-C-19-M | ecosystem: Environmental > Terrestrial > Soil >... | reverse complement strand
GCGACCTCCGCACCTTTGTCATGAATCCGCAGATTCAGTTCGATCTCGCGCCGCGGATTCCCAGCGACGTGGTCCGCATTGCCGAGAGCGGAATCCGTACCCGAGCTGACATCGATCGCCTCACTGAGGCCGGCTACGACGCCTTTCTCGTCGGCGAGACGCTGATGCGGCAGCCTGACCCCGCCCAAGCCCTGACGCTGCTACTCGACGGGGATCGCACGGATCGCGCAGACCACACGGCTGCGGTCGCCGCCGAGTGAGGTCTCGCGCGATGTGGATCAAGATCTGCGCCAACACCAGCCTGGCCGACGCGCAGCTCGCCGCTGAACTAGGCGCGGACGCGCTCGGCTTCGTCTTCGCTCCCAGCAAGCGCCAGGTCAGTATCGAGCAGGTGGCTGCCATCACACCGCATCTGCCGGCGTCGGTCGAGACCGTCGCCGTCGTCCAATCGCAGGATGCCCAGGAGATCGTCGAGCTCGTCCGCAGCACCGGTCTCACCGCTGTCCAGCTGCATGGCGGCCTGAGTCTCCCGCTCCTGCGCGAGCTCCATGCCGGCTTTGCCGGCCGCGTGCCGCTGATCCAGACCCTGCATTGGAGCATCGACGACGACGCCCGCAGCGCCGTCGTACTGGCCGCGCAGCTGCGTGAGATCGCCGCTGAGCCATCCATCACCCGCGTCCTGATCGACGCCAAGGTGGGCAATGCCGGCGGAGGCACGGGCCGCAGCTTCGACTGGAAGGCGGCCCGCATAGCGCTGACTGCAAATCAGGCAGGAAACCAAAAAACCGACCAGGACACCGATCATGCAGCGAGCAGAAAAATCGACCTGATCGTGGCCGGTGGCTTGCGCCCCGAAAACGTCGCCGAGGCAATTCAGTCGCTCGAACCTTGGGGCGTGGACGTCGCCAGCGGGGTTGAGGCGTCGCCCGGGCGCAAGGATCCGCTCAAACTCAAGCGCTTTTTCGAGAACGCTCGCGCGCAAGACTAGAGCACTGATTGCTGCTCGGGACTGGGTGCGGATCGATTTTTTCGGATCGTGCTACCCACCCACTCGCGCCGCCCGGAGGGTACTTCTCCATCCGGTTCGGGCGTCGTGTCGGGGTGCTTAGTGGTGGGGTTGTGATTGATGGATGTGCGGCCGCGGGGAGCGGTCGTGCAGGCCGGGTGTGGCGTGCAGATGGCTGGTCTCTTGATGCTGATTGGGCTGGGCCAGCACAGGGCTAATGCTTGAAACGAGCGCGATTGCTAGTGCGATCTTCAGTTTCATACTCTCCTCCATGCTGTGTATAGGACGCGCACGCACGACGCACGGATTCAGGTTTTTGTTGCCTAACATTCACCGTTTTTTGTTGTATGTTTCTTGAATCTTTTCGCTCATCCGATCGCGGTAATTCGTGCCTGCGCGGTACCCAAGTTGCGGCGGCCGACGGACCCGTGTATCGTTTTCCTCAAGATGACTTTTCCCTCCAGCCGATTTTCGTTTACGTTCCGCTATTGGCGCACAATAGCGGCCTCGGCGGAGTAGCTTCATCTGAATCCTTGAGTAACAAGTTTCAGTTGACCCGACATCCACACGAGCCGCGACCCCTCCGTCGCGGCTTTCGTTTTTCCGGCCAGCCTTCGCACCGATGATGTAGAACCATCGCAGCACAGGAGATCTTGATCCTTATGAGCGCAGCAGAGACCATCGCGAAACCAGCGGGAGCACCAGCCACGATCCCCGCAGCCGCTATAGCCGGCCGCTTCGGCGCCTACGGCGGCCGCTACGTTCCCGAGACCCTGATGGCGGCCCTCGAAGAACTGGAGCAGGCCTACGCCGTCGCCCAGGCCGACCCCGCCTTCCACACCGAACTCGACGGCCTGCTGCGCGACTACTGCGGCCGGCCCACGCCGCTCTACTTCGCCAAGCGGCTCTCCGCGCAGCTCGGCGGAGCTAAGATCTACCTCAAGCGCGAAGACCTGCTGCATACCGGAGCGCACAAGATCAACAACGCGCTCGGCCAGGGGCTGCTCGCCCGCCGCATGGGTAAGCAGCGCATCATCGCCGAGACCGGCGCCGGCCAGCACGGCGTCGCCACAGCCACGGTCTGCGCCCTGCTGGGACTGGAGTGCTGCATCTACATGGGCCAGGAGGACATGCAGCGCCAGGAGCCCAACGTCTACCGCATGCGCCTGCTGGGCGCCGAGGTCCGCCCCGTCACCGCCGGCTCGGCCACCCTCAAGGACGCCATCAACGAGGCCATGCGCGACTGGGTCACCAACGTCCGCAGCACGTACTACATCCTGGGCAGCGTGCTCGGCGCGCATCCCTACCCCACCATGGTGCGCGACTTCCACCGCGTCATCAGCCACGAGGCCCGGCAGCAGATCCTCGAGGCTGAGGGCAAGCTGCCCAATGCCATCATCGCCTGCGTGGGCGGCGGCTCGAACGCAATCGGAGCTTTTTACGAGTTCCTTCCCGACGCCAACGTCCAGCTGATCGGCGTCGAAGGCGGCGGCCGCGGGACTGGTCTCGGCGAGCACGCTGCACGCTTCCAGAAGGTCGGCGGCGGAACCCCCGGCGTCCTCCAGGGAACCTACTCCTACGTTCTCCAGGACGACGCCGGCCAGGTCTCGAGCACCCACTCCGTCTCCGCCGGCCTCGACTACGCCTCGGTCGGTCCCGAACACGCCATGCTGCACGACACCGGCCGCGCCAACTACACCTCGGCCACCGACAACGCCGCGCTCGACGCCACCGTGATGCTCTGCCGCACCGAGGGCATCCTGCCCGCGCTCGAGAGCGCCCACGCCCTCGCCGAGGCCATTCGCCTCGCCCCATCCCTGTCCCCGAGCGATGTCCTGATGGTCAACCTCTCCGGCCGCGGCGACAAAGACCTCGGCATCCTCGCCCGCGAACTCAACCTGAAGGGAGCAAAGAGCAGCCTTTAGCCTTTAGCTCTTAGCTTTCAGCTAGGAGCTAAAAGCCAAGAGCTAACAGCTTGAACGCCTATGCCAATCACATTCCCCAACCGACCCGGCATCGTCGCCTACCTCACCGCCGGCGATCCTGACCTCGCCACCACCCGCGAGATCGCCCTCGCCGCCATCGACAACGGCGCCGACGTCATCGAGCTCGGAGTTCCCTTCTCCGACCCGCTCGCCGACGGTCCCGTCATCCAGCGCGCCAGCGAGCGCGCCGTCGCCCGCGGCGTCCGCCTGATCGACGTCCTCGCCCTGGCGAAAGACCTTCGTAAAGCCCGCCCCAGCGCCGGCCTGGTGCTCTTCTCCTACCTCAATCCGGTCGTGAAGCTCGGCATGCAGCCCTTCTGCGAACAGGCCGCAGCCGCTGGCATCGATGGCGTCCTGCTCACCGACATGATCGTCGAGGAGGCCGGTGAGTACCTGGAACAGATGCACGCTCATCAGCTCTCCCCCATCTTCCTCGCCGCGCCCACCAGCCCCGACAAGCGCCTCAAGGCCATCGCCGAGGCCAGCCGCGGCTTCGTCTACGCCATCTCCCGGCTCGGCATCACCGGCACCCAGCAGCAGGTCGCCGGCGACGCCCCGGAGCTGGTCCAGCGCCTGCGCGCCTTCACCCAGCCGCTGGGCATCCCCGTCGCCGTCGGCTTCGGCATCTCGACGCCCGAGCACGTCGCCGCCGTCGGCCAGTTCGCCGACGCCGCCGTCATCGGCAGCGCCCTGGTCCAGCTCATCGAGCGCTCGAGCCCCGCCGAAGCCCCCGCCGCCGTGGGCCGCTTCATCGCCGGCCTCCGCCAGCAGCAGCGAGCCGAGGCGGTCAGCGCCACCCCCGCGGGAGCCGCTTCATGACCCCGCCCCCCGCGAATCCGATTTCGAACAGGTATCATAAAAAGTGCACCTACAACCCTTCGTGTCTCCCCAGCTCCACAGCGGGACAGGCGCGCACCGTATGGACAAGCGAGGCGACAGCGTGAGCGGCGAGATCCAGAGCAGCACCGATAAAGGCATTTCCGACTGGCGACTGAAGATCGATGCGCTCGACGAGCAACTCGTCCGCTTGCTCAGCGAACGAGCCGAGGCCGCCAACGCCATCGGCGAACTCAAGCACCAGGGCGGCCTGCCGGTCTACGAACCCAAGCGCGAGCAGGCTGTCTTCGAGCACGTCCGGCGCGTCAACCAGGGCCCCCTGCCCGACTCCGAGATTCAGCACATCTTTGAACGCATCATGGACGTCATGCGCTCCCTGCAGCGCCGCGAACAGTAGCTCCTGAACCAAAAAATTCGCCGCACCCAGCACGAGAAGCGCGGCCAAGGAAAGTGACAACGGAATGATCGTAGCGATGCAGGACAAGGCTTCGGATGAAGCCATTCAGAACGTAATCGAACGCATGGTCGAACTCGGCTTCAACGTCCACCGCACCACCGGCGCAGAGCAGACCATCCTGGCCGGCGTCGGCACCCCGGCTCACTTCGATGTTGCCGAGTTCAAGGTGCTCGAGGGCGTCTATGATGCCTACCGCATCTCCAGCCCCTACAAGCTCGCCGGGCGTAGCTTCCGGCCTGAGGGCACCAAGATCACCTTCTCCAACGGCGTCGTCGTCGGCGGCAGCGAGGTGATCATCATGGCCGGCCCCTGTTCGGTCGAGTCCCGCGAACAGATCCTGCTCAGCGCCCAACAGGTCGCCGCTGCCGGCGGCAAGTTCCTGCGCGGCGGAGCCTTCAAACCGCGCAGCTCGCCCTACAGCTTCCAGGGCATGGGCCTCGAAGGCCTCAAGCTGCTGCGGGAGGTCGCCGATGAGACCGGCCTGCTGGTCATCACCGAGGTTATGGAGATCTCCCAGATCGAGGTCATGCTGCCCTACATCGACTGCTTCCAGGTCGGCGCGCGCAACATGCAGAACTTCAACCTGCTGCGCGAGCTCGGCTACGTTCGCACCCCCGTCCTGATGAAGCGCGGCATCGCCGCCACCATCGAGGAGGTCCTGCTCTCGGCCGAGTACATCCTCTCCGGCGGCAACTACGACCTCATGCTCTGCGAGCGCGGCATCCGCACCTTCGAGACCTACACCCGCAACACCATGGACGTCTCCGCCATCCCCGTGCTCAAGCACCTCACCCACCTGCCTGTGCTCGGCGACCCCTCGCACGGCGTGGGCAAGCGCAACTTCGTCCCCGCCATGGCCCTGGCCTCGGTCGCGGCCGGAGCCGACGGCCTGCTCATGGAGATGCACCCCAACCCCGACAAGGCCATGTCCGACGGCGCTCAGTCGCTCTTCCCCAACCAGCTGGAGGCGCTCATCGCGCAGCTGCGCCAGCTCGCCCCGGTGGTCGGCCGTAGCGTCGCCTAAAGTTAGGCAAACCATGCCCGAAGCGCAGCTACCCACCAGTCCGGCCAAGGTAGACCTAGTGGGTGTCGGTCTCAACGCGACCGACACCGTCATTCCGCTCGCCGCCTATCCGGCGCGCGGCTCCAAGGTCGAGTACCGCGAGGCCGCCATCCTCCCCGGCGGCCAGGTCGCGACCACCGTGGTCGCCTGCCAGAACTGGGGTCTCCGCACCCGCTACGTGGGTAAGCTCGGCGACGACAGCGCCGCCACCCTTCATCGCGAAGCCTTCGCGCAGGCCGGTGTGGAGGCTCGTCTCGCCATCGTCCCCGGCTGCGCCAGCCCGCAGTCCCTCATCCTGGTCGACGCTGAGGGCGAACGCACCGTCCTCTGCCGCCGCGACCCCCAGGACCGCCTCATCCTCCAGCCCGCCGACCTCCGCCGCGAGTGGATCGAGAACGCCCGCGCCCTGCACATCGACGGCCACGACACCGCTGCAGCCCTCACTGCCGCCGGCTGGGCCCGCGACGCCGGCATCCCCGTCATCGCCGACCTCGACGAGCTCTACCCCGGGGTCGAAGATCTGCTCGAACTCATCGACTACTGCATCGTCAGCCGCGATCTCCCCTGCCGCCTGATGCAGCAGCCCGACCTGCCCACCGCCCTCCGCCAGATGCATCGCCGCTTCGGCTGCCGCCTCACCGCGGCCACGCTCGGCCCCGAGGGCGTCCTTGCCTGGGACAGCACCCAGCCCGGCAACCAGCTCCTCGCCGCCGCCGCCTACCAGGTCCCGGTCATCGACACCACCGGCGCCGGCGATATCTTCCACGCCGGCTTCATCTACGGCCTGCTCCAAGGCTGGCCGCTCGACCGCCAGCTCGACTTCGCCTGTGCCGCCGCCGCCCTCAACTGCACCGCCACCGGCGCCCGAGGCGGCATTCAGCCCCCGGCCCGGATCGAAGCCCTCATGAAGACCGGCCCGCGCTACCCCATCCCGCAGGACCTCCTGATCGCAGCCTCCCTAGGCGCATAACCCATCATCGAAATCACCGGGCGACCGGGACACCATCGCCCGGATCGCCCGTTCCCAATCCGCCGAACAAGTTGAGAGGATGCAGCGAACTTCAGACTCAGGAGACTGGGCAGATCCCGAGCAGCACCCGACCGCAGCCACTTCCTCGGCCGGGTGCCCCAGGTTGCGTGTCAGCTAGTTGCGTATCCAGGGATGGACGGAGGCATCGACGATCTCAGTCAGGCCCTCGATCGTGGCCGCTCGCGACCGTGGCACGCACAACATGTTGCACGAAACGATCCCCGGATAAGGATTCTCCTTCACTCCCAAGTAATTGTCCGGGTTGAACAGCGGAGGCATATGCCACCAGAGACGATAGCCATGGTCCAGCAGCCACTGGATCAGCTCCGCCGACTGCTCCACCCGATCATTCTCGACATAGAGAACCGGCTTGCAGCGTTCGAGGATTCCTACGCATCCCTTCAGCACATTGAGCTCGAACCCCTCCACGTCGATCTTGATCACTCCCACATCCGCAGGTCCAACCAGGTCATCCAGTCGCACGCACTGCACGATCGCACTCCGCGCTGCATCGGAAGGAATCGAGTTCATCGACGTCGCTCCAAAGTTCCCCAGGGAGCGGTAGTCCGGGACGACGAAGCTCACCGCACCGTTCTCGTTGCCACAGGCGTAGGGCAAGGCCCTCACGTTCATCAGCCCATTCAGAGCCAGGTTCGCGCACAGCTGCTGGAAGATTACGGGCTGAGGCTCAAGGGCCAGCATCTCCCGCCCCTGCCGGGCGAGCTCCGCCGCCAGCGGGATCGTTAGCGCCCCCATATTTGAGCCCACCTCGATCACCAAACCAGGGAATCGCAGAAGGACGAGAAGAAACTGCAGCTCGAGATCGCAGCACTCACCGTACTTCATGAACGCCTGTCCCATGTAGAAGTCATGGCGATTCACCAGCACCGGCCCATGTTTGGTTGGGACAAGTTGATAGGGTTCGGCTACATCCAACCCGGTCGCAACCGGTGCTTTTCTTTTCTTCGCAGTCTTCAATGGGCCTCAGGGTTCGAGATGATTTCGTTCAGGAACGTATATGCCTTTATCGGCAAAGAAAATCCCTTTTCAAGCAGCCGCCGGCCGCACTCCCCGCACCTCGGCGTTGCTGTGGCGCCGGTGCACTCCCACGCAGGCTGTCTCCTCGTCTTCGCACCACATCCGGTAAACTCCAGAATGGAATGATTCAGCGCATTCTCATCCTCGGCACCGGCCTCATCGGCGCATCTACCGGCCTCGCTCTCCGCGCCAACGGCTTCACCGGCGAGATCGCAGGCTTCGACGCCAGCGCCTCCGAGCTCGAAGCCGCGCAGGCGGCCGGAGCCATCGATAGCTTCGCCCGCAGCCGCCCCGAAGCCATCGAGTTCGCCCGCACCGCCGACGTCATCCTACTCGCCGTCCCCGTGCTCGCCATCCTCGACTGGATGCAACTCCTGGCCCCCATGCTCAACGAGCACCCCGGCGGCCCACCCCAGCTGCTCACCGACGTCGGCAGCACCAAGCTCCAGATCGCCGCGAGAGCCCGCCAGCTCTTCCCCGCCAAGGAGGGTCACGCAGGCGGAGCCCGCTTCCTCCCCGGCCACCCCATGGCGGGCAAGGAGTCCGGCGGAGCCGCCCTCGCCGAAGCCACCCTCTTCCGCGACGCCATCTGGATCTTCACCCCGCTTGAAGCACAAACCGAACCCGCAGCCGCGCCCTCCCCGCTCGAGGCCGAGTGGCGCGCCCTGGTCGCCGGCTTCGGCGCCCGCACCCTCGACCTCGACCCCCAGCGTCACGACGAGCTCTGTGCCTGGGTCAGCCATCTCCCGCAGATGCTCTCCACCGCGCTCAGCGCTCTGCTCGAAGACACCTTCGGCGCCGACGCCCGCAGCCGCGATGAGATCGCCGCCATCGGCGGTCGCGCCCTCCGCGAGACCACCCGCCTCGGCGCCAGCCCCTACAGCATGTGGCGCGACATCGCCCTCTCTAACACCGAGCCTATCGCCCAGACGCTACTCGCGCTCGAGCAGCGCCTGCAGCACCTCCGCGAGAACCTCCGCACCCCCGAGCTGCGCGAAGAGTTCCTCCTCGCCAACCGCTTCCGCAGCCGCAAATAACTACTCGCGCGACACCGCTACAAGCTTCGACGCCGCCATCATATTAGCCACCATGAATCGCACGCTATATCCATCCACCCGCGTCGCCCCCGGCACATAACTCACCATCTCCGCCTGTGTCACGTTGTTGAATCGCCACTCGAGCGTGCCCGGCATCGCGGGTGCCGCCGGGTGCGACTCGCCTCGGCGCTGCAGGCCCCGCGCCACCCCGTCATGGATGCTCTTCACCACGACCGAAGGCGAGATCATGATCCCGGCACTGAAGCTCAGCGACCGCTTCGTTGCCACCGTCTCAATCGGCCCCGATATTCTCCTTCGCATCCGCAACTGCCTTGTCGTCGCCTGACAGAAATGCTCGGCCGCCACCGCCGCATTGAAGCTGCCCTCCGACACCGTCTTGCCATTCAGCAGCAGCCGCATCCTTCCCGTAAACGTATGCGCCAGAATCGCGCTCTTCGTCCCCTCCGGCGCGTGTTACCCGATCAAAATCGCCGCGTCCGTGTCCGGCGCGAGCCCTTCCATCATCCCCAGAGGCCGCGGCCATCCCCGGACCAGCAGACTCCGCGCATCCAGCAGCTCCGGATCGAGATTTGCGAAATCCCCATGTGAATCGGCGACCGTCACCTCCGTCGCGCCCACCTCGAACGCCGCCTCCTCCGCGGCCGCGTTCACCTCTTGGGTCATCAACTTCCGCATCTGACCATAGTCTCGTGTGCCCGCCTGCGACTCGATCTTCCAGCTCGTTCCATCGGCCACGCCCTCCATATCGGCAGAGAGCAGCACCTTCAGGGGGCGTTTCAGCTCCGGCTACCCGCAAACGCACACTATCCCCAAAACCCCCACTGCCCTTCTTGTTCGCATGGCAGAGGTATAGCCCGCACCCGCATCCTCCAGCCGCCTCAGCTACTCTATACACTCCATGGAACTCACCATCGCCGCCATCCGTTCCGGCACCGAACCCATCGGCAAGCTCCCTCCCGGCGCCTTCCACCGCTGGCTCGACGAACCCATCCACTGCCCCAAGTGCGAGGCCAGCTATAACCTGGTCGCCGAGTGGGACCAGGCCACCAACCGCTTCTTCGCCGAGAGCTCCCGCCGCCACATCCTGCTGCTGCGCAAAGCCGTCTTCATGGGCCACAGCAGCGACCACCGCGTCACCCACCTCGAGACCTCCGGCGTCATCGTCAAAAGCATCACCCAGCCCCAACCCTGAGGCAATTTCAGCTACCATCTAAGTCAAATGTCCACCCAAACCCACGCCGAGGCCACCGCCATCGGCCTCGCCGATATCCTCGTCGCCCGCGAGCGCCTGCGTGGCTCCATCTACAACTCCCCCTGCGCCCACTCCGAGCACCTCTCCTCGCTCACCGGCCAGCATATCTACCTCAAGCTCGAAAACCTGCAGATGACCGGCAGCTTCAAGGAGCGCGGCGCCCTCAACCGCATTGCCACGCTCACCCCCGAGCAGGCCGCCCGCGGCGTCATCGCCGCCTCCGCCGGCAACCACGCCCAGGGCGTCGCCTACCACGCCACCGCGCGCGGCATTCGCGCTCTGATCGTCATGCCGCTGCCGACGCCGCTGGTCAAGGTCACCGCCACCCGCGGCTTCGGCGCCGAGGTTCTCCTGCACGGCGCGAACTACGACGAGGCCTGCGAAGAGGCCCTTCGCCTCGCCGCCGAGCAGAACCTCACCTTCATCCATCCCTTCGACGACCCCGCCGTCATGGCCGGCCAGGGCACCATCGGTCTCGAACTGCTCGAGCAGGTCCCCCAGCTCGAAGCCGTCGTCGTTCCCATCGGCGGCGGCGGACTCATCGGCGGCATTGCCTGCGCCATCAAGCAGTCGAACCCCGACATCCGCGTCATCGGCGTCCAGACCGCGCGCCTGCCCTCGATGGCCACCGCCGTCGCCCAGCACCACCCCGTCACCATCGACTCCGCCACCACCATCGCCGACGGCATCGCCGTCCGCCGCGCTGGCGACGTCACCTTCCCCGTGGTCGAGCGCTACGTCGACGAGATCGTCACCGTCGACGAGGACGAGATCGCCAGCGCCATCCTGGTCCTGCTCGAGCGCGAAAAGACCCTCGCCGAGGGTGCCGGAGCCACCGCGCTCGCCGCCCTACTCAACCGCAAGACCATGCTCAGCGCCCGCGCCCTGCCCGCCCATACCGCCGTCCTGGTCTGCGGTGGCAACATCGACGTCACCCTGCTCAGCCGCATCATCGAGCGCGGCCTGGTCCAGGACGGCCGCCTCATCCGCCTGCGCATCCACCTGCTCGACAAGCCGGGCGCCCTGCAGGAGCTCACCCGCGTCATCGCCAGCCACCGCGCCAACATCGTCGACACCTTCTACAACCGCGCCTACTATGGCGTGAACCTCGGCGACACCACCATCGACATCACCATGGAGACGCGCGGCCGCGAACAGGTCGCCGAGCTACTCGCCGCCCTCACCGCCGAAGGCTACAAACACAGCCGCGTGCTGTAGCCCTTGCGTTTGTTCTGAATGCAGTCCTGGTGCCGCTGCGCCTCGAGCACCGCCACCCGCTCTGTCAGCGACGCAATCAGCTTTATCGTGCTCCGCTCACCCCTGCGCCTTCGACTCCGAGATCGCAGGGGTGAGCGCCTTAAACTGAGCGTCATTCTTTTGGTCCATCGCGTCCTTTTGGTCCATCGCGTCGAAGCGCTGGTCCACGGCGTCGAAGCGCACATCCATCTGCCGCTCGAGCGCCGCCACCCGCACCTTCAGCTCGCGCACATCCGGTGCGATCACGTCCTGAACCAGCTGCTGCAGCGTCCGGAGCACATTCTCGCTCATCTCGGTCGAGCCTCCCCCACATAGTAGCGCAGCCCGCAAAACTCCGCGGGCTGCGCTCCACGTACCTTCGTCGCAGTCTACTCGCGCGTAAACTGCGTCTCCGCCTTCTCCAGCTGCCGCTCCACTGCCAGCTCGATCAGCCGCGTGATCAGCTGCTTATACGGCAAACCGCTCGCTCCCCACAGCTTGGGATACATGCTGATGCTGGTAAATCCCGGCATCGTATTGATCTCATTCAGGTAGATGCGGCTCGGCTGCCCCTTGCGCCTCGGCTCCATCAAAAAGTCCACCCGCGCAAGCCCCGAGCAGTCGCAGGCTCGAAACGCCGCAATCGCCATCGCCTGAATCTGCTTCACCTCGGCCTTGGTCAGCTCCGCCGGAATCATCGGCACCGACGCATCCGAGTGGTACTTCGCGTCGTAGTCGTAGAACTCCGCACCAGGCACGATCTCGCCTACCACGGACGCCTCCGGCGTATCGTTGCCCAGCACCGCGACCTCCAGCTCCCGCGGCTTCGCCCCGGGCCCGCCGACGCCCTGCTCGATCACCAGCTTGCGATCGAAGCTGGCCGCCAGGTCCATCGCTGCCGCCAGCTCGCTGCGGTCATGCACCTTGCTGATCCCCACCGAAGAGCCCAGATTCGCCGGCTTCACAAACACCGGATAGGCGAGCGCCGCCTCGATCTTCTTCACGCACTTCTTCGGCTCGGCCCGCCACTCCGCCCGCGACAGCGCCAGATACGGCGTCTGCGGCAGCCCCGCCGCCTGAAACAGCCGCTTCATCACATCCTTGTCCATGCCCGCCGCCGAGCCCAGCACGCCCGATCCCACATACGCCACATCGGCCAGCTCGAACAGTCCCTGAATGGTCCCATCCTCGCCAAAGGTCCCATGCAGCACCGGAAACACCACGTCGAGCCCCTGCGCCAGTGCCCCATTCTGTTGCGCCAGCTCCGCGCTGGCCGCTAACTGGATCGAGGTACTCGCGTGCTCCTTGGTCTTCGCCACCCGGCCCGTCTTCCCACTCTTCCCCCGAGCCGAGGACCCGGGTGCCCCATGTCTCGCCTCTGAGACATGGGCGTCGAGCGCAGCTCGACCCCTCTCCTCCGCTCCCCCAGTAAGCAGCCGGTCGGCCTGCTCCGCGCCCACCCACTGCCCCTGCTTGGTGATCCCCAGCGGCACTACCTCAAACCGCTTGCGGTCGATCGCCTTCAGAATCGAGGCCGCCGAGAGCAATGAAATCTCATGCTCCCCCGACCTTCCCCCAAACAAAACCCCAATGCGCAGTTTCTTCTTCGCCATATCCACTCTAGGGTAAGGCATCCACCAACCCACCCCGCCAGAAAACTTCCCGCCGCGTACCGCCGCCGGAACCCGCGGCAACCCGATAAAGAAAAGAGAAAACGGTCATCCTTCCGCGCAGCGGGAGGACCTGCTGTTGGAATTGTCCTTGCCGTTGTTTGTTCCTGTCGTCATCCTGACCCTGAGCTTGCCGAAGGGGAAGGACCCCGGTACCGGCCGCACCACCCATGCCGACCGCACATTTTGGCCCATACTCACCAGCCTCCGCCCGGCGTCATCAAAAAGATCTGATGGCAAGCCCCTTACAACTCGAAAGACCTAAAACCCCAATAAAGACGCGCCTTCCCACACCCAAAAAGACTTGGCGCAAAGGGTATCTCCAATTCCATACATTTTAAATAGGGAAAGAGTACGCAGAGCAAGGAGAATCGACCGACAATCCGCCGTAACCCGTTCAGGACCTATTTTTTGCGAATAATTTCTTTGGGATGAATGATATACAGCGGCGCGTACGCCGCAAATGGCAGAAAACAAATAATTTATCGCCGGGTAATGGGGGAAAGGGGGGTACCCATCCCCACCGAGACGGGTACCCACGAAGTTAGGAATTAGCTACGGATAGATCCGGTTCAGCGTCCGCGCAAACGGAATCGTCTCCCGCACGTGGTCGAGTCCGCAGATCCACGCCACCGCCCGCTCGATTCCCATGCCGAAGCCGGCATGCGGCACCGAGCCGTAGCGGCGCAGGTCGAGATACCACTGGAAGGCGTCGAGCGGCAGATTGTGCTCCTCGATCCGGCTCTTCAGCAGATCGTAGCTGTCCACGCGCTGCGATCCGCCGATGATCTCGCCGTATCCCTCGGGCGCGAGCACATCGACGCACAGCGCCTTGGACGGATCCTGCGCGTCCGGCTGCATGTAGAACGCCTTGATCGCCGCCGGATACCGGTGCACCATCACCGGCCGGTCGAACTGGCTGGAGATGTAGGTCTCATCCGGTGACCCGAAGTCGTCGCCGTCCTTGTGCTCGGTCTCGATCAGCCCCTTGGCGAAGGCCTCGGCCAATATGGCGTGCGCCTCCTCGTAGCTGATCTTGGGAAACGGCGCCTTGATCTTCTCAAGCTTCTCCACGTCGCGCCCGATCACCTTCAGGTCTGCGCGATGCGACTCGAGCACCCGAGCCACGATGTGCGAGATGAAGTTCTCGGCCAGCACCATCAGCTCGTCGAGCCCGATGTACGCCACCTCCGGCTCGATCATCCAGAACTCGGTCAGGTGCCGCCGCGTCTTCGACTTCTCCGCGCGGAAGGTCGGCCCGAAGCTGTACACCTTGCCCAGCGCCAGCGCCGTGGCCTCGATGTAAAGCTGGCCAGATTGAGTTAAATAGGCCTTGTCGTCGCCGAAGTACTCCATCTCGAACAGCTCGCTGGTTCCCTCGCACGCATTCGGCGTCAGGATCGGCGGATCGGTTCGGGTGAACCCGTTGGTGTCGAAGTACTCCGCCGCCGCCCGCATGATCGTCGCCCGCACCCGCAGAATTGCCGACTGCCGCGGCGTCCGGATCCACAGGTGGCGATGCTCCATCAGGAAGTCGACCCCATGCTCCTTGAGCGAGATGGGGAACGGTGTCTCCGCCGCGACCTGCTGCACCACCTCGAGGTTCTCGACGTCCAGCTCGAAGCCGCTGGGAGCGCGGCTGTCGGCCCGCACCTTGCCGGTGACCACAACGCTCGACTCCTGCGTCAGGGCTTTGATCCTGTCGAAGACCTCGGCCGGAACAGCCGCCTTGGGTACGATCCCCTGGATGGTGCCGGTGCCGTCGCGAAAGATTGGAAACAGCAGCTTGCCGCTCTCACGCAGGTTGTAGAGCCAGCCGCGCAGCGTGACCGTCTCGCCCTCATGCGCGCCCAGCGTGGCGATTGTAGGAAATCTCTCAGTTGTCAGTACAGACTCGCTCATCGCTTCCATATTCCGATCAATTTCAGTTACCAGTTCCCTAAATTGCCGCCGTCTGCTCTTCCATCGAGCCAAACGCCGCCTTCGCCTTCTCGGTCACGCTCTCCGCTGTCTCTCCCAGCTCGTGCGCGATCTCGAGAACGCCGGGAACGTTCGCAGGCAGCTCGGTAAGCAAGCGCGCGACTGCGTTCCAGTCGATGGTTCCCGACTGCGGCCACAGATGCTCGTCGCGCGATCCTGGTTCGAGGCCGTGATTGTCATGTAGATGCAGCTCGGCGATCCGACTCCTCAGCACTGCGAACGCGCCCTTGATGCCTTCATCGGAGAGATGCGCATGACCCACATCGAAGCACACACCAACCGTGTTGAAGTGACCGACCTTGAGGATCTCGATCAGATGCTCCGGCGTCGCGACCTCGTTGTGCAGGTTCTCGAGCAGCACCTTCACGCCCAGCGGATGCGCGAACGCCTTCAGGTGCTCGATCGCGGTCAGCGAGTGCTCGAGCGAGCGCGGACTCCAGTGGTCCTCGCGCACGCCCAGATGCAGCACCACCGAGACGAAGGGAATCTGCTCGGCCGACTCGATCGCCCGCTTCACCTCGTCCATCGCATCGATCCGCCGCGCCTTCTCGACGTCGATCAAGTTCAGCGTCGGCGCCACATGCCGGCTCCACTGCGCATCGGCGTAGAGCGGCTGATGCAGCGTCGCCGTCACCTCGTTCGACCGGAACCACTGCGCGATCTCGCGCACCGCCGAGCGGTCCGCATAGTCGAAGTGGTGCCGCGCCGCGAAGACCTCGATCGTCCGCGCGCCGCCGCGCCTCATGGCATCCAGCAGCCCTGGGTGCAGGCGCTGTTGGAGAAAGACGTGGGTAGATAGACCGGTTTGCATCACTCTCTAGGCTAACAGCATCACTGTGAATTCCGATGAACCTAGTAGCCCGCGGCTTTACCGAAATGGTGCCGCTGGTCCTGTCCGCCCAGGAGTTCGCCCGTCTTCGCGTCCACCTGGATCAGTTCGCTGTCTCCCCAAATCCCAGGATTCTTCTCGTCGAACTCGCCCGCGCGGTTGATCGTGTAGCCTATCGCCTTCAGTCGATCCAACAGCGGCAGCGGGAATCGCTTCTCTACGTCCAGCCGATCCGGCAGATATTGCATATGGAAGCGTGGCGCGTCGGCCGCCTGCTGCACGTTGAGCCCGTTATCGACGACGCTGATCAGATCGTTCGTCACCGTGGTGATGATCGTCGAACCGCCCGGAGACCCCAGCACCAGCGCGACCTTCCCATCCTTCAGCACGATGGTCGGCGTCATGCTGCTCAACGGCCGCTTCCCAGGCGCAATCGCATTCGCCGGCCCTTGGATCAGCCCGAACATGTTCGGCTCACCCATCTTCGCGGCGAAGTCGTCCATCTCGTTGTTCATCAGGAACCCAAGTCCAGCGACGGTTACGCCCGAGCCGAACAGCCCATTCAGCGTGTAGGTGCTGGCGACCGCATTGCCGTCCGCGTCGACCACCGAGAAGTGGGTCGTCTGGGTCGACTCCGGCGTGGCCGGAACCTTCGCTGGATCCGGCATGAATCCCGCCGGCCGCACCAACTCCGCCGAAGCAGTCGGCTTGAGCGGAGCAATCGTCCTGCGCCAAGCCGCTGCATACTTGGGATCTGCCATCTGCTTCAGCGGCATCGAGGCGAAGTCCGGATCGCCGAGGTAGTCGCCGCGATCCATATACGCTCGGCGAAACGCCTCGGTGATCAAATGCACCTGCTCGGGCGAACGGTCCGCGCCGAGCGTGCTCAGGTTGTAGCCGGAGAGAATGTTCAGCGTCTCGAGCAGCACAATCCCACCTGAAGAAGGTGGAGGAGAGGTCACAATCTCGTATCCGCGATACCTGCCGTAGAGCGGTTCACGGTCCTTCACCTTGTAGGCAGCGAGATCCTGGCGCGTAATCAAACCGCCGTTCCGCTGCATGAAGTCGGCGATCTCGCCTGCCATCGCGCCGTGGTAGAAGTCATCGGGATGCGCCGCGATTCGCTCGAGCGTCTTCGCCAGCTCGGGCTGCACAAGTCGGTCGCCCTCCTTGTACAGGTCGCCGTTGCGTTGGAACAGGCGCCGTGACTCGGGGAACTTCGCCATGTTCTTGTTGCCCAGGTTCCCGGCCTCTTCCGTAGATAGTACGAACCCCTCCTTTGCCAGACGGATGGCCGGCGCCATGACCTGCTTCAGCGTCAGTCGCCCATAGGTCTTCTCCGCGTAGGTCAGGCCTGCTACCGAACCCGGCACTCCGATCGCCTTGTACCCGCTGGTCGAGAGCCCTGGAACCACATGCCTCTGTGCGTCGAGATACATGTCGGCAGTGGCCGCCGCCGGAGCCTGCTCGCGATAGTCGATAAAGTGGGCCGCAGACTTGCTGCCCGGTTTTGCATCCGCCGTCTTCATCCGCACCACCATGAATCCGCCGCCGCCGATATTCCCCGCCTGGGGGAAACACACCGCCAGTGCAAACCCCACCGCGACCGCTGCGTCGACCGCATTGCCGCCAGCCTTCAGGATCTCTACGCCGGCGTCGGTCGCATTGTGTTCGATCGCCACCACCATGGCGTGCTTGGTTCGCACCGGCGCTGGGTCTGGCCCAATCTGCCCGGCAACCTGACAGCGCAACATCGGCCCAGGAAGAATCGTGAGCAGTAACAACACGCCGGCAACGATCCCCTGGCCCGCGCTGCGCCTCTCCCCAGAATCAAGCTTCACCCTTGCATCCATGATGCAGAACCTCCCAAACGTATCCAGCTGCAGAACAGCTTCAGCATACGCGCCCGGCCGATGGCTTAGTGCGCGGGGGCGTCGGCCGGCGGTTTGATCTTGCCGATGGAGATGACGAGTGGGATCATGCAGGCGCAGAAGACGCAGAAGATCGCGATGATGTCCATGTATGCGAGCATGGACGACTGCCGGTGGAGCTGCTGGTAGATCCACGCCTGAGCGGTGTGGGTTCCCGGGCCGGTGAGGTTGTTGGTGCCGCCCCCATGTCCGCCGAAGTTTCCCTTGAGGCGACCGATTCGCTGCTCGAAGTTCGCCGTGCCGGGCGTGAGATTACGGACCATCAACGCCTCGTGGGTCTGCTGGCCGCGGGAGAGCATGGTGGCGACGAAGGCGGTGCCCACCGAGCCGCCGATGTTTCTCGCCAGGTTGGTCAGGCCGGAGACGTCGTTGTTTTGCTCGCGCGGGACGCCGGTATAGGTGATGGTATTGATCGGGATGAACAGGAAGGCGAGTCCCGAGGCCTGGTAGACGCGCAGCCACATGATCTGGGTGAAGGTCGAGTTGAGCGAAAGGCCGTGCATGAAAAGCAGCGAGGTGGAGAGAATAAAGAAGCCCCAGCAGATGAGGTAGCGGGGGTCGGTGCGGCCGACCAGAAAGCCGACCAGCGGCATCATCATCATGATGCAGAGCCCGCCTGGGGAGATGACTAGGCCGGCCAACTCGGCGGTGTAGCCGAACAGAGTCTGGACCATCTGGGGGATCAGCACGGTCGTGCCATAGAGCGAGAAGCCAAGCACAAACATCAGCACGAAGGGAATGGCGAAGGTCTTCCTGCGGAAGAGCGTGAGGTTGAGAATAGGCCGGTGGTTCTTCTTGAGCTGGTGCAGCTCCCAGAAGATAAGCGTAATCAGAGACGCGACGCAGAGAGCGGTGAAGAAGACGATGACGCCGGAGCCAAACCAGTCGTCCTCCTGACCTTTGTCGAGGACGAACTCGAGCGAGCCGAAGCCCGAGGCTAAGAGGCCGAATCCGAAGAAATCCAGATTCAATCCGCGTTTGGCGGATAGGGCAACCTCTCTCTTGATGTGCGGCGGGTCTTCGACCAGGCGGTTGGTGAGGTAGAGCGAGAGTAGCGCGATGGGCACGTTGATGAAGAAGATCCAGCGCCAGTCGAAGTTGTCCGTGATCCAGCCGCCAAGGGTGGGGCCGATCGCGGGGGCGCAGACGACGGCGAGGCCATAGAGAGCGAAGGCCTGGCCGCGCTGCTTGGGGGTGAAGGTGTCGGCGAGGATGGCCTGCTCGGAGGGTGCGAGGCCGCCCCCGCCGGCGCCCTGCAGGACGCGGAAGAAGATGAGCAGGCCGAGGGAGGGTGCGAGCCCGCAGAGCATCGAGCTGATTCCGAACAGCACAACGCAGATCATGTAGAACCGCTTGCGGCCTATGAAGGTGGTGAGATAGGCGCTGGCGGGGAGGATGACGGCGTTTGAGACCAGATAGCTGGTGAGCACCCAGGTGGCCTCATCCTGACTGGCGCCGAGCGAGCCGGCGATGTGAGGCAGCGCCACGTTGGCGATCGAAGTATCGAGCACCTCCATGAAGGTGGCCAGGGTGACGGTGAGGGCGATCGCCCAGGGGTTGGCGCGCGGACGCCAGTTGCGCTCGGCCAGTGCTTCGGCGGCCTGGACATCGTCTGTCTGAAGGGTTGCCGTGGACATGAGGGTATGGAGTTGATTCTACGCGGAAGCTGGAGATTCAAAAGTTGAAGACCTAAATGTGCAGTCTTAACCGGGTGGACCTGCCCATGTACACTGCGAGGGCGGAGATCGACGGAGCGAGGTGCAAGCACAAATGCATGTCGATTTGGAGCAGCTCGAGGCGACCGATCCGCGGCAGAGCCGATTTTGCATCGTCGGCGGAGGTATCGCAGGGCTGATTCTGGCCCATCGGCTCGCGCGGTCTGGTATGGAGGTGCACCTGCTCGAGGCTGGCGGACTGGAGCTGGAGGAACGCAGCCAGACCCTCTACCAGGCCGAGATGTCCGAAAGGATCCATCCCGGTTCCACGGAGGGCCGCTTTCGCATCTTCGGCGGCTCCTCGACGCGCTGGGGCGGCCAGCTTCTTCCCTATACCGACGACATCTTTACGCCGGTACCGGGTTCGCCGTCCACGCCATGGCCGATCGGCACAAGCGATCTCGAGGGATACTACGACGAGATCCAGAGCATTATGCACGTCGATACGCTGCCCTTCACCGACGCTCTGCTGGCGCAGCTGGGTCGCCCACCGGTGTCGTTCTCGCCGGAGCTCCGGCTGCGCTACTCGAAGTGGGCGCCCTTCAGTAAGCGCAACCTGGCGCATACGATCGGCCGCGAGTGTCTGGCCCATTCGCGGATCAAGCTGTTCACCCATGCTAATGTCGCCGCGCTGGAGGGGCCGGGAGATCACATTGATTCGGCCCGCGTGCTCGATTACCGGGGACGGGTCTTTCAGTTCCGCGCTGACCAGTTCATTGTTGCCTGCGGCACCATCGAGAGCTCGCGTCTCCTGCTGTCTTCGCCCGGCGTGGCGAATCGGTCCGATCAGATCGGCCGCTACTTTCACGATCACCTCTCGCTGCCAGCAGCGACTCTTTCTAGGGCGGCGCGGCGCTATGTGTTCGACCGCCTCGGTCCATTCCTGATCGGCGGGGTACTGCATACCTGCAAGATCGAGGCGAGATCGGAGCTGCAGCGCGATCGCGGGCTGATCGCCGTGATGGCTCACATCATTATTCAAGAGCCGGAGGACTCCGGTACCGCCGCCGTGCGAAACCTGTCCATCTCCGTGCAGCGCGGCAAGCTGAAGGAGGCATGGACGAGGAACCTGTTGCCCATGCTGCGCGGTGCAGGCGAGGTCGCGCGCCTGCTCTGGTCCTCCAGGGTCTTGAAGCGACGGGCTGTCAGCAGCCGTGCCACGGTGCGTCTGCACATCGATATGGAGCAGCCTGGGTCGCCGGACAACCGCATCCGCCTGTCCCCGCAGCTGGACGCCCTCGGTCTGCGGAAGGCCATCGTGGATTGGCGCGTCGGTGATGCCGAATACGATACGGGGATCAAGTTCGCGAAGATCATCAAGCAGGAGATGGAGGCTGCCGGATTTCCCGCCTTCGACTGGGCGCCGGGGCTGCTCGAAGGCACGCTCCCTGCTATGGTCGACACCTACCATGCGATGGGGGGCCTGCGCATGGGAACGGATCCAACGGCCAGCGTGGTGGACACCGACCTGAAGGTACATGGGCTGTCCAACCTGCATGTTGCCAGTTGTGCGGTGTTTCCCTCAGGCGGAAGCTCGAATCCCACCTTCACTCTGATGGCGCTCGCCATGCGGCTTGGGGACCATCTGCTGCAGTCGCGGCCTCAGCTTCGGGACGATCTGGTCCGTGATGGCGAATCAACTCCTGCCGCAACAGCTCAAGCTCTCCCTTGGTGAATCGGCAGCGCTCGACCGCCAGGACATTTGAGCGCAGACTGCTCGGGCGCATCATCGCCGGTACGACGGCCGAGACGCCGGTTTGCTGCAGGATCAGATTCAGAATGATCTCCGGCATCAACTGGGCGTCCTCCGCTGCCAGTTTTTCGTGCAACTCGGCAGGCAGGCTCGAGGCGTTGCGCAGGGCTTTGATTCGGGCTGCGGCAGCGTGTATCCCCTCCGCTCCACCGAAGGGATGATTGGCCACCAGGAACAACCGCTGTGCCTCGGGACGAGAGGTTTCGTCGATAAACTCCAGGTTTGTGAGATTCAGCGCAAACTGCGCCGTCGTCAATACCTTTGGTTTTCTCCGAAGCGTTTCGGCGATAACCGGCTGCTCTCCCGAGATGCCTACCATGCGTACCTTGCCGCTCTCAACCAGACGCCCCATCGCCTCGAGCAGGTCGTCGCGGTCGAGCACCTCAAGCGGGGCGGCATGGAGCAGGAGCATATCGACATAGTCGGTCCCGAGCGCCCGCAGACTGGCTTCAAAGGACGTTCGTAGTACCTCGAGGGAAAACTGTCCAGCCTGAATCTGTCCTGCGGCCTGTCGCCGGGCGTACCGGCGGAGCCCGGGAAAGAGGCGGATCAGGCCCTGTGCCATGGGTTTGATCCTCTGTTTCCAGCCGCCATTTCCCGTCGGCAGGATGCCGAACTTGGTGCACAAGACGGCCGACTGCCGGCGTCCCTGGAGGAATTCTCCGAGCAGCGACTCGCCCTCGCCATAGCCATAGGAGCGCGCCGTATCGTAAAAGGTAATCCCGGCATCGTAGGCGGCCGTCAGCGCCGTGAGAGAGTCCTTGCGCCCTGTGCGCCCCATCAGAGCGCCGCCGCCGAAGCCGAGTACGGAGACCTTTGGTCCGGTGCCGCAGGATTCCAGAGGAAGATCGACGTAGCGCATGACGGTAAGCTAACACGAGGTTTTGGCTGGCTGATCGACCAGCGAAGTACCAGGACGGACGAGAGATGCTCCTTCGAAGTCTCCTGTAGGTGCCCTCCGGTGCCGGCGGCGCCTCGCCTCCCCCTCCCCCCGGAGGGTGAAGTCCTAAAGTCTTCCAAAGGGGGCTTTAAGTCCAAACCAAGTCTGGCTTAAGTCTGGGCTGGGTCCGGTCCGAACTGGCCTGTTACCCCGCCGCCGGGGGGACGTACGCACCCACCGGTGCTTTCTAAGCGGTGTGTGTGTCAAGTCGTGTGGGTTTACTCGTTTCGGTCCCAGGCTCCCGGTAAAGGCGGGAAGACGGGAAAAAATGTGGGTTGCGAAGATTTTGCATTCCAGCCAGCTGCTTCCTGCGTATAGGTGAGTGAGTCCGAGCGAATGACCCTGAATGAGACCGAGTTCCGGAGGTTGATCGAGACACACCAATCGATGGTGTTCTCGATTGCGCTTCGGATCACGGGTGAGCGCGGAGCGGCGGAGGAGATCGCGCAGGATGTTTTCCTGGAGCTGTATGAAGCGATGGAGAAGGTGGAGTCGGAGGAGCATGTCCGGTTCTGGCTGCGGCGAGTGACGGTGTTCCGGGCGACCGATTGTCTGCGGCGCAGGGCAAGGCGGCCGGAGTTTCAGGCGGAGGAGTGGATGGAGGAGGGGGCGTCAAGAAGGAACGGCCGGAAGGACGGCCAAGAAGGTGAATTTGGGAGCGAGCAGGTGGGCGTCCGGCTGGAGCGTCTGCTGTTGTCGATGCCGGAGGCGCTCCGCGGTGTCATCGTGCTGCGCTACCAGGAGGAGATGGCGCCAGAGGAGATCGCGGCGCTGCTGCAGCAGCCGGTGGCGACGGTGAAGAGCAACCTGCAGCGCGGACTCGGACTGCTGCGGCGCAAGGCGAAAGTGATGTTGAAGGAGTTTCGACGTGAGCGAGTGGGATGAGTTGGAGACGAGACTGAGGCAGGAGTTGGGCCGGGTTGCCGCGCCGGAGGGGTTTGCGGACCGGGTGATGGCGAGGGCCTCGGCGCAGAGGCGCGGCCGGGTTGCGCCGAGGCTGGCGGAATTGCGGCCGCTGGTGCAGCAGCGGATCTGGCTGGCGGTGGCGGCGGCGGTTCTTGTGGCGGTCTCGGCGGGGTTCGCGGTGCGGTTGGAAGATCGAATCGCGCAGCAGCGTCAGGAGCGGGCGAAGGCGGCACGCGCCGAACACCAGTTTGAGCTGGCGATGCAGGTGACGGGCAGGACGCTTGAGAACGTGCAGGAGCGCATCCGTCGGGCCGGAGCGAAGCAGGAGCAGTAGACGGGAAGAGTTGAGTTGGGCCAGCAGAAAAAGAGAAGGGAAAGGCCGAGGTGAAGGGATGATCGAGCGACGGAGTTTGCAGAAGAGGATCGAGCGCGGGGTTCTGGCGGGGGTTTTGATGGTCGGCCTGGGCGCACCGGCGATGGGGGCTCCGCAGGTTCCCGACACGCTGTTTGCGGGGGCGGAGAGGTTCGCCAAGGGCGCGAAGTCGACGACCGAGGTGAACCTGGACAAGAGCATGCTGGCGATGGCGGGTAAGTTCATGCAGGACAGCGGCAAAGAAGGCGGCAAAGAAAAGGACAAGGCCAAGGACAAGGCTGCGGATCTGGCGGGCAAGATGGACTTCGTGATCGTGCGGTCGTACGAGTACGCCTCGCCGGGGCAGTACAAGCGGGCGGACCTGGACGAGTTTCAGCATCGTCTGGACGCCGACGGCTGGTCGCATATCGTGAAGGAGCGGAGCGAGACCGAGAGCACCGACGTCTGCGTGAAGACCGACAGCGAAGGCCAGTTCAGCGAGCTGGTGGTGATCAGCGCGGAGCCTCTGGAACTGACCTTTGTTCACCTGAAGGGGCATATGTCGATGCAGGAGCTCACCCGGATGGGCGGCCGGTATGGAGTGCCGCAGAATGACCCAAGCGACGAGTCGAAGCTGAAGACGAGGGACAAATGAGAGGCTATGGGAGTGGTGTGCTGTTGATTGTCGCGGGCGTCGCACTTGCGGTGGTGCTGCTGCTGGCACCGCCGGTGAGCGCCTCTTCGCAGGATCCCGAGGCCACGGCGCGGAGGGACTTCGATGGCCTGGTGCGGGCGGTGGGCGAGCACTACCATGTGCATGCGAAGACCCTGCCGATGATGGGTCTGGTG
>Ga0210403_10001292_pt1 | contig 23904 bp, 24 predicted proteins | sample IncBWC19MmetaG_FD_150863 | JGI IMG/M metagenome (GOLD analysis project Ga0210403, IMG submission 150863) | Forest soil microbial communities from Barre Woods Harvard Forest LTER site, Petersham, Massachusetts, United States - Inc-BW-C-19-M | ecosystem: Environmental > Terrestrial > Soil >... | reverse complement strand
GTTTGGTGGTCTCGGTGGTATGGCCTTCGAAATCGTCCAGCGTGTGCAGGCCGCCGATTCCGCGCAGCGTCTCGACCATGTCTTCGGCGATGGCGCCCTTGTAGAAGGCGTCACGGCCGCCTCTCGCAATCGCCCGCAGCGTCTTGCCGAGCTCGGGCTGCCGGATCACCTCGCCGGCGACGGCTGGCTTGCCGTGCGGCAGCAGATAGCGCTCGGTGTTGGTTCCTTTCTTCAGTTTTTCGAACTGGTTCTTCCAGTCGAAGGCGATGCGGGGTGCGACGACATAGCCCTCTTCCGCCGCCTTGATCGCCGGCTGCAGCAGGGTATCGAACCCGAGCCTGCCGTGATCGCGCAGGATGGTGGCCCAGGCGTCGATCGCACCGGGAACAGAGACGGCGTGCGCCGAGGTCAGCGGAATCGCATGCATGTTGCGTTCGAGATACCATTCCGCCGTCGCGGCCTTCGGCGCGCGGCCCGAGCCGTTATAGGCGACGATCTTGCCCTCGCCCTTCGGCTGAACCAGCGCGAAGCAATCGCCGCCGATGCCGGTGGATTGCGGCTCGATCACGCCCAACAGCGCGCATGCCGCGACCGCGGCGTCGGCGGCGCTGCCCCCGGCGCGCATTACCTCGATGGCCGTCAGCGCGGCAAGAGGATGCGAGGTCGCCACCATCGCGTTCTGGGCGTGGACCGTCGACCGGCCGGCGAGATGGAAATTCCTCATGCCTAATTGCTCACTTTTGCCGCTGTTTTCCGCATTACCGCTATCGGCGCCGGCCTAGATGGCACATTCCAGCGGTCCTGGGCAATGGCGCGGGCGGATAGGCGCCATGCTTCCCGACTCGTCCCGGCAGATGGGTTAATTACCCTAGCGCCTACAACGATCGGGGATTAAGGGGTCCCGCCATCCGCCGGGACCACGCTTGACAGGTTGATCGTGCCGCTCCGCTCCTGATAAACCACCGGCATGACGTATCAGGTCGCCGCCTTCTATCAGTTCGCCGCCCTGCCGGATTTCCGGGAGCTGCGCCAGCCGTTGCGCGTGCTTTGCGCCGGCCTCGGGCTGAGAGGCAGCGTGCTGCTCGCCCATGAAGGCATCAACGGCACGCTGGCGGGCGAGGCCGAGGCCATCGGCGAGTTGGTCGGCCAATTACGCGGCGGCGCTCTGTTTGGCGGCCGGCTCGACCATCTCGAATTGAAATTCTCGCAGGCCAAGGCGATGCCGTTTCAGCGCCTGAAGATCCGGCTGAAAAAGGAGATCGTCACCCTTGGCGCCGCCGAGGCCGATCCGACGCGGCAGGTCGGAACCTATGTTGACCCAGCCGACTGGAATGATCTGATCGCGGCGCCCGACACGCTCCTGATCGATACCCGCAATGAGTTCGAGGTCGCGATGGGGACTTTTGCCGGCGCCGTCGATCCCGGCATCAGGAGCTTCGGGCAGTTCAAGGATTTCGCGGCGCGCCATCTCGATCCCGAAAAGCACCGGCGGATCGCGATGTTCTGCACCGGCGGGATCCGCTGCGAGAAGGCCTCGAGCTACCTGCTGTCGCGCGGCTTTGCCGAGGTCTATCATCTCAAGGGGGGCATCCTCAAATATCTGGAAGGCGTGCCGGAAGCCGGGAGCCGCTGGCGCGGCGAGTGTTTTGTGTTCGACGAGCGCGTCGCGCTCCGCCACGGCTTGCGGGAGAGGCAAATGGAACAGCAATCCGATGAGTGACGACAAGACGCTCGGCTCCCGCATCGATGCGCTCGAGGCGAAGCTGATGTTTCAGGACGAGACCATCGAGACGCTGAACAAGACCATCACCGAGCAATGGCTGAAGATCGATGCGCTGACACGGCAGGTCTTGAGCCTGAGCGAACGCCTGCAGGAAGCCGAGGCCAATGCGCCGGGCCCTTCGAACGAACGGCCGCCGCATTACTGATGAGACGTCCACGTCCTGGTTACGCTGATGCAGGAAAGGCGTGGGTGGCCGGGACAAGCCCGGCCATAACGAAAAATCCATTCTTCAATTCGCGGCGGACAAGACCTCAAGCTTCTGCGTCGCCGACTTTGCTGGTCGCGCCCGTCATCCTTCGCGGCATAGAGGGCGTGATCCGCGGCCTCGACCGGCAAGGCGTGGCTGGCCGAGCGTTCGACGCCCGGCAAAGGCAGCGGCACCGTCGATCAGACATGCTCAGGCGTCATAGCCCCATCGCGAACCACGTTGCCAGCGCGACGGTCGCCACCACGACGGCACACCACACCACGGGCGTTACCTGTTTCGAACTGCCGCTGCGCGGAGAATCGTTGGCGGCGTGATTGAATTCCTGATTCATCCGGAACGCATCCAGCGCAGCGCCGTTCGCGCTGCCGTTCACTGAATTATCGAAACACTGACAGCACCTTGTCCCACAGCGAGGTGCTTTCGCTGTCGGCCCTTGAAGGCGACGGCTGCGTCACGCTGACTGGATCGGACGCCGGAAAACTGTCGATCAGTCCGGCCTCCAGTCGCGCATGGATATCGCGGTCTGCCGCGGCGGCTTCCCGGGGATCGGCGGCGTGCCTGTCATGCGGCGCGGGATCGAATTTCTCGGCCATGGGAGCCTCCGTTGTCCTTCGATAACGCGTCCGCCATCCGGACGTTCCGGCCGGCAGATGCATAAAATGCACGGAAGCGTGCAAAAGGCCGGTTTTTGGATTTTTTGCCGTATGAATGTTATCGCGCAGACAAAGGCGGCAACTTCGGCTCCACTGGGGTCAGTGATGGGATTGCATCCTCATCGCCGGAGGGAAACTCGCGGGGCGCTCCAAAAGCAAATTCCGACTCCAGCCCGTTTGGAATTTTCAACTTGGGGCGACCGCTGGACCTATCCGCCAAGCCGGAGGACTGTGCATTCAAGGTCTCATCCCCCGAAAACGCGCCGATTTGCCCCCGATAAGCTGATCACAGCGCCCGCGGGGCCCCCGCCCCCCCGCGGGTCGGGGGCAGATCGCAGCTTGGCCAAGTCCGCATCCTCAAGTATCAGGAGCGAGTATCCCGCCCCTCGATCACTCCCTGCGGAAGTCAGCGCTTGACCCAAATTCAGCCGAAAAAACCCTTCCTCGAAGTGCTTTCCGGCCACCGTCAGCCGGTGCCGCCGATCTGGATGATGCGGCAGGCCGGCCGCTATCTACCGGAATACCGCGAGGTGCGCGCCAAGGCGGGAGGCTTTCTCGACCTGTGCTTCACGCCGGAATTCGCCGCCGAAGTCACGCTGCAGCCGATCCGCCGCTTCAATTTCGACGCCGCGATCATCTTCTCCGACATTCTGGTCGTTCCCTACGCGCTCGGGCGCTCGGTGCGCTTCGAAGTCGGCGAGGGCCCGCGGCTCGAGCCGCTGGACACGCCGGAGAAGGTCGAGACGCTGGCGCCGCTGGCCGATTTCGGCAAACTCGAACCGGTCTATGAAGCGCTGCGCCGGGTGCGCCGCGAGCTCGATCCGAAGATCGCGCTGATCGGCTTCTGCGGCGCGCCATGGACGGTGGCGACCTATATGGTGGCAGGGCAAGGCTCGCCGGATCAGGCGCCGGCGCGGATGATGGCCTATCGCCATCCGCAGGCGTTCGCCAAAATCATCGACGTGCTGGTGGAAAACTCCATTCATTATCTGCTGTCGCAACTCACGGCCGGCGCCGACGTGCTGCAAATTTTCGACACCTGGGCCGGCGTGCTGCCGCCGCGCGAATTCGCGCGCTGGTCGGTCGAGCCGACCCGCCGCATCGTCGCGGGCGTGCGGGCGAAAGTGCCGGATGCCAGGATTATCGGCTTTCCCCGAGGCGCCGGCGCGCTGCTGCCGGGGTATGTGGAGGCGACCGGCGTCGATGGCGTGAGCATCGACTGGGCCGCCGAACCTTCGCTGATCCGCGAGCGCGTGCAGGCCAAAGTCGCCGTGCAGGGCAATCTCGATCCGCTGGTATTGATCGCCGGCGGCGCCGCGCTCGATTCCGCAGTCGATGACGTGCTGTCGAACTATGCAAAGGGCCGGCTGATCTTCAATCTCGGCCACGGCATCCAGCCGGAAACCCCGATCGCGCATGTCGAGCAGATGCTGAAGCGGGTGCGGGCGTATAAGGGCTGAGGCGCTACGCCGGCCGGCTGCGTTCGATGATCTCAGCCGCGCCCTTGGCCAGCAGATCGAGCCCGACCGCGCGGCCGAGTTCGCGCGGACGGTCGGCCGGGCCGGAGCGCGAGGCCTCGATGAACAGGCCGCCGGCTTCGTCGAGCACCGAGGCGGTCAGCGACATCTGCGCGCCGTCGATTGAGGAAAATCCCGCGATCGGCGAATTGCAGTGGCCATTGAGCACCCACAGCACCTCGCGCTCGGCGTCGGCGCTTTTATGCGCGGCCGCGTCGTCGATGGCCGACAAAATGCGGCGCGTCTGCCAGTCCTTCGCGGCACATTCCACCGCAACGATACCTTGGCCAACCGCCGGCAGCATTTCCGAAATCGGAAATTCATAGGCGATGCGATCGGCGAAGCCGACGCGCTGCAGCCCGGCACGCGCCATGATCAGCGCGTCCGCGGGTCCGACCGCGCCGCCGCCGGGTAGCCGCTGCATTTCCGAATTATCGAGCTTGCGGACGCGGGTGTCGGCGGCGCCGCGATAGTGAATCACCTCGACTTGCGGAAACAGCCGCCGCGCATAGGCCGCACGCCGCACCGCGTTGGTGCCGATCTTGAAACCCTTGCCACGCGTCCGCCTGAGATCGTCGACCGAAACGCCGGCGCGCAGCACCAGGACGTCGCCGGGCGGATCGCGCGACAGCGTCGCGCCGATCACGAGCCCCGGGGTGTCCTCATTGCCCGGCATGTCCTTCAGCGAGTGCATGGCGGCCTGCAACTCGCCGGAAACGACCGCCTTGCGGATTTCGGCGACGAAGGCGCCGCCCTTGCCGCCATGCGGCAGCAGCTTGCCGGTCTGGTCGGAATCGCCTGTGGTCTCGAACTTGACGATCTCGACGTCGAGGCCGGGAACGGCCGCGGTCAGCCGCCGTGCAATTTCCTCGGTCTGCGCCAGCGCCATGACGCTTTTGCGCGTGCCGATCTTGAAACGAATTGCCGCCATTCACTTTCCCTTCGGCCGCGCAGGATCGCGGCTGATTTGTGGCCGGTACATAAGGCCAGCCGATGCCCGATTGCAAATCGAATGTCGGCACTCTCCCCTTGCCGCCCCGCAAATATCTCGGGTCTCGTCTAAATCCGAATTTAGCTTTCTCAAATCCAATTTAATGGCGCGCAGGATTTTTGGTCCTACGTTGCGGATGAGACCATCATCCGACGCCTCGCCCTCGCCTGGCCGAAGTGTCCCGCAATCAGGAGCCGACCGATGAAGATGAAATGCCTTCTAGCCGCGGTGCCGCTTGTGATGTCGCTCGCGACATCAGCTGCGGTTCAGGCGCGAACCGAAACTAGCGTCATGTCGCCGACATACGAAAACGGTGGCCGCGAGGTCGCCGCTCCGTCCTGGAGCGCCGCCTGCATGACCGACCACGGCCCCAGCAACTGTGGCGAGCCGATGTGGGTCTATGGCAGTCCGGGCGCCCTCGCGCGATACCGGAGCGCGTTCTGATTCTTCGGTAGATGGCTGTGCGGCCCGGGTCGGTTACGCCGGAAAGCGAACAGCGTTTCCGGCGCGCTACCGCGCATCCTGCAAGATCATGTCGGAGGCTTTTTCCGCGATCATGATGGTGGGCGCGTTGGTATTGCCCGACATCAGATCCGGCATGATCGAGGCATCGACCACGCGCAGGCCCTCGATGCCACGCACCCGAAGCCGCTGATCGACCACCGCCAGCGGATCGTTGCCCATCCGGCAGGTCGATGTCGGATGATAGACGGTGCTGCCGGTCCGGCGGCAATACGCCAGCAAGTCCTCGTCGCTGACAACCTTCGATCCCGGATCGACCTCCTCCAACGTATAAGGCCTGAGCGCCGGCGCGGCCAGGATCTTGCGCAGGATCCTGATGCCATCGATGAAGGCGGCGCGGTCGGTTTCGGTCGCAAGATAGTTGATGCGAATCTCCGGCGGCACCGACGGATCGGCGCTCCTGATGCGCAGCGAGCCGCGGCTTTCGGGGCGCAGCTGGCAGACCGAGGCGCTGAAACCTGAAAACGAATGCAGCTTCTCGCCCATCCTGTCGGTCGAGAACGGCAGGAAATGGATCTGGATATCCGGCGTCGCCAGCCGCGGACTGGTCTTGAAGAACGCGCCCGACGTACCGGCAGCGATCGTCAGGGGCCCCTTGCGAAGCGCCGCATATTGCAGGCCGGCCATGACACGGCGGACCGGATGATTGACGACATCATTGAGCGTCACGCGCTGCGCGCACCGCGTGATCAGCCGGACCTGCATGTGATCCTGCAGATCGTTGCCGACGCCGGACGCGTCGAGCACAACCTCGATGCCGTGCTGCTTCAACAGTTCAGCCGGCCCGATGCCGGAGAGCTGCAGCAATTGCGGCGAGTTATACGCACCGCCGGAGACAAGGATTTCCTTGCGCGCCCGCGCGGTGCGCAGATTACCGTCCTGGCGATATTCCACGGCTCGCGCGCGGCGCCCTTCGAATATAATGCGCTGCGCCAGCGCCGAGGTTTCGATGCGCAGGTTGCTCCGGTTCTTCGCCGGCCGCAGATAGGAAAAGGCGGTGCTCGCCCGCCGGCCGCGCCGGGTCGTGGTCTGGAAGAAGCCGGCGCCCTCCTGGCTCGCCCCGTTGAAGTCGGGATTGGTGGGTATGCCGGTTTCCGCAGCGGCGACGACGAATGCTTCCGACAACCGATCGGCGTGCCGCCAGTCCGACACCGGCAGCGGGCCGCCGGCGCCGTGATATTTGTCGGCGCCGCGCTGCTGGTTCTCGGCCTTCTTGAAATAGGGCAGAACGTCGTCATAGCCCCAGCCGGCATTGCCGCGCTGGCGCCAGCGATCGTAATCCTCGTGCTGTCCGCGCACGTACAACAAGCCGTTGATCGAACTCGATCCCCCCAGCACCTTGCCGCGCGGCTGGAACACCTGCCGGCCGTTCAGGCCCGGCTCGGGCTCGGTCTGGTACATCCAGTTGACGGTCTTTTCCTTGAACAGCTTGCCGTAACCGAGCGGCACGTGGATCCAGAGGTTGGTGTCCTTCGGGCCGGCTTCGAGCAGCAGCACCGAATGCTTGCCGTCCGCGCTGAGACGATTGGCTAGCACGCATCCGGCCGACCCCGCACCGACGACGACGTAATCGAATTCCAGAACTTCGGCGGATCGGCCGATCGCGGAGGGAGTTTTGTCGTTCATTCTGGTTTGGCCCGGTCTCGACGCTGGCTCGCAAAAAACACCGTCAGACAGGCGATTGAGCTTATCCAGCCAACGCTGTCAACTTGGCGATAGTGTTCATGTTGCGGGCGGTGCCCTCCGCTGCCGCCGGGATCCGGAGCTTCGATTTGGCCATTCCGTCGCTGTAGTGGACGTAAATCTCCCGGTTGCCGAGCCGGACCTCTTCGCCGGCGTGGCCGCTGATTTCCGCCAGGCAGGTGGCGGGCGGCGGCTTGTTCAGGAAGATCGCCACCGTGCGATTGGGCGCGGCTTGCGGAAACGGGTTGGCCTTCAGGATCGCGGCCAGCTCGGCCGCGGTTCGAACCAGAACCCCGACGGGCTTGCCGGCATAGGCCTTCAGGCGGGCCTCGAGAGCCGCCTTGATCTGTGCCTCGGATTTTTCGCTTCCAAAGACCACATTGCCGCTGGCAATGAAGGTCCTGACCCCGGCAAATCCGGCGGCCTCGCACATCGCCTTCAGATCGCTCATCGGAAGCTTGCCGGTCCCGCCGACATTCACCGCTCGCAATAGTGCGACGAAGGTTTTCAAGTCAGGTCTCGCCAGGGGCGCGCCGACCGCGCTCGGATCACCTCGCCGACGCCGATTGCTCGGCCGGCTTGCCGAAAACCCGCCGGCAGCCTTCGCTCAGGCTGGCCCGCTGCCTGCGCATGCAGGCAGTAATTCGCTCCACACTCGGAATTTCCGACGCACACAGTCGAAAAACGTCCCCGGTGCAAAGCCGGCGCTGGTCGTCTTGTGTAAATGCGTGACCTGTTGCCGGCAGGATCGCCAGACAAAAGGCCAAACCCGCTGCGGTCCTGAGATGACGAATGGCGAACAATTCAACTGGCATCGGGTCCCCCGGATTGACCGACGTTGCGGTCGCCTACCAGACGGTTGACCCGTCTTGGAATCATCCATCATCGTATTGATGCGGATGCCGACGCTTCAAGATTCTCAATCGCCAGTGCACCGAAATTTTGCATCGACGCCCGCAGCGCAACCACTGTTCCCCTGGTGGAACCAGCGCCTTGCCTCGGCATCCTCAGCCGGGGAGAATGCGAGAGGTGGCCGCGCCTTGCGCTGGTCGTGATAATGAGAGAAAGAATGATACCCCCGCCCAAGCCTGTTGGTCGCGAACACGGCCGGATATGAAATCGATTTTCGCCATTTTGTTCTCATTGGCTTTGCCTTTCAGCGGCTTGGCTGCCGCAGAATCGTCACCTGCCGGGCTGATTTCCGAGTTTCGTCTGAAGCACGGCGCAGGACGTGTCGTCATGGACGCCACGCTCAACCGGATTGCGCTGGAACAGGCGAAGGCGATGGCCGCGAGAGATAAGCTTGACCACGAAGTGCTCGGAGCTTTCGGTGGGCGGATCGCACCTTCGCGGGCGGGACGGGCTGCGGAAAACATCGCGTATGGCTATGACAGTTTCGAAAAGACGCTCGATCAATGGATCGCGTCAACGGACCATCGAAAGAATCTCCTGCTTCCCAACGCGTCTCGTGTCGGCATCGCCAGCGCAACAAGCGCCACCTCGCATCGCACCTATTGGGCAATGGAGATCGCGGGCGACTATGAACCGCCGAAAGTAGCTGCCGGCAAAAAGACGCCGCCCGCGGCTGAGAAGAAGGCGCCCGCAGCCAAGGGGAAAACGGCTGCAGAATCTTGCCGGCTCAAACTCCTCGGCCTCTGCTTTTGATCGAGCCGCTGCGGCGCACCGGGGCCACGGTCACAATATCGTAACGTACACAACCCTATGGCCGATGTATTATTTCCTAGCCGGTGTATTATTTCCCAACTGGCGGGCAGACGGACGCGTTGGAGGCTCACATGCGAATCCTGGCGGTGATCGGCGCGCTGGCGATCCTGGTCGGCATCGGAGCGGCGATATTCTTTTTCGCGGGCTTTTACAGTGTCGCGGGGACCGCCGAGGACCCGGCCGTCGTCACCTGGGCCCTGACCCAGGTGCGCACGGCATCGATCAACCGCCGTGCCGACGACCAGCCGCCGGCCTCCATCAACCTCAACGACGCAGCGACCGTGCAGGCCGGTGCCAAGGAGTTCGCCGAACATGGCTGCGCCAATTGTCACGGCGCGCCGGGCGTCAAATGGGCCAAGTTCTCGGAAGGACTGCACCCTGATCCGCCTGAACTGAAGGACGTCGTCGGTGAGCTCTCTCCGGCGCAGTTGTTCTGGGTGATCAAGAACGGCATCAACATGACGGGTATGCCGAGCTTCGCGCAGGCCGGCGCCAAGGACGATGAGATCTGGTCGATCGTCGCTTTCCTCAAGAAGCTGCCGGGCGTCTCGGAAGCCGATTACAAGGCATGGGCGGGGCAACCCGCTCCGTCGCATTGAGGCCCCACTCAGGTCACTTCAGGCTTGGACCGGCCCGACGCAACGACGACGCACCCGGCAACGCCGGCGAGAACCGCCCAATAGGCGTAGCGAAAGTCCGACGCGACGCCGACGGCGAAGAACGTCAGCACATAGACCGCGGCCGATCCGCAAGCGCCCAGCGCAAAGGCGCCCTCGGGCCTCCAGCGCCGGCACCAGGCGAAGCCGCACACGACGGCGCAAACCAGCAGCCACGCGCCGGCTCGAAACAGTAGCGTCGGCTTCAGCCTGTCGTGCAGGGAGACCAGCGCGACGAAGGCAGGCCGGTCCGCAAACATGGTCTGCGACGGATGCTCGACGTCGGCGACCCACATGGTGAGGTTGTCGCCGGCGAGAAAATTCCACATGAACGCCGCGCGATGGTGGAGATAGGCGACCGGATGACGGATGACCGCGCCTAGCCAGGCCTCGGTGATAACAGGCGTACCGAAAAGCTTTTGCTCCTGTTCGATCTTGCGCATCACGAAATCGCAGGGCTCAAGCCGCCAATAGATGTCCCACTGGGTCGGCTGGTAGCAGCCGCTCAGAAGCAGCGCGCGTTCCGGCTCGCTCCAGTCGACCGGAAACTGGTTCTCCCTGGCGAAGTGGCTGATGCCGCCGAGGTCGAACACCATGATCGACTGCAGCGGGTGTTGGCGCGTCGCGCCGAGCGCGCCGTAATAAACCGCCTGCACCAGCGCGAAAAAGCCCAACATCGCCGGGACGAACAGGATCGCCGCGCGCTTGGGGTATATTTGCGTCGGCCAGGCGATGTAAGCAGCGAGGACCGGCGCGGCGATCAGCGCGTTCGGACGCAGCAGGACGCCGAAGGCGCACAGCGCAAGCGCCACGGCTTGTGCGGGCACGCGAACGCGCGTGCCGCGTTCGGCGACAGCGAAAGCGATCGCCGCCGCGATTAGCCAGCTGGTGGCGAATAGCACATCGCGCCAGATGATTCCGGCAAAGACGAAGGCCGGCGGCAGCAGCGCCAATAGCGGCAGCAGCAGTGCGAGCCGTGCACCGTGACGCGCCAGCGCGAATGCCAGCAGACCAAAGGCAAACCAGTACGAGGTCGCGATCAGCAGGAACATGCTGGCCGCCCCGGGCGCAGCGGGGTCGATCATGCCCCACAGCACGGTCATGACAGGGGATTGCCAGTCGCCGAGCACGCCCTTGCCGATGTCCGCATAAACGAATTTCGCGTCATAGGTCATGATGCCGGGATAGAAGATCACGAGCGTCAGGCCATAGCCCGCGGCAATCAGCGCGGCGACGGCGGAGTACAAACGCCGCACCGGCTGTTTGCGATCAGACGAGGGCGGCATAAATATCCCCGGAATTGGCTTCGTGCGGCAGCCCCATAAGCCAGCGGGCGATCTCTTCGCCAACGACCCAATCGGCGTTCACAAAAGCCTGGCTTTCGCCGAGCGCGGCGTTGAACCGCGTGTAGCCCAGCGCGATACAGCGTTCGATACAGGCGCGCGCGACATCGCGCTGGATGGTCGTGAATTCGAATGACAGCGCCTTGACCGCGCGCGACAGTCCCTGTAGCGCCTCCGCCTCGAAGCCTTCGACGTCGATCTTGATGAAGGAAGGCAGACCGTGCTTGACGATCAGCGCATCCAGCGTCGTCACCGGCACCTGCACGGAAATGGTCCAGCGCTGCGTGTCCCAGCCCGGCGCATCGCGCGCGGCGCTGATGAACGCAGGCGACGCTGTCGATACCGTGGGGTTATCGGCGTTGATCATCATGCTGGTCGCACCGACCGCACGGCCGACGGCGACCGCCTCGATCGCGACACCGGCACGGCGCCCATGGAACAGTTTTAACACCTTCACCAAAGCGGGCTGCGGTTCGACCGCGACCACCCGCGCGCCGAGCCGGCGGAACGAGGCCACGCGGTCACCGACATGGGCGCCGACATCGAACACCAGATCGCCCCGCCGCACGAAGCCGCCATAGAGCCGGTCCATCGCCGCCGCGCGCGACCTGCCGCCATAATAGATGCGAAGCGACCGTAAAACCCCGCGCGCGGTCCTGAAACCCTCGAACACCGCCTCAGACCGCGCTTGGTCGAAGCGATGGCGCCGCCTGCTCGATCGCAGGCAGCTCCAGCACCAGCAGCGCTGCTGACCTTGTGGTCTCCTCCGGCAGCCGGCCGATGCCGATCCTTGCGGCAAAACTGCCAAGCCAGGGCCACGCGGTCATCACGGCAAACGGGATCGCCAAAGCCGGGCCGCCGGCGAGAAACAGCGCATAGGGAATAGCCGCCGGCTGCGTCATCGCCAGCACGACGATTGATCCGCATCCGAGCAGCGTGTGCGGCCACAGATTATGCAGCGCCAGCGTGAACGGCACCGCGTGATCGTCGCGGGTCTGTCCGATCCAGCCGATTTCGCGGCCGAACAACAGGCCGGTGAGGAAAATCGTATGGCCGAGCCAAAGGATCGGACACAGCAGGATCGAATACAGGGTTTCGATGGCGTAATTGACAAGAAACAGTCCGGCGCCGCCGAACGCGCGGCGAAGTTTCGGGGACAGCAGGATGTCGAAGGCGCTCGCGATCTTCGGCGAGAACCACATCACCAGAACGCAGATGAACAGCGCCATCCCCGCGTCGGCGCGAATAAAGCTTGCGGGTGTATCGGAATATGCGACCGCGAGGGTACCGAGCACCAGCAGCCCCATCCAGGCCGGCGAGCCGATGAACATCAGGATCGCCAGCACAAGCTGATAGCGGCTCACCGGCTTGAGGCCGGGAAGCCCGAGAAAGCGCCAATACTGCATGTTGCCCTGGCACCAGCGCAGATCGCGGCGGATGAATTCGAGCAAGGTGGGCGGATTTTCCTCCCAGCCCAGATCCTCCTGCGGCAACACGCGCACCTCGTAGCCGGCGGCGCGCATCAGCACCGCTTCGATCTGGTCGTGGCTGAGAATATGGCGATCTTCCGTTCCGTCGCCGGACAGAACCGGCAGGTCGCAATGGGCAATGAAGGGCGCGAGACGCAGCACCGCGTTGTGACCCCAATAGGGCCCGCAATCGCCCTGCCACCAGGCGCTGCCGATAGTATAGGAGCGCATGCCAAGCCGCATGCCGAACTGAAAGACGCGCGCGAACGCGCTGGTCGAGGGAAGACCCACGATCAGCCCCTGGAGGATGCCAAGTTTGGGATCAGCCTGCATGATGCGAACGAGACGGAGAACGGCTTCCGCCGTCATGAAACTGTCGGCGTCGAGCGTCACCGCGAATTCATGCTGGCTGCCCCAGCGCTCGCAGAATTCACGGATGTTGCCGGCCTTGTAGGCCGTGTTGACCGTACGGCGCCGGTAGGTGATTGCGACCTGGCCCCGCCAGCGCGAGGAAAGCGCCGCGAAACACGCCTCCTCGCTGCCCGCAATGTCGGCGTCGCTGGTGTCGCTGAGGACATAGAGATGAAAACGTTCGCCGCAGCCGGCGGCGTCGAGGCCCGCCAGCATCGGCTCGAGATTGCGGACCATCCGCTCGGGTGACTCGTTGCGGATGCATAACAGGATCGCGGTCGAGGCCGTGACCGGCTCGTCGCCGCGGATGCGGGCCGTCAAAGGCATGATCGCCGCAATCGGGTCGACGGCAAAACGCATGATCAGAAATCCAATCACCGCGTTCCAGAATCCCGCCACCATCCAGGGCAATGTCACCGCGAACAGCACCAGCAGCGCGATATCGACACGGCCGAAGCCGCCCGGTGACAGCGCCAGTGCTGCGAGCCCCAGAGATCCGGCCATGGTCGCGGCGAACAGCACGACAAACAGCACCCGCCGGCCGAAAAGATCATTTCCGGCGGCGTCGGCCTCGATGGCTTGGGGTGGGGAGCGTTCTAACACAGAGGTTGCGACTTCTAATCCCGCGGCAGACAGTGCAGACTGAACGATATAACACGATAACCGTCCAGGAATTCCAATCCGGAGATCAAAGAAATTGGCGATCCGCCAGACCGATGACAGTGCCGAGGCGCTCTGGTACAGCCGGCCCGGACAAGCCGAGATCCGCCTGGAAAAGCTCGCGCAACCGGAGGCGGACGAAGTGCGCGTGCGCGCGCTCTACGGCGCGATCAGCCGCGGCACCGAGGCGCTGGTGCTGGCCGGGCGCGTGCCCGAGAGCGAATTCGAGCGCATGCGCGCGCCCTTCATGGCGGGCCATTTTCCGTTTCCGGTGAAATATGGCTATGCCACGGTCGGCCGGATCGAAGGCGGCACGGAAGCCCTGCTCGGGCGCACGGTCTTCACCCTCCACCCGCACCAGGACCTGTTCAACATCAAGGCAAGCGCGGCCATCGTGCTGCCGGAAAACCTGCCGCCACAACGCGCCGTGCTGGCCGCCAATATGGAAACCGCGCTCAACGCGGTCTGGGATGCGGCGCCGGGCCCAGCCGACCGTATCGCCGTCGTCGGCGCCGGCGTGGTCGGCTCCTTGGTGGCGTATCTTTGCGGTCGGCTCCCCGGCGCTGAGGTGACGCTCGTCGACATCAACCCGGCGCGCGCGGAATTAGCTCGGGCCCTCGGGGTTAGCTTTGCTGGCGCCGAAACGGCCAGGGGCGACTGCGACCTCGTCGTGCACGCCAGCGGCCATGCGAGCGGACTTGGCACAGCGCTCGCGCTCGCCGGTGAGGAGGCAATCGTGCTCGAAATGAGCTGGTACGGCGACGGAGCGGTGGCGGCACCGCTCGGCGGCGCCTTCCACAGCCGGCGGCTCAAGCTGGTGTCGAGCCAGGTGGGACGGATCGCGCCGTCGCACCGGCCGCGCTGGACGCATGAACGGCGGCTCGCAGCGGCGCTCGCCTTGCTTGCCGATGCGCGCCTCGACGCCTTGCTGGCGCCACAGATCGCGTTTGGGGATCTGCCGCGGCGGCTGCCCGATATTCTTGATGCCGGAAGCGGCGTACTTTGCCAGCTCATTACTTACGCTTGAAGGAGGTCCCTTGTTCGCCGTTGAAGTTCGCGACCACATCATGATCGCCCATTCGTTCCGCGGCGCCGTATTCGGGCCCGCGCAGGCGCTGCACGGCGCGACCTTCGTTGTCGACGCGGCCTTCATCGCTGAGACGCTCGATGCCAACGGGATCGTCATCGACATCGGCCGCGCGCATGACGCGCTGAAGGCCGTGCTGGCGGCGCTGAACTATCGCAACCTCGACGAGGTCCCCCAATTCAAGGGCAGCAATACCACCACCGAATTTCTCACCAAGCACATCTACGATGCGCTCGCCAGGGACGCCCGCGCCGGCGAACTCGGCCGCAACGGTCGCGAACTGAAGGCGATACGCGTCACGCTTTCGGAGTCGCATGTCGCGCGCGCCTGGTACGAGGCGGATTTGTGGTAAGTCGTTTCACCTTCGCCGTGCCGGGCGATCTTGCAACCCCGACCGGCGGCTATGGCTACGACCGGCGCATGATGGCCGAACTCCGCGATCTCGGCTGGGAGATCGACCTCCTCGACCTCGGCGAAGACTTTCCCTGGCCCAATGAGGCGGCACGCCTGGCGGCGCGAACGCGGCTGCTTGCCGTGCCCGCCGGCCGCGTCATCGTTGTCGATGGGCTGGCGCTCGGCGTGCTGCCGGAAGCCGCATTGCAGCTTGCCGCCCGCAATCCGTTGCTGGCGCTGGTGCATCATCCGCTGGCGCTGGAATGGGGGCTATCGCCGGCGCAAGCCGAAGCGCTGCGCGCCAGCGAGCGAACCGCGCTCGCGGCCGTGAAAGGCGTCGTCGTCACCAGTGCGGCCACGGCAAAACTGGTCGCGTCCGACTACGGCGTCCCGGCCGAGCGCATCACCATCGCAAGACCAGGCAGCGATCCGGCGCCATTGGCACGAGGCGGCCAGGACGGCGTCGTGCGGCTGCTGTCGGTCGGCGCAATTGTGCCGCGCAAGGGCTTTGACGTTCTGATCCCGGCGCTGGCGACGCTCGGCGATCTGCCGTGGCGGCTGACGATCGCCGGCGACCGCACACGCGACCGCGATGCCGCCGCACGGCTCGATGCCGACATTGCGCGTCTCGCCCTGGGCGAGCGAATAGAGGTATCAGGCGCGGTAGCGCCGCAAAGCCTCACGGCGCTGTACACGGAAGCCGACGTCTTCGTGCTCGCCTCCCGGTTCGAAGGCTACGGCATGGCCTATGCCGAGGCGCTCGCGCACGGCCTGCCCGTCATCGGCAGCAATGCCGGCGCCATCACGGACACGGTGCCGCCTGAGGCCGGCCTGCTGGTCGATGCCGGCGATATTCCCGCGCTGGCACACGCGCTGCGCCGCGTCATCGGCGACGCCGGTCTGCGGCAGCGCCTGGCCGGCGCCGCACGCGCGGCGGCGTCGCGGCTCCCGACCTGGCGGCAGTCCGCCGAGATTTTTGCGCGCGCTCTGGAGAGATTGGCATGAGCGGTTTCTCCGCCGACTGGCTGACGCTGCGCGAGCCCCACGATTTGCGCGCGCGCAATCCGGCCGTTCTTGACGCGGTCACAGGCTTTCTCGAGCCGCTTTCCTCGGTGCAGATCGTCGATCTCGCCTGCGGCACCGGCTCGACCTTGCGCGCGCTGAGCCCGTGTCTGCCGGCGCGGCAGAACTGGAAACTGATCGACAACGATCTCGGCCTGCTGGCGCGCACCACGGCCACGCCGCCCGCCAAACAGGCCACCGTTACCGCGATCCCGCTCGACCTCAACCGCGATCTCGAAGCTGCGCTCGACGGGCCGGTCGATCTGGTCGCAACCTCGGCCTTGCTCGACCTGGTCTCCACCACCTGGCTGGACCGGCTCGCCATCGAGATCGCCGCGCGCGCGATCCCGTTTTACGCGGCGCTGAGCTATGACGGCCGGATCGCGCTCACGCCGTCAGATCCGATGGATGCGGCGATCGCAACGGCCGTCAACGCGCATCAGCGCACCGACAAGGGCTTTGGGCCGGCGCTCGGACCGGCGGCAGCCGGCTACGCCATCGCGCGCTTCGAGGCGCTCGGTTATTCCATCGTTCGCGGCGAGTCCGACTGGACGCTGGGACCTGATGACCCCGACATACAGGGCGAAATACTGACGGGATGGGCCGATGCCGCGCACGACATCGGCGCGTTGTCGCTCGCCGACACCGCAGCCTGGCTGGCACGCCGCCGCGACGCGCTGGCCGAGGGAAGATCCTCGCTTCGTGTCGGTCACGTCGATTTCTTCGCTACCCCGAGCGCCACGCGCTGAGCCGACAGATCGCAGTCGAACAGCACATCGTCCCCGATCTGGTGCACGCGGATCGGCATCCGTAGCGCCTGATCGGCGCGCTCGATCGGCGGCGCGATCAGGCCGGGAGCGCCGGCGCCCAGGACGATCGGCGCGACCATCACGTGCAGGCGGTCGAGACAGCCTGCGGCAAGAAAGCGCGCGACCGTGTTGGCGCCGCCTTCAATCAGCACACGCCGCATGCCGCAGCCGGCGAGCGCGGCGAGAATAGCGGGCGGAGCGATTTCTCCATCGACCATGGGCAAGGCGACAATCTCCACGCCGGACGGCGGGGCACAGCATGCGCCCTGCGCCGTGATCAGCAAGCGCCGGACACCGTTGTCGGCGAACATCCTGGCGCCGTTGCCAAGCCGACCCTTCGGATCGATGACGACGCGCGCCGGCTGAGGCCCGGCAACCCGCCGCACCGTCAATTGCGGATCGTCGGCAACGGCGGTGCCGACGCCGACGACGACGGCGTCCACCAGGGCCCGCAGCCGGTGCAGATGCACCAGTCCGGCCGGCCCGTTGATATATTTCGAATGCCCGGATTCCGTCGCGATCCGGCCATCGAGCGACTGGCCGATCTGGCCCACGATCACGAGGTCGTCCACCGTGCCCTTCCGGAGCGGGCCGAACACATCGGCCCAACCCCGCGGCAGCGGCTGGTGTCCTTCACGGAATAGACGGCTGAAGTCTTCCCAGGGATCGGAAGACGCGGATTTGCTCGATGAGAGATTGCTGATGTGCACGCAGGAATCAAAAACACTGTGTGGTTGCGTTAACAATGCGACTATCTGCCATCATCGCACAAAAATCATGAATTTGCGACTGGAATGATGCCGGTCGCGTGGTGTTCTACGGTCACGACCATGAGAATGGAAAGTCAGGAAATGAGTGACGTGCAGACCGGCGCCTGACGGCCTTGCTGGCCAATCCATCCTAGGCGACCTTACCGCTACGGCGTATTCCGCTTTGGTGGAATCACGAGGGCGTATACCGTGGCCTCGTGGTTCGAGACGCGCGGCGGGGCACTCCTCACCATGAGGATCTAAGACCTCATCCTGAGGAGGCGCCAACGGGTCGCGCGAATGCGCGCCCGATGACAGGCTCCGCACCGTCTCGAAGGATGACGCCACCGAACTAAAAAATACATCAGTCCCGCGCGAGGAGACGTCAGCAGCATGTCGTGGCCCACCTTCCGCTCCGGCGCCGACCTGCTGCGCGCGCTCGTGATAGGAACGGGTCTCTGCTGGTCGGTCGCGTTCGTCGCGGTCGCGCTGGGCTATGAGCTCGAACTCTACGCCGACGGGGCGATGTTCTCCTATGCCGTCGCGGTACAGGACGTCTGGGCGTTCCACTGGCACAATATTTCCGGTCGGCTGTCGGTGTTCTTCCTCGGTCTTTGGCCGGCGGAGGCCTTCGTCGGGCTGACCGGGAATCCCGGCGCCGGAATCGTCGTCTACGGGCTCTTGTTCTATGTTGCGCCGCTCGCGGGGCTGATCGGCACCTTCGCGGCCGACCGCTCGCGCGGCCGCATCATCTTTGTCTACGCCTGTGGTTCGACTGCCCTGCTCTGCCCGCTGATCTTCGGCTTTCCGACCGAGATGTGGCTCGCGCATGCCGTGTTCTGGCCGGCGCTCGCCGTCAGCCATTATGCGAGACCGAGCGCCGCCGGGACGGCGCTCGTTTTCATCATGCTGCTCACCCTTGTCTTCACCCATGAGGGCGCGCTGGTGCTGGCAGTCACAATCGTCGCGACACTGGCCCCGCGCGGCCTGCGCGACGCTTCTTTTGTGCACGCGGCAGCTATCCTCATTGTGGTGCTGGCGATGGCGGCCGCGACAAAAATCATGCTTCCACCCGACGACTATTATGCCGGCGTATTTCTGCGGGCGGCCCTGCACTTCTTCGATTTCACCATCTTTCAGGTCCGCATCGTCGTGCTGTTGTTCGGGGTGCTCTCGGGATATGGCGTTATCCTGCTGGTGCTCTCGTGGCTGATCCCGGACAGGGGATATCTCTACGCCGCCGCCATCGTCGCGGTCATGCTCCTCCTATACTGGTTACGGTTTGATCACGTGATCCACGCGAACAGCCGTTATTATCTGAGAACCGCATTGGTGATCCTGACGCCTATATTCGGCGTGCTCGCAGCGCTCGGCGCCTTGTCCGGAGACGGCACGCTCGCCTTTCCGTTACCAGGCGGGGTACGGGCAATGGCCGCGCTGCGGGACCGGGCGGCCCTGCCGCTCGCAGCGGCCTTCATGCTCGTAACGCTGGTGCAGGTGGTCGAGACCGGAAAATTCGTCGCCGCGTGGCGGCACTACCGAGCCGCAGTTGGAGCGCTCGCGATCGGCGACGAATCCGATCCCGCACTCGGCGACCCGCGCTTCGTCTCGTCAGACCGGATCGGCTCCGACCTGAGCCGGCTGTCCTGGTTCTCAACCACGCCCTATCTGTCGGTGCTGCTTGCGAACTTCGCACCGAACCGGCTCGTGATCGATCCCGCCGGGAATTATTTCTGGTTATCCTGCGCCACCGCGACGGCGAATGAGGCGGCCACCCGTTCGGCGCCACAAGCAGGTCGCGATTTCATCCGTGCTTATTCATGCCTGCATCGCTAGGATGCGTGCGCTTGACGCCGGCGCAAGCAAAGTTCAAGACGGCTGCAATTCGGATTTCCTGATCCGGCCGAGCGCCGCCTTCAGCGTATCGACGCTGCGGTGCAAGCCCTGGCGTTCGTCCTTGTTGAGGTCCGGCTCCAGCGTCTGGAGCACCCCTTCCCGGCCCACGATGCTCGGCAGGGAAAGCGTCACGCCATATTCCGGACTGTAACAGCCGATCGGAATTGCGACCCGCTCATCGCGCAATATGATTTCCGCGATGCGCGCCGACACCATGCCGATGCCATGCTGGCTGGCGCCGATGCCCTCGATGATGGAGATGTTGGCGTATCGAACCTCGTTCTCGACGTCGCGGCGAAATTTGTCGAAATCTTCGCTCTTTTGCTGCGAATGCAACGTCTGGATCGGCACGCCGGCGATATGCGCCGAAGACCATGCGAATACTTCGGAGGTCCCGTGTTCTCCCAAGACCTGCGCACTCACCGAGCTTGCACTGACGCCGAACCGGCGAGCCAGGTGGAATCGAAAGCGCAGGCTGTCGAGATAGGTCCCGGTGCTCAGCACCCGGCCATGGCCCATCATGCGCGTCGCATCCGCCAGCGGATCCGGCGGATCGGTCACGACCAGCACCATCGCCTCGGGCTCGACCGCGTCAAGCCGTGAAATTACGTCTTTGTAGACACCGACATTGGTATCGAGCAGCCGCAGCCTGCCCGCCGGGTCGGCCCGATTTGTGGCGCCTCCGGTTTTCTCATTGACGCCAGCGGTGATCATCACCAGAGCGGCACCTTTGAGATCGGAATAGTCGCCCGCGCGAACCGTGACCGGTGGAGACAGCGTCGCACCGTATTGAACATCCGTCACCAGCCCTCGCGCCCTCTCCGGGGTTCGATCGATGACAAGGATCTCGGTTGCGCAGCCACGCATGACAAGGGCCGTCAGACACGCGGAGCCCACCGCGCCGGCGCCGATGATGGCTACCTTCATTCTGTTATCTCCTCGCGAGGCCGATCCGCACCCGATCGCCCTGCGCTCGCAAGCGTCGTCGACGTCCCAAACGCAAACCCGATCGACCGCTACTTGGCGCGCCGGCTGCTGGCGCAGTGGGCGTTGCGCCATTGATACGGCGTGTCTCCCACGAACCGCTTGAACACGGTGGTGAAATGAGCCTGCGTCTGGAAACCGACGGTCAGCGCGATCTCGACAAGTGTCATCGTGGACTGATGCAGCAATTCCTCCGCCCGCTCGATTCGCCGCCTCAGAAGATACTCGTGGGGCCGAAAACCTGTCGCCGCCCGGAACTGGGAAGCGAAGTGCATTCGGCTCAGTCCCGCCACCGCTGCCAGATCGAGAAGCGTAATCTTGCCCGAGAGATGGTGGTCAACATATTCGACGACTCGCTTGAGACGCCATTTCTGCAGCGCTCGCATCTGCCGCTCGGCGCAGCCTTCATTGGGCTTGTCGGTTCGCTCGCTGGGCAGCGGCGTTTCCGATTGCAGGCCGAGCAACCGGGTGACGATGGCAAGGCGCAGGGCATCGGCGCAAACGCCGGTATGGCGATCGTCCGAGCGTTCGGTCGCCGCAAGCGCATCGGACAGGCGCCTGATGACGGGGTCTTCAGGATTGCCGCCGGCCGGAGCGTTGCGGACGCCCTCGATGTGGCCGGTTGCGTCCGCGACCCGCAGGCCAGCGCCGTTTTCTTTCTGTTGCGTTGATTCCGCGCGCAGACACCTGGCGTTCAGCGACGCCTTGCCTTCGGCGGAGCTGCCTTGACCAGAACCCCGCGCCGCAATGGCGAGCACGACGTCGAGATGCTGAAACGCGAGCGTCATCCTGTCCTCGGCGAAGGGATGGCCGCGAGACCCGGATTCCAATTCGCCGATGTCATCCAGATAGGCGGTGACCGGAGCGGTACCGGCCACCTTGAGGCGGGATGGCGCCCCTTCATAGACCGTCACTCGATCTACAGGACTAGCGTTGTCTCGTGGGATTAGCGACTGCTGCGGCATGTCCAAATTCCTTGTCATTGTACTGACCGGATGCTGAACGCCCTCAGAGGCGTGATACGAACGAAGCCGGAGATCCTGGGCCCGGTCGGGGCCGCTCATTTCCGCAATCGTGATCGCGTCTCTCCTCATCGACCCGTTCCGGCTTGTGCGTTTGGAGAATATCGAACGAGGCCGGATGCTCCATTCTACGGGCGTGTTGAATAAGTATATCGTTGGCTAGGCACATCATACCTTGGTATCTACTATGCGGTTTATCGCCATAGGACGTGCGTTCTTGGAATACCGGTTCGCTCTTCGCCAACTAACGTTGGTTGAGCGAGGTATCCGGAGAGTTGCACATGCCAGGCTCACTGCCATTGACGGGAATCAGTTTCTCGGGAACGCCCGGATTACTTCTGGCCATTGCATTCAGCTTTTGCACGCCCCTGCTGGCCGCCACCTCATCGGCGCGACGCCAGGCGTCGGTCCGGCCGCCGCACTGTCGGGCGCCGGTTCCACCGTGGGAAGTACAGGCTGTTCCGGTTCCACCAATTTGTCGCAATCTGGGGCGCCGTACGATGGCGGCGGCATTCCGGGGGATGCATCGGTCTCCTGTGCTCCGACAAGGGGCCTGGATGTCTCGGGTCCGGTCACGTTGCGATCGTCTGTTGGGCGCGCCGGCATTCCCCTCGGATCGACTGAACTCGGCGGTGCCGGCCTCAGCGCGGTAGCGCCGGTACCCGCGCCGTCTGGATTCTCACTCGTTTCGTCTCCAGGAAAGCCCGCCTCGCTGGCGACGTCGTTCCAGGGCAATGCCCAGGCCTTCCAGTCGTCACTGTCGGGCACCCCGCTGTGATCGGGGTGGCCCCGATCGTCATCTACATCATTCTCGGCGTGCTCTATGAGAGCTTCATTCATCCTATCACGATCCTGTCCACTCTTCCTTCGGCCGGCATCGGGGCATTGCTGCTGCTGATGGCCGTGGGCATGGACCTCAGCGTCTCGCCATCATCGGCATCATTCTCTTGATCGGGATCGTCAAGAAGAACGGGCATCATGCTGGTCGACTTCGCGCTCGACGTCGAACGCAATCAGGGATTTAGCCCGGAAGATTCGATTTATCAGGCATGCACCCTGCGGTTCCGACCGATCCTGATGACGACCGTGGCAGCGCTGCTCGGTGGCGTGCCCTTGATGCTTGGCACCGGCACCGGATCTGAGCTGCGCCAGCCGCTCGGCTATACCATCGTTGGCGGCCTGCTGCTGTCGCAGCTTCTGACGCTCTACACCACGCCGGTGGTTTATCTCTACCTGGATGCAGTCGGCGCATGGTTCGCCCGACCCCACGAAAATCCGGCCCGGGAAGCGGTCGCGCCGCCGCCGAATGAGGAACCGGACCGCAGCAGCAAGTTCCGCTTCCTCGACCCTCACGGAAACGTGTCAACCGGCCGCGCGCATGCATTCATGAAAGACACGCCGTTGGCGGGAAGCCATATCTGGTCTGGGCGCGACGAAGCCACCTCGCAGGAGAGCAACCATGACAGATACCGTCGAAGCACGAAAAACAGCCGCCCTGAAAACGCCATCGGACGTCGGCGAAAAAGCGACCCGGGATATTCCTGCGGCCCTGCGGGCCCTGCTCGCCGACGCGTTCGCGCTCTACCTCAAGACCAAGAACTTTCACTGGCACATGTCCGGCCCGCATTTCCGGGATTACCACCTGCTGCTTGACGAGCAGGGCGAACAGATCTTCGCGATGACCGACGATATCGCGGAGCGCGCCCGCAAGATCGGAGGGACGAGCTTGCGCTCGATCGGCCATATCGGCCGGGTTCAGCGCCTCCTGGACAATGATGCCGAGTTCGTCACGCCGGAGGACATGCTTGCGGAATTGCGCGACGACAACAAGCAATTCACCAAATACCTTCGCGAAACCCATGCACTTTGCGATGAGTATGAGGATGTCGCGACCGCGAGCCTGATCGAAAACTGGATCGACGAGTCCGAGCGCCGCACCTGGTTCCTGTTCGAAGCCAGCCGCCGGTAATCAGCGCGCCTGCGCGGTTCCGCTCGGCGCCCGCCAATTGGCGGTGCTGCGGACGGGGGTATTGTTTGTCAACGCCTGCACAGGTGAAAAAAAACGGCGGACCGCTCACGATCCGCCGCCAGTCTTGGCACCCGCAGGGAGGGGGGAGGGACCCGGGTGCCTCAGGGGGTCGGAAAAATTGATTGGGAAGCAAGCGTAGCCATCGCCACCGGGCGATCTTGCCTGGGGTTCGGAATCATCGCGTCGGCGAACATCTGATGGGGCGTGAACAGCAGCGCGACCAGCAGCCGTGTCGCGGAGAGCGCGTTGCAG
>Ga0210403_10001291_pt1 | contig 23912 bp, 18 predicted proteins | sample IncBWC19MmetaG_FD_150863 | JGI IMG/M metagenome (GOLD analysis project Ga0210403, IMG submission 150863) | Forest soil microbial communities from Barre Woods Harvard Forest LTER site, Petersham, Massachusetts, United States - Inc-BW-C-19-M | ecosystem: Environmental > Terrestrial > Soil >... | reverse complement strand
CACATCCACCACGTTCGGCACGGACTTGAACTGCTTTTCGAGCGTCCAGTCTTCGAGCGACTTCAGTTCCATCAAATCGTATTTCGGATTCGTGCTCTTCAGCGTGTACCAGTAAATCTGGCCGACAGGGCTGTAGTCCGGCCCAATGGTTGGTTGCAGATTGTTGGGCAGGCTGACCAGTGCCAGCCGTTCGAGAACCTTCTGGCGATTCCAGTCGTTCTCGGATTCATCATCAAAAATCATGGTGATGCTGGAAAGACCGAACAACGAGGCGGAACGCAGATTCTGCAGGTGCGGCAGGCCGTTCAGTTGGATTTCGATCGGGATGGTGACTTGTTGTTCCACTTCTTCGGCGGCACGGCCGGGCCACTGCGTGATCACCTGAACATAATTGTTCGCAACGTCGGGATACGCCTCCACGGGCAGGTTGTGAAAGGAAATTGCACCCCAGATGAGCAGCAACACGGTCAGCGCCAGGACCATGAACCTGTTCTTCAGCGCGAATTCGACTAACCCCGAGATCATTCGATTCCTTTGGAGTACCGTTCCGGCAGCACGTTACTGTTCCGCGGTGTTCTGCAAAACAAGCGCGCTGCTGACCACTTCTTGCCCCGGCTGAATACCGGAGAGGACCAGTTGCATTTTGTCGGGAAGCGTGGCGCCAGCTTTCACTTCGACGCGGCGGAATTTCTTGTCGCTGGTGGGCACATAGACCCAATCGCGATCATGCAAATGCAAAATTGCAGAGGAAGGCACGGCCGCGAAGATCTGTTTTTTCTGACCACGAAAAGTGGCGTTCACGAACATGCCTACCCTCATCAAGCCCCCGGGATTGCCAACTTCCACGCGTACTTTGGCAGCCCGGATACTGGGATCGAGAATCGGGCCAATGTTGTTGATTCGCCCGGTCAAGATCTTCTCGGGATAGGCAACCAGGCGGATTTCCGCGGATTCGGCGACATGCACATTGGCGAGGTCATTTTCATAAACGTCACAGAGAATCCAGACGTGCGAGAGATCGGATATCGTGAACGGATTTGCTCCCGCAAGGCCCTGCACACCGGAAGCGCCGGTTACCTGTTGATCGGTGATGACGCCGGAGACCGGAGCCTTGATGTCGACCACCGCCGACGGATGATCCTTGTCCACACCGAGAACGTGCAAATGTTCCTGGGCGGTTTCCACGTCCACCTTCGCTTTGGACTCCGCATCTTCGCTCACCTGGAAATCGTTCAGCGAGATGGCGCCCTTGTCATAGAGAATCTGCGCCCGATCGAACTGCTTGCGCACCAGAACTTCGTCGGCGGCGGCCTTGCGATAATCGGCGAACGCCGCGGCGATGTCCGGACTTTGCACACGCAGCAGCACTTGCCCTTTTTGCACGGAGTCGCCAAGGCGCACGCGAACCTCCACCACGCGGCCGCTGGCAAGCGATATTACGGGAACAGTGCGGCTGACGTCGGGGCTGACGACGCCGGTAACGGTAAGCGAAGGCGCTTGAAGAGACTCCGTAGCCCTCACGACGGGAAATTGCTCCGGGTGCTCCACCCGCAAAAGGCTGACATCGGTTTCCTGTTCAACTTTTGGAGAAGGCGGCGCGCCGTCGCCCGACGCTGCTTTTCCGCCGCAACCCGAGAGGGCCACGACGCTGCCAGCCAGAAGCACGACCCGCAATCTAAGCTGGCAGCTCATTGCAGGACCTCGCGTCCGACGGCGAGATTTAATTGCGCCGTCGCTGTCAGATAGGACCCGATCAGGTTCAGGTAGCTGAGTTCCACGGTGCGATATTCGCTTTGCGCGTTCAAAAAATCCACCAGCGAGGCCCCGCCGTGCTGATACGAAAAGGCGACAGTATCGCGCACCCGCACCGCCTGCTGCAGATATTTCGCTCTGTAAGGCTGGAGCAGCAATAGACTGCTATTCACAACCGCATAAGCCGAATCAACATCGCTGAACACCAAGGCCTGCGCGGCACTGGTCAGTTTCCCGGTTCGGTCAATATCCAGTTGCGTGCGCAACTTTTCCCCCTGGTTGCGATCAAAAATGCGCAACGGAATGCTGACGCCGACACCGAGCGTGTTTACGGCAAACGGATTATTGTTGGAAGAATTGTGCGTATACCACGCGCTCAGGATCGGATCGGTCGAGCCGTAGGCAACCGCGCGCTTGTGATCGGTTTGCGCCTTGTCCACGGCCTCGACCGCCGCTTTCAAATCCGGCCGCGTGTCCATGGCCAGTTTCCGGAACTCGTCCTGGGACATCAATTGTTCGTTGAAATCGAACGCCCCAGAAATATCAAACTGGTCCACCGGTGTCCGCGCATTCAACAACGTAAGCAATTGAATCTTCGCCGTGCGCAAATTCACTTCGGCGGACTGCACGTCGGATTCATATTGCACGCGCTGCAGTTCCAGGCGGTCGAGATCGATCCGGGAAATGTCGCCGACGCTGAAGCGCGTGCTGCTGATATCCAGCAGGTTGTCGTAGTAGGAGAGGTTGTCTTTCGCAAGCCGTAACACCGCTTTAGCCTGCAATGTCGCGACGAAGGCGCCGCGCAGATTGAAGAGCAGCGTTCGCTCAAGATCGGCGTGATTGGATTCGGCAATCAGCGTCCCCTTCTGGGCGCTCTCCAGCCGCAATTCGCGTTTGCGCTGCCGTTCGTGCAGATAGCTGATAGTGGGCGTTTCGTAGGTGCCCGCGAACGGCTTCCACACCCCGTCGTGGGAAGCGATTTGCGTGCCATCCGCGGCTAGCGTCAACTGCGGATTCGGACGAAGATACGCGGTAATCTGCTGGGCCTTCGATTCGTCGATACCGACCTTATCCGCCATCAGCGTGGGATTGTTGGTCTCAAAGCGCGCGCGCACTTCTTCCCAGGTCAGCGCCTTCTGCGCGCAAGCGCCGCTCGCGAATCCCCCGGCCACCAGAGCGGCCAGACACACCCGCCGCATGATTTGCTGCATAGCTCTACCTCGTCAGTTTTTTCTTCCCGAAAATCGGAATTTCTTGCCGGGGAATCTGCTTCCGCATTCTCCGCTGGAAATGTCCCCCGTTTACTACACGCGTGGAATGCCCATTTGGACGATAATCGGACCCGCATTGGGAATTTATAACAATTGGATGAGTGAAAGGTGTACAGCGCTTAAACGAGCGGAGGGGCGCGGCCGGCACTGGAAAGTGCCAATTCTGATCGAGCCTGCAGCGGCGCGAGCCATATGCCAACAGAGGAACTTACAAACGATTCATGCCAGCCAGCCGCATTGCCCATCTCTGTTTCCATGCTGCGGCCCACCTGAAACGCAAGCAGCCCAGCCGGAGTGTCCTCCGGGACAACAAGCCGGAATCCGGTGCCTTTTAGAGCGCCGGGATAGTCCGATGGTTCCGCGGAAACGAAGTTTCCCTTGCCATCGTTCAGGAAGATCACCACGAATTTGGAGTCAAGAAGCGAGGTGACGACCAGATCCGCGAACTTGTCTCCGTTGACGTCTCTCGGGGAGATTTGCATTCCCCCAGCCGGACCGACAAAACAGATAGTGGGCTTGTGGCCGCCGCTGAAGTTGAAGTCGACCGAATATTGTGAGCTGGGAGAGCCGTCGCTGGTGACCCGGATCAGAGCCAAATCGGGCTGACGGTCGCCGTCAAAATCGGCGATTGCAAATTGCGTCGACCCCAATGCGACGGCGGTCCGGACTAGACGTGAGATGGGCTGATCCGAATTCTGAAATTCCAGACGTCCTGCCCAAACGCATGCGACCAGGCACAGAACCGCGATGGCGGGAAGAAAGAGTCTTTTAATGACGCTGCGCAGGCTCATCGCGACGATTCAGTCTACCGCACTATACCACGGGCCTGGCAATCCACGGGCGATGGGACGCGTATACCAATTATCTGCAAGAGGTGGAGTTAGAACTAATCGTTCGCCGGTCTAGGAACACGCGAACCTGTTGTGACAAACATCACAAACTGCTGTGACGAAAGACGCGGACGCTCGTGAGCCAGAACCGGTACCTTATATAAGGGATTGGAGTTCGCTCGCGACTGAGCCTGTTTAGGGATGTTCGTGCCGGAGGCCCCCAGCCCAATGTCTTCCTAAGCTCTCTTGATTTGAGCGACTTGCGATAGTTTTGACGAAAAAAGAGATAGGCTTAGACTATGCCGAAGGGCGGAAGGAGTTCACGGGGTATGGCAATGAATTCATCAGCAGAACCTCTTCCAGCGCAACCGGCTTCCGGACTGCGACACTCTCTGGTTTACCAGATTTGCGCCGCAGCATTAGTGGTTGGATTTGCGATCGGTTACTTCGTAATTGGAGTTCGAAAAACTCTCCTGCCGCCGCGGTCTGCGGCCGCGACCGCAAAACCCGGCATGATCCCTGGCGGGCATCCAGTACCTACCATGGAGCAGATGAAGGCGATGGCCGACGTGAAGGCTGCACCTTTGCTGGAGAAACTGAAGACCGACCCGAAGAACGCCAAGCTGCTGGTCCAGGTTGCCGCCCTTTACAACAGCACGCACCAATTCAAAGATGCCGCCAATTACTACAACAAGTCATTGCAGGTGGATCCGAAGAACGTGACCACGCGGACTGACTTGGCTTCCAGCTTGTATTACCAGGGCGACGCGGATGGCGCGATCAGCGAATTGCAAAAAGCACTGAAGTACAGCCCGAATGATGTGAACGCGCTTTTCAATCTGGGGATGATTAAATTCAAGGGCAAAGATGACGCGCCGGGAGCGATTGCGGCATGGCAGCAGCTTCTGAAAACCCATCCCGACCTGGACCGCAAGGCAACCGTGGAACAGATGATTGCGGAAGCGAACCAAAAGCTCACGGCAAAGCAATAAGCGAAACCGAAAGTCTGAAAGGAGCGCGTATTGTGGCCGACACATTGAAAACAACATCAGCGGAAATTTGGACCGCCGGGCAGGCGTTGATTCTGGTGGCGGTTTGCTTGCTGGTCGGAGTAGCTGGAGGCTGGATGGTGCGCAGATCTACTTCCGCGTCCTCCGCGTCTCAGCCAGTGGTGGCCGCCGCGCCTGCGGTTGCGCCCGCGCCAAGCCAGCCTGTCCCAATGAATTTGGGGATGGGCAGCGCATTGCCTTCCGAGCAGCAACTGAAAGAGGCAGCCGACACGCAAGTTGCTCCGCTTCTTCTGCGGCTTAAGGCCGAGCCCACAAATGCCACGCTGCTGGCCAACGTGGGGAATATTTACTACGACGCAAAACAATATCCCGCGGCCATCGAATATTACGAATGGTCGCTGAAGGTACAGCCGGCGGACACTTCTGTGCGGACCGACCTCGGAACGGCGTATTGGTATACGGGCAATGCAGATACCGCGATCGCTCAGTTCAACAAATCGCTGACTTATGATCCGAAGAAGGCCGATACCCTTTTCAATCTCGGCATCGTAAAGTGGCAGGGTAAGAAAGATGGACCCGGAGCCGTCGCCGCTTGGAAGAAGTTGTTAGAGACCAATCCCGCCTATCCCGACAAGGAATCTGTGCTGCAGTTGATGGCCCAGGCCCAACAGCGCTGAAGAAGTCTCGCGTTCTGCGGAGACCCGCGCTAGCGTCCTGCCTGATCAGACGGAAGGCATCCCGGTGAGCGGCAGCGCGTATAAGGCGGTGATTATCGGCGCGGGGCCCGCGGGCCTTACGGCGGCGTACGAGTTGAGCAAGAAGGGCCAGCGCGTCGTTGTCCTGGAAGCGGATCCCCGCTACGTTGGCGGCCTTTCGCGAACGGTCGAGTATCACGGCTATCGGTTTGATATCGGAGGGCATCGCTTTTTTTCCAAATCGCGAGAGGTGGAGGATCTTTGGACGGAGATACTTGGCCCGGATCTGCTCGAGCGGCCGCGCTCATCAAAGATTTTCTATGGCGGAAAATTCTACTCCTATCCGCTGAAACCGTTCGAAGCTCTTTCGCGGCTGGGCGCAGTGGAATCGGCGCTGTGCGTTCTTTCTTTCTTGAAAGCCCGGCTGGAACCGGTGCGGAATCCGAAATCGTTTGAGGATTGGGTGGTGAACGAGTTCGGAGAGCGGCTGTTCCGCATATTTTTCAAGACCTACACGGAAAAAGTGTGGGGCATGAGCTGCAAAGAGATTTCCGCGGACTGGGCAGCGCAGCGCATCAGAGGACTGACACTGGGCGGGGCCATCCGGAATGCGTTGCTGCCGAAGCGGAAACCGAACGATCGCTCGCAAGTGGTGAAGACGCTGATCGATAGGTTCCGCTATCCGCGCCTGGGGCCGGGCATGATGTGGGAAACTTGCGCGGAGAAAGTGCGAGCACTGGGAGGCGAGGTGCTTCTGGGGCGCAGCGTTACGGCGTGCCGGTTCGATGTGGCGAGTTCCGAATGGACGGTTGCCTCGCAAACGGCGGATGGAGGCGTGGAAGAATATCGCGGCGAGCACCTGGTCTCTTCGATGCCGATGCGGCAACTGGTCTCGCAGATTGAGCCACAGCTCCCGGAGAACGCGGTGCGGTCCGGCAATTCCCTTCGCTACCGGGATTTCCTGACGATCGGGCTCATCCTGCGCGACCGCAACCGAATTACGGACAACTGGATTTACATTCATGATCCAACTGTGAAAATGGGGCGAGTGCAGAATTATAAAGCTTGGTCTGCGGAGATGGTGCCGGATCCGAACTTCTGTTGTTATGGCCTTGAATACTTCTGCTTTGAAAACGACGGACTTTGGACGATGAGCGATGCGGACTTGATTGCCCTTGGGACGAGAGAGCTAGCGCAAGTGGGACTCTGCAAAGCGGCCGACGTAGTGGACGGCTGTGTAATTAGGCAACTCAAAGCATATCCGGTCTACAACGGCGATTACCAGCAGCATGTGAGTGTCGTTCGGCAAGCGCTGGACGCCCACTGCCCCAACTTGCACCTCGTCGGACGCAACGGCATGCACAAGTACAACAATCAGGATCACGCGATGCTTACGGCGCTACTGGCCGCGCGAAACATTCTTGCCGGTGAAAACAAGTATGATGTCTGGTCGGTGAACGAAGACGGCGAATATCACGAATCAGGCCGAGCTGGCGAGAGGCCTGCGAATAGCCTGATACCCGCCATCCCCCGGAACGGAAGCGAGCACGGCGAAGTGGTGGGGTAGTGCTTATGGCTTCATCGAAAAAAAAATCGCAAGCGAAACCGGTTCCGCGCTGGCGCTTCTGGCTGCCGCGTATCGTGTTTGCGATTGTGGCACCGATCCTGCTTCTTGCTCTGACGGAAGGGGCCTTGCGTTTGTTCCACGTGGGCTACTCCACGGACTTGATGGAGCCGTGCACGATTCATGGCCGCCCATCATCTTGCTACAACCTATTCTTCGCCGCTCCTTTTTTCCCGCCGGGAATGATCAAAACGCCGCAATTTTTTTCGATCGATCCGGTAAAGCCGCAAGGCACCTATCGAATCGTCATACTCGGTGAATCGGCGGCCATGGGCGACCCGGATTTCGCCTATGGCTTCGGCCGCTATGTGGAAGTGATGCTACGCCAGCGATTCCCGGGAATGAAATTTGAAGTGATCAACACCGGGATGGTGGCGATCAATTCACACGTCAACCTGGCGATTGCGCGGGAGTTGGCAAAATATAAGCCCGATATGTACGTGATTTACGCCGGAAGCAACGAAGTTGTCGGGCCCTACGGACCGGGGGCCGTGGTAACCGCTTCTTCGATGAGCCTGCCAGTGATTCGAGCGAGCATCTCCGTTCGTTCGTCACGCATCGGGCAATTGCTGGTCTATAGCGGACAACCGCGCGGAGAATGGCGCGGAATGGAAATGTTTCTGGACAAACAAGTGCGCGCCGATTCGCCTCGCATGCAGCCTGCATATGAGAATTTCACCCGCAACCTTCGGGAAATTGTAGGCGCGGCCTACGCCAACGGTGCGCATGTCCTGTTGAGCACCGTGGCCACGAATCTGCGGGATTCGGCACCCTTCGGGTCGCTGCATCGACCGGGGTTGGCCTCCGACGCCCTGAAGTCCTGGTCGGCGCTGGTGCAAAACGGCGTCGAACTAGAAGCGTTGCAATCCTTCGCGGAGGCGTTGAAACTTTATTACTCGGCGGCGCAAATCGACGACGAGTATGCGGAGCTTGCATTCCGGATTGCACGCTGCGAATCCGCGTTGGGCGATTATGCCGCGGCAAAGGACCATTACACTCGTGCGCGAGATATGGATACGTTGCGCTTCCGTGCGGATTCACGAATTAATGAAATTATACGCGCTACGGCCAAAGCGGCGGGGCCCAATGCGGTGCTGCTGGACACGGATTCACTGTTTGCCGGCGAGAGCCGCAACGGAGTGATCGGCAGCGAACTTTTCTACGACCATGTCCATTTGACGCCCCTCGCCAGCTACCTTCTTGCGAGCTCCGTGTTCGAGCAGGTCGTGAAGACACTTCCGGAAGAAGCAAAAAAAGGTCAGCAAAGTACAGAACCGCCTTCCGAACTGGAATGCGAGCGGCTGCTGGCGTTCACCGGGCATGACCGCGCTCGTGTCGCGGCCGAAATGGCGGATCGCTTGCGGCGTCCGCCGTTTACGAAGCAATTGAATCATTCTGAGCAACTGCAAAATCTGATGCTGCGTGCTGCCGGCCCGGCGGAGGGCCCGCAAGACACCTTTGCGCAGTATCAGTGGGCCATCGCGCAATACCCGAGCGATTTGACGCTGCACTATAAATTTGGATTTTTTCTCTTCGATTACGATCGCAATGCCGCCGCACAACAACTGGTGCTTGCCCGCCCGAATGATGATTTCCCCGTTTTCCTACCGGATGGCACCCGCATTCAATGAATCTCGTCCGTTACCCGGATTGTGGCAAGCCGGTCGCTCGCTCAGTCAAAATTGCGAATAAATGAACTGGGCGTTGTGTTCATCGAAGAGGAGAAACAAGAGCAGTCCGAACGCATAGGCAATTGGGCGGACCACAATGCGAAACGGAGAAGGCCCACCCGCACCGGCGCGATCTTCCAGTTCTCCCAGCCTCCGAATCACCCCTGCTTCGATCACACACAAGAGAATGATCGCGGCAGTGAACACGTAGAATCCGCCCCCATAAGCTCTACCACCCGCACAGCGATAAAACATGGAAGAAAGTATCAAACCAGCTTTGTGCAGAGTGGGGGCACGGAATGGTACCCAGGCTACGGTGACGGCAACCAGTGTCAGCGCGCGCCAACACGCCGCCGCGAGGCGCGAATTGTTGAGCGAAGGGCGGGCCGCCTTCCAACTCTCATAAACGCGATAGACAACAAGATACGCGCCATGGAGAGTCCCCCAGACGATGAATCCCCATCCGGCGCCGTGCCACAAACCCACCAGCGCCATCACGCCGACAAGACTAAGGTAGAGGAGTAGCGGCGAGCCGGCCCACCGGGCGTTGAGCGGGAAAAAGAGGTAATCGCGTATCCAGCGCGACAGTGTCATGTGCCAGCGGTTCCAGAAATCCGGCGGCGTTGCCGCGTGATAGGGCTGACGGAAGTTTTCGGGCAGCGTCACCCCGATCAGACGGGCGGCCCCGATGGCTAAGTTGGTATAGGCAGCGAAGTCGAAATAAATCTGCAGCCCAAATGCGACCGCAAGGAACCAGCCATCGAGTGTTGAGGGAATGGCGTTTGAGCCCGCGTCGAATCCCCGATCCACCCAGATGCCAAGCATATTGGCGATGACATTTTTCTGCATCAGACCCCAGATGATGCGGTCGAGGCCTTCAAAGCAGAACCGCGGCTCGAAGGGTTTGCGGAAAGTGAGTTGAGGCATCAACTCACGCGCCCTGACGATCGGCCCGGAAAGTATGTTTGGCCAGAAAAGAAAAAACAGGCACAGATCGAGGTACCCCGGCAACTTCACGCGCCCTTGGCGAAGGTCAATCAGATAGCCAATCGCCTCGAACGTGTAAAAGGAGATCCCCATGGGGAGGGCGATCGAAGCCGCGAGTGAGAGCGAGTGTGAACCCTTCCCGATCCCGAGACCGGCAATGACCGAGAACAGAAAGACGCGGTATTTGAAAACAACCAACAAGAGCAAAACACTGCTTATGCCTAGCCTTGCCCATTGTTTTTGGCGTCCAGGCTCCGCGGTGATCCGGCGCCCAACCAGGTAGACAATTGCCGCCACCAGCAGAGGAAGCCACACGAACAGCAATCCCCACGTCGCATAGAATCCAAGGCTCGCAACAAGAATGAATGTGCGGCGAAATCGCGCCGGAAGCACCCAGAAGAGGGCCGCAGCCAGAGCCACAAAGCAAAGATAAGGTACGGAGTTAAACGTCATGAGACTGTTGCTTTCGCAGTGGATAGCTCATGCATGTGGCTTCGCCACCCGCTCCACCGTCTCCACAATCAAGTCCACATCGTCAAAATCCTCGGGCTGCAAAGTTTCGGGCGGAATTGTTATGCCGAGCCTTCGTTCGAGCAGACCGATCAGTTTGAGCACGGAGAGCGAATCGATCAGGCCGGAAGTCACCAGCCGCCAACCCTCCTTGACGGGGCGGCCGACGATTTCGGAAGCTGCCTCGCGGGCAGCGGTGCGAATCGTGGAACTGTCGGGCATCATGTCGGTCTCCGTGTCTTAACCGAGCGAAATGCGCTCGCGCAGAAAACGTTCGCGCGTCTCGCGCCGTGATATTTTCCCCGCGGTACTCTTCACTATCCATTTTTGCGGCACTAGCGAGACATAGCGTGCCGCGGTCCCGATCGCCGTTAGAATAAGTTTTCGGATCGTTGCCTCCAACTCAAGCGCCGCGTCTTCGTTGAATTCGTCTTTCATCTCAGCAACGACAGCAAGGCCCTGGGTTCCGAATTCCTGGTCCTCCACTCCGAACGCCACGACCCGGCCGGCATGAATGCCTGAGACTGAGTTGACCACGGCTTCAACGTCTTCCGGAAAAATATTATTGCCGCCGACGATCACAATATCCTTGAAGCGCCCGATAACGAAAAGCTCTCCGTCGGCGATGAACCCAAAATCCCCAGTCGCGTGCCAGCCGCCACTCAGCGAGTGTGTCTGGAATCCCTCCGCCCCCCAGTAGCCGGAAAACAGCGAAGGTGTCCGCACATGAATTTCACCGGGCACGAAGTCAGGGCACTTCGATCCGTCAGCGGCGACAATTTTTATCTCTGTGTCCGGCAGCGGCTTGCCCGAAGAAACGTACACATCATCAATCAGGTCGAACGCAAGGCCGCTGTGGGCGTGATTTTCGTGGCGCACCCGGCTGCGTTGCACCGTGGCAAGTTTCCTCCCGGGCTCGGACTGCGTAACCGCAAACACGGTCTCCGCCATGGCATAGGAGGCGTGCAGCGATTCTTTCTTTACACCGCTTTCGGCAAACGCGGCGGCAAATTCCGCGACGGATTTGGAACGAACGGGCTCGGAACAGTTGATCCAGGCGCGCATACCGCCGAGCGAATACGTTTGCATCTGCTCTCCCCGTAGCGCGAGGTAGGAAAACGAAAAATTCGGAAGCCAGCAGAATGTTGCTTTGTAGCGGGCGGTATATTTCAGCAGAAGCTCAGGATTCATCACCCAATCGTTGGCAGCGATCTGTACCGAACCCGCGCAATGCCAAAGTGGCAGCCAGAAACACGCGATGAGGCCCATATCGTGATACAGCGGCAGCCAGGAGACGACCACGTCCGCGTCTGAAAACCGCAGCGCCTCTCCCAATTGCTTCAACTGGTGAGCAAGCATCCCGGCGGTAACGACGATCGCCTTCTGTGCGCCCGTGGTGCCGCCAGAAAACTGAAGAAACAGCGCATCCGGGGTTGGCGGCGCGTTGCGCGCTGGAAATTCGCCGCGCTCCAGGCGCTCGCTGACCGGCGCAACAGGAAAAACTTTTTCGACGGATGCGCCGTTCGCCACCGACAAAGCGCGCGCGGGATACGGCAAACTCCCAGCAAGGTTCTCCGCCAAACGCGGCAGCGTGATAAGCAGGTCCGCGGGAAGGTGGCACAACTGGTGAACCAGATTGCGCTGATACTTTTCCGGATCGACGCGACTGGTGGGCCAGGCCAGAATTGCGGGAATATGGCCATTCAGGACCAAGCCGAGATGCACCAGGAAAAGTTCAGGCGAATGCGGCAACAGCAGCAGCACGACGCAACGCTCTTTGGTAATGCCAAGCGAGGACGCGAGCTGTCCGGCGCGGTCAAGCGAATCTTTGGCAGTGAATTCGACGGGCCGTTCAAAATCGGGAGCGACCGCAACGCGGAGAAGCGGCCTCTCCGGTTGCGCGAGAAGACGCTTCCGGAGCTCTTCACAAAATTCGGCGTTGGTGGTCACCCCTGGCATCTCTCCCTTGAACTCAGCCCGCATCGCGGCTCAATGCATAGAAACTGCTGCAACGGCCGCATGGCTATTCGGCATTCGGCACAAATCGTCAGCGATGGCCTCAGCGGCAAGTCTGTGACCGGTCTCGTTCCAATGGCCAGCTCCCCAGTTTTTAGGGTTGAACCCATTGATATAAACCTGATGTTCTTCCGCATAGGCAGACAGCGGCGGAGCAAGATGGATCACCGCAATGCCGGCCGTTTCTCCAAATTCCTGAATGCGACGATCGGCGTACGATAAATCCAAAACGCCAAGTTTTCGCATAACTTCCGCGCGCTTCGCCGGGTCAGGGATTACCTGCGGGCGAGTCGCAAGCATCACAACGCGAAATTCGGCTCCATGAGCCGCAACTTCATCACGCATGGCGAGTAAAAGTCGCTCCGTAACATGCCACGCGAGTTGCATTGCTGCGAGAGACGGCGGCGCATAGATCGCGTACTCCAGATTGTCCATTCCAGAGCTTTCCGCTCTCTGCCTGGCCGTAGCCATGGCCACGCGAAGCTTGCCAAAACGTTGCAATGCGTTGACGGCTTGCAAAACCAGAATGTGTTGATTGAACTGGTAGCCAAAATCCTGCAGCGCGATTTGCCGCGGTTGAAGCGCGGGCAAAGACCGGAACGAATCATCAAGCACCAGTTGGCCGCCGCGATCGACAAAATAGGGTGAGCGTTCCGGGTCGGCAGCGTTATTCAGTTCCCTCACATTATTGGCAATGTCTCGCGCCGGGTAAAACGCCAGCAGCACCACGTCCGGGTGATAGTTCCACACCTCCTGTTGGAGTGTCAGAAGTTCCTGCCCGGTGGAATAGCCTGCGACGCCGAAGTTCAGAACTTCGACGCGCCTTCCCGAAAAACACGAATTTCCGTTCAGTTTTCCCTGAAGGACGCCGGTATATATTTTATCGAGGGGCACCTGCAACGCTTCCGTCCAGGAGTTGCCAAGAACAGCGATGCGAATCGTATTTGCGGGCTTTTCGCGACTGCGCTCTTCGTCGTGAAACCCATTGCTATTAATGCGAACCAGTTGCCGGGTTTCTGTGGAAACGAAACCACTCGCGCCCGGACGCAATCCCCAGCCGCGCTCGCGATTGGGGCCGTAGAGTTGCGCGTCGAAATGCACGCCAGCCACCCTAAGCGAGATCTCGCCGAACGCGGGAATGGCCAGAAAGACTAACGCCGCAAGCAACAGTTCTTTCTTCGCAGGCGGCATCGGTCAGCTGGTCCACAAGAGAGAAGAGTGGCGCCGCAATGAAGTGGGATACATTTCCGAATCTACGGAGGAAAGATGTTCCAGCGCATAAATCACGCCGAGTAGAAACAACAACACGGTAAGCGGCAGAAGCCACCAAAACCTGTGCTTCCACGCCCGACTAACGAATCCGCCGGTGGCAAGTGCCGGTTGCGCCTCTTTAACCTGGTAACTCATTTTCTTTCCTTCACAGCCCTCGTACCTGCTGAAATCACTACCGCCGGACGACCGGCAATGCCTGCGCCAGCACAACGCCATTCACGGAGACGGTGCCGTCGGGATTGTGCGCTGCGTTGTGGCACGTTAACGTGCAAGTGTTCGAAGCGCGATTGTAGGAAATCGGCGACGTCTGATTCTGGCCGACAACCGCAACGTCAAAATTGATCAGTCGCTCGCCGGAAACTCCCGCACTGAGAGAACCGAGGCCGTGCGCAGTGTGGCAGACAGAGCAAGAGAAGCCGTCGCTCGAAACGTGGCGGCTGTGCTGCGTCCAACTAGCGTTGGACATAATGTTGTTCAAATCGTGGCACTTTGCGCAGAGCGCGTAGGGCCCCTGTGGGCTCAAATCCGGCGTGGGGTACGTGTTGTTCACTGTTCCGCCCGGAACCGCGGCCTGGGTGAACTGATAATTCCGTTCCAGAATGTGTGGATAGATTGAGCCGTGCGGCCCGGTTGGTCCGCTGCCGCCAAATTCACGATTGTCGTCGCTGGCGTGGCAGTCGGTGCAAAAAATCCGTGTGCCTACCAGCCGACCCGACGCGGTGCCGTTCTGGTTCAACATGTTCGCCAGCAAGCTGGGTTGTGGAAGCGGGCTGCTGCGATCGTGCGTCACGGGATGGCTGGAAGTGGAACTGGGGCTGAACTGCGGCACCAGGTTTAGCGCGTCGCCAGAAAAGACCAGCCGGGATGGCAGGTATCCATACTTGATCAGCACCTGTTTCCCGACACTGGTGCCGTGGCAACGGAAGCAGGTTTCGTATTGATTGACCGCGGGCGTGAGAACAGTTATGCCGTCAATCCCACTGATGCCGGCAGCGCCGGCTTGCGGTGGCCTAATCGCGGGAGGCGCGGCGAAAAGAGTCAAGGCGTTGCCCGTGTGCGGACTGTGGCAATCAACGCAGGTGGCGTGGCGGTTGTTGTTGAGAATTGCGGGCTCCGCCGCGTCGTGGCCATTCGTGCCCGCGGGCAACAGGTGAGAGATCTTTGCAAATTCAGCGTACACATTGGGCGCTGCCGGAGAAATATTTCCAGGTCCACTGTGGCAAGTGATGCAATCCTGCGTGCCAGGATCGATGCCGGGAGCAGCGGGTGTGGCTGGCCGCAGCAAACGCGCTGGACCGCTGGCGTTGTGTTCCATATGGCAAGAGGTGCAGGCATTCGTAGCCACAGTGGGGTACGAGCCTACATTCGCGGTGCCAGCGACCTGATTTGTGGAAATGGCGTGGATGCTGGCCGTCCATCCGGCAAGGGGATTGACCTGGCCGGTGACTATTCGATTTGGATCGTGGCAGGCGAGGCACATCTGCCCGTTCGAACTGTCGCGCACCAGGAATTTCTCCGCCACGGTGTCAATGCCCTGAACGTGCGCGTTGTGGCAACTGGTGCATTCGACGTTGCCCGCGACAAGCTTCACGGCTTGCGTGGGATCGGCCGTGACGCCTTGCGCGACGATGGAAGCGGCAAGATCCGGGGTGTCCTTTATAGGCAGCACCAGACTGAAGGGATGCGAACCGCCGAGATTCGTGCCGAGCACGTCCATATTATTCATGGAACCGGTCACGGGAATTTTCCCGTAAGCCGCGGTCTGTCCGATCGCGACGGTGCCGTCGTGGCAACTGAGGCAGAGGCTGGTGGATTTGCCAAGGATCGGCTGCGCACTTCCCTGCTGCTTGTAAGTCGTGCTCGCGTACGGAGTATAGGTTTGAGAAGAGAGAGTCTGATTCCAGAGAGGCGTGTTGCCGCCGACCCCGCTGTGCGGTGCGTGGCAAAAAGTGCAGCCGAGACTGCCTTGCGTTGTCACCGACGAACCAGTGCCCGCCGACATGTTGTGCATTCCGAGGGTGTCCGCTTGAATCGGCGGTGGAGTCTGGGCACTCGCAGAAGAAACGAGCAGCAGCAAAAACAGAGAGCCGAAGATGGCGAATGTCTGCTTCACCGTTTGCTCCCCGCCGCAGCGGCACCATAGTAGTGAAAGATCTGTACGCGCTTGTTGAAGGAGTCGACAACGTAGATGCGATCCTGTCCGTCAATGCGTAATCCTGTGGGTAATTGAAATGTGCCGGGGGTGTTGCCCAGTTGGCCGAAGTAGTAAAGAAGTTGGCCTTCGCGGTTGAAAACTTGCACGACGCTCCATTGGCCGTCGACGATATAGAGGTGGCCGTCGGAGTCAAACGCAATGCCTTTGGGGCGAAACATTGCGCCGACATCGTCGCCGACTTTGCCGATGGAATATTGAAACTCACCGTTTTTGTCGAGCACCTGAACGCGGAAGTTCATCGCGTCAACGACCGCAAGATCGTTCCCTTGCAATCGTAGCTCCGTAGGAAAATTAAATTCACCGTCGCCGGTGCCGGGCTTCCCGATCCGTTTCAGCACACTGCCCTGCATATCCATCAGGAAAATCTGGTGGCGCAGCGTGTCGCTGACGTAGATGCGTTGCGCGGCGGAATCGATTGCGATGCCCGTGGGGCGCTTGAAATAGCCTTCGCCGTATTTCAGGCTGCCGATGGCACGCTGGAATTTGCCGTTGGAATCAAAGACGAAAATCTTGCCGGCTTCTGAGTCGGTAACGTAAATGTTGTCCTGGGCATCCACGGTGACACATTGCGGCGAGACAAGGGGATTCTTGTCTGTGTCCTTGCGCGACAGGAATTTGTATTTTTCTTTCGTGAAATCGAAGATGTGGACGCCGCGCGCCCCCGGGTCGGTAACGATGATGCGGCCCTTCGAATCGGTGACAATACTGTAGGGCCGGACCATGCTCTTAAAATCGGGGGCACCAATGGCAACGTCGACGACCTTGGTCCAGAAGCCGCGCTTGGGTTTGACTTCGCGTTCGCCGCTGAACGCGCGCTCATACGATAATTTGCGCCCGCCATCCATCAGCAGATCCGGAATTTCAATTTTCGGTGGCTCTTTTTTCTTGTCGGGAGCGGCGAGTGCAGGGCACAGAAAAACACTTCCTGCCAGAATACAGGCAAGAATCGCTGAGCAAGTGACCGGTTTGTTGCCCTTAATCAGAAGAAGTTGAACCATCGCGTCACTCCGACGAAATACGAATACTGGCTCCCCGGCGGAGTGCCTGCTGCGCTGATGCCCTGTGAGAATTTCGTATAACCACCCAACACGCTGATTTTTCTCAGGCGGTATTGGAATTGGCCGTAAAAAATATTTGTCCGGTTATTTGAGAAGATGCCGTTGCTGAGTGTGTCACTCACGGCGTTGGAGTAGTTACCGGAAATGGTCAATCGGGGTATGGGCGTCAAGGAGATCCCTGCCCCATAGCTCTTGGCATTGTAGACAATCAATCCTTCCGGCGGCAATCCGGGAGTCGGCGGAATAGGCTGAATCCCGGTGCTTGTAAGCAGCGACTGGCCGCTGGCCTGCACGTAGTTCGCGCTAAAGGTCATCCGGCGCAATGCCAGGCTCGTCGAAACTCCTTCGCTCTTATTCACGGTGCCTGCTTGTTGGGTAAATCCGGTGTGGCTGCCTGTAAATGCCCCCGTCCACTGCATGCCTCTTCCCAGGCGTCGATGCAGGTTTGTATTGTAGTTGTAGTAGGACGTTGTGTAGGTAACCAGCAAGGTTTGCACATTCTGCGCGTAACTAAAACCGCCAGATAATTCCCACAATCCCAAGCGCCGGAAGCCGTTCAAGTTCCCGATGAAACCCAATGAATTATTCGCAAATTTGTTGGAACTCTCAAGCACCGTGGCCGAAACTATAAACGTATTCAGGATCCGTTTGTTATAGCCGACGGTGCCCGTGAGATAACTCCCGTCATAGTTATTCCCCAGGTACGACTGATGGAAATAGGTTATTTGCGCAGAACCATAAATATTCTTCGTGAAATTGTAACTGGCTCCTCCATCCACAGTGGACGAATAGGATTGTGAATTTATGGGAAGCAAAGGTACGCCGCCGCCGCTATTGGCAATGGTCTGGTAGAGGTATCCATCCAAATTGTCCGTATAGCTTTGGCCGATAAACAGCCCCAGTTTCTGAGTTGGATGAAAGTTCGCGTTGGCTGATTCCGTGTTCGTTGTATAGTTCGTAAGAGAATTGGTCTGCTGCAACGCGGAGCCAAACTCGCCGGAATACGTCGAATGGTTAAACGACAACGAGAGCGTGCCATTCCACGGGAGCCGGTGATTACCATTAATCCCAAAGTTATTTCCACTGAAGTCCGAGGAGTTGCTCCCCTGCTCGCCACCCAAGAAAAATGGGAAATCCGAACTGATGTTCTGATGGGTGAATTGAGCGTTCAGGAGCCATCCAGCCTTTTTGTAGGTTGATCTCAAGTTGAGAGTACGGGTGGATGATTTCGACTCCTCGTTCGTGCCGAATAGGTTCCCGTCCCCACTTCCCTGCGAGTAGTTGACGGAGAAGGAAGGCCATTCTGGGAGCAACGCACTCCAGCCAACTCCAAATCCCCGGCCCGTACCGACGGTAGTAAAATTCGGGCTTCCGAGCAGTCCGAAGGTGCCAGTGCTGTTACGCGTGTAGTTGTAGCTTACGTAGCCCGGAAACCGTGTGCCGGAGAAGAAATTCGCGTTTGCAGTTACACCGCTGCTGTCTGTCAGCGACTGAAAGTTGGAGTTTGCTTTGGACTGGTTATAGTAGGGCGAAATGGTAAAGTTTAGAAAGTTCGGATTGTAGTAAGAGCCACTGAGAGTCGCGTCCCCGCCGTATTCCAGGCTGTGAGTGGAAGGGATCTGGTCCCCATAACCTGCGGAGTACCCTGCGGTCAGAAGTCCGGAGAGATTCATGCGCAGATCGTCGCCAACCTGCACCTGCGCTTGGATCGCTGGAGCAGCCACCAGGAACAGCAAGCAGGCCGCACATTGGATCCAGCGATTCACCTTGCTTGGTTCCTCTCTGTCGCTATGGGACAGTGGTTTCAAATCGGTGCAACTCACTAACTGTGATTGCACACCCATTGCCAAGTTCCCGGGTCACATGATCTTTCTAACCTTCGTACTTCAAAGGAGTTACACCGATAGTCAGGCTGTGTTGGGTTGATGTTGGGAGCTCCACTGCGACATCTCACCCACTGCAAAGTGCTGAATTCCTCAGCGCTTGTCGCGTTGAGTTTTTCAGTATTTTGGGGCGCGAGAATGGCTCTGGTTAAAGGCTTGCACAACGGATTAGTTGAGATCCTTCGGCTATGCTCATCGCATAGCCTCAGGATGACAACTGTGGGATGGGTTGGAGCCACAGATGGAGAAACAATTCGTGAGCCGTAGTAGAGTTCCGCTTTCATTGCAGACCTAGGGCTAGAGCATTTCCACCTTGGCGTTGGCTCGAAGGCGCTTGTCTAGCCCTGCACGGAGTTGCTCATATTTACTCTTCTGGAGTTCAGGACGCAGGTCGGCCTTTACTGCCTCAAAACTCTTCTTTCCAGCGGGGGTGTGGGCGTTCAGACGGATAATCGTATAGGCCTGTTCGATCTGAATGACATCGGTGATCTGGCCAGGCTTCATCACAAGGAAAGCCTTTACGACCTGAGGCGGAAGCTTGTCCCTCTCGACAGCTCTGTGGTCGCCCATGTTGACGCGGAAATCATCTTCGGAAATCTTTTCTGCCAGCAGACCAAAATCCTGATAGTTCTTAGTGGCCTTAGCCTGTTTCAAATCGTCATTCGCCCGCTTCAGGGCCTCTTGCTTCTGGTCCGCAGTCGATTTCTGCGGCGGCAGTACGGAGATAGATTGGAAGGTGAAGGATTCCGGGATTCGGAATTTTGCCGGATTTTTATCATAATAGCCCCGCACTTCGGCCAGCGTGACTGCGGACTTGTTCTCCACTTCCAGCTTTAACACTTGCTCGATCAGCAGCGAACGCTTGATTTTAGTCGCTACGTTCTGTTCCGAGCCGGCCATTTCCACCTTCAAGTACTGTTGATATTCCTGCGGGGACTGGAACTGCTTTTTGAACTCGGCCTGCGCTTGTTTCACTTGCTGAGGCGGCACGTTCAACTTGCGGCGCAACGCTTCCTGGTACACGAGTTCCTCAAAAATGATCATTTGCAGGGCGCCTTGCCGGATGGAGGCTTCTTGCGCTTTGGGAAATCCCCCGTGAGTAGTGGCGTAAGGGAATATCTGCAGCATTTCGCGGAGCAGGTCGCGATCGGTGAGTGTTGCGCCATTGACACGGGCTACGGGTTTGTCGCTGACCTGAAAAGTGGAATCGGTGGGTGCTGCTCCGGGCGTGGCGGGCTTTATTGGTCCCGTGGGAGCGTGGGATGAAACTTGGGCGCTTGCGGTTACTGCTGCTCCTAGTAGTAGAGCGAAAACTACCAGATACTTCATGAAATCCTCCGTAAAATCTTCTGTCTCTAAGAAAAAAAGGGGAGAGAGTTTCCTCTCTCCCCTGCATTGCAACTTTCTACTGGAACTGGGTGGTGATGATGTTGGTGTTGTTGGCTTCGTTCGCTTCGCCGAAGTGGCACTGGCGGCAGAACTGGGTCGTGGAAGGCGCTGTCTTGCCCGACGGATCAGGCGTAATGTTCGGGTTGTAGGGGCCGTTCACGAAGAAGAACGTTGCATAGTACTTGCCGCCGCCATCGTTCGCGATCGGGCTGGCTGCGGAAGAGGTGTACACGGTCATGACGTGCTGGTTGTGGCAGGTGGTGCAGAGCACGTAGGGCTTGTTGGCGGCAGTGACGCCAAACGGTTGGCTCCACTTGCCAGGAGCAAGGGCTGGCCAGCCGTAGTTCTGCACGAACGTAGCGTAGGGAGAACCGGTCGCCGGCGCGTTGTACTTGCCGGTCCCAAAGGTCAGTCCATACGCGGTCATGTCGCTGATCGTGGCTGCCTGTCCTACTGGGTGGTCATTGTTGTAATTGCCCGCAGCGGAACCGTCGTTGCCGAGCAACGTCGGAATCGCTGCGCCGCCGTAGGTCGTGTTGGTCAGGAGCCCGATGCTCTGCTCATACGACTTATTGGTCATCATGTTTGCCGGAGTCAAGTTGCCGTCATGGCAGCTGAGGCAGAGGAGAATTCCGCCGACTTCCTGAGAGCCACCAGTGATGGTGGTGGGCAGAACTTCCGCGAATCTCCCGTTGTCACCAAACTTGATCGTTTGGCCGTAGAGTGGGCTCGCGTCTTGTCCCCACAATGCATAGCTGCCGGCATCCGCCCCACCGCCGTGGCCCGAACCAAAGGACCCGCTGTGAGGAGCGTGGCATCCCGCGCAGCCGCGGCCGCCGTTATTGTGTGCGCCGAGGACGTCGACTGCCGACGACCAAGTCTGACCCATCGCCATTCCAGCGCTGGCTAGTGCGAAAATCGCAACCAAAATCATTTTTTTCATAAAATCAAATTCCTCCGTAGGTGTTGCAACAATTCCTTCGAGTTTTAGTGGCCAGACCCTGGAGCGGGGCGACCTACGGTGCCCCAAAGTGCATCCGGTATGCCGAACCGGTACAAACACGGAAATTTCCCAAAATCACAGCAAGGCCCTTTTTATCTATAAGATATGAGAGGGGGGCGAAAGGGCTGGGCTTTCGGACCGAAACGATTGGATCCTGAGCTTTGGGTGAAATGACGCAGTTGTGATGCGAAGTCACACACGGAAATGCATAAGAAGTAAGCGTGTTAGCCGTCACAGGGACAGGTTCAGATTCAGGTCGAGCGGACACAAACTGATTCCACTTTAGGTTTTCCAAGAGAAGTGACGGTTGATCACGTTACTGCTTGTGTGTCCGAATTGAACAGAGACCTATCCGAACTGGAACAACACTATCTTTAGTTTGAGAATATTCCCGCGGGGCCGTGCTGTGACTCCGCAGAGAGGATTGTGGCCGATCGGAACATTGGCCACGGAGTGAGCTGAAGATGGAGGAGTTAGTTCAGGGTTTCGCAGGAGTTGTGGCCGAGGAAGGCTGGGCCGGCGTTGGGGTGGTACCCTTCCCAGTGTTCAGCTTGGCGGCACGATCCGCGGCTCGCTTTTCGCGTTCTTTGTCGGCTTCAGCATCAGAGATGTATTGAAACTGCTGAGCCCGTCCAGGGAAAATTTCGCTTGTGAAAACACGATTCTTTTTGTCAATGGTGATGCCCACCAACCCCTGGAACTGACCTGGAAGAAGGCCATGTCCGCCGAGTGCGATGAGGAGTTGGCCTTCCTTATTGAAGACCTGCACCCGGTCCTGCACGCCGTCGGCGACCCAGATGTGACCGTCGCCATCGATGGCTAAGCCCTTGGGCCTAGCAAAATAGCCGGGCCCGTCACCGGCCTTGCCAAAAGTGCTGACGAACTGCCCGTCGGCATCGAAGATTTCGATGCGGTTGTTATAGGTGTCCGCGACGTAGAGATTGCCTTCCGCATCCACCGCCACACCGGAAGGCTTTGAGAAATCACCCGAGGAAGTCAGTTCGTGTTTGTGCCCGGTGGTGCCGATTTTGCGGAGAAGCTTCAAAGTGTCGGCATCATATACAAGAACCTGGTCGAGCTCGATATCCGCCACATAGAGCAAGCGATTTTGCGTATCAAGGGCCAGTCCACCTGGATCGGCCATGCCGTCCGTGATTACGTCTTCCGGTTTGTGCTCCTTATTGAAAACCAGGACATGGCGCAGGCCAGGGTCGGAAACAAACAGCCGGTCGTTGTCGTCCATAGCCAGGCCGATGATGCGTGCAAAGTGGGCGTGGACGGAGTTCTTGATCAGATCCACGTCACGCGTTTCCGTGTTGAAAATGAAGATGGCACCGACTTTCTGGTCGGCGATGTAGAGTAGGCCCTTGGAATCGACCGCGATTCCATAAGGCTGAATCAACTCAAAAGGCCGTGAGAACACTTCCTCGTTGGACTGCGTGCCCGCCAGCCGGTCCATCCATGCGGATTTTTTCTGCTTGTTTCCTTGCACGTTGCGGGCGGCTTTATCCGAGGAATACCAGTTCGTGTACTTGATGCGAGCGATCGCCGGCGGATTCGGCCAGACAATATAGGAATAGTCGATGGCCTTGATCTTGGCTTCCGTCTCGGCTTTTTCGTCGGCCTTCTTTTTCTTCTGATCTGCCTGCAGCGAAAGCGGCAAAGCGGCGAACATGGCAGCGAAAATAGCCAGGGCCAGCCAACTCCGCTGCAATCTATTTTGGTTTCTGCCTGTGGCATGCATCGGAATCACTCCTGAAATCCGCGTTTAGCGCTTGGTCAGATCCTTGTGGCAAGTCGCGCAAAACTTGGTGTTGTTTTCCTGGTCGTTTACTATCAAGTTCGGTTTCAGCGAAGAATGCGGCTGGTGGCAGGTCAAACAGTTAATCTTCTGAATCAGCTTGGTGACGTCAGTCGGGTCCGTGACGTCGGACACGGGATGGCCTGTGACAGGGTGCCCTTTGCCATATTTCAGCGGTAAAACGGGCACTTTGTTCTTCGTGTAGTAGTCGTCCGGCAGCCGCACAGTGCCGTTGAAAATTTTTAGCACGCCGGCCGCCTTGTCTTCCACTGGAGCCGCATCGGGGCCGTGGCATTCAAGGCAGAGCGCGTTGCCCTGAGCGCGCAGGAGCTTTTCGCGCTCGCCCCCATGTGGCTGGTGGCAGGTGCCGCAGCCCTGCGCGAAAGCCGGCTGGTGATGCACAGGCTTCTTGGCGAGCTCGGCGATGTCTGAATGGCAGCCGAGGCAGATCTCGACGGGATTCGTTTTCGGCAGCGCAATGTACTTGCTGGCGTGCGGAGTGTGGCAATCGCTGCAATCGCCGGCAGCGCCGGGATGCTGCACCTTGGCGCTTTCAATCTGCTTGGCTTTTTCGTCGTGGCACATCACGCAAAGCGACTTCGCATCCGGCTGGGTCAGCACCACTTTTCCGTCTTTCGCAGGCGCGTGGCAGACTTCGCACTGTTTGTCCGCAAAAGGAGGATGAGTGTATTTGGCGAGCAACTTGGGAGCATTCGACTGGTGTGGATCGTGGCACTGCACGCAATTTGCGGTGCCAAACGGTTGATTTTGATGGGCTTTCTGCAGCGCCGCGTCCTTCGGATCGTGGCAATCGATGCATAGCGCGGGGGTCGCCTTAGTCAGATGAAAATCAAACTCCTGCTTGCCGCGTTCGCCCGTCTTGTGCGTGACGTGGCAGGTTTCGCAGCCCATGTCCAGCGCCGCAT
>Ga0210403_10001290_pt1 | contig 23914 bp, 19 predicted proteins | sample IncBWC19MmetaG_FD_150863 | JGI IMG/M metagenome (GOLD analysis project Ga0210403, IMG submission 150863) | Forest soil microbial communities from Barre Woods Harvard Forest LTER site, Petersham, Massachusetts, United States - Inc-BW-C-19-M | ecosystem: Environmental > Terrestrial > Soil >... | reverse complement strand
CAAGCACCCGGTAAAGATTCTCGGTGACGGCGAACTCACCACCGCCCTCATCATTCATGCCCACAAGTTTTCCAAGTCAGCTCAGGATAAAATTACCAAGGCCGGCGGCACTTTTGAGGTCTTGCAGTAATGTTCGAGAAATTAGCCAACATTTTTCGCATCCCGGATTTGCGCAAGCGCATTCTGTTCACGCTTGGGCTTCTCGCCGTTTACCGTTTGGGCGGACACATCCCCACGCCCGGCGTGAATGCCGACAAGTTGCAACAGTTTTTCGAGGCCAATCGCGGATCGTTCCTCGGATTCGTCGATTTGTTCTCCGGCGGCCAGTTACGGCGGCTTACAATTTTCGCTCTCGGAATCATGCCGTACATCACGGCGTCCATCATTCTGCAACTGCTCACCGTGGTTTATGAGCCGTTAGCGAAGCTACAAAAAGAGGGCGAGCTCGGTCGCAAAAAAATCACCCAATGGACCCGCTATCTCACCGTAGTCCTTAGCGCCGTCCAATCCCTCGGCATTGCCGTCAGCCTCGAAAAAGGTGGCGGAGGTTTCGTGGTGAACCCCGGCATCCCATTCATCCTCATGACGATGCTGACCCTCACCACCGGCAGTGCCTTCATTATGTGGCTCGGCGAACAGATCACGGAGCGCGGCATCGGCAATGGTATGTCCCTGCTGATATTCGCCGGCATCGTCGTTGGCCTTCCTCGTGGTGTCGCCGACCTATATCAGAAGGTCAGCACACAGGCTTGGGGACCATTCACTCCCGTCGCAGTATTATTGTTAGTCGGAGTAATGATCGTCGTCGTCGCTTTCATCGTCTATGTCGAACGAAGCGAGCGCCGAATTCCCGTGCAGTATGCGAAGCGCGTAGTCGGCAGAAAAGTAATGGGCGGACAATCCACCCACCTTCCGCTCCGAGTCAACGCTGGCGGTGTCATGCCCGTGATTTTCGCCTCCTCCATTCTGACCATGCCGCAAATGCTCGGCGCCGGATTGAAAGACAATCGCTACTTCGGCGGGCTGATTCACGCTCTGGGATGGGGCGAGCCGCTCTACACATTGCTTTACGCGCTGGGAATCATCTTCTTCGCGTACTTCTATGTGTCTATCGTTTTTAATCCCAACGAAGTTGCGGACAACATGCGCAAGTATGGCGGATTCATTCCCGGCATTCGCCCCGGCAAGCGCACCGCCGACAATATCAATGAGATTTTGACTCGCATCACCTTGGTAGGAGCGCTCTACCTAATCATTATTTCGTTTATTCCCGAGTGGATGATTGCCGGCATCCGGTTGAACCATTTGCCGGGCGCGCTCGGCACTTTCTTCGAGCGGCTTCCCACCTGGGTCACGAACGGCCTGGGAGTAAACTTTTATTTTGGCGGCACCTCGCTGTTAATCGTAGTCGGCGTCGCCATGGATACCGTTACCCAGGTTGAAGCGCAATTAATCATGCGGCATTACGACGGCTTCACGCCGCGCAGCGGAAGGATTCGCGGCCGCCGCACCTGGTAACAATTTTTTGACTAGCGACGGGTGTTCTCACCCGTCCACGATGCTATTAGGAATATTGAAAGTGGAGACGCCGCGGGGCGAGTTCGATGGCAGAGGATGTGTTGCGGAACATCGGACCGATTGTGTTGCTTGGGCCGCCAGGGGCGGGCAAGGGCACTCAGTCCAAGCGCATCTCAGATCGCTACGGCATTCCCCAGATCTCCACCGGTGATCTCCTTCGGGAGAATGTTCAGCGCCGGACAGACCTGGGATTAAAGGCCGAGGCCCAAATGGCGCGGGGAGACTTGGTGCCAGACAACCTGGTTTGTGACATGGTTGCCTGGCGTCTGCGGGATACAGACTGCGAGCGCGGGTTCATCCTTGATGGCTTCCCGCGAACTGTCAGGCAGGCACTATGGCTGGATGCGTTTTTGAAACATCAGTTCCTTGAAAATCCGAAACGTCACGTTTGTTCGCCGATTGTGGTGCGCTTTGACGTGGACTATAATAAGTTAACGCTCCGGCTCAATGGACGCAGAACCTGTCCTGCCTGCGGTCTGATTTATAACATCCACCTTCAGCCGCCCCAGGTCGACGAACTTTGCGATGTCGACGGTTCCAAGCTGATCATGCGCGACGATGATCGCTATGAGGTTATCCAGGAACGCCTGGCAACCTATGAACGGCAGACTATGCCCGTGGCGGAATATTACACGCGGGAAGGGCGTTTGATTTCAGTGAACGCCGACCGCCCGGTGGATGAAGTCACCGCGCAGCTCTTTCAGGAAATAGAAAGCCACGCCGCCGCAACGGCCAGTGGCGTCTAGGGTAGCTAAAGAAACTCTGTCATCCCGACCGAAGCGAAGTGGAGGGACCTGCTGTTCGGCGGTTCATCTCCGAATGATGGCGAAGCATATGGCAATAGTCTGCAAATCGGCGGCTGAAATAGCCAAGATGAAACAAAGCGGCCACATCGTCCGCGAGGTCCTCGACGCCCTGCGCGCTATAGTCGCGCCCGGCGTTACGACTATGGACCTGGAACGCGCCGCCGAGCAGAAAATTAAGGAACTGGGCGCGAAACCGGCGTTCAAGGGATACTACGATTATCCGTGCGTGCTGTGCACTTCGATCAACGAAGAGATCGTTCACGGTATTCCCTCTGCGAAGCGGGAACTGAAGGCCGGGGACATTGTTTCCATTGATTGCGGAGTCGTTCTCGACGGTTACTACGGAGACGCCGCCATCACGGTGCCGGTGGACGGCTCCTTGAAGCCGGAGATTTCAAAGCTGCTCGAAGTTACCGAAGCTTCTCTGTACAAGGGGATCGAGCAGGCGAGAGTTGGAAACGCAGTCGGAGACGTTGGCGCAGCGGTGCAAGAGTACGTCGAAGCCAATGGATTTAGCGTCGTTCGCGAGTTCGTCGGGCATGGTATTGGCACCCGGCTCCATGAGGAGCCCCAGGTCCCGAACTTCGGATCGCGAGGACAAGGACCCCGCTTCCGTGAAGGCATGGTCCTGGCGATCGAACCCATGGTGAACTTCGGCGAGCCGGGGACGCGCGTCCTGAATGATAAATGGACGGCGGTCACAGCCGACGGAAGCTGTAGCGCCCACTTCGAACACTGTGTGGCAGTAACAAGAGACGGCCCAATGATATTAACGCAGTAAAACCGCTGCTAGCTTCTAGCTGTTAGCCAGAACAGGGTGCGATCTAGCTGGAAGCCAGAAGCTAGAAGCGTTCTTAAGGAGTTCATGAGTAAAGAAGACGCGATTGAAGTAATGGCAACCGTGGTGGAACCCTTACCCAATGCCATGTTTAAAGTAGAACTGGAGAATAAGCATCAAGTACTGGCGCACGTTTCCGGGAAAATGCGCAAGAATTTCATACGCATCCTCCCCGGAGACAAAGTAGCAGTTGAACTTTCGCCATACGACCTGAATCGCGGCAGAATCGTATACCGCTACAAATGAACGTAGGGATAGCCGTCCCTCGCGAGCCTGCCCTGAGCAAAGTCGAAGGGTCCGGGTCGAGCAAAGCTCGACAGGGTGTAGAAGATTTTCGCTGACAGCTGAGAGCTGACAGCTGAAAGCTGGGTTTATGAAAGTGCGAGCATCAGTAAAAAAGATTTGCGATAAATGCAAGGTCATCCACCGCAAGGGAGTAGTACGGGTGATCTGCGAAAATTCCAAACACAAGCAGCGTCAGGGATAAGTCGGCCTTTGGCTTTTAGCCATTAGCTAAGAGCCAAGAGCCAAGAGCAATAACCAGCAGTCGGAGGAGTAGAACACATGGCAAGAATTGCAGGCGTCGACCTTCCGCGTAACAAACATGTGGATGTCGCGCTCACCTATATTTACGGCATCGGCAACCCGCGGTCCGCAAAGATACTGAAGCAGGCCAACGTCGAACCCATGAAGAAAGTTCAAGACCTGGGCGAAGACGAAGTAAACCGTATCCGCCAGGTCATCGAATCCGAAGGCATGGTCGAAGGCGACCTCCGCAAAGACATTACGATGAACATCAAGCGTCTCATCGAAATCGGCTCTTATCGCGGATACCGCCATCGCCGCAACCTTCCAGTGCGCGGCCAACGCACCCATACAAATGCGCGCACCAGAAAAGGCCCGCGCAAAGGCACTATAGCGCAGAAAAAGAAAGCAGCAGCAAAGACGTAGAAATACGGCTGCTAGCTTCTAGCTTCTAGCTAGAGGCCAGAAGCTAGAAGCTAGGAGCGATTATGGCAAAACCAGTAGCGGCAGCAGGAACTCCGGGAACTCCGGAAAAAAAAGGCAAGAAGAAGACGTTCAAGAAGAAAGAGCGAAAGCATGTCACGCATGGCATCGCGCACATCCAGGCCTCTTTCAATAACACGATTGTGACCATTGCCGATCAGGCCGGAAACGTTCTGTCGTGGAAGAGTTCCGGTTCTCTCGGATTCCGCGGGTCCCGTAAAGGCACCCCGTTCGCGGCACAACAGGCCGCGTCCAACGCCGCCACCATGGCCCGAGATCACGGTGTGCGCAGCGTCGAGGTCCGAGTCAGCGGCCCCGGTTCAGGACGCGAATCAGCAATCCGCGCCCTAGCCGCCGCAGGAATCGAAGTCCGCAACATCAAAGACTCGACTCCGATTCCGCACAACGGCTGCCGTCCGCCAAAGCGCCGAAGAGTGTAAGAGCAAGTTTCTGGTTTCGAGTTTCAAGTTTCGAAACTAGAAACCGGAGCCTCGAAACTGTTTTTTCGTCCGGGACGAAGGGTGAAGCCATACCTGTAAACCGGTCATCTAATAAAGGAGAATAAATTGGCCCGTTACACCGATCCTGTCTGTCGTCTCTGCCGCCGCGAGGGCATGAAACTGTTCCTCAAAGGCACACGCTGTTTCAGCGACAAGTGCGCCATTGAAAAGCGCAACTTTGCCCCCGGTCAACACGGAAAAGACCGCAAAGCGAAGGTTGTAGGCTATGGCCTCCAATTGCGCGAGAAACAAAAAACCAAGCGCATGTATTTCACCCAGGAAGGCCAGTTCCGGAATTACTTTGAAAAGGCTGCCCGTTCCCGGGGAGTTACCGGCGAAATCCTTCTCCAGCAACTCGAGCGGCGCCTGGATAACATTGTTTACCGGCTCGGCTTCGGAATTTCTCGACGCCAGGCCCGGCAGTTGGTTCGCCACGGCCACGTACAGGTCGATGGACGTAAGGTGAATATCCCGTCTTATCAAGTTAACGTCGGCGAGGAGATCGCGATCCGCGAAGCCAGCCGCAAATTAACAATTCTGGAAAGCGCCAAGGAATTTGCCAGCCACCAGAATGCCGTCAACTGGCTCGAGATCGATCGCGACAATTACAAAGGCCGGGTAACAGCATTACCGAAACGCGAAGACATCAACCTGCCCGTCAATGAGCAGCTGATTGTCGAACTTTATAGTAAGTAATGGCCTTGAGGTACCAGTCCGGAGAGGAGATTCGGAAAGGCGACCAAGTACTTTGGCACGGAGATCCCGGCGAGATTGAATTTGTGGCCGATCCGCTCGTCAAAGATTCCGCAACCGAGTGGTATTTGAAAGAATACGGACCGGGAGTAATGGTAGTCGAAGTAATTCCGAAAGCTTTCGGACGCGTGTACGAAATGGATACCGAGGACGACGGGGATTTAGTTCTGGTATCAAGAGCCACGAATGGAAGCTCGGGTGCTAAGAGCTAGTAGCAGTTTTTTTCGGTCCACCAAATTTCGAGCCAGCACAGCCTTCCCGGCGCCAGATCTGAAACAGGACCAATTCAGGGAGCCAGGACGAGCCAAATGGCCGAAGGAGAATAAACAATGCTTTGGAAAGGTTTTCAAAAACCGAAACGTCTTGCAGTTGACACTTCAACCCTAACCGATCGCTACGGCATTTTCTGGGCTCAGCCTTTCGAACGAGGCTTTGGCACGACCATCGGAAACGCCCTTCGGCGCGTGCTGCTTTCTTCCATCGAAGGAGCCGCCGTCACTGCGGTAAAGATCGAAGGAGTGTTGCACGAATTCCAATCGATCCCCGGTGTAGTCGAGGATGCAACCGACATCATTCTCAACCTGAAGCAGGTTCCATTCAAGTTAAGCGGCGATGCTCCGAAAGCGATCTATCTTCGCGCCGATCAGCCCGGCGTCGTGACCTCCGGAATGATCGAAGCCGATTCTGACGTCGAAGTCCTCGACAAAGACGTATACATCGCCACCGTCAGCGAAGGTGGCAAGCTCGATATGGAAATGCGCTTAAAACGCGGCCGCGGGTATGTCTCCGCCGACAAGAACTTCGACGAAGACCTCGGCATCGGATTCATTCCCATTGACTCGGTGCACTCGCCCGTCCGCAAGTGCAATTACACCGTCGAAGCCGCTCGTCTGGGACAGATTACCGACTACGACAAGCTGACCATCGAAGTCTGGACCAACGGCTCCATTCTGCCGGCCGATTCAATTGGCCTGGCGGCAAAGCTGTTGAAAGATCACATGAATATCTTCATCAACTTCGAAGAAGATATCGAGACTTCAAGCTCAAGCGAAGAGCGCAAGCCCGAAATCAAAAACGAGAACTTGAATCGTTCCGTCGAAGAGCTTGAGCTTTCCGTTCGCAGCTACAACTGTCTGAAGAATGCCAACATTCAGAGCATCGGTGAACTCGTTCAAAAAACCGAAGCCGAAATGCTGAAGACGAAAAATTTCGGCCGCAAGTCATTGAACGAGATCAAAGAAATTCTCGGAACCATGGGTCTAAGCCTGGGTATGAAAATCGACGAGCAGGGAAATGCAGTTCCCGGCCCCACGTCGAATCAAATCCTCCCAGCCTCAGCCTACGGAGACAACGAACTATAGAAACACGCTCGTGTGGGGACGGGCACTCTTGCCCGTCCAAGCGAGCAAAGCTCGGCAGATTTATCAAATAGCGTCAGAAGCTCGAACTGGGGTCAATCATGCGCCACAAAGTAGCGGGATATAAATTAGGACGCAATACCAGCCACCGCCGATCATTACTTCGTAACCTCGTCACCTCCATTATTCTCGAGGAACGTATCGAAACCACCGTGCCCAAAGCCAAAGCCATGCGTCCCATCGTCGAGAAAATGATTACCCTCGGCAAGCGCGGAGACCTCTCCGCCCGCCGCCAGGCCCTCGCCTATCTGATGACCAGCGCCGCAGTCGATAAACTGTTCGATACCGTCGGCCCCCGCTTCGGAGACCGCGAAGGTGGATACACCCGCATCATTCACACCGGCTGGCAAAAAGGTGATGGCGCCGACAAAGCCATCATCGAACTCTTAGGGAGCGAAAAGCTCCAGGAAGAAAAGCGCGAAAAGCGCGCAGAAATTCGCTCCAAACGAGCCGAAGAGACCAAGCGAGCCATGGAAGAAGCCGAAGCCAAAGGCGGAGTCGAACACCCCACCGACCACGCCGAAGGCGAGGACAAAACGAAAGAAGAAAAATAACTCACTGAGAACTGAGAACAAGAAACTAGGAACTGATTTGTTAAAGGTCTATTGACCTCGTCATCTCGACCGAAGAGAGATCGTCTGAGAGCATGATTTTGCGCACTCGAGAGACCTGCTTTAGCCGGGCATGAAAAGCGCCTCACCCTCTAATAGCGCAGCCTTACCGCTTACTGCGAATGGTCCCCATCCAGCCTCAAAACCATTGCCTTCCCCCGCTGTCTCTGATAACTTTTTAGTAGTCCACCAAAGCTAATTTCTGGCTGCTGTAGCGCTGTATACCCCACCCAGACCGCTTAAGGAGAAGTTGATTTGTCATCCAAGAACCCTTATCTCTTTACGTCCGAATCCGTCACCGAAGGCCATCCCGATAAAATCGCCGACCAGATTTCCGACGCCATCCTCGACGCGTGCCTAACCGACGACCCCATGAGCCGCGTAGCCTGTGAAACCCTCACTGCCACAGGCTTGGTAGTAATCGCCGGAGAAATCACCACCAAGGCATACGTAGACTTCCAGTCCCTGGTCCGGGGAATGATCTCATCCATCGGCTATAACAACGCCCTATACGGCTTCGACTCGAACACCTGCGCAGTGATCTCCAGCATCAACAAACAGTCCGGCGACATAGCCATGGGCGTCGACACAGGCGGCGCCGGCGACCAGGGAATGATGATGGGCTACGCGTGTACCGAAACCCCGGAACTTATGCCCATGCCGATTCTTTTGGCGCATAAGCTGGCGATGAAGTTGGCGGATGTACGGAAGCATGGGAAGTTGCCTTATTTGCGGCCGGATGGGAAGTCGCAGGTTACGGTTGAATATGACAAGAATCACAAGCCGGTTCGGGTGGACGCTGTGGTTATCTCGACGCAGCATTCGGAGACCGTCGGCAATGACGAGCTTCGCGCTGATATCTTGAAGCACGTTATTCAGGCGACAATTCCTACGCATCTTCTCGATGCGGACACCAAATATCACATCAATCCCACGGGGCGGTTTGTTATTGGCGGGCCTATGGGGGATACCGGACTTACTGGGCGCAAGATTATCGTCGACACGTACGGCGGGATGGGACGGCATGGCGGCGGGGCGTTTAGTGGAAAAGATCCGACCAAGGTGGACCGCTCTGCGGCCTACATGGCGCGGCACATTGCTAAGAACATCGTTGCTGCTGGATTGGCCGAGCGCTGCGAAGTTCAGTTGGCTTATGCGATTGGAGTTGCGGATCCGGTGAGCGTCCTGGTGGACACGTTTGAGACGTGCAAGGTCGATCCGGCGCTGCTTCCCGACTTGGTGCGGGCGAATTTCAAGTTGACACCTAAAGGCATTATTGACTCCCTCAAGTTGCGGCGCCCGATTTATTGTAAGACGGCGGCTTATGGGCACTTTGGGCGAACTGATCCGGATTTCACTTGGGAGGCGACGGACAAGGCTTCTCAGCTTGCCAGCGCTGCTGGATTGCGCGAGACGGTGGGAGCAGGGGCTCGGAAGTAAGTCCCCACCCTCTCGCAAAGAACGCGAGAAGGATGGGGCACCTCAACGGGATTGATATTTGAAAGGGCGCGGCTTCAGCCGCGCCGTCACTAGCTAAATCTGATTTACGGCATTGCTGAAGCCATGCCCCTTCAAAGCCAATCAAAAGTTCATAAACAGGAGACGCATGTCAACCACACCTACGCAAGTGCAATGCGACATCAAGAATATTGAGTTTGCCGATCTTGGCAAGAAGCGGATTGACTGGGCGAACCAGTCAATGAAAGTGCTCCAGATTATCCGCAAGGAATTCATCAAGAATCAGCCGCTGAAGGGGATGCGTGTTTCCGCATGCCTTCACGTTACGGCCGAGACTGCGAATCTCGCTATCGCACTGCGAGACGGCGGCGCCGATGTTGTGCTTTGCGCATCGAATCCGCTTTCGACGCAGGATGATGTTGCTGCCAGCCTGGTGCGCGACCACGGAATCCCGGTTTTCGCCATTAAGGGCGAAGACAACGACACTTATTACAGCCATATTTTGGCGGCGATCGACCATCGTCCACACATCACAATGGACGATGGCGCCGACCTGGTGACCATCCTGCACACCAAGCGGCAGGACGCGTTGGCCGACGTGATCGGTGGAACTGAAGAAACGACAACCGGCGTGATTCGCCTTCGCGCCATGGCGAAAGAAGGCGTGTTGCGTTTCCCAATCGTTGCGGTAAACGACGCGGACACCAAGCATTTGTTCGACAATCGTTACGGCACCGGACAGTCCACAATCGACGGAATTATTCGCGCCACCAACTTCCTACTCGCAGGATCGAAGTTCGTCGTAGCCGGCTACGGCTGGTGCGGACGCGGCCTTGCCAGCCGGGCTCGTGGTTGCGGCGCCGAAGTGATCATCACGGAAGTCGATCCGACGAAGGCTCTCGAAGCGGTGATGGACGGGTTCCGCGTGATGGCGATGGCCGAAGCCGCGAAACTGGGCGACGTATTCTGCACGGTGACGGGCAACAAGAACGTCCTCACGAAAGATCATTTCGAGTTGATGAAAGATGGCGCGATCGTTTCCAACTCGGGACACTTCAACGTCGAAATCGATATCCCCGCGCTCGAAAAAATGTCATCGTCGAAACGAACCACTCGTACGTCCGTCGAAGAATATTCCCTGCGCGATGGACGCAAGATCAATCTCCTCGGCGAAGGGCGCCTGATCAATCTCGCCGCAGCCGAAGGACATCCTCCGTCAGTAATGGATATGAGCTTCGCCGATCAGGCTCTTTCAGTCGAATACATGGTGAAGAATTATTCAACTCTGGAGAAAAAGGTCTACACGGTTCCAGTGGATCTCGATAAGCGAGTGGCGAAGTTGAAGCTGGAATCGATGGGAATCAAGATCGACCGGCTGACTCCAGAGCAGGAAGAGTATCTGGCAGGCTGGAGCGAGGGAACTTAAGATCCCTCGTTGGTCGTTCGTCTTTGGTCGTTGGGAAGGGCGGCGTAAGCCGCCCTTTTTGTATGCTACTGCGGACTCCTGGGTGTCTTAGCTTTAATCGCCGCTACCTCTTCAAGCATGGGTAAAATCCTGGACTTGTCTACTTCTCGAAATTCCGCCCGCAGCGACTCCCAGACGGACTCCCCGATTTTCTTGTTGAGAGTCAAAACATTGTTGCGATAAGCACACGTTTCTCTGACCCGAGGCGGAATGTTTTTACCCACGGCCAGCAGAAAGATGAATCCGCCGTAATAGAACCAATACCGCCTATAAGCAGAGCCCGAATCAGGTCTTGGCACCATGAAATTAGGCGCGACGATTTTATACGGCCAAATGGCCACGGTGATGACTACATCGTCGGGCAGAGTAGTCTTCCCCAAGAGGAACTTACGGATGGCCTTTTCCTGCTTTAGGTTCAGGTAAATTTTGGGCGGAGTGCCGCCGTCTACTGGGCTCCATCTCCGAGTTCCCCGCCAGAATAGGCTCATGCCGAAATAAACCAATTTTTTCAAATCGACCGCCGGGATATTCGCAGCAGGGAAAAGCATCGTCCCATCCGCATATCGCACGGCCTTAGAGACATCGAGGACATTATGTAGCGGGAACGGCTTCGCGTAATCGGCGGGAATCTGGGAAAGCACCCACGCTTCGCCACCATCATTGAAGCGTTTCTCGCATTGAGCGCAAAACTTGTAGTCGCGAATTTGGTGCGAAGATTGCATCGCCCTGCCGTTGGAAATCACGACAGGGTTAGGATTTTTAAGCTGTCCCGCTCGGTTCCTCTTGTATCCCCCCTTTGGAAGATAGTGGCTGTCATGAAGATCCCGAACAGTACCGCAGAGCTCGCATTTTCCATGTTGCATAGTAAAAGGTGGCCAACCCGCCAAACTAGCCACTCGAAGCTTGTTCCGAGTCGGCAGTTCCGGGATTCAAACGGCTTACCAGTTCTGTCATCGCATAGTGAACAAACTGTGCACCAAGTCCTGTGTGAGCACATATGTCTTGGTGTCCTCAAAAGCGGACTCCATGGTGGTGGAAGGGTTCGAGGCACGTCGGGGCGGTCTCCGTCTCTTAATGAATCTTCCACCGCTATCGGATTCCCGTGACTGGCGGATTACACCTCCAGTCGACAGGTCACGAATCAACATCCTGTAAAGGTCTGCCTCCGGAGAATCGTCACGCGGGACAGGCTCCCCGTACACAGCGAGCCATATGTCGTACCGAGTCGGTTCTTCATTCTTGTGAATTTCACGGATCACAGCTAGATGGGCTTCGTGATATGTGTCCAGCCAATCGAGAAACAGCCGGACGATGTCGTCCGAACAGACTCGTGTGCCGGCCGCATTGGTTATCAGTTGCACAAGAAGTCGTCGTTTTTCATCAGTATCGGCCTGGTCCCACTGTCGAAAAGTCTTTCGCACCAGAGTCAGATACTGTTCGCTTGTAATCCTCTCCTCCACTTCTGGGCCGAATCCCTCGAGTCTGTGAACCATCCCTTCAATCGTGCCGCGCAGTTCTTGAAGCTTTTCCTGATGCTCCTGCAGCCATTCTCGTAAAAGACCCTCGCGCTCGGCCTGCGACTCTCCATCCTTATAGGAAACACCCGCCATCGCGGCGGCTGAGATCACGCCGCCTACCCAGGGAATGCTTCCAATAGCGGCCAGCGAAATAGCATCGAATATCCGACGCTTTCGCGAAGGGGTAGCCGATTCAATCTCTGCCTTGATTGACTCTATGACGTAATCGCGGGGGACTATTGCGTTGTTCTCTTCTCCCATGCGGCACAGAATACCACCCGGGAAGAGGCGTCTCGGGCCGGGTTACCCCCTCAGGATGACACTGGGGCGATGAAGAGTATGTGATGAGTGGACGCTGTCATGTCCTTTCTAGGCTTGACTTCGTTTTTTGGGGGGCGCATAGTCAGACTGGAGTTGAAGAATCAAGCGGCCTTTGCGGGCCGCTTTTTTATTGCGGAGAGTTACAGAAAGAATTCATGAAAAATAACGGGATGAAGATTAAACACCCTAAGCGTAGGGGTGAGTGGGCGGAGCTGCGTTTTATGACTCGGGCGGCGGAAGAGGGGCTGCAAGTCAGCAAGCCTTACGGGGAAATGGCGCGATATGACTTCATTGTGGAGCATGGGGCGCGATGTGTGCGGGTGCAGGTTAAGTCCACGATGTTTAAAGATCGTGGCGGGTACTCGTGCTCGGTGAGAGGGTGTCGCGGGCCTTATGAGGGCGATCCGTTTGATTTCTTGGCGGCGTATCTGATTCCGGAAGATTTGTGGTACATCATTCCGGCGGAGAAGTTTCGGATGCAGGGGAGTATTGCGCTGTATCCCAGGCTGAGGAAGTCGAAGTACAAAGCCTATTTGGAGGCGTGGGATCTTTTGAGAGGCACGGTGGTTGAGCGGATTGAGGCTTGCGCCGAGGAATGGTGGATCTCAGCGGCGGCAGTTGGGCAGTTATCGCGGCACGATCCCACTCTCGGCATTGCGCTTCATCCTAGACCCAGGGCTCGAGCCAAGCTCTCTTGAACGGAGCGCTGACAGTGGGCCTCCCGCTCTTCGCAAAAGCGGCGAAGAATGGGGCACCCTCGGTTGTGTTGGCCGAGGCGAACATCAGGCGGTAACGTTACTGACGGAATGCCTCCCACTTCTCGCAAAGGACGCGAGAAATGGGGCACCCGGAGTTGGTGGTACGGGGCGAGATCAAAACCTTCCTGAGACAAATTGTCCTGCGCCCGTCTGGATGGACAAGATGTCCCAAACCTTCCGCAGCTTACTATTCCTATCTCGTTGGTTAGCAATAGCTTACGGCAATCCCAAATTGGTACCCCCCGTGCAAAAGATAGGCCGTAAGCAGAAATCCCCTCACATTCGTACGTCGTTTTGAGAAGGGTGAGAACTATGTCGCAGACACTGAAACCGAAGAAGCGGAGCCGGGATGAACGTCACAGCGCCGCTTGGGGAAAGCGCTTGAGCGTGCTGTTGCTGCTCGTGCTGACGGAAACCGGGTTCGCCCAAAACTTTGCCGGGGGCAACTCACATCCCAAATTTGCCGACGACCTTGCTCCGATTGCGGCGCGGGCGAACCATGGTGCGAAAGCTACTGAGACTGTGCAGGTTATCGTGCAGTACAAGCAGGTTCCGCAGGCGACGCAAGAAAGCAAAGTCCATGGATTGGGCGCGCGGCTGAACCATCGGCTCCATATGGTCAACGGCATCGCTCTGACGATTCCGGTCAATGCACTGCCTTATCTGGAAGCCGATCCTGAGATTCTTTCGGTAAGCATCGACCATCCCATGAACGGGTTGGATGACACCACGGACGTCGCCATCGGCGCCAGTGCGGCTTGGAATGCCGGCTACGACGGAACCGGGATTGGCGTGGCCGTGATCGATAGCGGCATTAACGACAGCCATCCCGACCTTCAGGATTCGTCGCAGTCTCATTCGCGCGTGGTCTATCGTCAGGATTTCACGGGTACCGCGACCTCGAACTGGCGTGGCGCAACGTATGACCTGTACGGTCACGGAACTCATGTCGCGGGGATCATTGGCGGCAACGGTTATCTTTCAGGCGGGAATTACAGTGGAGTCGCGCCGGGTGTGAGTCTCATAGACCTTCGTGCCCTGGATGCGAATGGTTCGGGCAGCGACAGTACGGTAATCGCGGCTATCGAACAAGCGATTGCGCTGCAGAACACTTACAACATTAGGGTAATTAACCTGTCGCTGGGTCGCGGCATTTTCGTCAGCTATACCAATGACCCTCTCTGCCAGGCGGTGGAGTCGGCTTGGAAAGCGGGAATCGTGGTAGTAGTAGCGGCGGGCAATTACGGACGGGTCAGTGCCAATGGCAGCAACGGATTCGGAACCGTTACCGCTCCCGGCAACGATCCTTACGTACTGACAGTAGGCGCGATGAAGAACGGTGGATCTTCTTCTCCCTCGAACGAGAGGCTGGCGAGCTATAGCTCTAAAGGGCCCACAACGTACGATCACGTGGTGAAACCAGACATTGTTGCTCCGGGTACCGGCATCGTTTCGCTGGCAGCTCCCGGGGCTACCCTGGAAGCACAGTATCCCGCGGAAGTGGTTACAGGCAGCGATGGCAACAACGACTACTTCACATTAAGTGGTACGAGCATGGCAACGCCGGCAGTTGCCGGAGCGGTTGCATTGCTCCTCCAGGAGAACAGCGCGTTGACTCCCGACCAGGTGAAGGCGCGTCTGATGAAAACAACGTACAAACACTTTCCAACTTCAACGGTTGCGTGGGTTCCGCATCTCTCGCAAAACTTCACTTCCTTCTACGATATGTTTTCGCTCGGTTCGGGACTGCTGAATGTGCAGAACGCGGTTTCCAATAACGATCTTGCTCCGCCTACAGTAGGAGCGGCGCTTTCTCCGTCAGTGTCTTATAACCCGGTCACTGGCGCAGTTTCCCTGGTAGAGGGAAATGGCAGCGTCAGCGCGGGCTCGGTGATTTGGGGAAGCTCAGTCATCTGGGGCACGTCAGTCATTTGGGGAGCAAACGTAAGTGGCACCTCGGTAATCTGGGGTTCCGCGATGCCCTGGAACAATAACTTGCTCAACGCCTTTAGCGTAATTTGGGGCTCAAGTACTGGCACCGGTTCGCAAGCCTCAAGCGTAATTTGGGGTTCAGCAGCGTCGAGTGTCGATGGTGCGTTCTCCGATGCTGGAGACGACGAACAGTAGGCCGTGTAGTGAAAAGTAAAAGAGAGGAGAGGATTATGAATAGCAATACACGGCTAACGCAGACATTCATCGGAGCAATGGTTCTGGCGGCAACGATCTGCGCGGTGTATGCCGGATCAAGAAGCCACATACAGCACAGCTTCTACGCTCTGGCTCTGCTTGCACTGGCGGCGGCGACGTCGCGCATGAAAGTAAAACTGCCTGGGATTGAAGGTAACATGTCGGTCAACCTTCCATTCCTGTTGATGGCGGTAATCAGTCTGAGCTCGGTGGAAGCGATCTTGATTGCATCTGTATCGACGGCGGTGCAGTGCTGGCCGAAGTCCGGTGGCAAGTTGATGCCAGAGCAAATGGTATTCAACGTCAGCATGATGGCATTCGCTGCGAGCCTGGCAACCCTGATCTGGAATTCCAGGTGGCTGGTCAATGCAAGTTTGGCATCCCGTGCAGTCGCCCTGTCGGCGACAACGGCTACGTTCTTTCTTGGGCAAACGGTTCCGGTGGCAGCTATCATCACGCTGACACAAGGCACGGCAATGCGGCGCGTCTGGATGAGCATCGTACAAATGTCGTTCCCTTATTACGTCGTCAGTGTGGGAGTGACATCGATGCTTACCCTGGTAAGCCATCAATTTGGCTGGCAGGCGGCGGTCGTGCTATTGCCGGTGATGTACGGGATCCACCAGTCTTACAGACTGTATTTTGGCAGCGCCGCCGAAACTCTTCACACCGCACCAATGTCAAGGGCAGCGAGCGCAGGTTGAGAATCAGCTAAAGCGGTGTGGCGGTCTTCTTGCGCCGCTTCGGTACTGAAAATCGAAGCGGCGCCCAAAAACATCAGTTGTTAGTTTCTAGTTCTTAGTTCTCAGTTTAGAAACGTATTCTTAACGCTAACTGTCCAATTCGGGGATCGTAGGTTTGACGAACTTGTCCGAAGGTTGAGCTTCCGACAGTTGTGTCTACGGTTTCGAACTGAGTGTTATTAAGAATGTTGAAAAACTCGGCGCGAAATTCCGCCGAGACGCGTTCGCCGAACAGCGGCGTTACCTTCGCGACGGACATATCCAAATTGAATCGGCTGGGGCCGGCCACTGCGTTGCGGCCCAAAGTTCCGTAGCCGTTTGCGGCAGTGCCTGCGTCATACAAGAAGTTGCAATTTGGGGCGCTCGCCTGAGTAGCGAGCGTGCACGCTGGTTGCAGGTACTGGAGATTGGCATAGTTCGCGGCTGCCTTGGGATTCAAAGTTTGAACTGAACCCACTAAGTCAGCCCGGACCAGGCCGCCGTCGCCAGCCCCTGACGGGCCGGGGTCGGTTAGAGTGCTCTGAAAGTCGTTAAGGATGTCGAGCGGAAATCCGCTGCGGTAGGAGAGGATTGGATACAAGCTCCATCCTTTTGTCAGCTTTTTAGGACCGGGCAGACGATCGAAAGGCAAATCCCACCCTCCGCTGAAAGTGATCCGGTTGCGGACATCGAGATCCGAATTTGCGCGAAATTGGCCGGCATTGTAGTAGGGAACTACGCTGCTTTTTTGCCGGAAGCCGGAAACGTTATCAATGTTGTGAGCCAGGGTATAGCCTAAAGTGAAATACATTTGGCCAAACGGTGTATTGCCAACATCTTTCCGCAGGGCCAGCTGCAAGCTGTTGTAGTTCTCAAAGCCTACGTTGCGAAATTCGTCAATAATGTAATAGGAAGGAATCGCAGCACTAATGGGCTGAGTTCCCGGCAGCGAGTCCAGGAGACGGTTTGCAGGATTCGAGCCGAGAATGAACGGATTGACGTCCTGTAATCCAGTAAGACGGTGGGAGGCGCTCCCGACGTAGTCCGCTTCCGCGGTCAGCCCGCGAGCGATTTCCCTCTGCACGCTCAGATTGTATTGGTACGTGTATGGCGTCTTCAGATGAGGATCGACCGTTGTGATTGGACTCCAGGGCAAGTATCCAGCGGCGCTGAAATCGACATTGTGATTCACAGGCTGTGATGGAAATGGATTGGGAACGCCTGTGCCATTCGCGTTCGAAAATGGATCAGTAAATAATGTCGGCTGGCTGCTGGGATTGCCGGGAAGCGGCGCGAAGTTAAAGAACGCTGTGGAATAGAAGGGCAGGGTTCCATTGAACTGGAAGTTATCTTCCGCCTTCAGGATGTCATAAAAGAAGCCAAAGCCTCCGCGGATGCTAGTCTTGCCGCTGCCGGTAGGATCGAAAGCGAATCCGATTCGTGGAGCAAAGTTCGTCCTGTCGGGAAAGTTCACGCCGATGGGTGCGCCCTTGTCTCCGGGAAACACCAGGCCGGGAGGCGCGTTGGGAAACTCAGTGGATTGCAGCCCAGGAATAATCGAATAGGTGCGGCCCTGCGTGTCATATTTTGGCGACGAATATTCGTATCTCAAGCCTAAGGTCAAAACCAGCTTGTGGTTGAAATGCCACTCATCCTGTCCGTACCCGGCATAGCTCTTGCTGCGAATGTTGGATGGTGCGTTTGGACCTTGTTGAAACGCGAAGGGCAGTCCCAGTAAGAAGTCGGCTTCGACGTTCTGGGTGAAGAATCCGCCAGCGCCCACGTAGGTGAAAAGTCCATTGGGGATGAAATTGTAGATTTGATTATTTTGATACGGCGAGAAATAAAACCCAAACTTCCAGTTGTGCTTACCCCGAATCAGAGTGATGTCGTCGTTAAATCCATAGGTGTTGTTGGTGATGGTTGCCGGACCGCCGTAGTTAAATCCAAAATTTAGGCCGGTATCGAAAAGCGAAATATCGGGTGGGCCAGTCGGGGAATCGGGATGAATTCCGGTAAATCCGAGGTCTGCGGGGCCAGGTAGGGTGCTTCCTGGCATACCCTGATCCTGCTGGAGTCTCTGGAAAGTAAATCGTGCGACGTTCAAGGCCGCCGGAGAAAATATCTTCGTATAAGCAAGGGTGACAAATCTGGCGTTGATATTTTCTTTGTCCGGAAATCCGGGCACGGTAGGGAACGTATCGAATGGCTGATTCAGCCTGACTTTGCTGCCTCCAAGAGTTACTTGAAGTTGGTCACTCGTGCTGAAATTGAAATCAAACTTGGCAGCGAGCTGGTCACTGTTATTCCGCGCCGAAGCTTGCGAGACAATTTGACCAGTGGCGGAAGTTGGAACGAGGCCGAGCTTAATGTAGTTCTGGACGATTGGATCGATCTTGCTTGGATCAATGACTGCATTGGCGGCTAGAACCGGGTCCGATTGAAAATAAGGATTAGCCTGGAGAAATGAGGCTACGCCAGGGTCGGGCCCTCCGCTGGCAGATTGCGAAAAGTCTCCATTTAACTCCGCTGGGGTAAGAACTGTTTGCAGTCCGTCTGACTGAAGTTCGCTTTGGCGTTGTCCCTGATAGCTAACGAAGAAAAAGAGTTTATTTTTTACAAGAGGGCCGCCCAAGGTTGCGCCAAACTGATTTCGCTTCAGATCTGGCCTGGGGATTGGATTGCCGTTGGCATCTGTCTGCCGATTATTGAGGAAGGTATTGGCGTCCAGAGCGTCGTTGCGAAGGAAATCGAAGGCGCTGCCATGAAAGTTGTTTGATCCTGATTTGGTCACGACGCTAACGATTCCGCCACCGTTCCTGCCGTATTCCGCCGTGTAGTTGCTCTCCAGAACGCGAAATTCAGCGACGGCATCTGGGTTGGGATTGAAGACAAAATTATTGTCGAGAAGGCTGTTGTTGTTTCCGCCATCAAGAAGATAAGTGACGGAATCTTCCCGGCCTCCGGCAATGCTGAAGTGAGGTGTGTCGTTAGCTGGGCCGGAGAAAGTTGTGTTTCCCGGATTATCAGCTTCGCTGACGCCTGGCTGGAGCAGGGCGAGGTCGAGGACGTTGCGGCCGTTGAGCGGCATATCAACTAGAGTCCGGGTAGTGACCGAAGCCCCAAGCGTCGGATTCACGGTCTCTACTGGCGCGGCCGCTCCCTGCACTTCCAGGGTTGTGTTTTGAGAGCCGATAACCAGGGAAGCGCTGACGCGAAGTGACTGGTTAATTTCAAGGTGCTGACCGATGACCACGACGGGCTTGAATCCGTCTTTATTAATCTCGACCCGGTAGGTACCAATCGGCAGCGCTGGCACTTGATAGGTGCCGTCTTTGGCGGTAATAGTTTGATGGGAGACTTGAGTACCGGTCTCAATAACCGTAACAGTAGCCTCAGTCACAACTGCGCCTTGGGAATCCGTGACTGTTCCTATTACCCTGCCAGTCGCTTCCTGCGCGTACACGGAAACGGCCGAACAAAGCAGCATCATGCCAATCAGTACACTTGTCCTTAGCCCGAGCTTTTGCATTTTCCCCCCGTTTTATCTCTTCTCAAGTACCTGAGCGCCTCGTTATTGCTCATGAAGAAAACTGGGCGAATAACGGTACGATTCCCGAACTGATCAGCAGTTTCAGCCCGTTGCGACTTAAGAAAAGGGAACAGCCTTACGACAATCGTAACGGTGACGAAACGGGCGGGCAATACACGGAAGAACAATGAACTAGTGGGGAAGAAATCGGGAATCTCAGGGAAATTTAATTTTGCGGCTAGTATTTATCTCTTGTGTCTTTGTCCGCCTATTCCTCATCTTTTATTCCTCATCTTCGTGATCGACAATTTCAATTGGACTCTAACTGTATTGCGCCTCTAGAGTTAGGTGCGCTCAGCTGAGCTGGGGTACTTGACCGCAAATCGACTCAGTGACGGATTTTGGGATGGAGTCTCGCGACGGTTAACACTTCGCCCACCTGATGGGGCGCTGGAACCATTAGAATGACGCTGTAAGTAGCAATGTGTTTTGCAAACCTGACGATACCCAAGGACTAACAACTGTGAGCCAAGCTGCCCCTGTGCGTGATGACAGTTACGTTTTAACTCTGGAAGAAATCGCTAACCTTGCAGCAGAGGGAGGCAAACCCGCCGAAACTCTCATGAACGTGGTCGCGCTGATTGCAAAGCGATTCCACACCGATGTCTGTTCTGCGTATTTGCTGGAACCTGATCGGGCCAATTTAGTGTTAGCGGCCACGCTCGGCCTCCGGCCAAAATGTATTGGCACCCTTCGTATGGGGATTCATGAAGGACTGGCGGGCCTGGTGGCGGAACAGGTACGTCCCGTGGCCGTCGAACAGGTAAAAACTCATCCCCGGTTCAAATACTTCAGCGAGGCTGGTGAAGACGAGTACCAATCGTTTCTCGGGGTTCCACTGATTGACCGGGGAGTTTTGCAGGGGGTCCTGGTGGTACAGACGGTGGAACCGCGGATCTTTCGACAGGATGAACTGCAGATGTTGTCGGAAGCCGCGGCCCAAGTTGCGCCCATAGTGAACGAAGCGCGGACGGTGGATCGCTTCATCGCACCGGCGCAAGAGCGGCTTTGGGCGCTGGCACGAAATCTGTGGTGGTGTTGGGATCACGATTCGAGCAGTTTGTTTCGCGATTTGGATCCGGTTCGGTGGAGAGAACTCAATCACAACCCCATCGCGCTTCTCTCCGAGATTCCTCTGTCGCAAATCGAGCGCCGCGCCCGCGAGTTAGTGCTTCACAGCCGGATCAACTACGCTTTCCGCCGCCAGCGGGAATATCTGGAGGCCGACCGGACCTGGGGCGCCAGGCACGCGGGAATTTTACGACCGCGGCCTGTGGGATATTTTTCTGCTGAATTCGGATTGCATGTTTCTATTCCTGAATACTCGGGCGGACTGGGTGTGCTTGCTGGTGACCACATCAAGAGTGCCTCGGATTTGGGGATTCCGCTGGTTGGCGTGGGTCTGTTTTACGGTCAAGGATATTTCCGCCAATACCTCGATCGAGCTGGATGGCAACACGAAGATTACATCGAAACCGACATCAGCCAGTTGCCAATGGAACCCGCGATTGGAATCGACGGCACTCCAGTTATGGTGCAAATAGAGACCCGCAGCGGATCGATCAGGGCAAAGGTCTGGCGCATGAAAGTGGGGCGCTGCGATCTGCTTCTGCTCGACTCGAACGCGGAAGGGAATGCTCCCGAGGACCGCGAACTTACTTCCCGATTGTACGGAGGAGACGGGCGCATTCGAATCCGGCAGGAACTGCTGCTGGGGGTGGGGGGATTTCGTGCATTGAAAGCCATGGGGATCACGCCGGGTGTTCTGCATTTGAACGAAGGCCACAGCGGATTCGCGGTGCTCGAAGCAATTTGCAATCGAATGCGGGATGAAGGCCTGAAATTTGATGAGGCGGTGCCGCGAGTTTCCCGTGAAGTTGTCTTCACAACCCACACTCCCGTGCCCGCGGGCCATGATCGTTTTCACGCTGACCTTATCGAAGAACACCTTGGGCCGCTGCGTGAACAATTGGGTCTGTCCCACGAGCGCCTCATGGATCTGGGCCGGGAGAATCCGGGCAAACAGGACGAGGAGTTCTGCATGACTGTGCTCGGTCTGCGGATAGCCCGACGCGCTAATGCAGTTTCATCACTACACGGCGAAGTGTCGCGCGCGATGTGGACTGGGCTATACCCGGGGAAGCCCGAGGACTCTGTCCCCATCGGACACATCACCAACGGCGTGCACGTTCCCTCCTGGCTCTCTCCGCAAATGTACCGTTTGTATGATCGCCATTTGGGAACCGGATGGCACGAGCACAGCAGCGAAGCCAAGACTTGGGAGGGAATTGAGAGCGTTGACGATGGGGAACTTTGGGAAACACATCTGAACTTGAAATCACGTCTGATCGAATTTGTGCGGCGCCGGCTGGTCGATCAGGCTACGCGCCGGGATGAGCCGGCAGAAACGCTGCAAAGCTTGAGCCGCGTGCTTAGTCCGGACGCACTCACGATTGGATTCGCGCGCCGCTTCGCCACCTACAAGCGCGCTGATCTTTTGCTGGCGGATATCGAACGGCTGGCATTGATGGTTAACGATCCCAAGCATCCGGTGCAGTTCATCTTTGCCGGAAAGGCGCATCCCCGCGACGAACCCGGCAAGCGGATGCTGCAGCAGATTGCAGAGTTGATGAGGAATCGAGTCTTCGCGGACAAGTTCGTCTTCGTCGAGGACTACGACATCAACGTTGGACGGCATTTTGTCCAAGGGGTGGACGTTTGGTTGAATAATCCCAGACGGCCTCTCGAAGCTTCGGGCACCAGCGGCCAGAAAGTAGTATTGAATGGAGGTCTAAACCTATCGGTGCTGGATGGGTGGTGGGCGGAAGCTTATGACGGCCTGAACGGCTTCGCCATCGGCAGCGGCCGAACTCATTCCAACATGAGCATTCACGATACTCATGATCGGGAAGATCTGTATCGCGTGCTGCGCGACGAAGTGATTCCTCTCTATTATCAACGCGACCGTGACGGGCTTCCGCGAGGTTGGATTAAACGCATGAAGCGGACGATCCGCACTCTTGGATGGCGATTCAATGCCGATCGCATGGTAATGGATTACACGCTGAAGTGTTACGTCCCGGCCGCCGGAGGGACCTCTAGCGATATGAGAGTGCTGTAAGAGAGCGGCGCTCAGCATTCAGCCAGCAAAGTGGACGCTGATCGCTGAATTTTGGGCTGGACCGCCCCGCTTTCTTTGCCGAAACACCGTCAATGCCGGAGAGCAGTTGGACTGAGTGTTGAATGCTGAGTGCTGAATCTTCCCGCCGTATTGATTCAGACACCACACCAAGGTAATGTCCTCGCCTGATTACCTATTTTTCCGTCAGTTCTGCTTGTGATAATGTTTGGAATACTCGTTATTCTCTAGATTTGGCTGGTCTTTATTGGCCTCCGTGTCCTCAAATCGCAAGCCAGGAATTCAAATTGCCTGGAAGCAGGTTACCTATCGCAGCGTGATGTTATCTATCGCGGCGGTGGTGGCAATCTTCTTCGCAAGCCTGCGTATCGTGTTTCCTCAATTCACAGAGAACAGTGTCAGCGCTCTTAGCAATCTAGCCAGCCTCACGCTGGAAAGAGTCGCAGGGATGAGCGAGAATTCGAAGAAGTCCAGCGTAATGAGTTCCCAACAAGCTCACTTTACAGTGCTCGATGGTACGGTGAGGATCAAGAAGGGAAATAGCAACACCTGGGTGACCGCCGACTACAATCTCCCGCTGGAAAAAGGAGACGTGGTTCAGACTGGGCCCGAGGGCATGGCGAAAATAGTTTTCAACGACGGTACCAATTACACAATTAAGCAGGATTCACTGATCGCGATCGAGGAAAATGCCGCGAATGAACGACAGCAGACTTCGGTCTCGGTTGCGGTAAGCACCGGCACTGTTGACCTCGCTACGGGAACGTATGTTCAGGGTTCCAAGTCCGAGGTCGTGTTGGATGGAGCGACGGCTTCGATGGCCCCGGACAGCGCTGCGAGAGTCAGCAACGATCCCAAGACTCACGAGCACGAAATTCTGGTCAAGAAGGGCGCTGGCGAGATTAACCGAAACGGAGAAGTTATTCATCTTGCCGACTGGGAGAGAGTAAGCTTTCAGCCAGAGTCCCCAAAGATGGAGAAGACCAAGGAGATTGGTCCGCCGATGCCAATTTCTCCGGCAAACATGATGCCGATTTTTATGTCTCGCGAACCGAAGCCCATTGAATTTTCCTGGACGCCAATGGCAAATGCCGCAGGTTACCGTTTGCAAATTTCACGCAATCCTTATTTTTCGTCAACCGTAATGGACAAAAAAGTCACAAGCGCGGATGTAGTGGTGTCTGGTCTTGCCGAAGGCGCCTATTACTGGGTCGTGCAGTCATATGACAGTAAAGGAACGGAA
>Ga0210403_10001288_pt1 | contig 23985 bp, 24 predicted proteins | sample IncBWC19MmetaG_FD_150863 | JGI IMG/M metagenome (GOLD analysis project Ga0210403, IMG submission 150863) | Forest soil microbial communities from Barre Woods Harvard Forest LTER site, Petersham, Massachusetts, United States - Inc-BW-C-19-M | ecosystem: Environmental > Terrestrial > Soil >... | reverse complement strand
AAGCGCTCGGTCCCGTCCTTTGGAACCCGCACCGAGACCTGTGAGCGCCCCGATTCGTAGAGGGCCTCGGGGATCTCCTCGCGCAGGCGTTTGGCCCGCCGCGAGTCGAGCTCGATCGGCACGACGGCCAGGCGGTCGCCGTGGAAGCTCACCGTCTGCGCACCCGCCTGGCCGAACTTGATGCGCGCACGCTGCAGCGCCAGCAGGTTGGCCAGCGGCTCCGGCACCGGCCCGAAGCGATCCTCGAGCTCCTCGCGCAGGCGTTCCACCTCCGCCACCTCCAGCGCCCCCGCCACGCGGCGGTGCACCTCGATCTTCGCCTGCTCGTAGGGCACGTAGTCCGCGGGCACGTAGGCGTCCACGTTCACGTCCAAGCGCACCGGCTCGGGCAGGCTCTCGCCCTCCTCCTCGGAGCCGGCGGCGCTGACGGCCTCATCGAGCATCTGCATGTACAGCTCGAAGCCGAGCGCAGCCACGTGGCCGGACTGCTCATCGCCCAGCAGGTTGCCCGCGCCACGGATCTCCAGGTCGCGCATCGCGATCTTGAAGCCGGCGCCCAGCTCCGTGTAGTCGGAGAGCGCCGAGAGGCGCTGCGCGGCCTCGGGCGTGAGCGCGGCGGCGGAGTCGTAGAGCAGGTAGGCGTAGGCGCGCTCGCGGCTACGCCCCACACGCCCGCGGATCTGGTAGAGCTGGGAGAGGCCGAAGGTGTCGGCGTGCTCCACCAGCAGCGTGTTGGCCTGCGGGATGTCGATGCCGGACTCGATGATGGAGGTGCACACCAGCACGTCTGAGCCGCCGCGCAGGTAGTCCATCATCACCGCCTCCAGCTCGCCCTCGGCCATCTGCCCGTGGGCCACCGCGAAGCGCACACCAGGGCACAGCGCGCGCAGCCGCTCGGCGGTCTCCTCGATGGAGTCCACGCGGTTGTGCAGGAAGAAGCCCTGCCCTCCACGCTCCTTCTCGCGCACGATGGCGCGCTTGACCAGCTCCTCCTCGTACTCGCCCACGTAGGTGCGCACCGGCCGGCGGCCTTCGGGCGGCGTCTCGATCACGGAGATGTCGCGCAGCCCCGCCAGCGACATCTGCAGCGTGCGCGGGATCGGCGTGGCGGACATCGAGATCACGTCCACCTTCAGCTTCAGCTGGCGCAGCAGCTCCTTCTGCTTGACGCCGAAGCGCTGCTCCTCATCCACGATCAGCAAGCCCAGATCCTTGGCCCGCACGTCACGCGAGAGCACCCGATGAGTGCCGATGAGGATGTCCACGCGCCCCTCCGCAAAGCCCTTCACAGCGGCTTTCTGCTCGGCCTGCGTGCGAAAGCGGGAGACGTGGTCGAGCGTGAAGGGGTAGTCGGACAGCCGCTCCGCGAACGTGCCGTAGTGCTGCTGGGCGAGGATCGTGGTGGGCACCAGCATCAGCACCTGCTTGCCCTCGCCGGCGGCCTTGAAGGCGGCGCGCAGGGCCACCTCGGTCTTGCCATAGCCCACGTCGCCGCAGATCAGCCTGTCCATCGGGCGCACGGATTCCATGTCGGCCTTCACCAGCTCGATCGCGTCGCGCTGATCGGCGGTCTCGGTGAAGGGGAAGCGCTCCTCGAACTCGCGCTGCCAGTCGGAGTCCGCGCCGAAGGCGTGGCCGCTGCGGCGCCGGCGCTCGGCGTAGAGGCTGAGCAGCTCGCCCGCGAGCTCCTGGGCGGCGCGCCGCGCGCGCGCCTTCATCGTGTCCCAGCGCGTTCCCCCAAGCTTGGACAGCGGCGGGTGCGCGCCGCCGGCGCCCACGTACCTCGAGATCTTGGCGAGTTGGTCGGTGGGCACGAACACCCGGTCGTCGCCCTGGTATTCGAGGTAGAGGTAGTCGCGCGTGACATCCGCCACCGTGCGCGTCTCAAAGCCCGCGAACCGCGCCACACCGTGGTCCTCGTGCACCACGATGTCACCCGTGCGCAGCTCCGTGAACGAGCGCAGCGCGCCCCTGCGCGGCCCGGCGCCGCCGGGCTCGCCGCGACGCGCGGCGGGGCGGCGGCGCAGCAGCCTGTGCTCGGGGAACACGGCGAGCTTCAGCTGCGGCGCGATGAAGCCCTCGCGCAGCGAGGCGGCGGTGAAGCGCAGCGACGGCTCGATCGCTTGGCGGGTCACGTCCACGTCCTCCGCGAGCCAGGTCGCTTTCAGTCGCCCGAGGTTGTACGCGGCGCGCTCGCCCTCGCCCCGGCGCGGGAAAGCGACCACCGTGCGGTAGCCAGAGCGCACCAGCTTCTCGAGCTCCGGCTCGGCCTCGCCCAGCGAGCGCGCGGCGGTGTCGGCGGTTTGCGCGCGCAGCTGGATGTCCTGCTCGGCGGCGTGCGCCGACAGCCATGTGCGGGTGCGCTCCTGCAGCGTGGCGTGGATGGTCTCCGGGCTCACGTACAGGTGGTGCGCGTCCTCATCGCCGAAGGCCGCGCACACGTCGCTCCAATGGTCGCTCAGCACCGGCGCGAGATCCTCCTCGGCCGCCACCACGATCTCAGCTCCCCCGCCCACCAGGTCGAGCAGCGCGCCAAAGCGCTCCACGGGAAGCAGGTCGGCGATGTCGGGGCGCTCCGTGTCGGCTTCCTCCCCCGCCGCTGCGCGCTGAGCGGGTAGCTCCAGGGCGGCCATCTCGGCGAGCTCCCGGTGCTCGAGCGCGAGCTCGGCTGCGGGAGCGATCTCCACCTCCTGCGCCTCCCCCAGCGAGCGCTGAGTGAACGTGGAGAACCAGCGCAGCGACTCGATCTCAACGTCGAACATGTCCACGCGCACCGCTCGATCCTCGGTGGCTCCGAACACGTCGAGCAGCCCGCCGCGCAGCGCGAACTGACCGCGCTCCTCCACCTGGTCCACGCGCTCGTAGCCGGCCGCCACCAGCTCCAGGGCGCACTCCTCGAGGTCCAGCAGCTCACCCACGCGCAGCGTGAACGAATGGGGGCGCAGCTCGGGGTCGGGCACCTTCTCCGACAGCGCCACCGCGCTCACCACCACCACCGGCGCTCCGTCCTGCTCACTGGCCCCGGCGGAGCGCTCGGCCGCGAGCAGGGCGTCAAGCGCGGCCACGCGCAGCCCCACCAGGTGCGGTGGCGGAGCGAGATGCGACTCGTAGGCCACGCCGCGCGAGGGGTAGTAGCGCACGCGCCGCGGCGAAAGCCATGCGCGCAGGTCGGCCGCCAGGTCGCGCGCAGCGCGATCGTCGCCCACCACCACGAGCGTGGGCCGCGAGCGAGCGCGCTCGTCGATCTCTACGAGCGCCGCAATCAGGTAGGGCCGCAGAGAGCTGGACACGAACGCGTGCCCCCCGCCGGCGGCTAGGCGCATCGTGGCCTCGTCCTCCGCCACGAGCCCGAGCAGCGTACGCAGCGCTCCGCCGGCCGCGGAATCAACCATCTAACCGGCGGCCTCAGCGCCCGCGGAGGCGGCAACGTCGGCGAGCAGCACCTGCTCGACCTGCTCGCAGGTGCGCCCAACCAGCTCGCGGACCTCCGCGGGGCTCTCGCGGAAGCGCCCAAGCACCCATGCGGAGACGATCTCGGGGTCGGTGGAGTCGGGCCTTCCCACACCGCCGCGCACGCGCACGAAGTCGCCTCCGCCGAGCTCGCGCTTGAGCGACTTCAGGCCGTTGTGACCGGCGAGGCCGCCGCCGGTGCGCGTTCGCACCTCCCCGAAGGGCAGGTCGATCTCGTCGTGCACCACCATCACCCGCTCGAGTGGCAGCTTGAACGCCCCCCGCGCGGGACCCACCGAGCGGCCCACGTCGTTCATGTAGGTCTGTGGCAGCAGCAGCGCCACGCGCGGGGCTCGTCCGCCCGCTCCCGGCTCCCCGCCAGCGCGCCCCTCGGCGATCCGCGCGCGAAAGCGATCACGGCCCCATTTCAGCCCCCAGCGCGAGGCGAGCTCCTCGCCGACCTGGAAGCCGAGGTTGTGCCGCGTGGCGGCGTACTCGCGCCCCGGGTTGCCCAGTCCGACGATCAGCCAGTCGATCGCTCCGCCGCGGCCGCCGCCAAAGGGGCGTCGCAGGGGGCCTTACTCCCCGCCGGAGGAGTCCTCGGAGCCGCCCGTGGCCTCCTGCTGCTGGGCCTCGCCGACGAGCTCCGTCTCGGCTTCGATTTCCTCCGCTGCCTGGGTCTGCAGGCGCGGCGGCGAGAGCGTGGCCACGGTGGTCTCCTCGAGATCGTCGAGGAACGTCACGCCCTCGGGCGCGGTGAGGGCGCTGAGCAGGATGGTCTCGCCGATCTGCAACTCGCCCACGTCGTGGGTGATCGCCTCGGGAATGGCCGTGGGCAGGGCCTGCACGTTGAGCTCGCGGGTGATCTGCTCGAGAATGCCGCCTTCCTTGACGCCGGGCGCATCATCAGCGCCGGTCAGCTCCAGCGGCACCGTGGCGTGGATTACCTCGTCGAGCTTTACGCGCAGCAGGTCAACGTGCGTGGTCTCGCCGTGGATGGGGTGGCGCTGGGCCTCCTTGAGCACCACTGGCGTGGCTTTGCTGCCGTCGATCGACAGGTCGAGCACTGCGCCGGAGCTTGCGAGCGCCACGCGCAGCTCGCGAGCGTCCGCGTCAAAGCCCACCGCCTCGCCGCCGCCGCCGTAGACAACGCCGGGCACGCGCCCGCTGCGGCGCAGGCGCCGCGCCTCGCGCGAGCCGCCCGCGGAGCGGCTGTTGACACTGAGCTTGGTGGTGGTGCTGGCCATGAGCGATTGCAGACTCTAGCAATCGCGGTTCATCGTTCCAGCGCCCTGGTTTCCGCTTCTTCTATTTCCAGGCGCGTGCGCTTCCTGCAGAGCCCTTCGTTGTCGATCGGCGCACTCAGCCCGATCAGCTGCACGTGGATGCCGGTGAGGAAGTTGCCGCTGCGGCGCACCTTCACGCACTGCACCACCGGGAGCGTTCCGATCACCGTCCATGCGAGGCGGGTCTTGCCTGTGGCGCCGGCGAGCGAGTAGGCGGTGGCGGAGCTGAGCGAGAGGATCTTCACCGCGCCGGGTCTGCGCAAACGTGGATTGGCCACATTGGCCTTGACCGCAGCTACGCACAAGGGGTTGCCGCTGCAACCGCTGAGCTGGGCGATCATCGCGGTTGCGTCTCCCCTGGCCTGCGCCTGGATCAGCGCCAGGGCGGCGTCGCGTTCGGCGTTCTCCACGCTGAGGAGACGCGCCAGCACAACGCCCACGAGCACAACCACGATTCCGCCTGCGGCGAGCAGCGTGCGCAGCAGGCGCCTCCGGCGCGGGGCCAGGCCCCGCCACCACGTGCGCGGGCCGCGCGCGGCGGCGGCAGGCGTAGCGATTGGGGACGACATCATTCAAGGATGACGGGTGGGCACGTGTGCCCACGTGAGCAACGTCGCATTGCGGCACATGTGCCGGCTGGCATCCCAATCACACCCACCCGTGAACTAGAGTCGAGGCGCAATGAAGACGCAGTATCTGCACTCTACGGATACCGTGGGGCTGGAGGAGTAGGCAATGGCCCAGGAGGACGTGGGGACTCATGGGCCAGACGATCCACTCGGGCCACCGCAGCTTGCGATCTATAACACCGCCGATCGCTGGCTGACGCTCAAGAACTACGACCTACTCTTCTACGAGCACGCCCTACTGATCGCGCTCGGGCTAAACGCGCAACCTGCGCCGGGAGATCGGCACATGGTCCCGATGGACCTCAACCCGTTCGGCGAAGACCGCGCGGCGCAGCGTCGAGCGCGTACCTTCACGCTGAAGAGTCGAGTGCGTGACCTCACCGCACGGGCCAAGCGGTCCAATAATGTCCGCACGATCTGGCTCGCGATCCTGCTCACAGTCTTTGTGGCGGCGATCGTCTATTCGCTCGTTACGGGCGAAGGCTCTGGGCCAAGCTAGCCGCCGCCGCACCGCGGCGCCGCGCCGCGATCGTGCCGCGCTCCAGGCTGGGGCCTTCTCTGCGTACTAGAACAACTGGTTCTCGCCGCCGAAGACCTCGCTGACGGAGTCGTCCACGAAGATCCTGCGGATGGAGTCGGTGAGCAGCTCCGCGCAGGGCAGCACGCGCACGTTGTCGGGGCGGCCGCCGGCCACGGGGATGGTGTCGGTGACCACGATCTCCTCCAGGCCGGAGGTGCGCAGGTTCTCGAACGCGTTGCCGGAGAAGATGGCGTGCGTGGCGGCCGCGTAGATGCGCTCTGCGCCTTCCTCCTTGACGGTCTTGGCGGCAGCCTTGAGCGTACCCGCGGTGTCGATCATGTCGTCCACGATCACAGCCGTCTTGCCTTTCACGTCGCCGATTACGTAGCCGATCTCTGCGACCTGCTGGGCGGGGCGCTCCTTATCGAGGATCGCCAGCTCGGCGCCGATCTTGGAGGCGAATTTCTTGTTCAGCTTGACCCTGCCCGCATCCGGGGCAACCACCACGAGGTCGGGCAGGCCCAGGTCAGCGAAGTACTGGGTGAGCATGAACAGCGCGGTCATGTGGTCCACGGGTTTCTGGAAGAACCCCTGGATCTGACCGGCGTGCAGGTCCATCGTTAGCACGCGGTCCGCGCCGGCTGCCTCGAGCATACGCGCCACCAGACGCGCGGAGATCGGCTCGCGCGGAGCGGACTTCTTGTCCTGACGGGAGTAGCCGAACCAGGGCGTCACCGCGATCACCCTGTGAGCGGAGGCGCCCACAGCGGCGTCGATCATGAACAGCAGCTCCATCAGCGAGTCGTTGGCCGTCACGCCCGTCTGCGGGTTGCCGCACGTGGGCTGCACGATGAACACGTCCGCGCCGCGGATCGACTCGTCGTAGCGGCAGTACACCTCACCGTTGGAGAACGTCTTGAGCGTGACCGGCCCGAGGTCCACCTCGAGCTTCTCCGCGATGTCCAACGCCAGCTGCGGGTTGGCGCGCCCGCTGAACAGCATCAGCCGCTTGTTGTAGTCGATCGGGAGGCTCGCCCGCGAGTACTGGGTGCGCGTGTCGATCGCACTCATGTCGCCACGGAGTGTAGACGGCCTGCCGGCATCGTTCATCCGGATTTGGAGCCGCCTGCGCGCCGCTCGGCGTAGCCCTCCACGTTCTCCTGGCGCGCGCGCGCGATTCCCAGGGCTCCGGGCGGCACGTCCTCGATGATCACCGATCCCGCGCCCGTGTAGGCGTCGTCGCCAACGCTCACCGGGGCCACCAGGGTGGTGTCCACCCCCGTGCGCACGCGCTCGCCCACGGTGGTGCGGTGCTTGGCCCTCCCGTCGTAGTTGGCCGTGATCGTCGCCGCGCCGAGATTCGACCCCTCCCCTACGTCCGCGTCGCCGATGTAGGAGAGGTGCGGCACCTTGGCGCCGGCGCCAATGTCGGAGTTCTTGACCTCAACGAACGTGCCCACCCTGCTGCCGCTGCGCAACACCGCACCCGGCCGCAGGTAGGCAAACGGCCCCACGCAGGCGCCGTCCTCGAGCACGCAGTCCACCAAGTAGGAGTGACGCACCGTGCATTTGCGTCCTATGCGGGTGGCGCCGCGGATTGTGCTGAGCGGCTCGATCACCGTGTCCTGCCCGATCTCCACATCCACGTCGATCACGGTGGCTGCGGGATCCACAATGCCCACGCCGGCGGCCATGTGGCGCTCGTGGATGGCGCGCTGCGCGATCGCTCTCACGCGCGCGAGGTCCGCGCGGTCGTTGACGCCCAGCACGATCGCGTGGTCCTCCACGAGGTGCGCGCCCACTGCACCTCCCTCGGCTCTCAGCACGTCGAGGACCTGTGGCAAGTAGAGCTCGCCCTGAGCATTGTCGCTGCTCAGGCGCGGCAGCGCCTGGCGCAGGGCCCCAGCGGCGAACACGAACACGCCCGTGTTGACCTCTCGGATCTCGCGCTCGGCCTGAGTCGAGTCACCCAGCGCCTTGGTCTCCACCACCCGCTCCACCGCTCCGTCTGAGTCGCGCACCACGCGGCCGTAGCCGCGCGGATCCTCGAGGATGGCCGTGGCCATCGTGGCATCGCATCCGCTGTCCCGGTGAGCGTCGAGCAACGCACCGATGGTCTCCACGCTGATGAGCGGCACGTCGCCGCTGAGCACCACGATCGGGGTGGCAGCGTCCGCCCCGCCGTCCTGCTCGACCTTGGCCATCGCCGCCCGCGCAGCGCCGCCGGTGCCGTCGGGACGCTCCTGGACCGCGAGCTCCACACCCTCGGGAAGGACGGGCTCGAGCGCCCGCGCCGGCGAGTCCACCACTACCACCCTGCCCGCGCCCGCCGCCCGCGCCGCTCGCACCGGCCACAGGATCATTGGCAGCCCACACAGCTCGTGCAGCACCTTGGGCAGCTCCGAGCGCATGCGCGTGCCCTGGCCGGCAGCGAGGATCACAACCGTGGGAGCGCTCACCGCGGGGATGCTATTGGCTGGCAACGGGTACGGATGGACAGCTGGGGGGCAGGGACTCGAACCCCGATTCTCAGGACCAAAACCTGATGTCCTGCCATTGGACGACCCCCCAAGGGAAGCGAGCTAGAAGGATAGATCGTGGGTCTGCCCCGCAGCGGCGTCCGCGAGAACGCTCGCTCTCGCCCTCTCGCCACCGGGTCCTGCGCCTGCAAGTATTCTGTCACTCTGCCCGCGGCGAGCTCGAGATACTTGCGAAGGCTGTGCGCCGTGCCGGCTGCCTCAGCGCTCGCCTGCCTGCTCGCCGCCCTGGCGCTCTCGCCGGCCCTCGGGCTCTCGCCGGCCGCCGCCGCTCCCACCGCAGGACCGTGCCCGGGCGCCGGCCTGCGCCCCACCCGCGCCAACGTCCACGCGGTCGATTCGGCGCTGCTGTGCCTGGTCAACCGCATTCGCGTTGCCCATGGCCTGCCCGCTCTGCGCGCCAACCGCGAACTCGGCACCGTGGCCTCCGGGCAGGTGCGCCAGATGGTGCGCATGAACTACTTCGCCGACGTGCGCCCCACGGGACAGACTCCTCTGGCGCTGGTGGACGCCACCCGGTATCCCGTCAAAGCAGCTCGGGTATCGGTGGGACAGAACATCGCCTGGGGCACCGGGCGCTACACCACCCCGGAAAACATCGTGGCAGCGTGGATGGCCTCGCCTCCACACCGCCAGATCATGCTCGACGGCCAGTACCGCGACACCGGCGTAGGGGTCACGCCGGCCACGCCTTCGGTGATCGGCGCAGGGCAGGCCGGCGCCACCTACGCGATCGAGCTCGGCCTGCGCCAGCCCTAGCCGCGTGTGCGCCGCTAGGAGCGCCGCCCCGAGCGGCGCGGCACACGGCCACCGGCAGCTCCCGCCTCAGAGGCGGGCCCGGCCGCGGAGGGAATGCCGAGCACGCGCATCGACTTCAGGCCGAGGCTGAGCTTCTCGCGGCCGTCGCTTGAGCTCACATCGAGCCCCGATAGCTCGCGCACGCGCTCCAGGCGGTAGTAGATGGTGTGGCGATGGGTGAACAGGCGCTGCGCGGTGCCCGCCACGTTGCCGTCCGCCTCCAGGAACGTCTCGAGCGTGAGCAGCAGGTCGGTCTCGTACTGCTCGTCGTAGGACACCAGAGGCTCCACGGTCTCCGCGTAGAAGCGCTGCAGCTCGCTCGGGTTCTCGCTCATGGCCGACAGCAGCAGGCGATAGGCGCCAGTCTGCTCGAATGCCAGCGCTGCGCCGTCGGCCGAGCCTTGGGCGACGTTGGCCGCCAGCAGCGCCTCGCTGGCAGCGCGCGGCAGCTCCGCCGGATCTTCGGTGATGCGGCTGCGTCCCAGCGCGAAGGTGAACCCTCCGAGGCCGGCTTCCATCTCGTGCAGGATCGCCTCGGCGGCGCGCGCAGCGGTGGCCTCATCGCCGCTGGGCACGAGCACCAGCACCTCCGCGCCGATGGCGCCGTCGCGCTCCGACAGCGCTGCGATCGAGCGGTTGACCACCGCCCGAGCCCCGCGCTCGGCCACAGCACGTACGCGTCCCCGCCAGCCCTCGTCGGTGGGCGTCTGGGGATGGGCTCGCGCCACGATCATGCTGGCGCCGTCCTCGACGTCCAGCGAAAGCTCCTTGGCCCCCTTCAGCAGGTCCCCCCGGGTGGTCAGCTCCCGCCCCAGAATCGCCCTTAGGAAGTCGGCCGCCGCCGTCTCCGACACGCGCTCGGGCGCCCGCACGCGCTCCACCTCCGAGGCGATCATCGTCAGCAGCAGGCGTCGCATGGGCGCGCTCGGCTCCGTCTTGGCGCGCATGTGCAGCGTGCCCACCACCGTGTCAGCCACGCGCAGGGGAGCGCTGCTCACGCCCTGGCCCTTGGCCAGCAGCGCTCGCTCCTCAGCCGGCGATCTCGCGGCCACCGCGAGCGTGGCGCCCCACGCATCTGTGACGGCCAGGCTTGCTTCGAGCGCCCGAGCCGCCGCGCGCACCACCTCGGGCAGGCCCGCCCCCGACTCGACCGCCTCGGTGATCGCGTCCAGCGCCGCCAGATCTGACACGCCAGTCAGCCCCAGAAGTAGACGGCGGCTAGCGCGCCGGCCACTCCCACGCCCACCAGCATCGCCAGCACGTACAACGTCAGCACCGTGGCCGCAAGCCGCTCCCAGATGCGCGAATACGACGTCCAAGCGGGCGCAAGTATCAGCCCGGCGTAGAGCGCCAGGCCAAGCACCGCAGCCCCACCGCCCACGAGATAGTTGATCGTCGTCCTGCTCATTGCTCTAGCGCGGGATTGTTGCGCACGCAGGTGTCGGCTGCCCATAGGCAGCGTGCACGGGCGTGGCCGCCACAGCTGGGGGGCCCTCGCCGCCCAGCGCGGCTGCGGCCGCAGCCGCGAGCGCCGGCCCATCCCCTAACGCGGGGCCCGAGCGCGGGAACAGCCCGAGCACCGTCGGCCCGGAGCCACTGAGGAGCACGAAGTCCGCGCCAACCTCGCGCACTGCTCGCATCGTTGCAGCAATCTGGGGGCACAGCGACACGGCTGCGCGCTGGAGGTCGTTGTGCAGCAGCTCGCTGGCCGCAGGCACCGGCGCCCCGTGCTCGAGCGCTGCCGCCAGCTCGCCGCCGAGAGCTCCCAGCGCATGCAGGCTGCGCTGTAAGCCGAGGCGGTCAGCCTCCGCGTAGACAGCCGCCGTGGAGAGCTGGGCGGCGAGCGGTACCACCAGCACACCAAGCTCCGCCCGCGGCGGCGGCAGCTCGCGCAGGCGCTCACCAGCGCCGGTGGCCAGCCAACGCCCTGGCGTGACCTGAGCGGGAACGTCCGCACCGAGCGTGGCTGCCAGGTCGCGCAGGAGGTGGTCGTCGCCGAGACCCGAGGCGTGCGCGGCGAGCCGCAGGGCAGCAGCGGCATCGGCCGAGCCGCCGCCGAGGCCGGCTGCCACGGGTATGCGCTTGAGGATCGTCAGCCGCTGTGGAGGAGCCTGCCAGCCGGTGCTCGCGCGGAACGCGCGCAGCGCAGCCGCGGCGAGGTTGGCCTCGGGAGGCCCCGGAACCCCGGGGCAGTGGATCTCGTCTGCCGTGGCGCCCGCCGGGGCGGGCTCGAGCGTCAGCTCATCCGCCAGCGAGATCGACTGCATCACCGTGACGAGCTCGTGACGACCATCGGCTGCGCGCGTAGGGCCCAGGAACAGGCCGAGGTTGATCTTCGCGGGGGCCAGCGCGCGCAGCACGCTCACAGCTCCAACATCCGTGCAAGCGTCCGGAAGTCCTCCGGCGAGAGGCGCTCCGCGCGCGCATCGCCGGGGTGCCCGAGCTGCTCGAGCGCCGCGCGTACCCGCTCGCGCGAGCGCCCGGGCGCGCCTCCGGAGAGAGCGAGCGAGCCGGCGAGCGTCTTGCGCCTGTGCGCGAACGCACCGGCCACCAGGGCCCGCAGCTGGGGTGTGAGATCGCCACCGGAGCGCTCGCGACGGCGCAGGCCCACCAGCACCGAGTCCACGTTGGGCACGGGATGGAACACCGTGCGCGGGATCGCGCGCACCACCTCCACCTCGCAGAGCAGCTGCGCGATCACAGAGGGTGTGCCGTAGACGCCGCTGCCCGGCGCCGCGGCCAGGCGCTCGCCCACCTCGCGCTGGACCATGGCCAGCCAGCGGCTGGCGCCGGGGAGCTCGATCACGGTGCGCAGCAGCGCACCCGCGGCTATGCCGTAGGGGAGGTTCGCCACCACCTTGCCCGGCGCGGGATCCAGTCGGCCGAGATCGATGCGCATCGCATCCGCCCAGTGCACCGTGATGTTGGCGTGCGGGTCGGTGGCGTCGCCGAGCGCATCCCGCAGGCGCTCATCGATCTCCACCACGTGCACGTGCGCCACGCGCTCGGCCAGGTACTCCGAGAGCACGCCTAGCCCGCCTCCGATCTCAAGCACCACGTCCTCGGCGCGCAGGTCGGCCGCGCGACCGATCACACCGAGGATGTTGGAGTCGATCAGGAAGTTCTGCCCGAGGTCGCGGTCGGGGCGCACGCCGAACTGGCGCAGGCGCCGCAGGCTCGGCTGCCCCGCTCCCTCCACCACTACGCTCACCTGCCTGCGCCCTTCAGGGCGTGCCCGGTCATGGGTGTGCCCAGCCGAACACGCGCGCCGCGTTGCGCTCCACGGCGGCTCCAAGCACCTGCACGGTCACGCCGCGCAGCTCTGCCAGGAAGGCAGCCGTGTGGAGCACGAAGGCGGGTTGGTTTCGCTGCTTCCGTACGGGCTGGGGCGTGAGATAGGGGGCGTCGGTCTCCACCAACAGGCTGTCCTGCGGGACCCGGCGGGCGCAGTCGGCCAGGTCGGATGCGCTCGGGTAGCTCACGTTGCCGGCGAAGGAGATCGCGTAGCCACGCTGCAGGCACTCCTCCAGCTGCTCGGGCATCGAGAAGCAGTGCATCACCACGCTCACCCCATCGGCTTCGGAGGCGAGTTGCGCGAGTGTCTCGGAGGTGGCCGCCCGCGAGTGGATCACCAGCGGCTTGTGTGTCTCACGCGCCAGCTGAATCTGAGCGGCGAACGCCCGCTCCTGGTCGGCGCGCGGTGTGCCATCGCGATAGAAGTCAAGGCCCGTCTCGCCGATGGCCACGCAGCGCTCGTGGGCGGCCAGGGCGCGCAGCTCGGCCAGGTCGGCGTCATCGAAGCCCCTGGCCGTGTTGGGGTGGCGCCCGATCGCAGCGTGGACCTGCGGGAAGGCCTCAGCGGCGGCAAGCGCCGCCCGGCAGGAGGCGCTGTCTATGCCCACGGTGAGCATCCTGGTCACGCCGGCGGCCGCAGCCGCGGCCACCAGCTCTGCGTTTGGGGGCTCGCACAGGTCGAGGTGGGTATGCGAGTCGATCATGCAGGCCCGCTGTGGGAGGAGCGCGCTTCCTTGGGGAACAGCGAGTCGATCGGGCTCACCGCCCCGACGCTACCCACTCCCAGCTCGGCCGAGGCGAGTGAGACCTCGGGGCAGCCAAGCGCGTCGAGCAGACGTTCGGCGCTGCCGGGGATGTAGGGCCACAGCAGCACTGTCAGCGAGCGCAGTCCCTCCACCAGCGTGGCGAGAACGCAGTCGAGATCCGCCGCGCGCGCCTCCTCCTTGGCCAGCCGCCACGGCGCCTGCTCCTCGACGTAGCGGTTCAGGCGCTTGACCCGCTGCCATATCTCATCCAGCGCGAGCGTCAGCTCGGCGCGATCGATGTGCTCGGCCACACGCGCGGGCAGGCCGGCGAAGTCCTCTGCCAGGACAGGATCGAGCTGGCAGCGGGGCGCCACGCCGTCGCGGTAGCGATGGAGCATCCCGATGGTGCGGCTGGCGAGGTTGCCCAACTCGTTGGCCAGCTCGCTCTCGTAGCGCAGCTCGAACGACGCGGTCGAGACCGCGCCGTCCTGGCCGAAGGGCACGTCGCGCAGCAGGTAGAAGCGCAGCGCGTCGGCGCCGAAGCGCTCGATCACGGCGAACGGATCGAGCACGTTGCCCAGCGACTTGCTCATCTTCTCGCCTTCCATGAGCAGGAAGCCGTGGACGAAGATGTGGCGCGGCAGCTCGAGCTCTGCGGCCATCAGCAGCGCGGGCCAGTAGACCGAGTGGAAGCGGAGGATGTCCTTGCCGATCAGGTGGTAGTCGGCGGGCCACAGCGCCGCGGTCAGGTCCTCGCCCTCACGGGCGTAGGACGGCGCCGAGTAGTAGTTCAGCAGCGCGTCGAACCACACATAGAAGACGTGCTCGGGATCCCATGGCACCGATACCCCCCAGGTGAGCTTGTGGCGCGTCAGCGGCACGTCTCGCAACCCCGAGCGGATGAAGGACAGCGCCTCGTTGTAGCGGGTGCGCGGGCCCACGAAGTCCTCGCGCTCGGCGTAGAGCTCCTCGAGGCGGCCCTGGAAGGCGGAGAGCCTGAAGAAGTAGTTGTCCTCCTGCTCGCGCGTGAGCTCGATGTGGTGGATGGGGCAGCGGTTGCCCTCGTCGATCTCGTTGTCGGCCTTGAAGTCGGCGCAGCGCGGGCAGTACCAGCCTTCGTAGGTGCCCTCGTAGACGAAGCCGTTATCACGCACCCGCGAGAGCACCTTCTGCACGATCGCTTCATGCTGCGGGTCGGTGGTGCGGATGAAGAAGTCGTTGCTCACCTCAAGCTGCGGCGCGAGCGCCTTGAAGCGCTCCGCGTTGCGGTCGGCGAGCTCCTGAGGCTCGATCCCCAGAGCGTGCGCAGCGTCGGCCACCGGCTCGCCGTGCTCGTCGGTGCCGGTGAGGAAGAACACCTCCTCGCCGCGCTGGCGATGATGGCGGGCCATCACATCGGCGGCGATGGTGGTGTAGGCGTGGCCGAGGTGCGGCGCGGCGTTCACGTAGTAGATGGGGGTGGTGACGTAGAAGGACATGGCTCGCGCAGGCTACCCTGCGGTCAGCGCGCGGTAGAGCTCGTTGGCGGTCAGGCCGGTCAGGCCCGCCACCGCAGCAGCTGCCGGACGGGCCCTGGCGCCGGCTGCGATCAGCTGGCGCAGTGCCGTCAGCGCCTCCTCCCGCGCCGCGCGATGAGGCGGCGCTGCGCCGCACACGAGCACCACCTCGCCGCGGGCGGGGTTGCGGCTGTAGTGCGCTGCGAGATCGGCCGCGCTGCCCCTGCGGATCTCCTCGTGGATCTTGGTCAGCTCGCGGCACACCACCACCGAGCGCTCCGGATCCTGCTCGGCGAGCAGGCCGAGCGTGGCCGCCAGGCGGCGCGGCGACTCATATGCGATGAGCGTCTCGCTCGTGTTCACCAGCAGGCGCTGGAGCTCGCCGCGGGCGCGCGGCAGAAAGCCGGCGAAGATGAAACGCTCAGCCGGCAGCCCCGAGGCCACCAGCGCGGTCACCGCAGCGCTCGCGCCCGGCAGCACCTCGAGCGGAAGGCCCCGCTCAACGCACTCGCGCACCAGCTCGAACCCGGGATCGGAGATCAGGGGCATGCCCGCGTCGCTGACCAGCGCCACCACCTCGCCCGCGGCGATGCGCGCCGCGAGCTCGCCGGCGCGTGAGCGTTCGTTGTGCTCGTGATAGCTGAGGAGGCGAGCTGCGATTCCGTGGCGCTCCAGCAGAACTTTCGTGTGCCGCGTGTCCTCACAGGCCACAACGTCTGCTTCTGTGAGGGCCGTGAGCACGCGCAGCGTCACATCCTCGAGGTTGCCGATCGGCGTGGGACACACGACCAGCCGTCCGGATGGCGTCTGCGGCGGAGACATCTGGCAAATATAGGGTGATGCCGATGCCCCGCAACAGCGAAGAGGAGCCGCAGTACACGCGCTATCGCGCGCGACGGCCACTGCTGCCGGGACGCGAGCGGGAGCTCGCGGCGGGCACGGACGGCGGGCGCGTCCGCCAACCCCCCAACGGCGCGGGGCGCAAGGGCGCGGCGGGCCCGGAGCGCACGGGCTGGCGACGCTGGGCCACGCGCCGGCGCATCGCGCTCGGGCTGCTGAGCCTGATCCTCGGCTGGCTGGCGCTGTCGCTGCTGTTGTTCCTGATCAGCTCGCATTTCAACCGAACCTCGCCCCCATCCGACGTTGCGGCTGCGCTCGACCCCGCCGGCTTCCCCCTGACCTCCGCCAACAACATCCTCGTGCTCGGCTCCGACCGCCGCCAGAAGAACAGCAAGGAACCGGGCGCTGAAACCACGGGTCCCGGCCGCTCGGACTCGATCATGCTGATCCGCACCGGCGGCGGACACGCCGCGCGGCTGTCCATCCCGCGCGACACCATCGTGGAAATCCCCGGCCACGGGCTGCAGAAGATCAACGCCGCCCATGCCTTCGGCGGCCCCGCCGAGTCGGTCTCGGTGATCAAGCGCTGGCTTGGCATCCCAATCAACCACGTCGTGGAAGTGAACTTCGAAAACTTCCCCCAGCTGATCGATGCGATGGGGGGCGTGGACTACACCGGGGGCTGCGTGTACTCGCGCCTGGACGGGGGTTTCATCCGCGGCGGCTACACGCTGCGGCTCAGCGCCGGAACCCACCACCTCGACGGCCGGGCCGCGCTCGCGCTGGCCCGCACGCGAGAGAACCTGTGCGCGCCCAACCAGACCGACCTGCAGCGACAGGAACACCAGCAGGCTCTGTTCAACGCGATGAAGAGCCGCCTGCTTTCTCCTTCGAGTTTCTTCCGCCTGCCCTGGATCGCCTGGAACGCGCCGCCGGCGATCATCTCCGACATGAGCGGCCCCACGCTGCTGGGGCTGTTCGCGGGGCTTGCCGTCGGCGGCACGCCGCCCACACGCGTGTTCCAGAACGTCCAGCCCTACAACGTCGCGGGCGTGGGTGAAGGCCTGTCCGTGCCCGACGCCGAGCGTCGGGCAGCGGTCGCGCAGTTCATGAGCGGCTGACGCCGCTCAGGCGTGTTGCAGCTCTCGAGGGCCCACGGCTCAGCCCTTGGCAGCCACCGGCTTGGAGTCCTTCGGCTTGGCCTTGGGCACTCCCTTCTCGCCCTTGCCGTCAGCCGAAGAGGAGCCAGCCGAGCTCTCGGAGGAGCCCCCGCCCGAGGAGGAGCCGCCATCTGATGTGGAGCCCGAAGACGACGAGGAGGAGGACGACGGCTTCTCGGCCGCTGCGGCGGTCTCGCGTTGGCGGTTGCGCGTGCCGTAGTCGGTGTTGTAGAAGCCTTTGCCCTTGAAGTGCACAGCCGGCGCGTGCAGCACTCGCTCCACCGGGACTCCGGTGTCGGGATCCACCTTGAGGGACTCGTCGCTGAAGGACTGCTGCAGCTCGAACGTGGTGCCGTCGGGCCGCCGGTACTCATAGATCGGCATGACGGCCGATTATAAGAGCGTCAATCGGTCAGCAGGGCGCGAGCGCAGAGGATGCCCGCCTCGAGCGTGCCGGCGAAGTCCCGCCCGGGCTCGCCCAGCATCCGCAGGGCGAAGCCGTCGCCGAGCGAGAACAGGATCTCGGCCACCACTTCCGCATCGGCGTGCAGTCGCAGAACGCCGTCCTTCTCGGCCGCGGCGAGCATGCCCGCGAGCTGCTCGCGCATGCGGCGCAGCAGCGCCGCATACTCGAGCGCGATGTCGCTGTTGCGGCGCGAGAGCGTGAACAGCTCGAACACCAGCGTTACGAAGTCGGGGTCCTCGGCGACAGTCTCCTGCAGGCTCTGGGCCATCAGGCCGATGAAGTCGTCAGGCGTCTGCGCCGTCGACAGCTGCGCCTGCAGGCGCTCCAGGCGCAGCTCGCAGTCGCGCCGTACCGCCTCCACGAGTAGCTGCTCCTTGGTGCCGAAGTAGTAATGCAGCAGCCCGCGCGAGACGCCCGCCTCACGCGAGACGTGATCGAAGGTCGAGCCGGCCGAGCCCCGGCGGGCCACGCTGCGGCGCATCGCATCCACGATGCGCTGCGCCTTCTCACCCGACAGCGAGCGACCGGGCACCGCCTCGCGCGGCTCTGGCACGCTGAGCGCCGCGCCGCTCACACGCTCGTCCTCCACCACCGTGGCGTCCACTCTGCTCATCCCCCTGGCTAGTGGTTGCGCTAGTTGCCTGCCACGCCGGCAGGCGCCGGCGTTGGCGGGCTCGTGGTCGATGTGTAGTCGAACTCCTCCTCGGCGCCGAACAGCAGGTCGAGCACCTTGGAGCGCAGCTCTGAGCTGAGCGCCACGGCGAGCGCCGCACCCACCGCGAGCAGCAGCAGCGAACGGCCCGGTCTGCGCCCACGGCGAGCCGGCTTGGCCGCCGGCTCAACCAGCGAGCTCGAGGCGTCACGGAGCGCACCAGCAACGTCGATCAGCTCCTGCTGGAGCTTGGGGTCCTCGAACAGCGCATGGGTGGCGCCCTTGCCGTTGCTCAAGCGGCCGTAGGCGCTGCGCGCCGTGGTGTAGGCGCCGAGCAGCTTGGAGCGCAGCTGCTCGTCCTCCAGCACGCGCTGCAGGTAGCGCTCGCCCTGCGCCGCCCACGCAGCCTCGCCGCTCTTGCCAGATCTTTTCTTCGCTGCCATCTTGCCACCGCCTCTGCAGAGAGCTTGCCGATCGAACCCTCAATATACCCTCCAGCGAGGGTTCCTACCCTCAGCGACGGTCAGCCAAGCGAGCGCGCTGCTATGCGTGAAGCGAAGCCTGTTCCTGGGCGGAGGGGAACGCCCACGCAGCGCGCGATCGCCGCTCCTGGCGGAACACGAAGCGCAGCTGCTGCGGTGGCCTGAGCTGGGCCTCGTGGGGCCGGAAGGTGGCGCAGGGCTCAGCCAGCTCCAGCGCGCACAGGAGGTTCACGCGGAAGTAGCACTCATCACAGCTGACCTTCGGCACAACGCGCTTGGGCGTGCGCCTGCTCTGCGTTCTCTGCACCAACGCCTCCCCCAGACCACAAGATCGGTTTTCGACTGAACGGACTGCGATCAAAGCACCATCGGGCAGCCCGCTCAAGGGGCCCGCGGGAGGCATCTCGCAAATCGCAGGGAAAACTCTTCCCTAGCCCCAAATAGGCGACTTCGCGTCACGTTGTTGTGACAATCGAGCGGATCTAGCCGCACTTTCCGAGGCTTCCCGCGCGCCCGGATCGGCGTCGTCATCATCTGCGCCGGATGCCCACTCTCGTCACCGGCGCCAGCGGCTTCATCGGCTCGACGCTCGTTCCGCGCCTGCTCGCCGACGGGCACACCGTGCGCGCGCTCGGCCGCAGCCCAGATCGTATACACGAGGCGCTCGAGCTGCGCACGGACAGCGAGCACGTCGAGATCCTCCGCGGCGATGCACTGGTCCCGCACGGGCTCGATCGCGCCCTCGCCGGGGTGGAGACCGCCTATTACCTCATTCATTCGATGGAGCGACTCCCCGGCGGTGGGGCGCCGTTCACCGAGCGCGAGCGCCTCGCTTCCGAGAACTTCGCCACCGCCGCAGCGCGCGCCGGCGTTCGCCGGATCGTCTACCTCGGAGGCCTCGTGCCTCATTGGCAGGAGTCCCAGCCCGAGCGGGATCGACGGCGCTCGCGCGCCTCGCGCCATCTGGCCAGCCGTGAGCAGGTGGAGAAGATCCTGCTGGACGCCGTCCCGGACTCCATCGCCCTGCGCGTGTCGATCGTGATCGGAGCGCGCTCGCGCTCCTTCCGGTTGCTCGTGCGCCTGGTGGAGCGCATGCCATTGCTCACGCTCCCCGCGTGGCAGCGGTTCCATACCCAGCCGATCGATGAGCGGGATGTGATCGAGATGCTCGCCGCGTGTGCGCACGCACCGATCGGTGGGCGCTCACTGGAGGCGGGCGGACGGGAGGTGCTCAGCTACGGCGAGATCCTCCGCCGCATCGCCGAGCTGATGCTCGTGCGCCGCCCCTCGCTGAGGCTGGGAGTGAACATGACCGGCCTGGTCGCTCGCGTGGTGGCGGCGATCGTTGCCGAGGATCCCGGGCTGGTGGTGCCACTGATGGAAGGCCTGCAGGGGGACCTGCTGCCAGCCGACGATCACGCTGCCGAGATCCTCGGGGTCCGGCTGCACTCCTTCGACTCGGCTGTGGAGCATGCGTTCGCCGAGTGGGAGGAACATGAGCCGCTGGCAGCCCGCTGAGGGCCACCGTCAGGCGGGATTGTCAAACGGTAGCGTTGTGCGGCCCGGATCGCGGGCAAGAGCAAATGAGCCTAGTCACCGCCTCCATCCAGATCCGCGCTCTTCCAATGGAGGTGTGGGACACGGTGATGAACCCCGCCTCGCTCGGCCAGTGGGTCACGATTCACCGCAGGCTTCTGCACGCCGATGAGACGCCACCACGCGTGGGCTTCAGGATGGATCAGCAGATCCACATGCGGGGCGTGAGCATGGAGGTTCACTGGGAGCTGGTGGAGTGCCGCCCCGGTGCACTCGCGGTATGGGAGGGTCGTGGCCCGGCCCGCTCCCGTGCTCACAGCGAATACGTCCTGCGCGAACAGGATGGCGGCACGCGTTTCGACTATCGCAACGAATTCCGCGCGCCGCTCGGGCCGGTTGGCGCGATAGTCAGTCGCGCGCTGGTCGGCGGCATGCCCGAGCGGGAGGCAAAACGGACACTCGACCGTCTGCGTGCCTACCTGGAGCAAGGGAAAGGCGCATAGAACTAGTGTAAGGTGAAGCCACAAGCGATGTGTGCAAACCGCATCGACACTAGTGAAGAGGACTAACCGTGACAGACTTCCTTGAAGACAAGCGCCAGGAGATAGCCGAGCGACTGCAGGAGCTCAAGCCCCTGGTGGATGAGTACACCCGCCTGGAGGCCGCCGCATCGGCTCTGGCTGGTCTCGGTGGATCGTCCTCCGTGGCCGCCGCGCCGCCTCGTCGCGGACCGGGACGTCCGCGAGGCTCGGTCACCACCGCGGTCAAAGCGCCCGCAGCCACCAAAGCCAAAGCCAAAGCGAGAGGCACTCGCAAACCGGGCCGCCCGCCAGGGCGCCGCGCGGGCCGTCGCAAAGGCAGCGGCACGCGCGCAGCAGAGGCGCTGTCGTTCGTGCAGGGTCAGCCCGGCATCACCATCCCCGAGCTGGCAGCCAAGATGGGCATCAAGCAGAACTACCTCTACCGCGTCCTGCCCGGCCTCGAGCAGGAAAACAAGGTTCAGAAGCAGGGACGCGGCTGGCACCCCAAGGGCTAGTCTCGTCGCCTCTGGCTGTGTCCTCGGTCGCTCGTGTGCAGAGCACACCACGCTCCCTGCGTCCTTGCCAGTGACGACGATCCTCCGGCCTTGATCAGTCCGTTGGCTGATGAGAGGGGGCGCGGCCACCGGCCGCGCCCCCTCTCTCGTTTCTACAGATATGCGCCGGCTGCAATCGAGGCGCCGGGCCTGAAACGCTCGCCCTGACTAGATCAGACCCTGACTTTTCACGGTGTCGCGCTCGTCGCTGAGCTCCTGCACCGACGCGTCGATCTTGGCGCGCGAGAAGTCGTCGATGTCGAGGCCCTGGACGATCTCCCAGCTGCCATCGGTGCAGAGACATGGGAAGCCACAGATCAGGCCCTCGGGGATGCCGTAGGAGCCATCCGAGGGCACGCCCATGGAGACCCAGTCGACGTTGCCGGTGACCCAGTCGCGCATGTGATCGATCGCTGCGCTGGCTGCGGATGCGGCCGAGGAGGAGCCTCGCGCATCGATGATGGCGGCGCCGCGTTTGCCCACCTGCGGCAGGAACTCCTGCTCGACCCATGCCATGTCGTCCACAACGTCCACCGCGCGCTCGCCGCGGACTTGTGCGTGGAAGAGGTCCGGGTACATCGTCGGCGAGTGATTCCCCCACACTCCCATCTGGGTGATCTCGGTGACGGGCACCGCGACCTTGTTGGCGAGCTGCGCAATGGCGCGGTTGTGGTCCAGGCGCATCATCGACGTGAACCGCTCGCGAGGCACGTCGGGGGCGTTGCTCATCGCGATCAGGCAGTTCGTGTTGGCGGGGTTGCCCACCACGAGCACCTTCACGTCGGCAGCCGCGTTGGCGTTCAGCGCCCTGCCCTGCACAGTGAAGATCTTGCCGTTCTCGCTCAGCAGCTCAGCCCGCTCCATGCCCTTTGTGCGCGGACGCGATCCCACCAACAGAGCCACGCCCGCGCCGTCGAACGCCGCGTTGGGGTCGTCGTAGAGGTCGAGCCCGGAGAGCAGCGGGAAGGCGCAGTCCACGAGCTCCATGGCCACGCCCTCGAGCGCGCCCATCGCCTGCGGGATCTCCAGCAGGCGCAAGTCGATCGGCTGGTCTGGGCCCAACAGCGCCCCGGAGGCGATGCGAAAGACGAGGCTGTAGCCGATCTGGCCGGCGGCGCCGGTGACTGTGACACGTACTGGTTTGCTCACAAGTTCATCTCCTGAATGCGTGCTGTGGGGTTGGGAAGGGAGCTCAGGCCGTGGCCTGGCGAAGGTTCTCGTCGATCGATGCGAGGAGCTCCTGCGTGGTCTGCCAAGGCTGGTCGGGGCCGACCAGCAGCGCGAGATCCTTCGTCATCTTGCCGCTTTCCACCGTCTCGATGCAGACACGCTCGAGCGTCTGTGCGAACTCGCTCACCGCGGGCGTGGCATCCATGCGCCCGCGCGCCGCTAGGCCGCGAGTCCACGCGAAGATCGATGCAATCGGGTTGGTGGAGGTCGGCTTGCCCTGCTGGTGCTGGCGGTAATGACGAGTGACCGTGCCGTGCGCGGCCTCGGCCTCTACCGTCTTCCCGTCAGCTGTCATCAACACGCTGGTCATCAGACCGAGCGAGCCAAAGCCCTGGGCGACCGTGTCGGACTGCACGTCGCCGTCGTAGTTCTTGCAAGCCCATACGTAGCCACCCTCCCACTTCAGCGAGGCGGCCACCATGTCGTCGATCAGCCGGTGCTCGTAGGTGATGCCGGCGCTCTCGAAATCGGGCTTGAACTCGCCCTCGTATATCTCCTCGAAGATGTCTTTGAAGCGTCCGTCGTAACGCTTGAGGATGGTGTTCTTGGTGGACAGGTACACCGGGTAGCCGCGCTCGAGGCCATAACGCAGCGAGGCGCGCGCGAAGTCGCGGATGGAGTCGTCGAGGTTGTACATCGCCATCGCCACGCCACCGCTGGGGAAGTCGTACACGTTGAGCTCGACCGGCTCGCCACCGTCTGTGGGCTTGTATGTGAGCGTGAGGCTGCCCGCGCCTGGGACCACCAGGTCGGTGGCGCGGTACTGGTCGCCGAAGGCGTGGCGGCCGATCACGATCGGCTTGGTCCAGCCGGGCACCAGACGCGGGACGTTGGAGATCACGATCGGCTCGCGGAAGATCACGCCGCCGAGGATGTTGCGGATGGTGCCGTTGGGCGAGCGGTACATCTCCTTCAGGCCGAACTCCTCCACGCGCGCCTCGTCCGGGGTGATGGTGGCGCACTTCACACCCACACCGTGCCTCTTGATGGCTTCGGCCGCTTCCACGGTCACCTGATCGCCGGTCTCGTCGCGGTGCTCGATCCCGAGGTCGTAGTACTTCAGGTCGATGTCCAGGTAGGGGAGGATGAGTTGCTCCTTGATGAACGCCCAGATGATCCTCGTCATCTCGTCGCCATCCAGCTCGACGACTGGGTTCTTCACCTCGATCTTGGCCATGTGGTGATCCTTGCTAGCTGGGCGTTGGAGTTGTGCCGGTTCGCCGCGCGACGAAGCGGTGCCCGATGCTAGCGGGCACACCTCCGAGGGGCGATCGGGGCGCTCGGTGAGGGTTTGGAGAGCCGATCCGCACAGATGGTGCGCAATGGTATTCACGCGCCGCGAGCCTACGTAGATACCATCGCGTACAGTCTGCGCTCGTACGCACACCACCCGCATCTGCTTCACTTCCTCACATGGCAACGGTCTCGCACTCGCGGGGGGAGCACGACGCGCCGTGGCACACGCACGAGGTGTTCAACCAGGTGCCGCCGCTCGAGGGCCTCGACGTGTTCGCGAGCAACCTGCCGCTCGTGGAGGCGACCGACCGCGAGGGTGCGAGCTGGATCAAGGAGCGCGCATCCGCCCTGGGACGCTTCGTCGGTGGCGAGCCGCAGCAGGAGTGGGGACGGCTGGCGAACGAGAACGAGCCGGTCCTGCGCACGTTCGACCGGTACGGCCACCGCATCGACGAGGTCGAGTTTCACCCGGCGTGGCACAAGCTGATGAGGCTCGGCGTCGAGCACGAGCTGCACTCGCTGCCGTGGACGAGCGAGGAGCCGAGCGCACAC
>Ga0210403_10001285_pt1 | contig 24026 bp, 20 predicted proteins | sample IncBWC19MmetaG_FD_150863 | JGI IMG/M metagenome (GOLD analysis project Ga0210403, IMG submission 150863) | Forest soil microbial communities from Barre Woods Harvard Forest LTER site, Petersham, Massachusetts, United States - Inc-BW-C-19-M | ecosystem: Environmental > Terrestrial > Soil >... | reverse complement strand
CGACCCCGAAATTCCGCCATTCGCTGCTTTTTACTTTACTTCCAATAAACCCCCGCGCTACCCTTCCCCATGGTCGCCCCCGTCCCGGCCCAAATCTCGAACCTCCGTCCCCATCTGCCCGTCCGAGCCCGCCGCTCCTCCCTGCCGCTACTCACTGCCCACCACCAACTACCCACTCTCTTGTTGCTCCGGTCCCAGCGGTCTCTGCGTTGCGCTTTTTCCCGTCTTCGAGCTATCAACCCCTTTGCTTCCTATCACATCCCTGCAACCCCAGCAGTTTCATACGATTACGCACTCTTTTGCGCAACGGCACGCCGCCATCCCTCCTATTTTCAATGGCTTCCGCACTCTTTCGATCGCCACGGGGGTGTACCCCCCCCAACGTTCCTTTCAGGACCTCGCCGCTTCAGTGCCTCTGTGCCTCGATGGCAAATCCCATGTTCTCAGAAACTTGCAGCCTCCTTGTCGTCTCTTTGCGCTCTTTTCGGCACTCGTTCCCTTTGTTTTCAACCGCTTGCAGCCTCTTTTGCCAAAACACCCGGGTGGGGGTATCCCGGAATGCAAGCACGGGACACGCGGGGTGGGGGAACACCTTGGCTGCTGTTGACGTCGGAGGTGAGGCTTTGATTCTCAGCGGGAAGAAACGGCGGCAGGAGGATTCACGGGGGTGCGCTCGGGGGAGAAACATCTTTGCAGTTGAGTACGCCAGTCTGGGAGGGCTACGCCGAAGACCTGTTTCAGGCGCGCGTTCGAGAGGATCGAATTGGCGGGACGACGTGCTGGCGAGCGGAACTCTTCCGTCGAGATGGGAACCACACGGCGTGCGATTAAAGTACGACCCTTCGTTGCCGCGGCCAGCCACGGCAGGTCTTGCGGTGCGCGGCCTGCTTCCCCAAGGATGGCCTTTGCGAATTCGTACCAGGTGGTCTGACCGGCCGCCGTCATGTCGTACGTGCCGCTGGCCTCGGGAAAGACGAACCGACTTTTGTCGGCGGCAATCATTCCGGCGAAAATTTTCGTTGTGGCTTCGGCGAGATCAAGAGCACAGGTCGGAGCGCCCACCTGATCAGCGACGATTTTCAATTCTTCGCGCTCGGTGGCCAGCCGCACAATTGTCAGGAGGAAATTTCGTCCGTGCGTGGCGTAAACCCAAGACGTGCGAAATATAAGGTGGGCGGCGCCTGAATTACGAATCGCTTCTTCGCCGGCGAGTTTGGTTCTGCCGTACGCGTTGAGCGGATTTGGGGGATCTGTCTCGACGTAGGGAGCTTTCTTTGAGCCGTCAAAAATATAGTCGGTCGAAAAATGAACGAGCAAGGCACCAATCTTTTTCGCTTCCTGGGCAAGCAATCGCGGGGCTTCGGCATTCACGGCGAGCGCAGGGGCTTGATCTGTTTCCGCTGCGTCGACGGCGGTATAGGCGGCTGCGTTGATAACCAGTTGCGGGTTTATATCCCGCATCACCTTGCGAATTTTGTCGGGATCCAGCAGATCCAGCTCCCTTCGCTCCAGAGCGATCACTTTCCCCAGGCTTGGCAGCAGCCGATTGAGCTCCGAACCTAGTTGGCCGGTCTTGCCCGTCAGCAGGATCGTGGGTTTCATTGGGGCGAGTATCGCGGCAGAAATGGTTGCTGCACGTCAGCGAGCTTCGGATTCTTGGCGTCTCTTTGCGAAAGCGCTGGACTCGACACGCCCCAGTCGATGGCGAGAGTGGGGTCGTTCCAAAGAATGCCGTACTCGTCGGACGGAGCATAGTAATCACTGCACTTGTAAAGAAACTGAACGGTTTCCGACATGGCCAAAAAGCCGTGGGCAAAACCGGTTGGGATGTAGATTTGATTTTGTTGCTCGGCGGTGAGGAGGACGCTCGTCCATTTGCCAAAGTGCGGCGAGCCGACGCGGATGTCCACGGCTATGTCCAGAGCTTCGCCTTCGATGACACGGCAGAGCTTGGCTTGGGCGTGCAGCAATTGATAGTGAAGGCCGCGAAGGGTTCCGCGGGAGGAGATGGAGTGGTTGTCTTGAAGGAAGGTGTCTTTGATGCCGAGGTCTGCGAACTTAGCGTGATGGTAGGTCTCGAGGAAAGCGCCGCGCGAGTCGCGATGGACTACGGGACGCAGCTCATAGACACCTGGCACGGAGGTTTCGATTCGTTCCATGGACAAAGAATATACGCATGTTGGTTCTAATCGGGCAACTTTGAACCGGAATCCGCGATGGCTTTGAGCGAATTTTCGCGATCGTCGTAGTATTTCTCGTAATAGGAGAGGTACTCACCGGCGCGAACGTCGGAAACCCATTTGCTGTTGTCCTTGTACCATTCGATGGTCCGGCGAACGCCGTCTTCCAAGGAGATTTTCGGTTTCCAGCCGAGCTCGGTTTCGATCTTTGTGGAATTCAGAGCGTAGCGACGGTCATGGCCAGGACGATCCGCAACATAGCTCAGCAGGCTCTCCGGTTTGCCCGTCAAACGAAGCAGGCGTTTCGCCATCGCGAGATTCTCTTCCACGTGCGATCCGCCGATGTTGTAGACCTCGCCGATTCTTCCGCGTTCAAGAACTGCGAGAATTCCGCGACAATTGTCTTCCACGTGCAGCCAGTCGCGCTGCTGTTTGCCGTCGCCGTAGATGGGAAGAGGTTTGTCGTAGAGCGCATTCGTGATCATCAACGGCAAGAATTTTTCAGGGAACTGGTAGGGGCCGTAGTTGTTTGAGGAGCGCGTGATCAGAGCCGGAAATTTGTAGGTGCGAACGTAGGAGCGAACCAGGAGGTCCGAGGCAGCCTTGGATGCGGAATAGGGGCTGCTCGGCTGAAGCGGAGAGTCTTCGCTGGCGTGAGCTCCCGCAGCTATATCGCCATAGACTTCATCGGTGGAAATGTGGACGAAGCGCGATACGCCGAGCTTGCGAGCGACCTCAAGGAGCGTGAACGTCCCGGTGACGTTGGTTTGAATAACGGGAGCGGGCTCGTAGATGCTGCGGTCGACGTGCGATTCGGCAGCGAAGTGGACGACTGCATCGCAACCCCGCATGGCGGCCTCCGCCGCGATGGAGTCGCAAATGTCCCCTTTCACGAATCGATAGGCAGGATGATGCGCAATGGAGTGGAGGTTCGCGAGATTGCCAGCGTAGGTGAGCTTGTCGTAGTTGACGATCGCGTAGCTATTTTTTGCCTGTAGAACATAGCGGATGAAATTTGAGCCGATGAAACCGGCTCCGCCAGTAACGAAAAGCTTCATTCTTGGACTTCCCGGCTCACGACACGTTCCGTTGGTTCCACGTTCGAGATTTTATTGGCACCGGTTTCCGCCACGAGATTGTTGGCGCGCAAGAGGGATTCGAAAGTGCCGGCGTCAGTCCACCAGCCATCGAGAATCTCATAGGTGAGATTGCCTTCTTCGAGGTAGAAGTTATTGACGTCGGTAATTTCGAGTTCGCCGCGGCCGGAGGGTTTCAGGCGGCGAATTTTCTGGAATACCGTGGCATCGTACAAATAGATTCCAATGACCGCGTAATTCGATTTGGGCTTGCGCGGTTTTTCTTCGATGCCGACAACACGATCGCCGCGAATCTCAGCTACACCAAAACGCTCCGCGTCTTGAACTTCCTTAAGTAGGATTTTTGCGCCGTGGCTTTGCTTTTTGAAGTTTTCGACGGCATGGCGCACGTTGTTTTCAATAATGTTGTCGCCGAGCACCACACAAGTGGATTCGCCATCGGCAAAATCTTCGGCCAGACCCAGAGCCTCCGCGATGCCTCCCTCGCCTTCTTGGTAGGTGTAATTGATGTGCTTGAGGCCAAAATCACGCCCATTGCCCAGCAGGCGCAGAAATTCTCCGGCGTTTTTTCCACCCGTCACGAGAAGGATCTCCTGGATTCCAGCATTGACGAGCGTCTGGATGGGGTAGTACACCATCGGCTTGTCGTAGACCGGGAGAAGATGCTTATTGGTCACGCGCGTGAGGGGGTTAAGCCGACTGCCGGTTCCCCCGGCAAGAACCACGCCTTTCATAGCATCTCCTGAACGAAATGTTCGTAATTCGCTGCGAGGATCGGCCCAGCCCGTGTTAGGTTGACACAGCCTAGTCCAGCCGCTTACGGCTACGTCGCCACACAACTGCAGCACCGGCGGCCGAATTAGCTCAATTCAAGTAGCCCACGGTATGGAGATAAGAATGTAAGTCGGCTTTGTAATCACACAAATTGAACCTGAACTTAGTACGCGTTTTTCCCAATCAGCGCCGAGAAGATTGTCATAAGGATGATTCGTAGGTCGAAGAGAAGAGACCAATTTTGGAGATAGTAAAGGTCGTACTCGATGCGCTTCTCGATGGAGGTATCCCCGCGCCAGCCATTAACCTGTGCCCAGCCGGTAATCCCAACCCTTAGACAATGCCGGTGGTTGTATTGGCTGACGTCCTGCAGGAACTGCTGCACGAAATGCGGACGTTCGGGACGTGGTCCCACTACGCTCATGTCCCCCCTCAGGACATTGATGAACTGAGGCAGCTCATCCAGGCTCGTTTTCCGCAAGAAGCTTCCGAGGCGCGTCCGTCGGGGGTCAGATTCGGTCGTCCAGCGCGTATCGCCGTCGGAGGAACTGCTCACTCGCATCGTACGAAATTTATACATCTGAAAGGGAAGCCCATTGAGCCCTATCCTGTCCTGTACGAAGAAAATCGGCCCCGGCGATGTCAACCGAATCAATATTGCGATCAAGCCCATGATCGGAGAAGTGACAAGGAGCGCGACCGCCGAAAAACAGATATCGAAGGTACGCTTGAGCAGGGCGTAGTCAAGCAAATCAGCAGGCGTTGTCGTGAGGTCGAGCATTTGCATTCGCCCCACTTGGAATAGCCTTTCCCGAACAACGACGCCTTCACCGAGATCAACAATGGCGCGCGCAGGAACGCATAGTTTTCCAAGTGCGTTGATAATTCCAGGAATCTGTGAGAACTGTCCCGGATGGATGGCCATCACCACTTCGTCAATTCCATCCCCGGGATGCAAAGCACAAATATGTTCTAGGTCATACATGCGACTATCCTTTACGGCGACGTCCTGGCCCGGAAGTCGCACGTATGCGACCACTTGACAGGGGGCGAAGGAAAGGCGCTGAAGCCGAATCGCTGCATCACAGGCAAACTGGTCAGCGCCTATGATCAGGAGCCGGGTCGGCCGCCCAAGCCGGAGTTTCTTCCGGTACAGGAACCGGAAGGCAGCATGCAAGAGAACCGTGAGAGCCAATGTAATCACTATGCAGCAAACCAACAGCCCGCGTGGAAAAACGATGTTGCGGCCAAAATAGAGTGCAGCTATTAGGGCGACTGCCGTAGCAATACTGGCAGACCAAGCAGCCCTTGCACCGGTTCGCTCTCGAAAGAGCTCATCGACACTTGTTACCTTGTAGTGTTCCGACATGAATGCCCACACAAAAGAGCTGAATAACACGAGCGGAAAGTGCCCATGATAAGAATACCTGATGGGACGGTTCATGAAGCCGACACAAAGCGCCCAAAGAGGCCAACCGATCTCGAAAGCGAGAAAAGGTAGGAGATAGACCGTGATTTTCAGTAACAGCCGGTACATCTTTAACCTAAGAAGCATACTTGCGAGATCCTTTCTAGCAGAACGCCTTTGGGCAAGTTAGGCGTCTGACTGCGGCCGCATCGGCTAATCGAAGAGACCGTAGAGGCTCAATTTCTTCTTGACAGCGCGCGGGAGAATTCTCTCGTTGCGCCCCAGCTGAATGGCGACATATTTTCCGACATCCTTAACGAGGGAAGATCCGGTACCCTCAGGTCTTTTTTCTTTGAGCGCCAAGAACAGTTTGCCCTTGAACGCTCCCCAGCCATCCCGCCAAAGCGATGCGCGTGAGCGGTCGTTCCAAATGCCTAAGCGCTGGTAGATGACACCGATATCAAAGTAGCGCTTAAAGAGAAGATCTAGCGGGAAATCATGAGAGTGGTAGACAGCCGCTTCGGGTTCGTAGACAATGCTCCAGCCGGAGTCCAGAATGCGCTTTGCGATTCCTACGTCTTCAAATACTTTCAGCTCCTCGGGGAACCGCGTGGTCTCCCACACGCTTCTCCGGATCGCGGAGTTGGCGTTCGAGAAATGGTAATACTTATGGCCTAGGCCAACTCCGTCCATCGGCATCTTGACGATTCTTGCTCCGCCATACATCGACTCGAAGGCAGAACGCCGCTCTAGACCGGATTCCGCCTTCGGCAATTGCCGTCCGTAGACTGCCCCGACCCCTGGTTCTTTGAGACTGCTTAGGAAAGCGGCCAGCCAAGTGTCCGATGCCGGTATCGCGTCCTGCGACAGAAACACTAAGACTTCGCCCTTCGCCAAGCCAGCGGCATAATTTCTCGTGCGCGCATGGTGGAACGTTTCCGGAGGTATTTGCACGATGCGTACCGGATAACACCGCGCGATCTCCAATGTAGCGTCGGTGGAACCGGAGTCCACGACCAAAACTTCGAGCGGCCCAACACCTCTTTGGGAATAGATGGCTGCCAAGCAGGCTCCTATGCTTTCTGCCCCATTTTTTGTCGGAATCAAAATAGACGTTTCAAACATGCTGGCATCCCCGGGTGCCTGACCTCGAAAGGTCGAAGAAAGATTGGCCGAGGTAACTTGGGTGCCTGGTCGCCGGAACGAAGTCTATCACCACAACCTCAAGACGCGATGCCTCGGAATGCACATCGCCCCAACGTGTGCTGAAAATTGTTCGCCAAATCTGTCGTCAAAACATGAATGGAAATGCCGCCGCTCAGTGCGCATTGACCCCAGTTCGTACTTTTCGTTTGGGCGACTGTCCTTCCGTTCCCAGGATTAGCTTCACAGCATCGGGCAGGTTTTTCGCCTGGAGATCAGGGCGCTCAATGTCAACCGACCCGATTCCCGTACTCTGGATCAATGCCGTCCGGCAACCTGCTCGCCTGCCCGCTTGTATGTCCGTCGCGCTGTCGCCAACAACCCAAGACGCCTGCAAGTCGATAGAGTGCTCTTCGGCAGCCCGTAACAGCATGCCCGGAGCCGGTTTTCGACATCCGCAGCCACCTTCATGCGGACATACGTAGATTTCGGTGATAGGCGCCCCGGCGGAAGAAAAAAGTTGGAGCAAGTCATGATGAATGTTGTCCAGTTCCTCAGCGTTGACTCGTCGACGCGCTATTCCGCGCTGGTTTGTTGCAATGAAAATGACAAACCCTGCGTCACGCAATTTGCGCGCGGCACGGAACACGCCGGGCAAAAGAACCAGTTCGCGCCGGCTAGCGATGTATTCGCCTTCGGGTGCCTTCCGGTTGATCACGCCGTCTCGATCAAGAAATACAGCACGATTCACTGAACAGCCCTCGCTCAATAATTTCGCAGAGAATGTGCCCTGTCAAAATGTGCGCTTCCTGAATGCGTGGCGTCTCCTCGGAAGGGACGCAAAGACAAAAGTCGACCATCGGTTTCAACAGCTCTCCTCTCCGCCCCGTCAATGCAATCGTGACGAGTCCCAGTTTGCGCGCAGCTTCAAGGGCGCAGAGCACATTACGGGATCGTCCGCTGGTAGTAATCCCCATTGCAGCGTCGCCCTGAACACCCAGGGACTCCACCTGGCGCGCATATACTTGCTCGAAGGAATAATCGTTTGCGATCGCTGTCAGTGACGCTACATTTCCAGTCAATGCCAGTCCGGGCAGAGCACGCCGCTCCAGCTGAAATCGTCCAGTCAGTTCTGCAGCTAGGTGCTGCGCGTCAGCCGCGCTGCCTCCGTTCCCGAAGAACAGCACTTTCTTTCCTTGCTTTAGGACTTGCATGAGCGCAGCGCCCGCCTCCACGACGAGTTGTTGGAACGCGACGTCGTTCAACATCGTCCGGTTCAGGTCGAGATTTTCCTGGATACGCTCGCACACCAACGCTTCAAGACTGATTGCAGACCTCATTTACTCTCCAGTTCTGAACCCCGCGGGCTTCAAAGGCAAATTCTGCAGGGACAGCACCCATCTTTTTCAGTGCTGTAACCACATCGTGCTTTCTCTCAAATTCGCAGTAGAGCAGCATGTAGCCGCCCCCACCAGCGCCGATTACTTTTCCTCCTATGGCGCCGTGCGCGCGCGCCACGTCATATAGTTCGTCGATTACTGGTGTAGTGATCCGAGGTGAAAACCTCTTTTTCGATTCCCAGGCGACGTGCAGCAATTCACCAAAGCTGTTCAGTTCCCCGCGCAGGAGCAGGTTTTTCATTTCTATCGCTAACTCCTTTTGCTGTCGGAGGCCAGCAACTGTTTCTGAGTTGTGTGATGTATAGCGCTGGGTCTGGTCTGCAATGATCTGATCCGATTGGCGCGTCGTTCCGGTAAAGCACAGCAGGAAATTGTGTTCGAGTTCGTTGATGGTTCCCTGGCTGATCCGTAGCGGGTTTACGACAACGCGGTCTTTGTGGAATTCCGTGAAGTTGAAGCCCCCAAAGGCCGACGCGTATTGATCTTGGAGCCCTCCCTCAATGCCAAGCTCCTTGCGCTCAATTACATAAGCGAGGTCGGCAATTTCATAATCCGTGAGCGGCAAATTTTTGAACTCTTTGACTAATCCGACCAGCGCCACAACAAGCGCTGATGACGACCCGAGCCCCGAACCCGGCGGAGCGTCACTGTGCAGAAATACGTCAAAACCGTGCGAATTGTGAGCCCCCATTTTAAGAAGCGCGACTTTCACCAGATCAAGCTGGCCGTCGAGAGCGATCTGATTGCCGTTCTTGTAGCTGAGCGAAAGGCCGAGATCGACGGAGCGAATATGAATCTCGCCGTCCTGCCGTGGCCGGAGACTACCCCACGCAAAACTATCAATGGTGGCGTTCAGAACGCACCCACCTTCAAGTTCAGGGAAGGGGGGCACGTCGGTGCCACCGCCAGCGAAGGTGATTCGCAGCGGTGCTTTGGCACGAATCATTGTCATCGCGAAAATCTCTCCCTGAGCTCTTTCTGTGCCCTTTGGTAATCTGCAGGCACGCCTATGTCAATGAAGTAGCCGTTCGTAGGAAATCCGTAAAATTGCTGGCCGACAAGCCGAGGAAAGATTTCCGTCTCGAGGGAAACCGGCCGACCACGCGGGATCATGCTCAACAGCTCCTTCTGGAAAGCGTATACTCCCCCATTAATCCATGATCGCCCGCGCCCATCGTTTACGACGCCGGGAGAATTTTTTTCGAGAAAGCCGAGAATTTCGCCAGAGGCGTTCATGTTCACAAACCCGTAGCGCGTGTCGTCAGGTGCTGGCGCGAGCGCTAGTGTGGCGAGCCCCCTTCTTCGCCGGTGGAATTGAACTAAGTCCCGGAGAGAAACGTCGGTGAAGGAGTCTCCGTTCAGGACGAGAAACGCTTCCCCTTGGACAAGCGCTTCGGCATTCTTAATGGCTCCTGCAGTTCCGAGAGGTTCTTTTTCCACGGAGTAGGAAATTCGTAGGTTCCAGTCGCACCCGTCCTGGTACCGTTCTCGGATTTGCTCTGTTTTGTACCCAACACACAGCACAACGTCATTAAAGCCCGAGACTTGCAGCCAGCGCATCAAGTAATCCAGAAACGGTCGTCCTGCCACGGGAGCCAGGCTTTTCGGCCCGCTGGCATAAGCCTCACGCAGCCGCTTGCCTAACCCACCTGCGAGAATGAGCGCCTGAAACTTCTCTTGAGCTTCTCGCACAGTAAGTCCTTGCTCGTCACAATGTTATAGTGGCAGCAAAATCCATTCATCCAGCTGACACCTGCGCGGCCCGCGAACTCTCCTTGATTTGGCTGCGCCAATAATCGAGCAAGTCGCGCATCGTTATCTCGAACGGAATTGTAGGTTCCCAACCAGTCTGCTCCTTGAATCTGCTCGCATCTGGAATCTGCAGTGTCACGTCGGAAGGTCGCAACCGAGCAGGATCAACCTCTATCCGAACCTTGACCGAACTGAGCGAGAGTAAATAGTGCAGCATTTCACCTACGCTCATCGTGCGGTCACCACCGATGTTGTAGACCTCTCCGGGAGCGCCTTTCTCAATGGCCAGACGGTAAGCAGTGCAGATGTCTCGAACGTCAAGGAATGTACGAACGGAATTCAAGTTTCCGACATAAATTACTGGATGTGCGACGCCCTTCTCGATCTCTGCGATCTGCTTGGCAAATGTGGATTCAACGAATACCTCGCCCCGCCGGGGACCAGTATGAGTGAAAGCCCGCGTGCGTACAGTCCTAAGTCCATAAGAAACAAAATACTGGTAGGCGATCATGTCTTCAGCCACTTTGCTCACGGCGTATGGACTAGAGGGCCGCAAAGGATTGGTCTCCTTAATCGGGATCTCGTCCGGGCGGACTTGCCCGTACACTTCTGATGAACTGCAGATGTGGATCTTCGGATCGATCCTCGCGCTACGGATAGCTTCAAGGAGATTAATGGTGCCACATGCGTTCGTTTCGAATGTGTCAACCGGAGCGGTAAAGCTGACCGGGACGTAGGACTGCGCGGCAAGGTGGTAAACACAATCTGGGCGAACCATCGCGATCACCTGGTTCACGGAATTCGCGTCGCGCAAGTCGCAATCAATTAAGTGAACATCATCCAGAATTCCGGCCAGTTCGCTCAGGCGGCTCCTCCACCGCTTAATCCCGTAAACTTCGATATTGTCTCGGCAAACCAGATGTTCAGCCAAGTGACTTCCAACAAAACCGGTAATGCCAGTAATCAAAACCTTCATGCACGCACCTCGATGCCGGCGGGCCGGCTATGATTGGAACCATGCTCGAGACGCTGGAGGATTTCATCCTCGAGCGCTCGCAAGGATTCCGTGAACTGGTGATTACTACAAACTGATACGCGCGCGCGGCGGCCCATCTCTGCTGCGTAGCTGGGCAACCGCAGCAACTTGAGAACTGCTTCGGCCAACTCTCGAGCGTCGCTACCTAATAGGTAATGCTCACCCGGGCGTCCTGGCACGCCCTCTGCGCCGGCCGGGGTCGTCACCACAGCCAAGCCGGCAGCCATGCACTCTAGGACCTTCACTTTGATCCCGGCACCAAGGCGCATTGGCAGCAGGGCAACACGTTTTGTTGCCAGGAATTCAAAGGGTTTGTCAACAAACCCAGAGACGATGACTCGTGAGTGGGCGTACCGTCTCGTCAGACCTGATGAGGGGCTGCTGCCTGCGATGTAGTAGCGAGCGTGAGCGAACTGTGCCCATACCGCTGGCAGAACGCTCTCGGTCGCATAGCTGACCGCGTCGATGTTTTCGATGCGGTCCATGGCTCCCCAGAACACCAGACTGTTCTGCTCGCGTTCCGTGTGCGGGGGCACGGTGGAATTGCCACCTAGTTCTATCCAGGGACGGATCATCCTGACCTCCTGCCCGGGAAGTAATTCTGCTAGTAACTGCTTTTCTTCTGAGCTCTGCACTAGAGCGACGTCTACTCGTTTAAGTTGTTCGATCTCCCATTCCTTTGTGCGTCGCTCCTCCCACCCGAAGAAAGCCCTGACGAGCCGATTTCCAGAATGCTTCCGCCGGCTTTCCCACCGTCGAAACATAACTTCGACTTCCATCGCCGCCACCACTGGGATGTTTGCGAGCTCTACTTGATATTGCAGCATCCCAGTAAAATCCAGATAGACAGCATCGAATGTCTGTTTACGGAGTAGACTTTTTAGCTTCCGGCGAAATACCGACGAATGCCGTACTACGGCGACTAAGGGCAAGTTGGGGCCCGTCACGAGGCCAATCATTCGCGTCCAGTTGCTAACTGGCACAAGGTCAAACGATGCGAAGAGGCTCATGTCTTCCCGACGGAAACCAGACAGCTCCGCCTTGGTCGCAAAGCTTAGCAAGTGCACGCTGTGCCTTCGCGCTAGAAACTCACAGATACGATAACTCGTTTTTTGCCCAGCCTGCCGCGCCTGCGGCGACGGCAAATGTCCGGACAAGAATAAGATCCGCATCACGCAACCACTCGGAGAGCGCAAGGTTCAGTCGTCTCAGCGGGCACGGAATCACGTTTTCTTGCCAACAAGAGGACGCCACCTGTCGTTAACCACGGGCTGATGAGGCGTGCCGACTTGCGCACCAACCTTCCGAATAGATTCAGTGACCAATCGTCTTCTCCTCGAAACAGCGGGAGGTCTACGAAGAGTCCGAGAGCGAGACGCGTAGGTTCGTATTCGTCGGTAGCGACCTTCACCAATTCAAAACCGCATTCTCGAACAATTTCCTCTAGCTCATTTCGCGTAAATCGATATTCCACGAAGTAGAGTTCGCATTTTCGAATTCTGCTCTTCGCGCCCAGAAAGGCAGCGCGGAGCGGGTGGACAAATAGCCTTCGAAACAAGTTGTAATAGGGAACAGTCAGGAACAGATAGCCCCCAGGGCGCAGCACTCGAAACATCTCCAGAATCAGGGGCTTAGGCCCGCCCGGGAAATGCTCTACGACTCCCAGCGAGATGCAGGCATCCACGGAGTCGTTGGAAAAGGGCAAATCGCGTACGTCTGCTTCCATGACCAGGCTCGCCGGCACGTGGCGCTTTAGCTCTTCAAGGGCAGGCGCATAGTTATCCACGCCCACCACCCGCCGAACACCGTGCTTGGAAAGGTAGGAGACCCAAGCTCCCAGTCCGCAACCAGCTTCAACGACGAAAGGATCGTCCATTTGTCCCAATATATCGAGCAGGTGCCTACGCAGCTCGCGGAACTCACAGAGCCTGACCTCCTGCTCCAAAGTCCGGTCTTTCCACATTCGTTCCCACTGTTGCTTTGGCGTGTGAATGTTATAGATTGCGCTTGGCACGATTCTCCCCGATCACTCGAATTACCTGTTGCTTATTCTTACCCTGAGAGAAGCTCCGAGGGCAGCCGAGGCACTAGCTATTTTCTCTCTCTTACCGCGGCGAGGCGTGCGACAGCAGGAAAATCTCGAAAACCCTCCGCAATCTTCACAATGGAGGACCAGTCATTACGCATGAGCGCGCCGAACGCTCGCTTGAACGAAAGTGCCAGGTGGCAAGGTAAGAAGGTCAGCCAATGCCACCAGCGTGCTTGTTTCCACATCACCACCAAAGGATTTCGGGTGTAAAAGTACACTTGACCTGCGTGGCCTTCATTGCGGATGATGTCGAACGATTCTCGATGCCAAACAATCGATGATGGCTCATAAAACAGCTTGTAGCCGGCTTTTCGAACCCGGATGGACCAATCCATATCTTCGGAAGACCGGAAAAGGCTTTCGTCAAACCCGCCAACTTCCTGCCAGACGCGCCGGGGGGCCGCGAAAGCACAACCGCACGCAAACTGGATCTCTCTCGGCGTGTCCCAGGCCCCGCTATCTCGACGCTTGTAACCAACATGGCCGTTTCGGCCAGTCCAATGGTTGAACGTGCCGCCAGCGAACCAGAGCCGATCGGGCGCTTCGGCAAAATAGATCTTCGGTGAGACAGCTCCAATTTGCGAATCTGATTGTGCCCTCCCAACTAGCCGGCTTAGGCAGTCGGGGTCAAGAATAGTGTCATTGTTCAGCACCATGACAAAATCGTTGCCGCGTTCCAGAGCCAGCCGAATTCCTTGGTTGTTCCCAGCTGCAAATCCCAAGTTCACGTTATTCTCGATGCGCAGCACGTTCGGGTAATCCCTGCCTAGCATCTCCGTTGATCCATCTCTAGAGCCGTTGTCCACAACGATCACTTCGAAGCGGGGATAGCGCAGAGCAGAGATAGAGCGCAAACAGTCCTGCAGCACTTCTCTCCCATTCCAATTTAGGATCACTATCCCTACTTGGGCAGTTGTTGGGGCCAACTGGGAACCTGCAATCGGTTTCTTCTTCATCTGCGAGTTTCGTGCCTCCACGATTGCTGCCCCCTCTAAGCTGTTAGGCCAAACTCAGGATCCACGGGCTTCACAATTGGCCTTGCCTGTCGTCCAAAGGCGCGCGGCCCTGGGCGCGGCACAGAGTGAGCGAGACGCTGGTGCCCAAGTTCAACCAGTCCCGCCATCAGCCCTACAAGCGTAGGGGCCGCAGCCGAGTCCACGAATGATGGACTCACAAGATTTGAAGCGGCGAGGGCGAGGAAGGAGGCAACAATTCCTGTAAACAATACTGCTTCTCTTGCGTCCGACCGTGCCAGGGGCCATGCCCGCTTCAAAAAAAGCAAAACGATCCAACCCCCTGCTAGCGCTCCAATAAGACCGTACTTCATCCAGATATAGAGGTAGACATTATGCATGTAGTGCATCGCATCGTCCGGATTTTCACTTATGTCCGCTTGTCGATACTCGAACGGCAGGATATCCCTGTATGTTGTGCCTACTCCGAGGCCGAGAATGGGATGCTGTCGGATGTGTCCGGTTGCCATCTCGATTTCGTACAGACGAGAACCGAACTCCCACAGTGCATCGGACTCGGCCGGAGTGACTGAGGAGATGATCCGGTCTTCAAATGCAGACCAATAATCAGGCGCCATTTTCCGGACTGCCAGGCTAAGGATGAGAAACGCGACTGAGCCGACGGTGACCGCCAGTGCCGCATGCCGTATCCGTGATTTCCAGCCTTTCTTTCTTAAAAAGACAATCACGGTAACTCCAACCGCCAGGGCAAGGAAGTAGTTCCGCGAATAGCCCAAGAACAGAGCCAAGAGTACTGACGTTAGGGCCGCTAGCATAAGGCCGCGCCTCCGTCTCCACAATGGATAAGTTCCCAACGCCCCCACAAGAAAAACAAGAAACAACCATTGAGAAGGGGGCCGGACGCGCAAGGCTCCCGTCTGCTCCCCTTCCAAATTGAAGGCAGGGTCGGCATAACTCATAAATTGGAAATGATCTGCCACTGCGAGTTGCAAAAAAGATCCCATAGCAGAAACAACGACAAGCGCGGTAACAAATTTCAGCAGGCGGTCTTGTTCCTCGAGACTTCGAACCGCATGAAGCACAAGAATCATCGTCAAGGGATAATACGGCAAGTAGTGCAATTCCCGGAGTACATAGTGGGGATCTGCTCCACGGCTCAGGCCGATCAATGCAGCGATCAGAATTGTTCCCCCAAAAACCAAGAAACATTTCCGGTAATGCCCTGGAAGCAAGTCGCCCGTCCTCCTTCCCGATAAAAACACGAGCAGTACTGCTGCGAGCAAGTAGGCGTCCGACAGAAAAAGGTTGCCGCCTCCAAATGGAAGCCGCGGCAGAAACGCAGAATCCGTAAAAGCGCTGTTCGTCAAGAAAACCAACCCATACAAAATTGCTTCTCTGAGAGTGAACTTGATCGCCAAGGCCACGAACACTGTTACGCTGAACACCCCAACCCAGAAGAAGAAAACATTCGTCGCGTCAGTAACCATCTAGCTTGTCCTGTCGAGATGCACAAGCCGTCCCATAATGCTGTTTTGTGTTCACAGTCTAGCGCGTGGAAACCCCGCCCATCAACCTCCACCCGAGCCGGACTTCATTGGGGCAGGCGATGTATAAGGCTCCAACCACGAGCGTGTAGTAAATCAGGGTCCGCGCTGCGACGTTTCCCGTCCAACCCGCCACTCCGAAGTAACTCAGCGTCGACCAACCGAACACTGCCCATACGCGCGACCATTCCTTCCAATTCTGACCGGTGATTTTGCGGAGATTCCATTCGTCGCAGAGCCACCAACCCGCCATCGCCGCGACCTGGCCCACCGCAATGGCAAGCAGCGAGCGCACCTGCAACGCCAGGACAATTACCAGAGAGAAGATCACTACGACTGCAGCAATTGTGCAGAGCAAAAACTTTCTTTGTTGCCCATGAAGATAAGCAAAGCTCATGTGCAAGATTTGGATGCCCGCCAGAAAGATCACCCCTACCAAAAGAACTTGGGCGACCGCCAGACCGGCTACATAGTTCGGAAGGATTTGCCTGACAAAGAATTCAAGGATGAAGTAGTACGGCAAGAGTAAGGACCACCCGATCAGCACAAACCTCGATGCGTGAGCGTAAGCTTTTGTGCGGTCGTGCTGCTCTACCGCAGCGATATGTGAGAAAAAGACCTTGTAGATGGCAGCGATCGCCGTCACGGGCACAATCATCGCGCTAGCGGCCAGACTGTATTGAGCGAAGTCATGAATGGGTAGCGCGGAACTTACGACGAGCCTATCAGCGGATTGCGCGAGGATAAACCCTCCATTGGCCAAGAGGATGGGCCACCCGAGCAGAGTGTACTTTATCCCAAGACCCCAAGGAGAACTGGGCACATCAACTGGCCTTTCTTGGAACTTCGCACTCGCCCACAGGTATGCGAGCACGAAAAGCCACGACACGCAATATAGTGCTATCAACTCTTTGTAGTTGGGCCTCGATTTGAGATCCCGGAGAGCCACTAACGCGGCGAATGTGGCCACCGGGAGCGCGGTTGCTATTGCCACCGGTTTGAAGAGACGCGCGCCCTGCAGACTGTACTGAAGCAAGCAAGCTAGATTGAATACAAGCGCAAAACACAAAACCGCGATGCCCAAAAAGCGAAATCGCGGAGAAAGCAAGTAGAGCGTCAAAGAAATGGGAACGATAAATGCCAGATGTTGCCAGAACATAAATTTCAGCGATGATTGGATCTCGCCATGGAAATTCTCAAACGGCCGCCCGGCCCAGCACAGCAACGCCCCGTCAGCAAAACCTAGGTGCAAGAACCCCGCGTAACCCGCATAAAGCATGAACAAGCGCCAATATCCGAAATCCTCCACACTGACGACGCGAGGAATCAGGAAAACCAGCAGCGTGCTGAAAACAGCGGCTAGCAACGTGCCGCTGCTGAGTTTCGCGATGTCCCCTACGAAGACTGAAAAACTCAGACGCCGGCTATTCCTCTGTTTCTCTCCAATTTCAAGGGTGACTTCACTCGTTTCCATTTGTTCAGAACGCTGAGATTCAGGAAGCTCGTAAGAATGTAACGCGCTTCTATGATGCGGCCAGAGCGCTAAGCTTCTACGTCACGTACAACTCAGTCAAAGTGACAACTCCTAATTATCGAGACGCCCTCCGAAATAGCGACCGGCGGTGCCAACGGCGCTTGCAGTCGAGTTGCAAAGGCGGACCATCACCTTACCCGTTTCTTGTATATACATGATGCCGGTCAAACCATTCTCGAGTGGCGGCCATACAGGTGCGACAGAAGTGTTCGTAGTAGCTCCGGCAACAGGAATGCCATTCTCCTTGCATGTATTCGCCGGAATGATGCCGAAACTGATGATGCTGTTGAAACGAGTTAGGGAGTTCCTTACCTCATGTTGGGCATTCGCGCTCACGACCTGAGGCCCCGGCTCCACGCTTGCGGCCCGCTGATTAGCGGTTGTGACGCTTCGGAAGTTTGCATTGCCGGACGTAGAAATTGATGCCGCTCCAATAGCCAATCCGTTGTCGTTGAAGTCCCCGATGACCGAACTCTCGCCCTTGTTCCAGAAGTTGATATTTCCGCCTGGATTTTGGATTATGAGGCCGTTGTAAGCATCGACGCGAAATATCTCGGTGGGAATGCCTTCTGTGTTTTCCCACCAAACACCCGTATTGTTCGAAAAGCGCAAAGGACGACTGGAACCATAATCCCCGTGAATTGCGAAATACCCCGTTGCTCCCGCGTCTTTCACGACGTCAGCGGCGAAGTTTTGCACGTTGATTTCTCCAAGGACGAGCGCATTTGCCGATCCTTGCAGAAGCATAAAGCGCGGAATTACTTGATTGGTGTACGCTTTGACGCCCGAGAGGACAGTCAGGCCCGCGGTTGCCCGGATAAGCTGGGATGGCTGGATTCCGCTGAAGAAATCCTGAAGAAACATCGGATTAACAATATTGACATAAGCGCCGTTGATGACAATCCAATCCAAGGCATTGCGGCCAAACCCGCCCTCGAAATGCGGATTAACGAAATTGACATATCCAACCGTCAAGACCAGTTGGACGCCGTCAAAACTGCAGTCAACGAAGTTGAAGTCCGGGGGCGAGCCAGCACCTGCGTTTATCACAATCGAGTTCGCCACATTAGCATCCGTGTTGAGCACCGGAGAATTTGAGTTGAGGAAGAGAACATGATTAAATTCCGTGTTTTCTCCAGAAGCAATCAAGCCGGGGGGATAGTAAAGATTTTGCACGTTGTCATCAATGATCGCGTGGGCGAACCTTGATGCCCAAGCGTGCTGGCTGTAGGTAACTCCGAGCCCGAAGCCGGTAATCCTCACGTTTTCGACAAGAAGCCCCTCCGCTCCATTGGATCCACCAAGCACCAGCCCGGTACCCTGCTGCGCGGTCCCTTGTAGGCTAAGATCCCGAAGGGCCGCACCAAAGACAACGTGGTTGAATCCGTAGTCGAACTGGGCTGCTACTCCTGTACCCAGGAATTGCAGGCAAGTTGACTGCAATGAGTCGCCCTCGATCACCACTGATTTATTCGGAATGTTGATGACGATCGGGGTGGCATATTGGTAGCAGCTACCATCGGGCTTGGAGGGTACATGAAGCTTCCCACCAGTTGGAGGCAAAGCGGCATAGGCAGCGTTGACCTGCTGGCCGATATCAGTTCCTGGGAATTTCGTGACGTCCAGGCCCTGACTATAGCCCGGTGCCGAGAATACCGAGACGATGCACGCTAAGATGAACAGACGCCTTATCATTCCGATTCTGTTTTTCACGGTGCCCAATCTTTGCCAAGAGTAGTCACTGCGATTCAACAACCGTGCGTGCGATGTGTTGCTGGCATCAATCGGGTCGCAGACCGCGGACCCCGGAATCAGCGACCCGCAGACGTTCTTAATTCTCGTGCTACTAACGTCGCCGTAGTTTCAAAACGACTTGAACAAGGAAGAGGCTCGACGTCAGCTGCGTCCACGTCAATCACCATGGAACGCATGATTAGTTCGACCGAGAGCACGACACGGAGGTTATTTTTTTTGCGGAGGAGAAACCCTTGCCTACCCTCAAAGGGGCCACTCTTGACCCGAACCCTGCGGCCGACCGTCAAAAACGGATGGGGCTCGGCCCGCACGCCGCAGGCCGAAGCAGTTTTCAGCGCTTCGATTTCTTCGTCGGGTAACGCCGACGGGTGTCCGTTAAACCCAACTAGTCGAACGACACTAGGAACCTGCAAGACCTGCAAACGGTCGCGCAATGGGAGCCGTACAAATACGTAGCCGGGAAAGAGCGGAAGCTGCAACCGCATCTTGCGGTCTTTCCAGCGGCGCACCGACTCATACAGTGGCAGAAAGTGCTCGACCGACCTCTGCCCGATTTGAAGAGCGACGCGCTTTTCATGGTTCGCGCTGGTGTAGGCGGCGTACCATCGTGGCTCAAGGTAATCCGACGGCAAAATCACGCCTTTATTTGCGTCGCGGTCGAAAAAGAGCGAAATGGCCACTGCTATTGGCTCCGGATACATCGTACACAGCTTCGCCCCGTCACTTACAGGGGCGCTTGTGACCTAACCCATTCCAAATCAAATACTTATGCAACAACGAGCCCTACTTCGGCTCTTCGTCCTTCGCCGCCTCGTTTCGGCGGAACAGGCGCGAAAGCTTTTGTCCTCGGACATGATTTCCCGAACCGTTTCTCGAAAAGACCGGCATCCGAGCTGCGATGGTCGAGAAAACTTCCTGCGCGAATATCTTACGTGGGTCGCTGGCGTCGGTTTCTCTCCACGCCTCGCTCCCCAGAACCCAGACTGCGCAGGTGGCTACCGCAAAAACCGTTCCGAACAAGATGATCAACAGTCGAGGCGGAAAGGACTTCTTATCCGAAACGTGCGCAAGGTCGAGGATCTTTACGGTTGGAATTTCTTTTGCTTCCTGTACTCTCGCCAGTTCATATTGTTTAGTGAGCGTCTCGAGCACTGCTTCTTGAATCTTCGTCCGTCTGTACAGATCAGCATATGCGACGCCGAGAAGCGGCAGTTTTCGGATGGAGGGATACATAGAATCGCCCGGCTGTCCCGAGACAGTCGTCGCACTCTCGCCCTTCCCGCCCAGCTTTTCGAGCTGCCGTTGCAACTCATCGATGCGAGCCTTCACCGTCCGGACGCGCGGATTGTTATCGGTGTAGATCTCTCGCAGCCCCTCGTATTGCGATTGCGCGGCAATGAGCTGGCCTTGGAGCATCGCCGCCGCCTCGACCATCGCCTTGCCCTGTTCCTTGACATCAATTGCCGTGTTCTTGCTTGCGAATTGGCTGAAATCCCTTTCCGCTGCTTCCAAATCCTGGTTGACAGACTGCAAACGCCCTTCGAGGAAGACGCGCTCGCGGCGCGCCGAGGAGGTGCTCAAGTCCGCCACAAGTTGGTTCAGTTCCTCCACGTATGCCTGCCCAATGGCAGCCGCTCTTTGCGGATTCTTGTCGGTAACCGTAACGGAAATAATCTGGCTCTTGCGATCCACGGAGACGGAAGTATGATCCGCAAGATCTTTCCGAGCATCTTCCATACGACGGTCTGAGTAGAGCTTTTTCAGATCGAATTGCTGGATCAATTTGTCTTGAACCGTTCGACTGCCGAGGATGCCGACGAAGAGGTCGCTCGTGCTCTTTAGGCCCAGCAAATCACTGGCAACGCCACCGAGGCCTCCGGCGGTTCCGGACATTGCGGCAGCCGCCATGGCGAGACTGGAAGCGGACTGATTATCCGGTGGCATCAAACGCGCCGTTGATTCATATCGCGGAGGAATAAGAAAAGCGATGACCGTGCTGGCCGCCACTGCGTAAACGGCAGCGCGAGTAAGCATCCTGCGACGCCCCCACAGAAGGCGCAGATTTGCGAGGGATTTCTCGCTCGACTCAAACGTCTCCTGCAGTACCGGAGTTGCGGGAAAGTCTTGCTCCGGCAACTCCGGTACCGGCTGGCGAGCCGGAGCGCTGCTTGAATAATTCACGGCCGACCTCCGTCTCCGAAGGCACTTTCGGTCACACGCGAATCCGAACGGTGGAATAGCTTTTGCGGCTGAAACAGAATCTCCACCGTGGCCGAGACGTTCGTTGATTCGTTTGGTTGAATTACTGGAATGAGCCAGCGCTCGTATTGCACCGACGCAGAGAAACTGAGATTCGTGCGCAGCCAGTAGTCGCCTCGCACGCCAACGTCGGTGAGCGAGCCTCCGCCGGGGAGAAATTCCTGACTGATCTTCTCGTGCCGGAAATTAAATTGTAAGCGGTTTTGAGTGCTGAACCAGTAATTCGTCCATGCCTGCGCGCCTTGACCCGCCCGGCCGATCCAACTGCCCAGCAGGTATCCGTTATTCGTATACCCGTCTATCCATGTCGAATTAAAATAGAAGAAGCCTGGGCCGATCTTGCCACCCAACGGGTTGTCCGAGTAGACCCCCTCGACTCGAAGATCTAGCTTGGGAACCCCCGGGACGCGGGAGAGAAATAACCCCGCGTGCCAAACAGAGCGGTCTGCATAACCGATGGGTGAAAACTGATCGTCCGTAAAGCCATCGCCATAGAACGTTAGCCAATTCCGCAGGCCGGGAAGCCGATAACTGAAATCCACTCCCGCCCGACGGTCACCGGGCTTCTCAGCTGTTCCGAAGGTTCCCGCATTCGCGGTGGAAAAGAGACTGCGGAAGAAAGTATGCATGGTAAGGGGATAACCGGGTCCGCCGTAGACCGTCGTGCGCGAGACGCCGAATTCGAAATTGCGTGTGGGCCTGAAGTTTAATTTCTGGCCGTGAATGAATGGCTGGGGATTCAGCGACTGGCCGAATTGCGCAATCAGGCCCGAAGGGGTCAAGAGCAATTGGTGTCCGGTGAATTGACCCAAGAAGAACTCTGTCCTTATTGGACCGAGCCATCCCAGAATGCTCGGCAATTTTAGTGGCGAGACGCGATTGATCCTGAACATGTTGATCGGCTCGGCATCGTCGCTGAACATCATCGGACCACCGTCGCCAGCCCCCCACCAAAGGCTCTGTCTCCCAAAAGAAATTTCATAATTCGATAACATCATTCCGACGTACGCATCGAGTAATTCGGCCTGGTTCACTGCCGGCTGACTTCCGTCCGGCGGCACAGTGGGCGGCTGAAGTTGGTCCTGCCTGAGGATGGTTTGCTGCGCCGCTAAGGGAAGCGCTGGTGCCCCTGGTGCGGTCTGCACTTCCCCGCGTACGTACGCGACCCAGCGGCCTCGCGTCGCGTATGCCGAAAAACCGTTCACGGTACTCCAACCTTCGCCATACGGACGCCCAAAATCGTTGATTTGCGTCTGCGCGAAATTATACCCGTTGAAGATTGGCCTACCGGAGATATGTTCGGTTCGCGAGTACAGAGACTCTAGACGAAATGCTCCGCCACCGTCTCCGGACGAAGACTCCGCCTCTGACCTAAACTCGCGCTGCAGCGCTTCGATAAGCCCCGATGCCTCGCCGTTTCCTGCCGCGACGTCTGCCACCTGTTCTGCGGCCTCATCCACAAGCCTCGCGCACTCATTTCGCGTCCATGGCAGCATCCCGATGAACTCATCCTTGAGCAGACCAAGCCCCGCAAGTCGTTCCATCGCAGGATAGATCCAGCTATCCAACGGCACATACGGAGAGCCGAGGTTGCCAGTGCTGCGTTCACCGCTCTCTTGTTTCTCCGCATAGGTCTCCCATTCGCCGCCCCCGATTCTGGGGTCGTGGTGCTTGCGGTAGACGTACATGCCCTCGAGCCAGCCGATGGCGCTGCCCACCAGAACGTCCGACGGAAAATGCTGCTTAGCCGTGATGCGCGAAACGCTAATCGCCGAGGCCAGACTGTAAGCAAAAATCGACGTCAGCGGACCCGGATATTCGTGCGCGATTACGCTGGCGATCGACCACGCCGCCGCTGCGTGTTCCGACGGAAATGAGACACCGCCCCGGAAAAACTTACCCTGATAGTTGTCCTGCAGCGGACGATCGCGGCCCAATCCGTACTTCATCCCCTCGACGGGAACCAGGCTGTCGATGGCCGCTTCGCCCGCGAGGATGCCGGTTTCCATCTTGTGATCATCGTGCGTGAAGTGCCCCAATACATACATTCCGCCGCCAATGCCCACCATCGCTGCGAGCCCATAATTCGAGACGTCTTTGCTGTACTTGAGGCGATTTGGAGAGTTCGATAGATGCCGGCTGAAGTCCGTGTCCGTCGCAAACAACGCCGCAGTTGCGCCACCCAACGGCACGAGCCAGTCCGCATCGACCCAGCGCAAACTCTTCGGGCCGTCCCACAATGCTTTCTGGTCCTGCGCGATGTTCTTCAGCAAATGGAGCCCCACGCTATTCTCAGGCTCTTCCCATGGCGCAGCCGGTTGCACCGCTGTCGCGCCCTTCCCGGCTTTGCCATACGAGCTTCCGCTTCCATCCGTGCTCTTCTCCGGTGCCGCGCCAGCTTGCGGCACCTGCGGCGTCGCGTAACAACCAACGCCCAGCACCAAGCTCCCAAGCAAACTGACTACCCAACTTCTCCACAAACGACCCATAAGAAAATTCCGATCAGTAACGCAATGCAATAAATATGGTGCTGGCAATGGATGACGCTACTTGTGCCGCCAGAAACACGGTCGACCACTGCACGCCGCCGCCAATCGCTTTCTCCGGAACGACCACCGTATCTCCCGGTTGCAACACCGAGTTCAATGAACTCCCCGACCACAAACCTCCGTTCGCTCCGATGACAGATCCATCCGCGCGAATTACAAAAATGGATTTCTTATCGGCCAATTTCGTTGGTCCTCCTCCCTGGTTGAGGTACCAATTCGCGCTCTTGCCTGGCCTGTACGACACCGCAGTCGGATTGAACACTTCCCCCGAAACCATCACAAAACTCGGTTGTTTTGGAATCACCAGCGTATCTCCCGCCCGCACTTCCACGTCCGCGGGGCTGTTCTTCCAGTGATCGATGTTCGAAGAGATGCGAATCGCCACACGGCCCACCGGCGGATTGCTCGTTAATTGGTTCAGCGTGGTCTGATACTGCTGTAAAGCCATGTCCTTGGCCTGCTTTTGCTTTTGGTCTGTTTCCGGCAGAAGCTCCAGGTTGCTGCGCAGGTCCTTCACGCGCAGGATCATCTG
>Ga0210403_10001284_pt1 | contig 24037 bp, 20 predicted proteins | sample IncBWC19MmetaG_FD_150863 | JGI IMG/M metagenome (GOLD analysis project Ga0210403, IMG submission 150863) | Forest soil microbial communities from Barre Woods Harvard Forest LTER site, Petersham, Massachusetts, United States - Inc-BW-C-19-M | ecosystem: Environmental > Terrestrial > Soil >... | reverse complement strand
AGGCTGACCCACGGCTCATCGATGACCAAACCCTTCATTTTCTGGTCCATGGCATGCAATGGCGCAGAAGGTCAGCTGCCCGTCTTCGTCCAGCCCTGGCCAGGATGGGTGCGTAGGAAAGCCAGGAATTAGCCGCCGGAAAATCCCTCGTTCACGGATCCCCCTGTAGTGTCGCGTTTTACCGCCGGATCACGATATTCGCTCTCAAATTAATTAATTCTTGGCGGGCGAGAGGGTCACGAGAAAATTTCTCCCGGCGAGTTGCTCGCCAAGCGAGCCCGATTGGCGGGGTGACTGATCCTCAGGGCGCTCCCCCTTAGCTGAGGCCTGTTCTGAGGGGGTGCCCCTTCTGTTATAGACGGGAGATATTCCTTGGTTGGGGGTCGCTCCCGATCCCAACCTTGGCAAGGCCGCTCTATCCTGAGCGGCGCATCGGCTCCGTCGAAGTTTCCCTTTGGCGAACAGAATTGACCTTGATTTTCCTACGATTGCGCCACTCCAATTTCAGGGAAGTCCTACAATCAACGCACCTTGAGTTTCCGGAAGCGCGACCGCCAATTGCTGACACTGTGCGGACAATTCAAACGGTCGTCCCGACACTCGCCCTCTAAGCTATTGAAAATTGGCGCGCCCGAGAGGAGTCGAACCCCTAACCCCCAGATCCGTAGTCTGGTGCTCTATCCAATTGAGCTACGGGCGCGTGCCGAGCAGCCGAGCGGGTTGCGCGGGCTGCAGATAGCTACTCCAGCGGGTGGCGGCAAGCAAGGCGGATCAAAGGGCAGGAGCGAAGGCGTGCTTCATCGCGATGATCAACACCCGAGAATTGCCAAATTCATATCGCAAATATCTGAGCCGGTGAGCGGCCATACCAATGAGGTCGCCCGCGAGCGACAAAGTTTTGATAGATATTCAACCATAGGAAGGCGATTTGCTGCAGATTAGCTGCAGGTGTCGCGAGCCGCAATCGCCAATTCAACCGTTGGTGCTGCCGGCGGCTAAGCATCGGGGCTTGCTGGCCTCCTTCCGCCCGGGGACGAGATAGCGGCATGAGCTTTGAAACGTCAGCGGCCGACGGAATTTCGGTGGACAATCCGCAAACCCGCGCCTCGGTCATGCTGCTGCCCGGGCGTCATCGGCGCGCCGAGGGTGGACACCCCTGGATCTATTCGAACGAGGTGCGGATGGACGACGGCGCTAAGGCGCTATCGCCCGGTACCCTGGTCAACCTGCGGCAAGCCGATGGCAGCGCGCTCGGGGTCGGGATGTTTAACCCGCACAGCCTCCTTGCCGCCCGCCTCCTCGATCGCGACTGCGGTCGCGCAATCGACCGCCGCTTCCTCGCTCGCCGGATTGAGCGCGCGCTGAGGTTGCGCGAGCGGCTTTTCGAGACGCCATATTATCGGCTGGTCCACGCCGAGGCCGACGGGCTGCCTGGCCTTGTGGTAGACCGCTTTGACGGGGTTCTCGCCGTCCAGGCGAACGCCGCGGGCATGGCCCGGCTCGAGCCGCTGATCCTCGAGGCACTCGACTCATTGCTGACGCCTGTTGCCATCGTCTTGCGCAACGACAGCCCGGCACGGACATTGGAAGGATTGCCCCGCGAAACGCGGGTGGCCAAAGGCACGCTCACCGGGCCCGTGCTCGTCTACGAGAACGATGCCGTGTTCGGCGCCGACCTGCTCGGTGGCCAGAAAACCGGCTGGTTCTTCGACCAGCGCGACAACCGCCGGTGTGTTGCCGGGTGGGCACGCGACGCGCGCGTTCTCGATCTCTACTGCTTCACCGGCGGCTTCGCGGTCCAGGCGGCGCGCACCGGCGCCGGCGCGGTGCTCGGCGTCGACAGCTCGGAGCCGGCGCTCAGCCTTGCGGCCAATGCCGCAACGCGCAACGGGGTCGGCGAAATCTGCGGGTTCCGGCGCGGCGATGCCTTTGCCGAGACCGCCCGCCTCGCGGCCGCCGGAGAGCGCTTCGACATCGTCGTCGCCGATCCGCCGGCCTTTGCGAAATCGCGCAAGGAGGTGCCGGCGGCGCTGCGCGGCTACCGTAAGCTGGCGCGGCTCGCCGCCGCGGTGACCGCCAATCGTGGCTTGGTGTTTTTCGCTTGCTGCTCGCATAATGTCGGCGAACCGGAATTCGCCGAGGCGGTGAGACGGGGTCTGGGTGACGCGGGCCGCGACGGACGTATCTTGCGGATCGCGGGTGCCGATGCCGATCACCCGATCCATCCGGCATTGCCTGAGACAGCCTACCTCAAGGCAATGGCGTTGGCGCTCGACTGATCTCGCGAGCCGAGGGTGCCGGCAGGGTCAAGCGAAAGACCGTGCCGCTGCCGGTAGTTGAGACCAGGGTCAGCTCGCCGCCATGCGCCCGCGTCAATTCGCGGGCGATCGCCAAGCCGAGCCCGCTGCCGCCCGGTCGGGCCGAGCCGAAAAACGGCCGAAACAAATTGTCCTGCGCCTTCGGCGGGAGCCCGGGACCATCATCGGCGATGTCGATCGCGATCACCCCGTTCTCGCGCACGATCGATCGAGTCGAAGAGGCGTGGTGCAACGCGGCGCGCTTCGGGCGCGGCACTGACGGCAAGACCGTCGGTGACGAGTCGCGCCGTCGATAGGATACTGCGCAATTTCCCCTGCCAGCAGGGGAATTTTTTTGTGGGGCTCCAAAAACGGCCAAGGATCGTCCGAAAGGTACGTGGACTCAAAGCGTTAGGTGTAATTGCCGGCTTGCTCCGGTAGCGGAATTGGCAGGGGAATTGGCAGGGGAATTCGGCAGCCGGATGTCGTCACTCGCAAAATCTCCATTCTCTCTTTGCCGGGGCTTTTTCAGTCGGATCGCTATATTGCTAAGATGGCATAATATGACAATTTGTCAAGCCGGCTGCAAACCCAGCGGCCGCCGGCGCGCTCGCGATCGGCATGGCGAGCCTCTTGCAAAACGCCCCGGCACATGCCGATTCCGCCGACGAGGCGGCGGTCGACAAGGCGGTCGAGGCGCTGCGAAAGGCGTTGCTGGATGCCGATTAGACTACGAACCCGGCCTGCTCGCAGCGTGAAAGAAGGCCCATGATCCGCTCGGCCTGCCGGTCCGTTGGGACCATCCTTGGGAGGTTCTTGGCTGGAACCAGGGCTCTTTCGTCCTCCGAAAAAAGAAGGTTCCGCCGCCGGGCGTAAGATTCCAATACCTGCCAGAACACAGCGTCCTTTTTCATCACTTCTGTGATGGCTCCCAGTCCCCGATCAATCCGGCTCTCATCGCGAGCGAATTTACGAGCTCCTTTCTGATCGTCGGCATCGATCAACCTGGTGCGGAACGCGGGTAATTCCTGCACCTCCGATTCCAGCGCACGCTTGCGACCGGCTTGTTGTTTCGCCCATTCGCCTATGTTCTGGCCAGCCTGCGGCGGCGATCGAAGGAGTCCGGCCATGGCTTTTGCGATAACCAGGATTTGCTGATACAGCACGTCATCAGCTGACTGCGAGGTCCAAATCCTGGACCAGTCGAGGGTTCCACCGTCCGACGAATCCCGTGCGAGCTTTGCCAGCCGGGCAAGGGTGTCCGCAACGATCTGCGCCCGATAACCACCGTCGTACCATGCGGCATTCGACACGAGCCCTTCAGCGGTCTTGAACAGGATCACGCGTGCCACCGCGCCCCGGAACCAGTCGTCGCCGTACAGCAACCGCCTGTTCTCGTCAGCCCACTCCTTCGCGATCCGGTTCGCGAACTCGACAAAGCTCTTTTCGGCTCCTCTGCATGCGATATCCGGCAGCAGCTCGAAGCAGGTTTCAACCTTTGCCAGATCCGTCTTCTTGATGACCTGCTTTCTGGGATTCAACCGCAGGAAGCGCTCTTTCTGTGCCGCCGTAAGCCCAGCCTGTTCGTTCAGGTGTTGGCCGCGTGCCCGCTCGTAGAACCAGTGCGTCTGCACTTGCGAGCCGCCGACGCTCGGCGCGAGGACCCGGCGCGAGATTTCCTCGATGCGTCGGTGAAACTCATGATTGGCGAAGAAGTCGCTGGCGCGGACCGGATTCTGGCTGTTCGCGTAGCGCGAGATGCGGGGGATCATCTCGCCAGCGAGATCGGCCGGCACGACGGACAGCTTCATCGGAACAAAGACGTTGTCAAGCGGCTCCTTCCGCTCGCGTCGCGCCGTCGCCAGCGATGCGGTCGTCTGTGCTCCGTTGACGATTTGCAGGTCGGTGGCCTGGGTCAACAGCAAGATACCGTCAGGTCCCGTTTGCAGGCACACGGTGCAAGCTGTCGCCGCGATCCCATTGTTGTAGGCAAAGAACTTCTCGGGCTCTCTGGCGAGAGTGTTCGCTATCCCCCTGTTCACGTTGCCGACGCGGCCAAGATACGTCCTGACGTTGCCTTCCAGCAGCCGCCCGCCGTGACGAATATAGATGTCGGCGAGCGCCGCCGCCGGTATCACCGTGAGGTAGGCGTCATAACCGGCCTCGCCGACCGCAGCGCGCAGGACCGGCAATCCTCCCTGCGGCAGATCGCCAAACTCGACGACGAGGTCGTCCCTGGCGTTTCGGGCTTCGTGGATGCGCTTGAGCCGGGATATATCCCAGATTTGAAATGTGAGCGGCACCCCCTCGTGCGTCACCTCCGGCGTGATCTCGCGCACGCGTTCGCTCAGGCAATGGTCAGTTACGACATGCGCTCGCAACGCTGTCGGGAGGGCCTCCGACTGGATGCGGCGGGCGAGCGCCCATAGGGGCCGGCTTTCCTCGATGTTCCCGCCGAGCCAGCCCGTGCGCGCCTGCTCGAACACCCCGACCACGTGGTTGAACCCCTGGTCGCGGGCCTCGGTACGCGTCAGAACAGACGGCATCGCCGCGCTGCCATCATGAACGGCGACGAACAGGTGCAGCGAATCGTCCGCCTCGTCATATGCGTAGGCATCGATCTCGAGCTTCCGGCCACGGTGCCCGATCAGCGCCTCCGGACAGGGCTCGGCGTCAGGCACTTCCTGTGCCTCCCGCAGCCGCTCAAGAAATTCGGCCACGAAGGCTTCCCTTGCCCCGGACGACTCCGTTTCCGCTCTTGACGCCGCGCAGGCGAGAAGATCGGCGCGAAATTCCTCCTCGGTCATGTTCTATCCTCAACGCCCGCATCGCCTGCGTTCAGCGCGGGTGGTAATGCGATCTCGTAATCCGCTTCCAACACGCCGTCTGGAACCGTGGCGCGGATCAGCCGCGGGAAGGCGGCGTCGACTGCATGATGCTCGATGCCCATAAGCCGAACCGCAAACCTGTCATGGTCCGGGTGCTCGTGCCAGCCCGCGGCAGCAAGCCGGCTATCGAATTCGTTCAGGGCGAACGGCTCGGAGACCAGCTGGTCGCGCAACCGGTCAATCAGGCGGGTTGCCGTTGTTGCGCCATCAGCATCAACCCCGGTCTGATCCAGCCGGACTACCGCCAGGACCAGCGTATCGGCGCCGGGGTCAAGCTGACCCAGGCCATTGATGCGGCACGAGTTGACACCCCTCGGGAGTGCCTTGGCCTCGACCCGCTGACCGGTAGGCAACGTGAAATCCTGCGCGGCGCCGAAAGGGCCGTTCCACGATGAGACAGCGTCGATCGCCGAGAGTGCAGGCATCAAATCGGTTTCGAGAACGAACAGCTCGCCGATGAGGCCGCGCAGCTCCGGCTCGGAAAGCCCTCGCAGTTCCCCTTGGAGCAGCTTTCGCCATCTGTCGACGCGGGAGAGGATCACCGCCCCTGCTGCGTCGTCCCCGACATTCGCCCGAGTAAACACGATAATGTCGCGGCAAAGGCCGGCGAATACCGCCTGCAACGTCCGACCTTCGATCGACAGCCGCAACCACCAGCGACCGTCGGGACGCAGCCCACGATCCATGTGGAGACTTCGCAGCGGCCGAGGCTCGGGTGGTTCGCGGTGACTGAACAGAACCAGGCCGTACTGGTCGGGAGGATCGAACTCGGCGTACAACTCCAGCGGGTGTGTTGAATCAACCCGCCGATGGACCTGACTGGTGCTGGTCCTCAGCGATTGCCAAAGCTCCTCAATCGTCGCGGTCGTCATCGTCCGCGAGCGGCTCATCATCGTCGAGATCGACGGGAAACAGTTGGGCCTGGGCGACCCTATTGAGACGGTACCGGACCAGGCGACTCTTCGAGCTCGCGTCCTCCTTGCCCGGAAAATGCAGCCCCAGCGCGGGAAGTATCAGCCCCGATCGATAGGGTCTCTCGGTATCCTTGTCGTGCTTGTCGTCCCGGATGACGCCAGAAATGAGGTAGATGAGCAGAAGCGGGGGCTGCATCTTCTCCCGGCAATCGACCGCTTCTCTATCGCGGCCAGTGTCAAGCCTCCCCCTAATTAGCTCAAGCTGTCACCCTTTTGCGCTTCGGCTAATGAGGCCACACGGGGCTCTTGCTTCTCTTCGAGGTCGGCGCCAAGCCGCCTCATGATGGGATGAGAAGGATGGGGAGGTACAATCTTTCAAGCGTCCTTGCCGGTGATCAGCGGCAAGATCGGCGGTCATTACGAACTCACCCCACCCGTCGTCCCCGTGAGGACATTTTTCTGCCGGAGCAGAACGTGTTATCTGCTTGCCTGCAATTTTTCCTGCGTTCTCCGCCGCCGGTTCAGGCAACCATAGGAACGGCGGCGCTGTCCTTGCTCCAGCGGAACTCGCTACCATCGACCCACATCCGGTGCAGAACCACGGCTAGGCGCCTGGCGACCGCGACGATGGCTCGACGTATCCCGCGCCGCTGAGCCACCCGCATGCCCCACGCCTTCAGCCACGACCATTTCCTGCTGCGGGTAAGCAGTGAGTGTGCGGCCTCGTAGAGCATCGTGCGCAGCAGGGCGTCGCCACATTTGGACACCCCGCCATCATAGTCGATCTCGCCGGACTGGTAGCGCTTCGGCGTCAGGCCGACATGCGCGCCGACCGCCCGGGAATGGACGAAGCGTTGCGGCTGGTCGACCGTCGCACGGTAGGTCAGCGCAACGACCGCGCCGACCCCTGGGGCGGTCATCAGCCGTCGGCACACCGGGTCGCCGCGGACCGTGTCGAGCAGCATCTTGTGCAGGACGGCGAACTGCTGGCGCATGACCCGGCGGACGTTGAGCAGCGGCTCGGCGATCGCGGCCAGCCCAGGAAAGCCCTCGACGAGTTCGCGGACCCGCGCCTCGTATCGAGAGCCACTGACGACGCCTACTCTCAAACCGAAATTGCGCAGCGTGCCGCGCAAATCGGACTCCACGTCCAGCAGCTTGCGCTGAAGGAGCTTGCGGCTGGTCAGCAGCATGCGCTGTTCCTGGGCAACCAGCGTCTTTACATGCACCGGCTTGAACAGGCCGACCCGCATCATCTGCGCGATCCCGCGCGCATCGTTGCGGTCCGTCTTGTTGATTTGCTGCGCCGTCAGCAAAGCCTTCATGTGCCGCGTCTCCACGCAGATTACCGGCAGCTCGGCCGCCGTCAAAGCATTGACCAGCCACTGCGACAGCGGGCCGGCCTCGATCCCGATCCGGCCGAAGGTCGCGCCGAGCGAGGTCAGAAGGGCGATGATATCCTCCGGCTCGGTCCGTACTTTCTGTTCCAAGATCACCTTGCCGGCATCGTCGACAACGCACACCGACGTTTCCTTCACCGACACATCAAGACCAACGAAATGCGCCATCTCATCGCTCCTTCCTCGATGCTCGAGGTCGCGCCGACCTCGATCCACTCATCGTCGCAGAAGGGGATGCGCACTCATCATCCAAGCGTGAGCCGCAGCCGCCGCGATACACCATCTTTGAACTCGCCACCAGAAGCGGCTCGTACCTCTGCTATTTCCTCGGCCGACAAACCATGCCGTACATCTCGTGGGCTCCCGACCCGCGAACCCCGTGCGGAGACGACGATCGAGCCGGGCACCCTCCCCGGAGCGACTTGGCGCTTTATTGACGTGATGGCCAAGTTCGGAAGCGATGTGAACTGGATGGCGCTTCCTTGCCCCGTCGTCACGACTCCTACGGTCCACCGGCTGAGAAAATCCATGTCGTCGCGAGAAGGCAGGTCGCGCAGAAATTCGGCGATGGCGTCGCCTGGTAGTCGTGATTGAGCGGGTGGACGACGAAATCGTCGATGAACGTCGCTATTCGGTCAACCGGCACGTCATGCCAGAGGACGGCCCCGCGATGCGGGGACTCGACCGGCAAACCACGAGAACTATTGAGATCATTGCAAAGCCTTTCCACCAGCTCGTAGTTCTGCCGGTTGCGCCGCTCATCGGCGTACAGGTACGTGGACTCGATCATGCGGCCGATGAGCGATATGCCTCGGGCTTCGGCCGTGACATCGACGCCGCTCGCCATCTTGTTGCGAGCCGTTATCAGCAGCGTATCTGGATGAGTACGCACGCGCAGACCGAACTCTTCTGGCGTCGCCTGCCTCCGTCGCATCCTCGCGAAATCGCGTTTGAGGTCTCCCGTCGCCTCGGTTACGTGCCGATACCAGCCCTCAGCTTCGGCGGTCACCCATACCCGACAAAGGTCGTTGTATCCGTCGCGATAGCCGAACCACCGACCCATCTGGAGCAGCGTATCGTACGTGAGAGCATTCCGGAGGAAGTAGCTCGTCGAAAGACCCTCAAGCGTTAAGCCTCGCGAGAGGCTATTGCCACCGACCGCAATCACACGAACCCCTGGCGGAGCCGTCACCTTCGAGTAATCTAGAGCCGCCGCTCCCTTCGTCTGATTCACCGGCTGGACCACAATGGGCGAGATCGCCTCGTGCAGTGCCGCGAGAACTTCGGGCCACGCAAAACCGCAGTTCACGAATTCCGTCGCGAAGCTCTGGGAGAGGCCGGCGATCTCCGAACTGGAGCTTTCAGCTCTCGCGGGTGACAACCTGCCGTAGAGGCGGACCGCTCGCCGGATCTCATCGAGTGTTACATCCAACGCATCGGCCAAAAGGTCGTCACCGAGCATTTCGTCGGTCGACGCGGGGTCGATGAAGATGTTTGCGAACGGGGTGGCGGTGAAACCGACGTAGCTCGATCGCCGGAAAATTTTGAGGAGGTCCCGGATTGCCTTGTTTATCGCCGTTGTCTCCGTCGGGTTCGGCCGGGTGTTGATCGAGGCGTTGTCTGCCTCGTCGTCGATCAGGAACATCGGAACGTCGATCTTGCCATGCCTGTCAGCATTGCGTGCCTTGGGCCATCCGGCCAGGCGCTCCAAGACGGCCTTGTTCTTCTTCGAGACCACCAGCACGGGCTCCCGGACTGCATCGAGCGAAATTCCGAGAGCAGAGGCAGTGTTTCTGCGAAAATCGCTATCGCGCGACGTGAAGACGATCCCGTCGCGACTCCCGTTGATCGAGCCAACCCCGATGCGGCTCTTATGGCTTACCTGGCCCCCGGTGGTCAGAAAATCGCGGCTGTCGAATCCTACGAAGGCGGCATCCAGCCGCTCCTGGGTCTGCCGGCGCACGTTCTCCAGCATGCCCGTCAGCAGGATCACCATTCGGTATCCTGCGTCCGCTGCTTTGTTGACCAGTGCGGAATACGAAGCCGTCTTCCCCGACTGGACATCGCCGACGACCAAGCCTCGCCGTTTCCACGCGCCCGGCTTCTCGGGATTGCCCATAAGATCGAGCAGCTCATCGTTGGCTCATCTCGGGTTACCAACTACTCGCGGCGAAAAGAGGTTGGTTTATGTCGCCGTTTCTACGAATCAAATTGATGTTCTATCTCCCGCTCGTCGTAATGCTAAACTAATCATGGGAGATGTGCGAATCGATGATCTTCCTTGAGACCTATACCTTCTGGAGCGATGAGGGATTTCCCAGTCCGCTCCTCGTTTCGCTCAACTTCACGTGTTTCGATCAATACCGATATAGGTTATAAACTGCCGGTTTTCTGGATGGCAGGTTTCGGATCCCCGACGTCGGCTGTTAGCTAATCCCGTGAGCAAGGCTGTCTTCACTACAAAGAGTGACCCGACGTACGACGATCTGCCGGAATTCCGATACCACTTTCCTCGTCCTATTTGCGTCAAGTCGAGGCGGCGGTGGGGGACTGGATCATTTATTATGAGCCGCGCCGGACCAGTGGCGACCCCAGCAGTCGCGGAGGTCGCCAAGCCTACTTCGCTGCTGCCCGTGTGACGTCGATCCAGCCGGATCCGGCCGTCTCCGATCACTTCTACGCCTTCGTCTCTGATTTCCTCGAATTCGATCGACCAGTGCCGTTCAGGTATGGAGACCACTATTACGAAGCCGGGCTGCGGCGGGCGGATGGCGGCACCAGCAGAGGGGCCTTCGGCCGCGCTGTGCGTTTAATCGCCGACGCGGAATTCGACTTGATATTGAAAACCGGCTTTGAAACCCTCCTTGCCCCTGCACCTGGTGCTGATCTGGAGCTTGCCGGCTTCGCGGACGAGCCAGCCATATTCGACCGCCCCGTTGTCGAACGCGTAATCTCGCGGCCTTTCCGTGATGCGGCTTTCTCAGGCGCTGTGAAGTCCGCCTACCAGAATACCTGCGCAGTTACTGGGCTCAGGATCCTCAACGGTGGCGGCCGGAGTGCAGGCTGCGCACATCCGGCCGGTAGCGGCATCAGGGCCAGACTCCGTCCGAAACGGTCTGGCTCTGTGCGGCACGATCCACTGGATGTTCGATCGTGGGCTTATGTCCCTTGATGATGACTACACGATCCTCGTGGCCCAGGGCCGCGTTCCAGAACCCGTCCTCAGGCTCGTGAACCGTGACGGCAGGCTCAAGCTACCGGAGCGGCCTGAATTTCGGCCACATTCTCAATTTCTTCAATTCCATCGGGAGACAGTGTTCAAGGGTTAACCATCAGGGAAATTCTGGGCAAATCCTTGCTCGCGATCCGGGCGATGCTCCTTGGCGAGATTCGCAACATAAACTTGATCCTCGCGTCACCCGAATGCACGAACCACACCTGCGCCAAGGGCGGGAGGCCCCGGGACGAGGGGAGCCGACTGTCCGCTCGTTACGTCCTCCTGTTCGCACAGCAGCTCAAGCCGCGATGGATCGTTCTTGAGAACGTGATCCAAATGCGGTGGTGGCATGGGTACCACCCGTTGATGGAGGAGATTCGGGACCTAGGATACCACGTGAGGTCGCAAGTCCTGGACGCCGCGGATTTCGGAGTTCCGCAGACGCGGCGTCGGTTGTTCGTAGTTTGAGACGCGGGATCACCCCCGCACCTATAAGAGCCCCCGCCACGACCTGGAGAGCCGCGCGAGAGATTCTGCATCCTCCGGGAATGTGGCACTCGCGACCGCTCTATACCGAAAGGCGGGCCGTGCCGACGATGGAGCGGGCCGATCGGGCGACCAAGGCTCTCGGACGCGGTGTGCCGTTCCTGGTGGTATACTACGGATCTGATGGCGCAGGAGGCTGGCAGAGCCTCGATCGGCCACTGCGGACTCTTACAACACTGGATCGATTTGGCCTCGTCACTTGGGAGCGCGACACGGCGATGCTCCGGATGCTCCAAGTGCCGGAACTGAAGCGCGCCATGGGGTTTGACGACCGGTTTCGGGTCGATAACGGGACGCGTCGCGACCGGATCCGATTACTGGGGAATGGCGTGTGTCCACCCGTGATGGAAGCCGTTGTGCGCTCATTGACACAAGAGTTGCGATTGGGTTCAGAGCCACTTCGGGACGACTCACCTCTATCGCGTAGACCACAAATGGTCCACCCGGCGTCGCCGGAGACCGCCTACCTCAAGGCAATGACGTTGGCGCTCGACTGATCTCGCGAGCCGAGGGTGCCGGCAGGGTCAAGCGAAAGACCGTGCCGCTGCCGGTAGTTGAGACCAGGGTCAGCTCGCCGCCATGCGCCCGCGTCAATTCGCGGGCGATCGCCAGGCCGAGCCCGCTGCCGCCCGGTCGGGCCGAGCCGAAAAACGGCCGAAACAAATTGTCTTGCGCCTTCGGCGGGAGCCCGGGACCATCATCGGCGATGTCGATCGCGATCACCCCGTTCTCGCGCACCGCGGCGAAGCGCAGCTGGCGCGCGCCGGCCTCGACCGCATTGCGGGCGAGGTTCAGCAATACTCGGTAGAGCTGATCGCGGTCGGCCTCGATCACGAGGTCGGGCGGGATCGCGCATTCGATCGCCATGCCGTCTTCGGAGAGCTCGAGATCTGGGGCGACTTCGTCGATCAGCGATGCGAGGGGAAAACGGCGCGGCGCCAGGGGTGGAGCGCCCTCGCGGGAAAAGTCGAGGGTGCGCGTGCACAACGCGACGGCACGATCGATCGAGTCGAAGAGGCGTGGTGCAACGCGGCGCACTTCGGGCGCGGCACTGGCGGCAAGGCCGTCGGTGACGAGCCGCGCCGTCGACAGGATACTGCGCAGATCGTGATTGATCTTGGTCACCGCGGTTCCCAGCGCCGCCAGCCGCGCTCGATGGCCGAGGGCCTGGCGAACGGTCCGTTGCAGCACCGCCAACTCGCGCTCGGCTACACCGATCTCGTCCCGCCTGCCGCTCGCCGCAATCATCCGTGAGGCGTCCTCGGGGTCCTCGCGAAAATTCATCATATTGGCGGTGATCCGGCGCATCGGGCGAACCAGCAACCACTGGAGGCTGACATAGACGAGCGCCGCGGCAACCAAGGAGATCACGATCGACAGCTCGAGGATGCGGACCCCGAAATCCCACATCTCACCGCGCAGCGGCGCTTCGTCGAGCAGCACCTCGACCGTCTCTGCGCTGTCTGTCGTCGACGGGCCGAGAACACGCAATATCCGGGTGTCGTTGCCGAACAGGGTGCGGAAGGAGCCCCGGATGGCCAGCAGGATGTTCGGGCGGGTGAGATCGATGGTGGCGTCAGGTGTTGGCGAATTGACGCTTTCGAGCCGCAATACCGTACCGTTCGGGCGATAAAGCGCGACACCCCGGGCGCCGACCTGGGCGAGGAGCTTGTCGGTGAGGCTCGGATCGAGCGGTCGGGCCTCGCTCGCCTCGAGTGACAAGGTCGCAATGTGCCCGGCTGCGAGGCGATTTTCGAAATAGGTCATGCGGAAGCGGGCGACCGAGGGGACGAAGATCAGCACCTCACCCAGCATTACGAAAAAAATTGTGAGGACAAGGAGACGGGCGGACAGGCTCTGCGGCAGCATGTCCAGCTCGCGTCAGCCGAAGCGCGCCAGCAGGCGCACGAGCCGCCGGGTGCGCGCCGAAAACAGGGTGGGCGTATAGAAGCTGCCGGCAGCGCGCTTGCTCGCCTCGCTGCGCGTCGGGTAAGGCACGATCAGATTGGCCAGAGCGCCGATCTTGAGCTTTTGCGAAATCGCCAGGGCCCAAGGGAATATCAAATCCCCGGCCCCGGTGCCGAGAATCGAGGCGCCGAGGATGCGCCCGTCGCGCCGGGTGACGACCTTGACCAAGCCCACCGTATCGCGCTCGGTCTGGGCACGGTCGTTCTCGTCAAAGCGCCAGCGCAAGACGCGCACCGCGCCATCTGCGGCGCGCGCGGCGGCTTCGGTCAATCCGACCTGGGCAAGTTCGGGATCGGTGTAAGTGACCCACGGCACCGCCCGGTAATCGACCTTCGCGGGGAGGCGGAACAACGCGTTCCGGATGACGATTCCGGCATGATAGAGAGCGATGTGAGTGAATTGCGGCCCGCCGGCGACATCGCCGACCGCAAAAGCCCGGCTGTTGGTGGTGCGCAACCGCGCATCGACCGTGATGCCCTTCGCGGTCGCCACAATTCCAGCGGCTGGAAGATCGAGTGCCTCGGTGTTCGGCCGCCGCCCCGCAGCGACCAGGAGATGCGAGCCGGCGATCCGCGAGCCATCCGCAAGATCGACGTGTATAGCCTCTTCGTCCCGCTCGATCCCAACGATCTCGATTTGCGGGTGAGTGGCAACACCCTCGGCGGAAAGTCGCTGGGCGAGGCAGGCTGCGAGTTCGGGATCGTCGCGCGGAAGTAAAGGACCCACATCGACCACCGTGACCCGCGCACCGAGCCGAGCGTGCGCCTGCGCCATCTCTATCCCGATCGGTCCGCCACCGATCACGATCAGATGTTGGGGCAGTTCGCGGTTGGCAAAGACCGTCTCATTGGTCAAATAGGGGACGCCGTCGAGCCCCGGGATCGCGGGAACCGAAGGCTGCGAGCCGGTCGCGATCACGAAGCGCCGCGGCCGAACCTCGGTGTCGCCAGCGCGCACCGTGTGGGGATCGGTGAAACGTGCCTCGGCGCGCAGTACCCGGACACCGAGCCCTTCGAAGCGTTCGATCGAATCGCTCGGCGCGATGGCGGCGATCACCCGCTGGATGCTGTCGCCGACCGCAGCGAAATCGATGCGCGGTGGAGAATAGGCGATGCCGAGGGCCGCCCCGCGCCGTCCGAGGTCCGCAACGCGCGACGCGGCGAGCAGCGACTTCGACGGCACGCAGCCGAAGTTCAGGCAATCGCCGCCCATAGCGCCGCGCTCGATAAGCACCACCTCCGCTCCCATCTGAGCCGCGCCGGCGGCGACCGCCAATCCGCCCGACCCGGCGCCGATGACACAGAGATCCGGGGCAAAGGGCAGACTCATGCGGTCCGTTTGCCGCGCCAGTATTTATATGCGACCGGGATCAGGGCCAGCAGGGCGAGCCCGATGATCGGCCCGAATACGTTCAGCCGGAGCAAAACCCCAAGTCCCGGCTCCTCGACGATATCGCCGAGACCGTTGCCGAGGCTGGCAAAGACGAAGGTGCCCGGGATGATGCCGAGAAGCGTGGCCATCACGTAGGTCCGCAGTCTGACCCCCACCAATGCCGGAACCAGATTGACGAGCCAAAAGGGGAAGATCGGCACTAGCCTCAGCACCAGCAGATAGTTAAACGCGTCGGCGCGAAACCCGGCCTCGAGCTTGGCAACGAGCGGTCCGGCGCGCTGCGCCAATCCGCCGAGACCGGCCCGGGCGGCGAGGAAAATCGCGGTGGCCCCCGATGTGGCGCCAATGATTGCGCACAGCGTGCCGATCCAAGTCCCGAACAGAAAGCCGCCGGCGATCGTCAGCACCGCGCCGCCGGGCACCGACAGCGCGACCAGAACGCCGTATGATGCAATGTAGACAAGGTCAGCGGCAAAGCCCCACCGTTTAACGAGGCTGCATAACCAACCGCGATTCTCGGAGAGGGTGGTGAAAGTCAGATATTGGTGTCCGCCGGCAGCGATAAACGCGATAGCCGCAGCGACAAGAAGGCCGAGCGGCACCAAGCGTCGCACCGAAATAGTGTTTTGCGGTGAAGTCGCGTGCGGCATCGATGTCATCACGCTACCAAAGCGGGCACCGATGTTAGCGCGTCGGCAGCGGCCGGGCGGTCACCTTCGTGTGAAGCCGCGAAAGGCTCGGACCCTGGATTGGAGACTCAAGAAAGCGAGCGCGAGATCCGCGCGCATTTCCCTGTCGGCCGCGAAAAACCCGTTTCAGCACCCGAGAATCGTCCCTCGGGCTTCAGAAATGTTCCGTAAATCGAGGTCTTTGGACGTGATTGTCCGAACTGGCGCACGGTTTACGGGTATCGTCGTTAATTTCTCGGACAATTATTGCAATTGTGCCGGAATTGTTGCAATATGACGCTGCATCGCTGGTTTCGGTACGGGCGATGCGCACCGCCTCGTCATCGCAGCAGGCTGGCGTGGCTGAAACCCCGGTCATCCTGACCGGGGTTTCGTTTGATTACGCGCAAGAACGAAATCTACTCCGGAGCCGGAACGCGTCGCCACAGGCGACCGCTCTCGAGGAGCTGCCACGCGGCCAACGCGGGCAATCCGATGACGAGGTCGCGCGCGCGCTTCAGCAGCGAAAGAGCGAGAGCCATCTCCGGGGTCAGCCCAAAACTCTCTCCGAGTATGATATAGGCTCCTTCCTGGACGCCAATGGCGTTCGGAACCGCAAAGGCAACGCTGCGGACGGCGTAAACCAACCCTTCGACCACCAGCACCGCGCCCCAGCCAAGGGGTGCACCGGCGAATTGTAGCGCGAGCCAAGCCTCGGCCGTAGCGGCGATCCAGCAGACAAGGTGGAGACCCAAACTGATGCTGAGTCCGCCTCGCCGCTCGTAGATAGCGGCGATTGCCGCGTGGAGCGTGGCCGCACCCGCTGCGGTCCTGTCTGCCCAATCTCGGCCGATCGTCCCGGCGAGGCGATCGAATAGATCGAACCCGTATCGCTGAGCGTACAGCAAGCCCGCTGCGAGGATGATTGCGGCGACGAGCCCGATCGCGACAGGAACTTCGATCCGCGCATCGGATGTCAGATGGACCAGCCAAAGAAGCGCGAGTCCGGTGAATGCGATTTGGGAGAGAAATTCGAGAGTGACATCGACGATCGTGCTCGCCGCCGCGGCGCCGCCCGGGACGCCGGCGAACACAATCGCCCGCGCACCGAGAAGGTAACCGCCGACCTGTGAAAGCGGCAGTACTTCAGAGCCGGCATCCCGAACGAGACGCCCCCAGATCGAGATCCACAGGCTCGTCCCGGGCAACAGGACCCACCAAGCGACCCCCATTACGGCGATCAGTACGACGTGGATCAGGCAGATCGTTCCGAACCCCGCCCAACCGACGGCGAGGAGCGAACGGATCACCCCGTCCGCGCCGAAATAAACGACCAAAACGCCGATCAACGCCAGTCCGGCGAGGGCGGCGACGGCCGAAACGACCCTCACGCGCGTTTTTCTCGCGCCGCGCCAGCAGCGGGCCGCAGCCCGGCCAGCGCAATGCCGGCGAGCCTCGGTAGAAAATGGGGTTGAAGCAACTCGGGGTCGAAGTCCTTCATGCGCCGCGCATGTTCGGCGCGGCATTCCTCGACAAAGCCTCGGAACGTAAAGCCGTCGAGAAACACCCCCGCCTGCGTGGCCGAGAAATCTTTGCCGTCATTCGCATCGCGCCCACGCCGGACGGTACCGAGGAGGCGGCTTATCGCTCTGGCATAGTAATGCGCCGCCGTCGCGGCGCGCAGCCATGGGGCGCCCCATCCGCGGGCGACCTGGTGCCATGCCATCCAGTTGATGAAGAAGACGATGTGCCGCGTCTCCTCATGGATCAGCTTCTCGAAGATCTCGAACATCGCTTCGGGCAGAAAGCCGGAACGGCGCGCGATCTTGAACACGCCGAACCCGAGAAACGCATCGAGGCACTCACCGTAGCCGAAATCGGCAAACGCGCGCAGCGGGTCACCGCTCGGCATCTCGGGCTGGCGCTCCTCGGCGGTGACGCCGTAGCGCCGAATCATCAACCGCAGCAATTCGGCATGACGGGCCTCTTCGAAGCCCTGGAGCATGACCGCCTCACGCACGAGCGGATCGTCGATCGTCGCAGCGTAGGCGGCGACGATCGCGCCTGCACGCCGCTCGGTGTACAGCACCTCCTGCCAGAAAGGGATGCCGCGCAGGCGCTCCAGCGCAGCGGCATCGAGATCGGGCCATGCCAAGCTCTCGGGCTCGAACCGGCAATGACTCGCGATAAACGCGTTACAGAACCGCTGCTTGTGCTCGTCGGAGCCGATTTTCATGACGTTGCCATGGCCGAACCCGACCGCCGCATAAAACGGCGGACGAAGCGTACGAGAGAAGGCACCACCGTCGGCCGCAACAGCTGGGGATCATAGCCGGCGAGGCGGCGATCGTTCTCCGCCAGGCAAACTTCGATCAGCCCCCTGATGGAAAGATCGGCGGCGCCGACAGCCTGGCTACCTGTCAGGGTGAAGTTGTTGTCCTGAGGCACCATTCCTTTCTCCCCCGCGCCGGCACCATCGAACCCCCGCGCGACGCCGATGCGCTCCCAAACCAAAAAAGCCCAGACCGCGACGATCTTGGCCCAAAAGATCGGGCGCCGCCATAGCGCCAGGTTACGCCGATGCCAGGCCACCCAATTGACAAAGAAGAGAATGTGGCGGCCTTCCTCCTGCATGACCGGCTCGAACGTGTCGACCAAGGCCGGCGGGAAAAATCCCGAGCTCTTTGCCATCGCGAACAGGCCGAAGGCAAAAAAGCTATCGATGCATTCGCTGTAGCCGGTGACCATAAAGGCCCATTCTGGATCGCGCGGGCTGAGGTATTCGGGTTCCGGCGCCAACCGGATGCCGTAGGCCCGGACGAGATTGGAAAGAACCTCCTTGTGCCGTCCCTCCTCAAAGCCGTCGAGCTCGATCGCCTGCTGCAACAACGGATCGGTGATCGTTTGGCCGTAGCTCAGAACGCGCAGGCGTGCCTTGCCCTCGGTTTGCACCGCAATGTCCCAGATCGGCAGATTGACCAGTCGGCCGCGCGCGACGGCCTCGAGCGCCGGCCAATCTATAATCGACGGCTTGTAGGGATTGTGGGTGTCGAGCAACATGCGGCAGAAGGCGGTCTTGTGCGCCTCGCTGCCAGGAACAATCGGCCCCGGGCCGGTGGCCGCCCATACCCGGGCGTTACGGTCAGCCGCCGCGACCGCCGCGTCATCGAACATGAGCTGCCCCTCTCCTGCACCAATTGCCATCGACGCGAAGCCCCTCGAACGGAACTGCCGATAACGGTTGTCTCCCTGGCGCAGTTCCGAGCTACCGTTGACTTGCCAAAACGGCTCCCCTATATAGCGGCCTCCGCTCGACAGAAATGTCCTTATTCGGAGCCGGTATCGTGAAGCGCACTTACCAGCCGAGCAATCTTGTTCGCAAGCGCCGCCACGGCTTCCGGGCTCGCATGGCGACTGCAGCCGGGCGTAGGGTGCTGGCGGCACGGCGGGCAAAGGGCCGTAAGCGTCTGTCCGCCTGAGCCCGCATCTCGGCTGTTCTCACCTCCCGGTCGCCCCGATTTCGATGGGCGGCAGACTTGTAACCCTGAAGGCCCGCGCCGATTTCCTGCGTGTCGCTGCCGCCCGCCGCCGAGCGGTTGCGCTGGGCCTCGTCCTGCAGGCCGGGCGGCGGCCGGAGGGTTCGAACTGCGGCGAGATCGTACGCGTGGGGTTCACCGCAAGCAAAAAAATCGGCAACGCCGTCATTCGCAACCGCGCGAAACGGCGGTTGCGAAGTGTTGCGGCTGCGATCCTCTCGCGTGAGGGAAGGCCTGAAACGGATTATGTCTTGATTGCGCGCGCGACCACGGTCGACCGGCCTTATGGAGCCCTTCTCACCGATCTGAATGAGGCATTGCGCCGAATCGACCCGGGCCAGAGAAAGCACCAATCGGGTGCGGCGGAGGCAGAGTGAGATGGATCGGCAAGGCCTTCAGAGGCTGACTGTTTTGGTATTGCAAGGGCTGATCCGCATTTATCAGCTGCTTCTCTCGCCGCTGTTTCCGCCCTCCTGCCGGTATCTACCGAGCTGCTCTAATTATGCGATCGAGGCAATAGGGCGGCACGGTATCAGAGTCGGTATTGGTCTTGCGGCGCGGCGGCTCGCCCGCTGCCACCCCTGGGGCAGCAGCGGCTTCGATCCGGTGCCCGAACCCCGTGACTCCGATCGGCTATGGCCGGGCGTGGGCCGCTGAGACCCAAATGGAACAGCGCAATCTCCTGCTCGCGATTGTGCTCTCGGTCGGGATACTGATCGTCTTTCAGTTTGCCTTTGAACGCATGCGCCCGCCCCAGCCTCCCGGGTCACCTCCGGGGACGCCGGTGGCAACCTCCCCATCCCCCGCGACCGGATCGGCGCCCCCCGGCTCGGGGGTTTCCGCCACAGCTCCCGCAGTCGCTCCGGCGAAACCCGCTCAGACGCGCGAGGCGGCACTTGCCGAGCAACAGCGCGTCAAGATCAGCACGCCGCGGCTGCACGGTTCGATCGACCTGTTGGGAGCCCGGCTGGATGATCTGACGCTCGCCAATTACCACGAAACGGTCGATCCCAAGAGCCCGGAAGTCGTCTTGCTTTCGCCGCCCGGCACCGAAAACCCCTATCTCGCTGAATTTGGCTGGGTCGCAACTACTCCGGACACAAAGCTGCCAGGGCCGGAAACCCGCTGGTCGGCATCCGATGCTCTGTTGACGCCGACGACCCCGGTCACCCTGACCTGGGACAATGGTCAAGGGCTTCTCTTCACGCGTACTGTCAGTGTCGATCAAGATTACATGTTTACAGTGCGAGATTCCGTCCACAACTCTGGCGACACGCCGGTCAAGCTGTCGGCGTACGGCCTGATCAGCCGCACCGGTACACCGCAAGTAGCGGGCTATTACATCCTGTTCGAGGGCCTGATAGGCTACCTCGACAATTCCCTGCAGGAGGTCAAGTATTCCTCGCTCACCCCCGGTAAGCCGCTCGATTACGGGTCGAGTGGCTGGCTCGGCTTTACCGATAAGTATTGGCTTACCTCTCTCATTCCGCAGCGAGGCGTAACGAGCAAGGCGCGCCTTACCCACACGGTCGATGCCGGGGTGGATCGCTATCAAACGGATTTTCTCGGTCCGGAAGAGACCATTTCGCCTGGCGGCACCGCCCAGTCTTCGGCGCGCTTTTTTGCCGGCGCCAAAGAGGTAAGCCTTCTCGACGCCTACGAGGCTTCCGGGATCCCGCTCTTTGACCATGCCATCGATTTCGGCTGGTTCTACTTTCTGACCAAGCCGATCTTTCTGACGTTGCAGTTTTTCGACAAGCTGTTGGGCAATTTCGGTCTGGCTATCCTCCTGTTTACCTTTTGCGTCAAGCTGCTCTTCTTCCCGCTCGCCAACAAATCCTACAACGCGATGAGCAAGATGAAGCTCTTGCAGCCCGAGATACAGAAGTTGCGCGAGCGCTTCCCCGACGACAAGGCCCGGCAGCAGCAGGAGATGATGGCGCTCTACAAGCGTGTCGGGGCGAACCCGCTAGCCGGCTGTTTGCCGATCGTGATCCAAATCCCGGTATTCTTCTCGCTCTACAAGGTGCTGTTCGTCACGATCGAGATGCGGCATGCGCCGTTCTACGGCTGGATCCACGATCTTTCGGCGCCGGACCCGACCTCCATCGGCAACATGTTCGGTCTGCTGCCCGCCTGGCACCTGATGATACCGGGCGTTGGCGATCTGGCACATCTGTTCGCGATCGGCGTCTGGCCGCTGATCATGGGCCTGACGATGTTCTTACAGCAAAAGCTCAATCCGCAGCCGGTGGATCCGGTCCAGGCGCGTATGTTCATGTTGCTGCCGATCGTCTTCACCTACATGCTGGCGGCCTTCCCGGCCGGGCTAGTCATCTATTGGGCGTGGAACAATTTGCTCAGCATTGCTCAGCAATGGGCGATCATGCATCGTCAGGGTGCCGCCTGACCCTGACGGCGGAGATCTCGACGGAAATATTTCCGCCGCGGGTGGTGGATCCTGACCTCGCCGAGGTCGGACGCCGCCTCTTCGCCCGCGATGCCCGGTTCGTTGCCGGCGCGCCCGAAGTCTGCACGCTGCCTCGAGATTCGTTGCCGGAGGTCGCCTTCGCCGGAAGGTCCAATGTCGGCAAGTCGAGCCTGCTGAACGCGCTGACCAGCCGACGGACGCTCGCGCGAACCTCCAACACCCCGGGTCGGACCCGGCAGATCAACTTCTTCGATCTCGACCGGCGGCTGATGCTCGTCGATCTGCCGGGATACGGCTATGCCGAAGCGCCGAAGAACGAGATCAGGCGTTGGACCGCCTCGTTGCATGGCTACCTCCGGTCCCGCACCACGCTGTGCCGGGTCTGCTTGTTGGTCGACTCTCGGCACGGCATCAAGGAGATCGACCACCCGCTGATGCGGATGCTCGACGAGTCGGGGGTTTCCTATCAGGTCGTCTTGACCAAAACCGACAAGGCCGAAGCCGGAGGGCTCGCGCTGATCGCCGAACGGACTGCGGCCGAGCTGGCGACCCACGCGGCGGCATACCCGGAAATCCACCTGACGAGCGCCCTCAAACGCTATGGCATCGCCGCGTTGCGCGCGACGCTCGGCAGCCTTGCACTTGCTGAGAGGGCGCCAACGGATGTGGTGCGGCACGCGCCGGCACCATAAAGTGCCAACTCTGACGAGCCCAATTGCGAGCCTTCCTTGTCTTCCCTGACCCCTAATCCCGATGCCGTGGTCAAGGCCGCGGTTCTGGCGGAGGCGCTGCCCTACATGCGCCGCTATGCCGGCCACACCCTCGTCGTCAAATATGGCGGGCACGCGATGAGCGGTTCGGCGGGGGGCGGTGCGGCGGGGGGCGATTCGTTCGCCCGTGATGTCGTCCTGCTGAAACAAGTCGGCATCAATCCGATCGTCGTGCATGGCGGCGGACCGCAGATCGCCCAAATGCTGCAACGGCTCGGCATTCAGAGCACCATCGTCGATGGGTTGCGGGTCACCGATGCGGCGACGATGGAAGTGGTCGAGATGGTTCTCGCCGGTACGATCAACAAGCAGATTGTGTCGGCGATCAATGCCGAGGGAGGCTGCGCGATCGGGCTGTGCGGCAAGGATGGTGGGCTGATCGAGGCGAGCAAGGTGGTGCGCACGCGGGTCGAGGCCGGCGCCAAGATCGAGATCGATCTCGGCTTTGTCGGTGAGCCGCGGCGCATCGCCGCCGGCGTGCTCGACACCTTCAAGCAATCCGACATCATCCCGGTCATCGCGCCGATCGGTATCGGCTCGCGGGGAGAGACCTACAACATCAATGCGGACACCGCCGCGGGTGCCGTCGCGGCTGCGGTCAAAGCGACGAGACTTCTGCTGCTGACCGACGTTGCCGGCGTGCTCGACGCCGACAAGCGCCTGATTTCGGAGATGACGGCCGCCGGAGCGCGCCGGATGATCGCCGACGGCGTCATTACCGGGGGGATGATCCCAAAGGTCGAAACTTGCCTGCAGGCGGTCGATGGCGGGGTCGATGCCGCGGTGATCCTCGATGGCCGCGTGCCGCACGCGATCCTGCTCGAGCTGTTTACAAACAGCTCGGGTGCGGGAACGCTGATCCGGGCCGGCTAGAGGGCTGGCGATGCCTGCCGCGGGTGATCGGGTTTTGGGCGAGATCGAGACCTGGATCTTCGATCTCGACAACACGCTCTACCCCGCCTCTTGCCGGCTCTTTGACCAGATTCATGCAAATATGACCCGCTTCATCGCGGAGCGCCTGGATCTGTCGCCGGAGGCAGCGCTGGTGCGGCAGAAGACCTATTTCCGCGAGCACGGCACGACCTTGCGTGGATTGATGACGGTCGACCGAATCGATCCCAACGACTTTCTCGCTTACGTGCACGAAATCGACCTCTCCTGCGTACCTCCCGATCCGGTTCTGGTCGCGGCGCTGGCGGCCCTGCCCGGCCGCAAGCTTGTCCATACCAACGGCTCGGTGCGCCACGCCGAGCGCCTGCTCGCGCATCTCGGCATCGCAGGGTCGTTCTGCGGGATCGTCGACATTGCCGCGGCGGGTTACGAGCCGAAGCCGGCGCTCGCCGGCTATCACGAGCTGCTGCGACGCCACCAAGTGACGCCGGCAGCAGCGATAATGTTCGAGGACATGGCGAAGAACCTCGTCCCCGCGGCAGCACTCGGCATGACGACGGCCTGGATCCGCGGTCGGGCCGACTGGGCTGCCGCCGGCTCCGAGGGCGACCACATCCACCACGTCGTCGACGATCTCGGCGGCTTCCTGTGGGCGGCCGCGTCGCATTGCCCGCCCCGCCTGTCGCCAACCCTGATCTCCTCCCCGTCATGAGCGTTGCCCAAACCATTCGCCAGAAGCTGACGGCCCGGTTCGCTCCGCTCCGGCTCGAGATCGAGGACGAATCGCATCGCCACGCCGGGCACGCGGGTGCCCGGCCGGAGGGCGAGACCCATTTTTCGGTTACGATCACCTCCGCCGCCTTCGCCGGCGAGACCCGGGTCTCTCGACAGCGTCTCGTCTATCAGACCCTGGCCGAGGAGCTCGCGACGCGGGTCCATGCGCTGTCGCTGACCACCCTGGCACCTGACGAGGACAGGCGCTGAGGAGTCCGGTTACGCAGCCTCCGCGAGAAAATCCCGGAGTGCGTCGCGCGGCGCGTTTTGCATCACGAACGCTTCGCCGATCCGCCGCGGCAGAATGAGCGTGATCCGGCCGTCGCGGACCTTCTTGTCCTTGCC
>Ga0210403_10001281_pt1 | contig 24070 bp, 19 predicted proteins | sample IncBWC19MmetaG_FD_150863 | JGI IMG/M metagenome (GOLD analysis project Ga0210403, IMG submission 150863) | Forest soil microbial communities from Barre Woods Harvard Forest LTER site, Petersham, Massachusetts, United States - Inc-BW-C-19-M | ecosystem: Environmental > Terrestrial > Soil >... | reverse complement strand
ATCTTTCTCCCCATGCGGCACACGAAATAGATCAGAGGCGAACTTCGGCAACTGCCCGGTCCCGTACATGGAATCGGAATTTACGAGGCACGGCGGCAACACTTCGGTATACCCGTGATTTCCCGTGTGGAGATCAAGCATGAAGTTCGCCAGCGCCCTTTCTAAACGTGCCCCCATGCCCCAATAGACAGCAAATCGCGCCCCGGTAATCTTCACCGCCCGCTCCAGATCCAAGACTCCGAGTTGTTCACCGATCTCCCAATGAGGCTTTGGAGTGAAATCGAACTCTGGCGGCGACCCCCAACGCCGGACTTCAACATTGTCTTCCGCGGATCGCCCTACCGGCACGGTATCGTGGGGAAGATTAGGGATTCCAGTCAGGATCTTTCGAAGGCGCTCATCGTACTCTTCGGCTGCTTTCTGCAGTTGTTGAATGTCTTCGCGAAAAGTTTTGGTGGTCCCGATAAGTTCGGTAACGTCCTCTCCGCTCTTTTTCTTGATTGCAATCTCTTCTGAAACCCGGTTGCGATGCGCCTTCAGGGTTTCGGCAGCGGCAATTGCCTGGCGGCGCTGGGAATCCACTTGCCCAAAATCTTTCAACACTTGTAATGGATTCATCCCGCGCTGGCGAAGCTTTTCCTCCACCAGCGGCAAATTGTCGCGCACAAAATTCAGATCAAGCATGAGGACTCACTACTGTACAGAAAAATGCACAAGCAATCCAAGCGTTTAACGGAACCCACACGATGAATCATCCCTGTGCCGAGCTTCTCAAGAACCATTTTTTGCCCGGACTCCGCGCAGCCTGTAAACTATGATCCAATGAAGCTCCCGCTTCCCCCCAAAAACCTTTCAACCTTGAGCTATGTCAGGCTCATCTTCATCGGATCGCGGAATCGCCGATGACTCCCAATCGTGGATCATCGAACGGCCCCGACCTTAGCGTCAGCTTTGCCGGCATCGAGCTTAAGAATCCGGTAATCGCAGCCAGCGGCACTTTCGGTTACGGAGTCGAGTTCGAAGACATCGTCCATCTTGACCACCTAGGTGGATTCGTGGTCAAAGGGCTGTCCAATGAGCCAATGGCGGGCAATCCTCCGCCAAGGCTGTATGAAACTGCGGCCGGCATGTTGAATGCGATTGGATTGCAAAACATCGGCGCTCGAGCATTCATCGAAGAGAAACTGCCCCACCTGCGGGGAATCCCAAACACGGTCGTTTTCGCCAACATATTCGGCTATACCCGAGCCGACTATGAGAAAACCATTCAGATTCTGAATGAAGCAGAAGGCATCGCCGCTTATGAGCTGAATGTATCGTGCCCCAACACCGCACAAGGAGGAATCCAGTTTGGCGGAGATTCCCGCTTGTTGGACGAACTCGTCACTTCTTGCAAACGCGCATCCAGGCGTCCGCTGATCGTTAAGCTTTCTCCCAACGTGACCAGCATCGCGCAAATGGCGCACATTACCGAAGAAGCCGGCGCCGACGCCATTTCGCTAGTGAACACCTTCATCGCCATGGCGATCGACGCCGACACTCGCACTCCGCGTATCGCGAACGTTACTGCCGGATTATCAGGTCCGGCAATCAAACCAATCGCCTTGCGGATGGTTTACGACGCCTACAAGGCGGTAAAGATTCCAATCATCGGGATTGGCGGCATCGCCACCGCCAAAGACGTCATAGAATTCATGCTCGCCGGGGCGACCGCGGTGCAGATCGGAACCGCCAGCTATTGGGATCCTCGAGCTACCGAAAAGATAGTGGGCGAACTGAGAAGTTGGTGCGTTGAGAAGAGCGTCAACCGCCTTGCCGAGCTTACCGGCGGTCTAATTACCGATTAAAAGATTATCCGGCTAGTCAAGCCAACGACCGAGGATTTTTCAGTCGCGCCCGTTTGCTGTGTTGTGCTAGAACGTACGCCATGCGCAATCTAGGATTGGTTCTGGCACTTTGCTGCTTGCCTGTGTCGTCCTTGGCCCAACAGGAAACGACGCCTTCTCCCACCGTGACCGCCTTCGATTGCCCTAAGTACCCCTCTAAAGCTGAATCTGTGAAGCTGCAAGGCATGGTGATTCTGCAGGTCACAACCGACGGCCATCAGGTTGTTGATGTGAAAGTCACATCGGGTCACCCATTGCTGGTACCAGATGCGATCAAGAATGTGCGCACTTGGAAGTTTGCCGACCACGCACCCACAACCTTTGCCGTGAAATACTTTTACGTCAGCGAGGGCCATTTCAAGCGAGACAAGGTTACCAAGTGCTCCGCGAAGATGGAGCTGCCAAAAACCGTGACCGTTAGCACATCTTTTTGACTCTGAGGCATGTCAGGGAAACTGGTGAGTTTAACGCGCTACCTGTTGCAGCGAGGCATTTCACTGACGATCCGGTCGTTGAGTGTAATGGCGATGTTTCATCATCCTAGGGATTTCCCCAGTTGCAAGGTGCCGAGCATCATCTTTGAATAAGCTGTGTGAGGCAGTTTTAGCTCGTCTTTTCGCGTGGTACCAACGCGAACCTTGGAGAGAGTTCGATGAGGAAGTACGGCGGTTTCTTCACTGTCAGTTTCTTGCTTATATCTTCCCTAATTAGTGCTCAAAACACCTGCCCACAAGGATTTTCTTATGCAGGAACTTTATCGGGGTCAGATTCAGAAGAGTTTAGCGAAACGGTTTTTCTTAAACTCCCTTTATATGCAACGCTCGATGAGTCCTATCAGCAAGCCGAAGTCCAGGCTACGAAAGGAAAACGCAAAACGCAATCGAATCTGCGCCCGCAAGACATACCAAAAAGCATTCACATCACTCCATACGGGTCGAGTGATCATGAAAAGGTCTGGGCTGTAAGTAGACCGCAGTTAATCAAAACAAACAATAACGGGACCTCCAATCGATATGCCTTTGGGATACACCTTTTCTGTTCCGTGCAAGGTTCCACGTTTGGCGATGCAGAAGCAGAAGGGAATTGCGATGTAGGAGTACGTGTCTGCTATAAACCAAAGTGAAAGAATTGAGACCCGCTCAGAGCGGCCGTTGTTGTAAACAGGCCATATCACTAATTGACCCTGGTATGCGCACGGCGCAGGAAGAAGTTCCGGCCCGGGGAAGGGAGAACATTTGTCTCAACTTGGTGGTTGACGAAGACACGCGATCACACTCGTCATCGGGCAGCGTTGCCATTACAGTTTGTGGTGGAAGATCCATTTGTACTCTGGAGGTTACCCATCTCCGGCGATAGCGCAAGCGGAACACCGTTCCGGCAGCGTCAACCCAGTCGGATAAACCGTACCGCGCCACGCAGACGGGAAAGCTAGTGATTTTCCTAGTTGTTTCGATCTGACTCCCCCTATACGAATAGCCACGAATCACCTAGAGGCGAGCTGCGCGATTAGGATTTCCTGTATTTCAAAGGCCATAGCTTCAAAGGCCACGCGCGTCTTCTCCGCTCAGCCGTATGAGGTCTCATTGAATGACCACGACGATGGAATGGACTAGGGACGCTCTGCGAGATCATCCGCAATTGGCGGTGTTTCTGACCCTGGCTGCGGGTTATCTGCTGGGTAGGGTTCGCATAGGCTCGTTTAAGCTGGGCCCGATTGTGGGGTGCCTTCTGGCGGGCGTTGCGGTGGGACAGATTGGCATCGTCGTACCAGGTGTTCTTGGCACAACATTCTTCCTCTTGTTTCTGTTTTCCATTGGTTACAAAACCGGGCCTCAGTTCTTCCGGGGTTTTGGCCTTAGTTCGCTTCCACAGGTGGCACTGACGTTGTTGTTCGATGTGACTGGATTCCTTACTGCATATGCGGTAGCGACTCTCTTCGGGTTCGATGCTGGAACCGCGACAGGGCTTCTTGCCGGTGGTTTGCATTCTTCTGAGGCGTTGGGAACAGGAAGTGATGCAATTGCAAGGCTGGCCGTTGGAGACGATGTGCGTCGCGCACTAACAGCGGATGCGACGGTGGCTTACGCGGTGACGTACCTGGTCGCAATTTTTGCGGGAATATTCGTGCTTGTCCAAGCTGGCCCTTGGCTGATGAGGGTTGATCTACGCGCGGAGTGCAAGAAGCTCGAGGACGAATTGGGCATGAAAGAGGAGGAGATTGGAGGTGTCTCAGCCTACAAGCAGTTTGGGATGCGGGCTTACAAGGTGTCGGAGAAGATGGATGGCAAGAGCGTCGCCGAAATCGAGAGTGAGTTTTCGCCGGAGCGAGTGTTTGTGGAGAGAGTGAAGAACGCGCAAGGCGTTTTCGATGCCGAGCCAGATCTTCGATTGCACGCAGGGAACCTGATTGTTCTTGCGGGACGTCCGAGAATGCTCGGAGGAGCGGGCAATCCGCTGCAATCCTACGAGGTCGAAGAGCCGCAACTGCTGGATGTACCTGCCATAGCGGTCGATTACGTTCTGGAGCGGAAGGACCTGGCGCATCGAACGTTGGCTGAGATTGTTGAGGTGCTGGAACGAGATGTGGCGACTCGAGGAGTTTATTTGCGCAAGGTGTCGCGGGCGGGACAGGAACTGCCGCTAGGGTCGAAGGTGGTGCTGGAACGTGGTGATGTGCTGACTTTGATTGGAGCGAAACGACACGTCGACCGGGTGGCAGCACGGCTGGGTCCAGTGGAACGGGCGTCGCATGCGACGGATCTAGTGTGGCTTTGTCTTGCAATTGGAATCGGCGGACTGCTTGGCTTACCCGCGATACATGTGGGCGGACTCACGATCGGGCTTGGTCTTCCCGTGGGCGTACTTCTTGCTTCGTTTGTCATTGGCTGGCTGCATTCGATACGGCCTCTGTTCGGCAGAGTGCCTGAACCCGTCATCTGGTTATTGGATTCTCTTGGACTCAATGGATTCCTGGCCACAGTGGGCATTAACGCTGGACCGAGTTTTGTGCGCGGATTGCGTTCGAGCGGGCTTGAGCTTTTGGTTACTGGGTTGATTGTGTGCGCGGTCCCATACTTGCTCACAATTCTTGTTGGCCGCTACATCTTCCGGGTACATCCGGGCATTCTACTGGGGACGTGCGCGGGGAGCGGTACATCTTCCCCTGGTTTAGCTGCGGTTCAAGAGAAAGCAGAAAGCCGTGTGCCAGTCTTAGGTTACGGGGTCAGTTACGCAATCAGTGCATTGGTATTTGCAGTATGGGGATCACTCATCGTGATGTTGGTGGATAAGGGTTCATGACTAAGCGGATTTGCAGAATCAATTCCTACAAATCTGCGGGTAATTTAATTGCTTTCACAACTGAATATGTTCTCCATATGCCAGGGAAAACCCCAGTAGAACGGTCTTGACCACGTGCTAGCTTCAGGACCGTTGACAGCCGCACGTTGGATGTTGAACCCAATGTGCCGTCGCAACTCTGCACCACACAGAACCTTGCCCGTCGCTGTCCGCCAACTGTCCGCGTGATCTCGCCGCTCACCGGACATTCGATTCGGGTGAAGTCAATGCGACGAACTTTGTCAGGCGTGATTAACACAGAAAAATCCTTGGCAAGAGCGGAGGGAGCATTTTGCCGGAGCTATCCACTACCCATTAGAGAATTATCGTCCGATGCTGTGCCAGATCGTGCCGGGAGATTTGTAGTTTTGCCCTTCGCCCCAAACTGCCTGAGTTAATCTGTCGCTGTCGATAGCGATCTGAAAATAATCGCCAAACGGGAAGCTGAATCCATTGGCGTGGATGTACGCGTAACCCTTGACGTAATTCGTAATCTGTTCCTGCGGACGCCACGTCGCACCCCCGTTCGGTGAACTGCGATAGAACGTGTTCCAATCGGGGCCGTTTCTCAGATCCATCCACGCGACGCGTACGTCGCCGTCGCCACCGGCTGCCAGAGCCGGAAAAGCATGTTCCACGCCGTCCGGCGCATCCGAAACGTCAACTTTTGTCGTCCAGCTTGTAGCCCCATTTACAAGAGTTGAAAAATAAATTCGCTCTGAACCTTTATCCACCTGGCCTGAATTCCATAACGCATACAAAGTTCCTGCGGCGTCCGAAGCGATCGCAATCTGCGCCCCCAAGTACCCATCTTCACAATGAAAAGAGGAGCAGTCCGGAGGGACGCCCGAAAGATCCATCAGCGTGGATTTCCATGTGCTGCCGCCATCCGACGATTCACTGACGTACAAATTGGCACGTCCGTTGAGCCCATCGTTCTGCGGATAACCTGTCCAGGAAACGAATATATTGCCCAGTGGAGTAACAGCGGCCCCGCCGGCCAGAGCCTCGGCGAAGCGCGAACTTGAGTTCACGTTGGTAGAATTAAAGCTAACGCCGCCGTCGTGCGAGGCGGCAACCCAAATCTTGCGCGACCGGCTGAATCCGACGTATATATCCTGTCCGCGAACCGCGAGAACTGGCTTGTCGGATTCACCGCTCTCATGAGCGGCGATGGCCAAGGACCAGCTCTGTCCAAAATCTGTGGACTTGGCCACAACCGTATCTCTCTTGTCATTTTGCAGCCAGGCCGCATAGACCGTCTTCTGATCACCTGGGTCCACAACAATTTGTGCGTCGAATTCGCCAGATTCCGGCGGCGCAATTTCCCGAGGCGCTTGCCATGTCGCTCCGTTATCCTCGCTGATCGCCAGAATCATAGACGGGATTGGACAGGCGGGGCATCCCGGTATGTGGCCATACTGGGGGTAAAGGATATAAACATGCCCGAAGCCATCGGCGGCGATTGCTGGTTCCCACTGATCCCCCACGGAGAAGCCTACGCGACTTTGGGGCGTAAACCCAGAAGCGCCCGCAGCCGCCGCGGCAGGGACCAAAACAAATGAGATGAATGTGAGGAGGAAGCCAAGACCGAGCCGGTATCTCCCGCGAAAATGCCTAGGTTCAAAAACCACAGGACCTCTAGGCGGCTGGGGGACACCGCATTAATTAACTCTAATGGCGGGGCAGGCGCTAGTCAAGCAGACCGCGGTGGGTCAATTTGCTGAAATTAACCACAAAACGACACGAACCATCCCGAAGGTTTGGTCCCATCGGAATTCCTTTGTGTACCTTCGTGTCCTTTGTGGTTCATTAGGTTTCCTGTCCCAGGTTCGAAGTACCCACCAATTCAGCCCAAAGCCACGTTCACTTCCCCGTACCAGACAGATTCACCGTCTGCGGACTCGAGTTCCCGCTGTCCGCGACATTCAGCACAGCAGTTAGAACGCCTGGCGCTGTGGGTGCAAACACAATGCTTACAGTACAGTGCCCGAGGCCAACCAACGTGCTCCCGCAGGTAGTCGCCGACTGGCCAAAATCGCCCGGATCGCTCCCGGTGAATGTGAACGGAGTACCGGAAAACGTCAACGTCGTCTTCAAATTGTTCTTCACCGTGATCACCTTGGCGACACTTGTGCTTCCTACAGTAATCCCGCCAAAGGATAAGGCTGAAGGTGTGACAGATACTTGCACGACCCCCTTCCCCGAAAGCGCAATCTGCTGCGGACTATTTGTCGCGGCATCGGTAATCACCAGAGTGGCGGATCTCGCGCCCAGCGCTCCGGGAGTAAACGTCACACTCACGGTACACGATTTATTTGCCGCAAGTATGCTGACGCAAGTCGTTGCCGTCTTCGCAAAATCGCCGGGGTTGGTCCCCGTAATTACAATTGAAGCGATGCTAACCGTTCCGCCTGCACTGTTTGTTAGGGTCACCTTCTTAATGACACTGGTGGTTCCAATTGCCTGATTGCCATAAATCAACGATGTAGGAGTGAAAGTAAGACCTCCCAGGTTACCGCCGCCGCCAACAGTCACCGTGGCCGTACCTGCGATCGCGTTGTTTACGGTGTCGGTCGCAGTAATGGTTTGCGCACCTGAGGTCCTCAAAGTCGCGCCGAAAGTTTGCGTTCCCAGATCGCTGGGCGTAAACGTGAACTCCGCGGGAAGGACGGCTTGCGAGTCGCTACTCGTGAAGTGAACCACCCCGGCGAAGCTGGTATCTATGGTTCTGTCGACAGGGTTCTTTGCAGTAACCGTAAAATTAAAGGATGTCCCAGACGCCGCAGTGCTTGGCGCGGACAACTGAAAAATCGGATTTGACCCAATGCTGACGCAAGCGTTTGCCTGGTTGGACCAAATCTGTTGAACCGTATAGGTGCCTCCGGGCGTCGTCACCGCGGATTCCTGTCCGTTACAAATGTCCCCGATTTCCCCGCCGCCATCCTTGTCGCTGGAAAGCGGGTCATACCAGGCCAATGGCGGGGCAAAGACTGTTGCAATTCCGACGTCGACATCGGTAACCGTCTCAGCCATCTCATGCGATGACACCGAAGTTATATTTTGAAATTCGTTCCCGGCCCCGCACACATTGTTACACGCGGATGTTGGCCCGAAATCAGGCATCACACCATAGGCCAAATTCTTGGAGTTGAATTTGGTGGCGGTTGTTCCATGGTATGCGCAGAACTGCTCACAACTAAACGTAGTGGAATCCAACGCAATTCTTACTCCTGGCGGGAAGTAAATCATGTAGAGCGTATTAACGTTGCCGTCGGCGTCTTTCGCGGGCGGCGGCAAGTGCGCGCCAGAGATTTGGCTTATGAGTTCCAACTGAAGGTCGCCGTCGGTAACGGTACAAGGCGTCGTGTTACAAATCGAAGGCGCAATCGTAAACGAGCCGCCGTACGTACCCCGGCCAATTGACTGGCTCGTGCCCCCGCTTCCGCTTACGGGCGGAACTGTCGAGGCGTATTCGCTTAGGAGATCGAAGTAAGTACTGTTAGTGATGTTCTGAAAGAAGCCTCCAACGCCTCCGGTGACTACGGAGCTTACACCGGAGCCCCAAAAAACCACAACCACTTGAAGATTGGAGACCACCGGCCCGCCGTAATAGCCGAGGTGCGCCGTCCCCGATTGAGGAGAGGGACCAAGAGGGTTCAGCCCATTTGGCCCCACAATCGTGCGCACGATATGAATCGGTCGCGTCGTTTGAATCTGTTCCGCTGATTGCTGCGGCCACGCCGCAGTCGCCAGCGCGAGAAGACATATTCCAACCGGCAAGAGACACCGGGCGACGGAAAGGATGCCAGTAATAGGCCGCGATACTTGGGAGCGATGGAAGTCAATCATAGAGGCAACTCTGGCGAGCCAGCCGAACCGGACCTCAGTGTCCTGGCTTTGTCTCCCCAGGTTTGCTGATCAAGAGCGGAACCCCGTTCTGGGCGGGGCTTGTAGGCTGACCGCCATCTTAGGGATGCCTTGGAGAAAAGTCAATCCGAGGCCGGTCGTGCCTGTTCGCGGGTTTACTCGTGGGTGTGATCCATCGGCACAGACATCCTCACACTTGCCGTAAGCAGCCAGCACTTTGACTTCGTGACCCCCTTGAACGCTGGACGGAGTTTTCCTCTAAGACAAAGAAACTAAAGGTAGATGTCGGCATGCCACTGCCACCTTGACCTACCGTAATCTGTCGCCAGTGTGGTCGTTTCTGTAGCCTCGTCTTCGCGAGCTATTAGGAGGAGTGAAATGTCATCCAAGATCTGGTGTCGGGCTGGCGCCATCGCAGTTCTCTCGGTTGCGCTTTCAACCACCATCGCTGTGGCACAGGACCACGGTCACGGCCACGACAAACACGATCGCGATGACGATGACGACCGCGGGAACGGTCACGGCAAAGGCCACGAGAAGGGTCACGGCCACGAGACTTATTCCGATCATGACGGCGACATCCACGACTGGTATCGCGCTCATTACTCCAATCTCCCACCCGGCCTGGCCAAGCGCGATCGTCTGCCTCCCGGATTGGAGCGCCAACTAGTGGTTCGTGGAACTCTACCGCCCGGGCTTCAGAAGAAAATGCAGCCCTGCCCGCGGGAACTCGAAATCTTGCTCCCGCCGCCTCCGCAGAATTACGCGCACTTCGTAATCGGTGGCAATTTAGTCCTGGTCAATCGTGTGAATTTTCAGATCGCGGACGTTTTCCATTTCGACATCAACTAGAAGTACGGTAATTCTCGCGACCGTGAATGGGTTTTAATGGCGATGAATTGGTTCAGGCGCTGAATCTATTTACGCGGCACGAAACTTGCTTCGCGACCTAAAAGTACTTGCCAAAGGGGGCACTAATAATGAAGTTTCAATATCGTCTACTCGCGATTCTCGCTGCTTCATGCGTACTTGCGGTTTCCGACCTGGCTGAGACCGTGCCTTCGGCGGCAACCAAAACTGCAGTTGATGAGAAGGGCTTCACATTGACGGAGACGTATGAAGGCAGCGGCAATACCGATGGGTTTATCACCGATATCAACTCGACGGTGGGCTACATTTTCAATCCACACTTCTCGATAAGCATGGGCATGCCGTACTTGTTCGTTAGCCCATCTACTTCAAAAACCGGCGCAACTTCTGCGTCGGGCATGGGGAACCCCTCGTTAGGTGTCCGATACTCCAGGAAAGGTCAGTTATTTGATTTCAGCACGGGTCTGAGTGGAGCCTTTCCCGTCGCGAGTTCTGCGAAGGGCCTCAGCACAGGCCGCGTGACGTTTGACTGGGACAATCATTTCGCTCACGGCTTTGATCGCTTGACTCCGTTTCTCGATGCCGGAGTTGCCAACTCAGTCCCTGACACCCGATTCCTGCACCGTCCCTATACTTCCCTCGGCGCGCTTTCACACTTTGAGGGTGGCTCCGAACTGGACCTAGGTGACAAGTTTAGTGTTAGTGCTTCGGGTTACTACATACTTCCATGGGGGGTACAACAGATCTTCGTTCGTGGCAAGAAAAGCTCCCCCGGTTCAACCAAAGGAGGCGCGAGCCTCACACGGGACGACGGGATAAACCTCGGACTCGATTACAATCTCACGCGTTTTCTGGATTTGAGCGCTGGTTACAGCTACAGTGCGTACAGCGTCCTTAATACGGTTTCCTTTGGGGTTGAGTTCAACGCCGCATCGTGGCTCAGGAAACGCCGCGGTCAGTAGTTGGGCGGGTGGCCACCTTTACGCTTTCTGTAAAGGTGGGAACTCGTCCGCAAGATATTCGCCGCGTCCGCTCATCGACACCTGTTTCAAACGACCTTCCCTGAGTACTCGCAACCGAAGCCAAAGTATGGATACAATGGGGCTGCGTCCGAGGAGCCTTGCCGGAAATAGCTCACACTCCCGACACCATGCCTGAGGCCCCCGCGGGTCCGCGCCGCCGAACAGTTCTCGCCTCCGGCCTGCTATGTGGGGTACTAGCTCTCGTCGTTCTGTATACCAATCGAAGAGCATTTTTTAGCCCGCTCGCCATCGTGGTGGTCGCTGCCATCGGATTGGCAGCTCTACTGCTTCAACTTCGATTTCACAATCGCACAAACGTCGAGGCTGTGCGTCCGCCCTTGTGGCTCAATGTGCTTGGAATCCTGTTTGCCTTGGGCGCGCTCTTTGCCGACCTGATTCGGATGAGTTCACAAGCTGCGCAATTCATGGCGTTGGGAGCGGTAGGAAGCTTCGGCATCAGTGGCGCGATTATCCTCCATGCATTTCGCAAACGTAACTCTGATCCGGATAAGGTTCCGAAGAATTAGGTGAGGAACCGACGACACCCATGAGTAGCGTGAGCAATAGTCCCGTGACGAATAAGAACGACCAGGGGAAGAACGACCAGGAGAAACAAGCAGCCGCCTACGCGAGCCTGCGGTTCGTGAGCGACGGCGACATTGTGGGCCTGGGTTCAGGGTCCACTGCTTCCTTCGCCATCAAATTCCTTGGCGAGCGAGTGCGCGCGGGATTGAGGATTCGCGGCATCCCTACTTCGGCAAACACAAAAACCCTGGCCGAAAGTGTTGGGATTCCGCTGACCACGCTCGACGAATTTCAGCAGATCGACGTCACCATCGACGGCGCCGACGAAATTAATCCGCAATTGCAATTGATCAAAGGCGGTGGCGGCGCCCTACTAAGAGAAAAAGTAATTGCCTCGGCATCGCGAAAAGTTGTGATCGTTGCCGATTCCAGCAAACAGGTCCCTGTGCTGGGCAGATTTCCCTTGCCAGTCGAAGTAATAGCTTTCGCCCAAGCCCTGGTTGCAAAAAAAATTGCGGCACTCGGGGCAACTGTAAAGATTCGTAAACTTACGGATGGAAATCTTTACGTCACGGACGAGGGTCACCACATCCTGGACTGCGATTTCGGCGAAATCCCTGATCCGCCCCAGCTGGCGCGGGCATTGCAAAATATTCCCGGCATCGCTGGGCACGGCCTTTTTGTCGACCTGGCAACTGTCGTTCTGATAGCCAAGGGGGATCAGTTACTGGAATTGACCCGCAATTGCTCGCTCCCGGAAAACATCTCTGTTTGAAGGCTTACAGTCTAGTAATCAAAGCGCATTACTTCCGTACTTGCCTCCGAAGCGGCGAACTCGACAGCAACTTTCTGCATCAGTTAGGGTTAGTGCAGCGGAACCCACGTCATTTCTAAAAACCTACGGTTGCCTGTGACACTAAACGTGTCGGCTCAAAGGGAGTTATGCGAACTTCAACTGATTTTTTCACTACAAAGAAGATGTTTCTTGTGCTGGGTCTTTCTACTGGCATGATCTTTGCCGTGGGTTGCGGAGCCGGCGCTGGCATCCATGGCGTTCCCCCTGGCGGAGGTGGCGGCAATTATTCCAACGCCAGTTTGAACGGATCATACGTTTATCAGTTAGCGGGAACCGTTTCGTCCTCAGGCGTGTCGTATCAAGAAGCAGGAATTTTTATTGCTGACGGCAATGGGCACATCACGGGCGGTATCGACGACGCTACTCAGGGCACTGCTGCCTCATTCGGAAACGCGATCTCGGGGACTTACACGATTGCCAATAATGGCACCGGTACGATTTCCCTGACCGGCACGGCATTTACAAGTGCCAGCCTCGCGGTAACTCTGGTTAGCTCCGCGAAAGCATATTTGATCGAGGCCGATCCTTTAAATGCCGCCGGACTTGCGGAATTGCAATCCCCCTCTGCGATTGGAGCCGCACCCACCGGAACATTCGTTTTCAAAACGCATACCAGCGCCGGACAAATCTCTACCTCAACAGTGGGACAGTTCACGGTTTCCACAGGCAATTTTCAGAGCGGTTTCGTGGACGTCAACAAAGCGGGCACATTTAGTTCGCCAACTCTGGCGAACTTCACATTCAACGCCCCGATCTCCAATGGCCGCGGCACCGGCAACTATACCGAAGTGCCGGGCGTGACCTCTGGCTTCAATTATTACATTGTGGACAGTAACAACGTCCGATTGCTTTCAAGCGACACCATCTTGAATGCTGGAGGCATCGGTCGCGCGGAAGTGCAGAGCGGCGGACCCTTCTCGACGTCATCACTTTCTGGAAACTATGTTTTCGGAAGTAAAGGTGACGACAATTTTGGACTCAACTCAGTCAACACCGTGGGAGTATTCGCCGCTTCGGGAGGCAACATCACTTCAGGAGCGTTTGATTCCGTAGAGGATGGTAACCCGCTCACCAATGTTGCAATCACCGGAGGCACTTATCAGGTAGCTTCGAACGGCAGAGTTACGGCTAGCCTTATCTCTTCTGCTGCTACCGTGAATCAAATACTTTGGATGGTAAGCCCCTCCCGGGCCTTTTCCATTACGGCCAGCGACACTTCGGATCCTTCCGTAACCCAGGATGGAACCGACGACCTACAGCAAACTACAGCGTTCTCTAACAGCTCGATTAAGGGACAATTTGCGCTAGTTATGCATGGGTTCAATCCCACCGTCTTACTCGACCGCATAGCCACGTTGCAATTTGATGGGAACGGAAACCTGATCCTGAACGAATTGGTCAACGACACAGGCGTGGTCAGTACTCCGGGAGCTCTCACCGGGACCTATTCCGCAGCGGCTAACGGAAGGGTGACGGGAACCATTAATACTGTGTCAAATAATCTGGTCTTCTACATGATCTCTAACGCCAGCGGCAATGTACTGCAGGCAGATCCAGGAACGGAAATCAGCGGCACCACGGAACTACAGCACTAACACGGTGGATGTGGGGCGGACACTCCTGTCCGCGGCAGTTTGGGTTGATATCGATCTAATCTAACAAGCGACGAGTCAAGGCGGGTGGGGCCGCCGATGTCAGATTTTGGTTTCCTATGAATCATCGCTGAATAGGCTGCCCCATCCTTGCGCGGTTTTCGCAAGGGTGGGGACTTCAGCTGCCTGCAGAGAAGGGCTCTGATTCCTTCAAGAAAACTCTTTCGGAATCGGCAGCAGAGTTCCCATCCGTCGGAAATCGCGACCGATGGGGCAGCCTCTTTTTTATGATTCCCGAAGAAAATTAAAATCCCATCAAAAGCGAGCCAGCCCGCCGGTTCATCCTTTACCTAACGAGCCGCGGCGAACGTCATCGGTACATCAGCCTTATCAGCCTCTTCTACCTTGTACATGGGACGCGGCGAAATGCTCATAAAGCTGGCCACGAGCGTGTCCGGCATCTGCTGAATGCGAATGTTGAGCGTATTTACGGCGTCGTTGTAAAACTCGCGACGGTCGGCAATTTCGCTCTCCAGGTCCGTGATGGGTTTCTGAAGCTGCATAAAGTTATTATTCGCTTTTAGGTCGGGATAATTTTCCGCGACCGCGAAGAACCCGCGCAACGCCGAAGTCATGCTCTGATCAGCCTGCGCTTTCTGATCGATTGAGACCGCCTGCTGGTACATGTTGCGCGCCTGAGTGACTTTTTGCAGCGTGTCGCGTTCAAACTCCATATATCCCTTACAAACATCAAGCAGCTTGGGCAATTCGTCGTGCCGCTGCTTCAACGAAACATCGATGTTGGCCCAAGCTTTATCAACATCACTTCTGATCGCGATCAATCCATTGAAAATCGTCACGACATACCAGACGAGTCCGGCGGCGGCGAATAACACCACAATAATCGGTAGATCGACCATAGGTTTTGCCCCCTCTCTTTCCAACTAATGCTCTGACTAATGCGAAAAAATCAAAACCAACCAAAATCCGCCGAAATAATGTAAGCGGAAGCAAGAGTTAACAGTGGCCCTCCCCAGATCATGAGAGCCGATTTCCATCCCAGCGACCGCACGACGCCGCGCCGGCTTTGCCACGAGATGATGAATTCCGGGTGATTCGTGCCCTTCATTAAAACGACCGGAGGATGGAGATCAAAAGGTTCCGGCGCCGTGCAAACCGCAGTAGCACTTCCCGACCCAGAAGACGCGACCGAGTTCATGGCAGCATGATCGACGCCCGCCACAGCCCACGCCGCTGGATTGCTAATCCCGGCCTTCAATAGCGCCGAGGCAATCTTCCCTTGCTGAGTCATATCTGCGGACCCGCTAACCTTGTCGTTTCCCGAAAGACGAATTACGTGCTCGGAGCCACCGATACTTGCTACTGACCTGTTCATTTCCCCCTGGTGGGAAAACACGGTTTGAAATGACAACAGTGGACTGCCTGCGGTGAGCCTAGGAAGATCCGTGACCACGGTGCGCACAGGTGTGGCGCTTACTGCGACTCCGTGGTTTTGGCTCAACGTACCCAACACGAAGAGAGCATTCTTCGGCTTGATGCAGAATTCTTCTACTTTAGTTTTTTTATCGCAGTCGACCCCATAGCGCGATAGAAAGTCGCCAACATTCGATGGGACGCCCAAGCTGCTGGAAAATACTGAATTGCTATAGACTTCCGAAAAATCGCGGTGGATATCCATCTCCGCGCCCTGCGGATCCACCAGCAACGTTCCAGTGTTGTCATCGATGAAAAAAGGGACGTGTTGGCTCTCGTCCGCAACTTTTTCCCAGTGCTCGTTTTTTCCCGATCGCTTTAGTTGCCACGCAACCGAGCGATAGTAATAGCTGGGAACGCCCGTGATTGGCGCTGGAATGGTATAGGGTCCAGTGGCCAGCCCGCTCACTTCGACCAGACCCATCGCAGCACCGCGAATGGTTGATGTTGGAGTGTTCTCGATCAGACGCTTACGCTGCAGGGTTTGGAATCCCCGATAGAAAAAATAAATCCCGCCAAAAACTCCGGCTACTGCAATGGCGACCAGCCTGCCATCAGCTGCCTGAGTTGTGAGATATGCGAGGTCGACGTTCAAGTATGTTCCCTGGACGCCGGCCTTAGCCGCACTGGCGCCGCTTCCGAGCGTATACAACCGGGAGCCTCGGACGCAGCAAGAACTGCACTTACCAACTTACGTCAGTAACGGGTTTCCAAAATTTCATCCGGGTTCGCATGGCGGTGACCTTGGTAATCACCTGCTGCGGTAGTTGATTGATGCCTAGGGACGCTGCTCCTAGAATTTTAGAGGCTTCCTCCGCCTACGCTTCCATGTCAGATACGACCAAACGACTCGAACGAAACGAGATTCCCAAGCATGTGGAGCGTGCAGAGAAGCTGTTGCAAAAAGGAAAACCTGCCGAAGCGGTGGAAGAGTATCTACAGATTCTGGCAGCTGACCCCTCTAACGACACGGTTCGACAGATGGCGGCGGATATATGCCTTTCGCTGCAACGCCTTCCCGACGCAGTCAATCTGTTAAGCGAGTTATTCCAGCGTCAGGCGGACGCTGGGGACGCGACCCGCGCAAGTCTCACATACAAAAAGCTCGCACGCTTCGCCAAGCCAACTTGCGAGCAGCGGATCAGTTTTGGCCAACTACTTGAGGGCTCGAACCGCAAGCTCGCTCTCGAAACCTATGAAGACGCGCTGCAAGAGCTCATAAAACAAGACCGCAAATCAGAGGCATTGAGCGTGCTTGAGCGGTCCGTAGCTCTGGACGCAAGCCAACAAAACTTGCTTCGTATGGCTCAACTACATTCGGATCTCGGAAACCACAAAGAGGCTGCGTCGGCGTTTATGAAAGTCGCCAGCCTGGCCCAAAATGCAGGACCCAGTTCAAGCCAGTGGATCGAACGCGCCTATGCCGAGGACGCTAACGATCCCGAGATTGCATTGGCCTATGGCAAGAGTCTGCTGGAGCAAGACCAGTTGGGCGCGGCCATCTTCGTCCTCGCACCGATGGCGAGCTCTCCCGAAGCCGCCACCGAACTCCGAGAAGTCTATGGAAAGGCCCTGTTAGCGGCCAACCGGCTTAGCGAGGCCGCCGAAGTTATTTGGCAGTTGTTCGTACTCGAACCTACCTCGATGAAAAATGTGATCGGCCTAATCGGTTCGCTCATTGACGCTGAGCAAGATACCGAGGCAGTCGAACTCGCTCGCAAACTGGAAGAACATCAGCGGTTCAAGGGCGACCGTCGCGCGTACCTCGCCTTGATGCAGGAGGTGGTTGCTTCCCACCGGCCGTCCGCCGAGGTTCTGGAATTCATGAGCGAGCTGCTCAACGGTTCGAATCGCGAAAGCGAATATTTTCAGACCCTGATCAGGCTGTTCGATTTGCATTGCAGCCTCGGCGAATACGACAAGGCAGCGGAAGCCCTTGACCGCTCAGCCGAAATTGATGCCTATGATCCTGGCCAACAGCAACGGCTGGCAATGGTCAAGGGCAAAATTGACGAAAATCGTTACAAAGTTATTGCATCAAGATTTGCCAGTTTGGATACTTCCGCCAATACCGGTCGCAGCGAAGAGAGAACCCTTGGATCGGCCACGTTACAAGACTTAATGCTACAGGCAGAAATTCTCGTGCAGTACGGGATGCACTCCAAAGCGATTGAGCGATTGCGGCGGATTCAAGAGCTCTTCCCCCGCGAAGAGGAGCGCAATCAGGACTTGCAGCAACTCTATCTCACAGCCGGAATCATTTCGCCGACCTCGCCTGCGCTTCGGCCCGCGCCTGTGCCGCCTCCGGTTCCACAGCCGCCGCCCGCGGCCCCCGTTTCCAAGTCCGAAACCCCTGCGCCTTCGAACGACTCCGCTGAGATCGATTACTTCACTCGAGTGTCAGACATCACTCGCAAGCTGTATCGCCAGACCAACGCAGACGCCGTGCTCGCCACAGCCGTAAGTGAGATCGGCAGTCAGTGGAAAGTCGATCGCTGCGTGGCCGCCATGAGGAAGCCTGGACTAGTGGCAACCGCCATGAAAGAACATCGCCGGGAAACAGTCGCAGCCGCTAGCACAACTGCGCTGGAAAGAGTCCTTGCCGCCGCTCAAGATTTGGCCGTCGACAGTGGAACACTGATGATTTCCAACACACGGGCTGCCGCCGAGTTGGACCCCGTCCGCGAGAGCCTGGTTGAGTTATCAGTAGGCTCGATATTGGCGATTTCGCTTTCTGATGGCACCGATCACGTGGGCGTTTTACTTCTAGTAAACAGCAAAGCACAAGCATGGACGAACAGCGACGTGATGATGCTGAAAACAATTGCGGAGCAGATTGTGATTGCCCTTAACAATGCAGGTTTGCGGCGGCTGGTAAAAAATCTCTCGGTCACGGATGAGAAATCAGGATTACTGAAGCGTGCCTCCTACATGGATCTCCTAATCGCAGAAACACGCCGCGCCGTGCAACACAGTACTCCGATCAGCGTTTTGCTGGTGCGCATGGGAGATCGCGCCGCGATGATCAAAGAGTTTGGCGAGACTGCGGTTGAGGCGACCATGCGCAAGATTGGCCAACTTTTCGCGGCAAATATCCGGCAAAACGATCTCGCGTTCCGCTATGAGACGACGACAATCGCGATCGTGCTCGGAGAAACCTCCGCGAAAGAAGCCACGGTAGCGGCGGAAAAGCTCCGCAAAATCGTTTCTGGATTGACCGTCTTCGAAAAAGACTCCGCAATTCCCTTCCACGCAGGATTAGCGGAGGCCGTTGTGCGAGAGCAGTTCGATCCCGTGGACATCGTCACCGAAGTTATCAACCGCGTCGAACACGCCCTGATTGAGGCGGTCTCCCACGAGTCGGGACACATCGAAATCCTCGCCGCCACATTGACCAGCGCTGCCGTGGCGTAAGCTGTTCTCCGGTTTCAAAGGTTTCAACCAAATCCAGTGCTAGACTTAGCGGTTTGACGTAGGCGACGACCGTCGTCCGGCCTCGTTTAAGATTTCCTCTGTGGTACTTTGTGTCCTCTGTGGTTAAGAAGGAAAACACATGGAAATAAAGAAAGTTGGAGTTCTCGGATGCGGCCTCATGGGTTCCGGCATCGCGCAGGTCGCAGCCACGGCAGGATTTGATGTCGTTGCGCTGGAAGTCGAACAGAAGTATCTAGACAAAGGTTTTGCCGGAATTGAAAAGTCGCTGGCAAAGTTCGCCGAAAAGGGCACTCTCAAAGAACCCGTCGACGCGGTTCGCGCGCGGCTGAAGGGAACAACGAATAATCAGGATCTCGCGGATTGCGACATCATCATCGAAGCAATTATCGAGAATCTTGAAACAAAGAAGAAGATGTACGCGTCGCTCGACGGCATCGTCAAAAAAGAAGCGATCTTCGCCTCCAACACCTCATCCATTTCGATCACTGAACTTTTGACTTCAACCAAACGTCCTGAACGCTTCGTCGGATTGCATTTCTTCAATCCAGTTCCTCTGATGAAGCTGGTCGAAGTCGTACGCACGATCGCGACATCCGATGTAGTTTACAGATCGGTTTATGAATTCGCGAAGAACCTTGGCAAAGTCCCGGTGCGTACCAGCGACAAGACTGGATTCATCGTCAATCGTCTGCTAGTTCCGTACCTGTTGGACGCAATCCGCGCCTATGAAGAAGGCGTTGGTTCAATCGAAGACATCGACATCTCGATGAAGCTGGGATGCGGTTATCCCATGGGCCCATTCACTTTGCTAGATTTCGTCGGGCTCGACACGACTTACTACATCACGCACGTAATGTTCGACGAATTCAAAGAGCGCCGCTTCGCCTCGCCGCCGCTGTTGAAGCGCCTGGTGATGGCAGGATGGTACGGCCGAAAAACAGGAAAAGGCTTCTACGATTACGCAGACCCGAGTAATCCAAAGGCGAATAAACTGTAAAGATTGCCTAGGACTGCCGCCCTCGGCTGTCCAGCGGAGCAAAGCTCCGCAAGACTCAGCTTTTCAGGCCATAGCGCCGCATTACTTTTTTGAGCGGAATCGGCTTGCTCCGCCCGGAGCGAACATCTTCCAATGCTTTTTCTGCCAGGTAGATGTCTTCCAGATCATCCAGGTATTCGAGGATCGCCTCGCGGGCATAGTATGTCTTCGTGCGTCCAGTGCGCTTGGCAAGTCGTTCGAGGCGCTTTTCGATTTTCTCCGGAAGGCGAATAGCCAGCATGTAATTACCTCGTGCTATACAATTATAGCAATTTCTCAATCGAGCAATGGGGTGGATGAAGTGGTTGGCAAGTGCGCGTTATGCCTGGGTGACCGGGATCTCAAGCTAAGTCACCTGCTGCCAAGGGCCCTATACCGGCTCATCGGGAGCGGAACCGATCCCTCCCACCCTGACACGGTGCTCCTCACCAACAGAGGGGAGCGGAAGTCGTCGGAGCAAGCTAGACGGCATCTCCTCTGCGCAGATTGCGAACAGCGCTTGAACGACAACGGCGAAAGATGGGTGCTTCGGAATTGCTACCGTGGGAGAGGCAGGTTTCGGCTTCGCGAAGAATTGCGGACAAGAGTCCCTCTTGATCCTAATCCAGCCCTTCCTGCATATCCGGCGCGGCCAAACGAGTTTCGTTGCCTTGCCTACTTTTGCCTGAGCGTAATTTGGCGGGCATCTCTTTGCGATTGGGAATGCCGTGGGCAGATGTTTCCGCAAATCGACCTGGGACCGTACCAGGAGCAAATCCGGAAATATCTAAGAGGTGAAGCAGGAATGCCCGACAGAGTGAATGTCATCGTAGTGCTCTCAGTATTGGCAAAGCCGATGCTGGGGATGTCCTTACCGCTTTCCTACCGTGGAGACTCGGGACGCCGCTATCGTTTTCACATTCCTGGGGTGACTTTCGACTCTGCCGTTGGAGGTCAACGGCAAAAGCCGAACCAGGAAGTAGTGTTCATTGGCGAGTTCGGAGACAGGGCTGCTCAGGATTCAGTCATGCAACTCATAGGAAGAAAGGCCCCGCCAGGACTCCGATTTCCTCTAGCTGAGGGCACAGAGCCGGGTCTGACGTCTAAACTGCCCTAGGATGCAGTGAGGCGTCAGGAAAATCTATGACCGTCGAAAACATTCTGGTCTCAACGAAAGACTCCATCGCTTACGTCACCGTCAACCGCCCGAAAGTTCTCAACGCACTCAACATGGCCACTATGGAAGAGTTGCGCACGGCCTTCCTCGAAATCAAGGACAACTCATCGGCGCGCGTAGCCATCCTTACTGGCGCTGGCGAGAAGGCATTCATTGCCGGGGCGGACATCGCCGAACTCTCCAAACAAGATGCGATCACCGCCAAGGAGTACACACACCGCGGCCAGAGCGTTCTTAATTTGATCGAGAATCTTGGCAAGCCAGTAATCGCCTGCATCAACGGATTCGCCCTCGGCGGCGGATGCGAAATTGCCCTCGCATGCTCGATGCGGCTCGCCAGCGAAACCGCGAAACTAGGACAGCCCGAGGTGAAGCTGGGAATCATCCCAGGATACGGTGGCAGTCAACGCTTACCGCGCCTAGTCGGAAAAGGGATAGCAATGCAAATGCTGCTGGCAGGAGAAATGATGACCGCGCAGGAAGCTCATCGCATAGGATTGGTGAATGAAGTCACGGCCCCGGCGGATTTGATTCCGCGCGCCGAGGCAATTGCACAGAGAATCATCGCCAACGCTCCGCTAGCAGTCCAATACACAATGGAGGCGGTAAACAGAGGCATGGAGATGAATCTGTCGGAAGGCCTATATTTGGAAGCAACCCTCTTCGGCCTAGCTTGCGCCACCGAAGACAAAAAAGAAGGAACCACAGCATTTTTGGAAAAACGTCTCGCTCAATTCAAAGGGAAATGAAACTTAACGATGCCGTAACCGCGAGTTCTCCCGCTAAGCCCCGCCTGAAAGCGATTGAAGGTAATCTCAACGCTGCCAGTCGACGATTTGCAATAGTCGTCTCCCGATTTAACGAATTCATAACCGAAAGACTCCTGCAAAGTGCTTATGACGGTCTGCTCCGCTCCGGCGCAACCAAGAAGGCAATAAAAATCGTTCGCGTCCCTGGGTCCTTCGAAATCCCTTCCGCCGCACGCACTCTCGCCAAAACCAAAAAATACGACGCTATCATCTGCCTCGGCTGCCTAATCCGCGGCGACACCGCCCACTACGATGTCATCGTGAACGAAGTTACGCGCGGAATCGGGCAGTCCGCGCAGGAAACCGGCGTCCCGCACGCATTCGGAGTGCTCACCTGCGACAATCTGGAACAGGCCATCGACCGCGCCGGATTAAAAATGGGAAATAAAGGATTTGAGGCTGCACTGGCCGCAGTGGAGATGGCAAATTTGACGCCCATTATTTCTAATAAGCGGACAGACTCTCAGGTTTCCGCTACCGGCCCCAAGGGTAGGGCCTTTAAAAATGCCTCGATGAAAAAAGCTGGGGGCTCGGCGAAGCGAAAACTTAAGGGATGATAGACACGGCGGGCTCCGGCGGAACACCTTATTGTTTGCACAGTTTCACGGCACTGTAACGATTTTTTAACACATCATTCACTTTGCTGTAACCCACTGCCCCCCAAGTCCCCACTAAGCTTCCGTGATCTTCAAAGGAGGCTTCTGTGTCTTTTCAACGTTTCTCCCCCATCGTGTTATGTGCGCTCGAGTTTTCGAGCCTGCTGTCGGCGACTGCTGCAACGCAGTCCAATATTCAGCATGTGTTGTTGGTCAGTGTTGACGGCCTGCATGCCGTCGACGTGGCAAATTATGTTGCCAATAATCCCAAGTCGGCCCTGGCCGAGTTGGCGAAGCATGGAGTCACGTACTCCAACGCGCACACGCCAGCTAACTCCGATTCTTTCCCCGGTCTTTTGGCCCTAGTAACCGGAGGGTCACCGGTCAGCCACGGAATGTTCTACGACGTCAACTATGACCGCACAATTTTTGATCCGACAAACACCACTTGCTCCGGCCCGGCTGGCAACATGATGGTGTTTGATGAGAGCATCGACGTCTACAATTCGCAGAACGTCTCGCAGAACCTAATCGATCCCACCAAGCTGCCCAATCACTTGGTAAATGGCACCTGCATGCGTATGTATCCCCATGACGCGATACGAACCAACACGATTTTCGAAGTGGTCAAAGCTTCGGGTGGAGTCACCGCATGGGCAGACAAGCATCCTGCTTACGACTTGGTTAACGGTCCTTCCGGTAAGGGCGTAGACGACCTCTTCACGCCGGAAGTCACGAACGTCGGTGGACTCGATAACACCCATAGCGTCGTTTGTACCGTAGAAAACGACCAGAAAAAGGTGCAGGCTGTCATCAATGAGATCAACGGTCTCAATCACGACGGAACCAAGTCTCTCGGCACTCCTGAAGTGTTCGGAATGAACTTCCAAGGAGTTAGCGTGGGTCAAAAACTGGTTACAGATAATTACGACAACAGCTGCGTTGATGATGGCGACCCATCAATCAACCAGCAGCCTGGGGGCTACATCGACGGGGCAGGAACTCCAACCGCGGTGCTAGCTTATGCCCTGAAAAAGACTGACGAAGCGCTCGCCGCTATGATCGTAGCGCTCAAGGCCAAGGGCATCTACGATTCTACTTTGTTTATCGTCACCGCCAAGCACGGCCAATCGCCTATCAATCCATTGAAGGCCAAAAAGCCTGGCCACTTTGCGGATTTGGTTGCAACGCTCGCGGACGCCGGCACCAATCCGGCCGCGATTGCAATAGCCAACGCCAACGCCTGCTCCACCGGCTCGTGTGGCTTCGTCCAGGACGATGACATCGCCTTGATCTGGCTACAAGGCCAGAACATCGCCAACCAAAAAGTTGCGGACTACCTGAACACCAACGCCGTGCAACTATTCATCGAAGAAGTGATGGGAGGGAAGGAGCTCACCCTTAAATTCAACGACCCTTCGAAGGATAGCCGCACGCCAGACATCATCGTGCAGCCCATCTACGGAACCATCTACACAACCTCGACAGCGAAGAACGCCGAACACGGAGGCTTTAGTTTTGCGGACACTAACGTTGGCCTGATCGTTTCGAATCCATCTTTTCACGCCAGCGTTGTAAAGACTC